>Ga0209278_1001154_pt1 | contig 16696 bp, 15 predicted proteins | sample JI81BgreenDNA_FD_187504 | JGI IMG/M metagenome (GOLD analysis project Ga0209278, IMG submission 187504) | Wastewater effluent complex algal communities from Wisconsin, to seasonally profile nutrient transformation and Carbon sequestration -... | ecosystem: Engineered > WWTP > Effluent > Algae... | reverse complement strand
GCCTTCGCGTGCTGCGCCAGCTCCAGCACCATCGGGGTCAGTTCGGCCATCACCCGGGCGCGCTTGCCGACCTCGTAGCGCGGGTGCAGGGCCGAAAGCTTCACGGAAATCGACGGGGCCGCGAAGACGCTCTCCGCGCCGCCGACCGAACGCAGCGAGGCGCCGATCGCGCCGATGGCGTCCTTGTAGGCCTGGAAGTAGCGGGCGGCGTCCTTGGTGGTCAGTGCCCCCTCGCCCAGCATGTCGAAGCTGTAGCGGTAGCGGGCGTTCTCGCCCTTCAGGCTGCGCTCCAGGGCCTCGGTGATCGTGCGGCCCATCACGAATTGATGGCCCATGATCTTCATGGCCTGCCGGACCGCGAGGCGGATCACCGGCTCGCCGGTGCGGGCGACCAGGCGGCGGAAGGCGCCGCCGAAGTCGCGGCGGGTGTCCTCGGCCAGGCTCACGACGCGGCCGGTCAGCATCAGGCCCCAGGTCGAGGCATTCACGAGCACGGACGACGAGCCGCCGAGGTGCTTTTCCCAGGCGGCGTCGCCGAGCTTGTCGCGGATCAGCTTGTCGGCCGTGAGCTGGTCGGGGATGCGCAGCAGGGCCTCGGCCACGCACATCAGCAGCACGCCCTCCTCGGAGCTGAGGTCGTACTGGCGCATGAAGGCTTGGACGAGCTCCGGGTCGGCGGCGCGGACGCGGGTGCGCTCCACCAGAGCTTCCGCCGTGGCCTGGACTCCGGCCTGTACCTCGGCGGGAAGCCGGGCGGCGGCCAGCAGTTCGGCCAGGTGGTCCGACTCGTCGCGGGCATAGGCCGCGGTGGTGCGTTCACGCGCCGGGCCGGGCGCGGCGGGCAGTTCGGGGCTGAGGATGGGCTTCACGCGGGTCGACGGCGCTGAGGAAAGGCGGCAGTGTGCCCGCCGTCCGGAACCCCCGTAACCCCCTGCTGTTTGACTTCCCGGGCCCCCAGGCATGCCCCGCGCGAGGCCCTCCCTCACAGGACTTTGCTTGCCCCCCCCGAGGGCCGGGTCGTAAACTGCGTCACCTTGTCGCAGGTCCGGTTCGCGCCCCACGTGATCGATGAACTGCCGCCGTCGGTTTCCGGCTCCGAGGCGCAGCTGCTGCTGCGCCCTCGCCGCATCCTGACGTCGCGGCAGTTTTTCGTTCTCTTCGGGCTGATCTCGGTGCCGGTCGCGGCGGTGTCGGGCTACGGGTTCGCGTTGGGCAACGCCTTCGCGCCGTGGTTCGCGCTGTTCGATCTCGTGATCGTGGCGGTGGCGCTGCGCGGGGTGTGGCAATCGGGCGACCGCTACGAGCGGATCCTCGTGGGCGAGCAGCGGCTGGAGGTGCGCCGCTCACCCGATGACGCCGCCGTGTTCGAGGCGCATCCCTACTGGGTGCGACTGCGCACGGAAGGTGAGCGGGACGCGCTGGAGCACCTGCGGCTGGGATCGCAGGGGCGCGAAGTGGAGATCGGCAGTTTCCTGCCGCCCGGCGAGCGCAGCGAGCTCGCGGAGCGGCTGCGGTGGATGTTGGCGGCGGCCTCGGGTCGCGCGCCGGCGAACGAACATTGAGGTGAGGTCATCGGCATGAAGAAGTTCCGACCCCAACACGCGATCGTCGGCCTGCTGGCCGGCTTTGGCGCCGCGTTCGCCTGGGCCGCCGAGAAGGCGGAACCCTGGCAACTGAACATGACTCCGGGCGTCACCCGTACGGCGGAACGTGCCTACGAGATGCACATGATCATGCTGTGGATCTGCGTGGTCATCGGCATCATCGTCTTCGGCGCGATGGCCTATTCGATCCTCAAGTTCCGCAAGTCGAAAGGCGCGGTGCCGGACAAGACCTTCGTCCACAGCACGAAGCTCGAGATCATCTGGACGGCCATCCCGACCCTGATCCTCGTCGTCATGGCCTACCCGGCGACCGTCAAGGTCATCGAGGCCTACGACACCAAGGACCACGAGATGACGGTGAAGATCGTCGGCCAGCAGTGGCTGTGGACCTACGAGTACGTGGGCGAGGACGTCAAGTTCACCAGCCGCCTGGATCGTGAGTCGGACCGCCTGCGCCAGAGTGGCGTGGTGGTCGACAAGGGTGACGCGGCCAACACGAACTACCTGCTGGACGTCGACAACCGCCTCGTGCTGCCGACCGACACCAAGATCCGCTTCATCCTGACGGCCGATGACGTGATCCACGCTTGGTGGGTCCCGGCGCTGGGCTGGAAGAGCGACGCCATCCCCGGCATCGTCAACGAGCAGTGGACCGAGATCCGCGAGCCGGGCATCTACCGCGGCCAGTGCGCCGAGCTGTGCGGCAAGGACCACGGCTTCATGCCGATCGTGGTCGAGGCCGTGCCGAAGGCCGAGTTCCAGGCCCGTCTCGCCGCGATGAAGTCGGCCAACGACGAGACCGCCCGTACCGCTTACGCCGTTCCGGCCGCCGCCGGCCCGCAGGGTTGAGCCAGAGAGATTCCGCCATGGCAAACACGCACGCTGATACGCACCACGACGACCACGGCCACCAGCAGAGCTTTTTCCAGCGCTGGTTCATGTCCACGAACCACAAGGACATCGGCACGCTGTACCTGATCTTCTCGCTGGTCATGTTCCTGGTCGGCGGCTCGATGGCGCTCGTCATCCGCGCCGAGCTGTTCCAGCCGGGCCTCCAGCTGGTCGACCCGTCGTTCTTCAACCAGATGACCACGATGCATGCGCTGGTCATGATCTTCGGTGCGGTGATGCCGGCCTTCGTCGGCCTCGCCAACTGGATGATCCCGCTCATGGTCGGCGCGCCCGACATGGCGCTGCCGCGCATGAACAACTGGTCCTTCTGGATCATGCCGTTCGCCTTCGCGCTGCTGCTGATGCCGCTCGCGCTGCAGGCCTTCGGGATCGGTTCGGGCAGCCCGGCCGGCGGTTGGACGCTGTATCCGCCGCTGTCGCTGCAGGGCGGTTCGAACGTGGCGTTCACGATCTTCGCGATCCACCTGATGGGCATCAGCTCGATCATGGGCGCGATCAACATCATCGCCACCATCCTCAACATGCGTGCCCCGGGCATGGACCTGCTGAAGATGCCGATCTTCGTCTGGACCTGGCTGATCACGGCGTTCCTGCTGATCGCGGTGATGCCGGTGCTGGCCGGCGCGGTGACGATGCTGCTCACCGACAAGTTCTTCGGCACCTCGTTCTTCAACGCCGCAGGCGGCGGTGACCCGGTCCTCTACCAGCACGTGTTCTGGTTCTTCGGGCACCCCGAGGTCTACATCATGATCCTGCCGGCCTTCGGCATCGTGTCGGAGATCATCCCGACCTTCGCCCGCAAGCCGCTGTTCGGCTACCAGGCGATGGTGTACGCCACGGCCTCGATCGCCTTCCTGTCGTTCATCGTCTGGGCGCACCACATGTTCACGGTCGGCATGCCCCTCGGCGCCGAGCTGTACTTCATGTACGCCACGATGCTGATCGCCATCCCGACCGGCGTGAAGGTCTTCAACTGGGTCACCACCATGTGGCGCGGCTCGATGACCTTCGAAACCCCGATGCTGTTCGCGCTGGGCTTCGTGGTGATGTTCACGATCGGCGGCTTCTCGGGCCTGATGCTCGCGATGGTGCCGGCCGACTACCAGTACCACGACACCTACTTCGTGGTGGCGCACTTCCACTACGTGCTGGTGACGGGCGCGGTGTTCGGCATCATGGCCGGCGTGTACTACTGGCTGCCGAAGTGGACCGGCCACATGTACAACGAGACGCTCGGCAAGGTGCACTTCTGGGGCAGCACGATCTTCGTGAACCTGCTGTTCTTCCCGCAGCACTTCCTGGGCCTGGCCGGCATGCCGCGCCGCATCCCGGACTACAACGTGGCCTTCGCCGACTTCAACATGTGGTCGTCGATCGGCGGCTTCGGCTTCGGCTTCATGCAGCTGCTGTTCGTCTACATCGTCTGGAAGTGCGCCCGCGGTGGCGTCAAGGCCACGGACCGCGTGTGGGAAGGCGCCAAGGGCCTCGAGTGGACGGTGCCGTCGCCGGCCCCGCACCACACCTTCACCAAGCCGCCGGTCGTCCGCGACGAAGACCTGTCGCACGGCGACGTCGCGCACTGAGCCTGACGAGCGTCTGACGTGGCTGCCCCGCGCGATCCCAACGACACCCCGGCCCGGCGCACCTCGGTGCGTCGGACCGCTTGGCTGCTCGGCGGCGTGGCGGCGGCGCTGTACGTGTATGCGATGTACATGGTTGTGGCGGACGCGGCAGCATGAGCTCGAACGCCGCCACCGCCCGCACCATCGCGCTCGTCTCGGCGGGCTGTTTCGTCGCTGCGTTCGCGCTGGTGCCGCTGTACGAGATCGCCTGCGAGAAGGTCTTCGGCATCAAGCTCGAGGACACGCCCGCGGGCGAGCACCGGGTCGTCGGCATGCAGGTCGATCCGAACCGCAGGGTGCGCATCGAGTTCGATGGCACGGTGAACTCCAAGCTGCCGTGGAGCTTCCAGCCCGAAGTCCTGACCATGGACGTGGTGCCTGGACAGGCCTACGAGATGAACTACGTGGCGGGCAATCGCGATGCCGCGCCGGTCGTCGGCAATGCCGCACCGTCGGTGGCGCCCGTCGTGGCCGCCGGGTACTTCGTCAAGACCGAGTGCTTCTGCTTCACCGAGCAACTGCTGATGGCCGGCGAGAGCAAGACCATGCCGGTCCGTTTCATCGTCGATCCGGCGCTGCCGCCCGAGGTCAAGACGATCACCTTGTCCTACACCTTTTTCAAGAACGACGCGGCGACCGCCCGCGCCGCCGCCGGCCCGGTGCCCGCGGTTGCGTCGGCCCCGGTCTTCGCGCCACGCTGACACCATTCCATCGCTGCACCGCTAGGGGTTCCCATGGCTACCGCCCACCACGACGCCGACGTCTACTTCGTCCCGCACCACAGCAAGTGGCCCTTCGTCGGCTCGATCTCGCTGTTCGTGCTGATGATCGGCCTGGTCAACTGGTTCAACGGCAGCGACCTGTCGTTCTGGATCTTCATGGCGGGCTTCGCGATGATGATCTACACGCTGTTCGGCTGGTTCGGCGACGTCATCCGCGAGTCGGAGGGCGGCAACTACAACGCCCAGGTCGACGTCTCGTTCCGCCAGGGGATGATCTGGTTCATCTTCTCGGAAGTGATGTTCTTCGCCGCGTTCTTCGGCGCGCTGTTCTACGTCCGCACCTTCGGACTGCCGTGGCTTTCCGGTGATGGGCACGGTGCCCTCGCCAACGAGTTCCTCTGGGATGGCTACGTGGCCGGTTGGCCGGCGAACGGCCCCGCCAACATCGGCGGTGAGTTCGAGACCATTCCGGCCTTCGGTCTGCCGCTGGTCAACACCGTCATCCTGCTGACCTCCGGACTGACCCTGACGATCGCCCACCACGCGATGGTCGTCGGCCAGCGCGCCAAGGTGCTGACTTGGCTTGGCGCCACGATCTTGCTGGGCTTCTGCTTCTTCGGCGTGCAGGCCTACGAGTACGGTCACGCGTGGTCGGAGCTGGACCTGCGCATCAGCTCGGGCATCTATGGCGCGACCTTCTACATGCTGACGGGCTTCCACGGCCTGCACGTCTTCCTCGGGACCGTGATGCTGACGGTGGTGTGGTTCCGCCTGCTGAAGGGCCACTTCACCGCCGAGAAGCACTTCGGTTTCGAAGCCGTGGCATGGTACTGGCACTTCGTCGACGTGGTCTGGCTCGGCCTGTTCCTGTTCGTCTACGTCCTCTGATTCCACCTCCGGGCGGAAACGCACAAGGCCGGCTTGCGCCGGCCTTGTCGTATTCAGACGATCGAGAGGGCGCTTAACCGCCGGAGTTGTGGAAGCGCCAGAAGCCGAGGAAATGCCCGGCGCTGATGATGGCGAGCAACGCAATGGACAGGCCGATGCGCCAGCTCAGCGAGCGCACCATCCGGCCGTCGGCCTGCGGCTTCGACACCATGTGGAAGAGCGCGGCGAACAGGTTCCAGACGATGACGGCGAGAAACGCGATGACCAGCAGCTTTTCCACGGGCGGACCTGAAGGACGGGATGTGCGCGGATTATCCGCTGCCCAAGGGAGCGCCGGGTGAAACCCGCGCTGCGTCGCGCTTTTCTGTGGGTCGTTGCCTTGGGACTGTGCGCGGCCTTCGTGCGCGCCGGACTTTGGCAGTCCGGGCGTGCCGCCGAGAAGGAGGCGCTCCTCGCCGACGGCGCGCGCGTGCTTTCCGAGCGCCAGCCAGTGCCCTGGGGCCACGCCTTGTCCGCCATGCCCGCCTGGGTGGCCGTTGACGGGGCCTTCGAGGCCATCCCCGCCCTGCGCCTGGACAACCAGCGCCGCGGACCGCAGGTCGGTGTGCAGGTGTACCGCGCGTTCCGCCTCGACGACGGCCAACGCCTCTGGGTGGACGTGGGTTGGCGCCCGTTGCCCGCTGATCGCCGCGTGCCGGACGAGGCGCCGATGCCGACGGCGCTGATGCGGCTCGAGGGGCTTCTGGTGCCGCCACCTTCGGCGGGGCTCGCTCTCGGGCCCGCGGCGTCGGCTCTCCCTGACGGCGGCCGGCTGGCGCTGCGCCTCGAACCGGCGGTGCTCCGCGAGGTCGGCCCGGCGCTCGATGCCGCCGTGCTGCGCTTGGATCCGGCCATCCCCTTGGGCCACGAACGCGACCTCGACCTGCTGGCGAATACGCTGTCGCCCGACAAGCACCGTGGCTATGCGCTGCAGTGGTTCGGCTTCGCCGCCGGCCTGTTGCTGCTTTCCCTCTTCCTCCAGTTCCGACGTCGTCCATGACCTCCCTCCTGCGCTCCCGCGCGACCCTGTTGACGGTCGTCGCGCTGTTCTTCACCTCGTTCGGCATCGCGCTCTACCTGATCTATTCCGGCTGGCGACCCACCGCCACGCGTAACGCCGGCGAACTGCTCGCCACGCCCATCGAACTTGGGACGCTGGGCCTCAACCGTGCCGACGGCAGTGCCTATCCCGAATGGGAGGGCGACAAGCGCCTTTGGCGTGTCGTGGTGCTGCCGCCGGACGGCTGCGGCGAGCCCTGCCTGAAGCTCAGCGACTCCCTGTATCGCGTGTGGATCTCGGAGGGCCGCCACGCCGACCGCGTGCAGGTGCTGTGGTTCGGCGAGGTGCCGGCACAGGCGCCGGAGTACCGGGCCTTCCTGCCGATGGCAGCGTCGCCGGCGCTCCGTGCCAAACTGCCCGCCTCCCACGTGGACGGCAGCCTTGCGGTGTACCTGATCGATCCCAACGGTTTCCTCGTCATGCGCTACGCCCCGGGCTTCGACCCGACCGGCCTGCGCAAGGACCTCGCGCGCCTGCTGAAGGTGACCGAATGATCCCCGTGCGGCACTTCCATCGCATCGCCTGGGTGGCGGTGATCCTCGCTTTCGGCGTGATCTTCCTCGGGGGCTTCACCCGCCTGAACAACGCCGGCCTGAGTTGCCCCGATTGGCCGACCTGCTATGGCAAGGTGACATGGCCCACGACGGAAGCGGACATCGCCCACGCCAACGCCAACTTCGAGCGCGCGGTCGAAGTGAGCAAGGCGGTGTGGGAGCAGGTGCACCGCCACATGGCGGCCACGCTCGGCACGCTGGTGCTGGTGCTTGCGCTGCTGGCCGTGCGCCGCAAGCCGCAGGGCGTCGCCACTGTCGCGATCGGCGCGGCGCTGGTCGTCGCGGCCATCTTCGCCTACATCAAGGTCGACCACGTGCTCGCGCTCGGCCTCGCCGCCGCGGGCCAAGTCGTGTGGCTTTCGGGCATCGTGCGCTGGGCCGACGGGGTCACGCGGCTCTCGGTGGGCCTGCTGATGCTGGTCACCTTCCAAGCGCTCCTCGGCATGTGGACGGTGGTGTGGCTGGTGAAGCCGGTCATCGTGATGAGCCACCTGATGGGCGGGCTCGCGACGTTCTCCCTGCTGACCGTTCTCGCGTGGTGGACCACGCCGAACGCCACGCGCGTGCACGTCGATGCGCCGCGCCTGCGGACGCTGATGTGGATCGGCCTCGCCCTGCTGGCCGTGCAGATCGCGCTCGGCGGCTGGGTGGCGTCGAATTACGCGGCCCTGGCCTGTGGCCTCGACTTCCCGAAGTGCAAGGGGGCCTGGTGGCCGAGCACGGACTTCGCCGAGGGTTTCGTGCTCTGGCGCGGCATCGGCGTGGATTACGAAGGCGGCGTACTCGACGCCTCGGCGCGCGCGGCCATCCAGATCGCGCACCGCATCGGGGCCGCGGTGGTGACGGCGTACTTCCTCTTCCTGGGCTTCCGCCTCGCGTTCGCGCCGGGCTTCCGCACCTCCGGCATCACGCTCCTCGTGCTGCTCTGCGCGCAGGTCGCGCTGGGCATCGCCAACGTGGTGATGGGCCTGCCGCTGTATGTGGCCACCGCCCACCTGCTGGTGGCCGTGCTGATGCTGTTCACCGTCGTCACCTTGCTGGCGCGCCTGCGCTCCCCCGGGGCCTGAACCGATGGCCTCGGTCGCCAGCCAGTACTGGGAGCTCACGAAGCCGCGCGTGGTGGCCCTGATCGTGTTCACCGCCGTGATCGGCATGTTCCTCGCCACGCCCGAGCTGCCGGGCTGGCGAGCGCTGGTGCTGGGTTCGCTGGGCATCTGGCTGGCGGCGGCGTCCGCCGCCGCGATCAACCACCTGCTCGACCAGCGCATCGACGCGGTGATGGCGCGCACCCAGCATCGCCCGCTGCCGACCGGCTCCCTCACTGCCGCGCAGGTGCTCGGCTTCGCCATCGGCCTCGGTGCGCTGTCGATGCTGATCCTCGCGCTGTGGGTGAACCCGCTGACCGCCGCGCTCACCTTCGCCTCGCTGATCGGCTACGCGATCATCTACACCGGCTACCTGAAGCGCGCGACGCCGCAGAACATCGTCATCGGCGGGCTGGCCGGCGCGGCGCCACCCTTGCTCGGCTGGGCGGCGGTGAAGGGCTGGCCCGAAGGTGCGGGCTTCGCCGCGCTGTTCGATGCGCCGCACGACTACCACCATGCGCTGCTGCTGGTGCTGATCATCTTCGTCTGGACGCCGCCGCATTTCTGGGCCTTGGCGATCTTCCGCAAGGACGACTACGCCAAGGCGATGATCCCGATGCTGCCGGTGACGCACGGCGTCGTGTACACGCGTTGGCAGATCCTCTTCTACACCCTCCTGCTGATCGCCGCGACGGTGCTGCCCTTCGCCAGCGGCATGAGCGGGCTGTTCTACCTCGGCGGCGCGCTGGTGCTGGGCGGCGTGTTCCTCTACTACGCCGTGCGCCTGTTCAACCCCCCCGATCCGATGTACCCGATGCGGGTGTTCAACTACTCGATCATCTACCTGATGGTCCTGTTCGCCTTCCTGCTGGTGGACCACTACCTCGTCGATGAGGCGCCGGCCGTGGACGCGACGCCGGGCCTGAGCTTCGAGCGGGTGGGCTAAAGTCGCCCGCGAGCCGGCGCGCTAGACTCGCGCCACCGGCGGTTCCGCGCCGCGCTGGAGCGTGCATGCAGCTGCGCCGCAGCAACATCGGGAAGCTCGCCGCACGTCGCTTCGACGTGCTGGTCATCGGCGGCGGCATCAATGGCGCCGTCGCCGCGGCGGCACTCTCGGGCAAGGGCGCCTCGGTGGCCTTGATCGACCAGCGCGACTTCGCCGGCTTCACCAGCCAGCACTCGAGCAACCTCGCCTGGGGCGGCATCAAGTACCTCGAGAGCCGCGAGTTCGGCCTGGTGCGTGATCTCTGCCATAGCCGCAACCGGCTGCTCGAGGCCTACCCCTCGCGGGTGCTGCCGATCCGCTTTTTCTCGACGCTTGATCGCGGGTTCCGCTTTCCTCCACGTCTGGTCTGGGCCGGCGCCTGGCTGTACTGGTTGTTCGGCAACGCCCGCACCGCGCCGCCGCGCTGGCTCTCGAAGGCCACGATCGAGCGCGAAGAGCCTGTCGTGGGCACGGCGCGCTACGCCGGCGGGCTCGAATACTCGGACGCCTACCTGCACGACAACGACGCCCGCTTCGTCTTCCAGTTCGTCCGCTCGGCGATGGATCGCGGGTGCATCGCGGCCAACTACGTCGAATCGCTCGGTGCGCGCCGGGCCGACGGCGAGTGGGTGACGCAGGCGCGCGATGCCATGACGGGCGAGACGTTCGAGATCCACTCGACCGTGCTGGTGAACGCCGCCGGGCCTTTCGTCGATGCACACAACGGCCTGACGGGTGAGCGCACCACGCACCGGCACGTCTTCTCCAAGGGCATCCACCTCGTCGTGCCGCGGATCACCTCCAGCCGCCGCATCCTGACCTTCTTCGCCGACGATGGCCGGCTGTTCTTCGCCATCCCGATGGGCCTGCGCACCTGCGTGGGCACCACCGACACGCGGGTGGACTCGCCGCACGTCGGCGTGACTGATGAAGATCGGCAATTCGTCTTGGACAACATCAACAAGCGGCTGAACCTGACGACGCCCTTGACCCGCGCCGACATCATCGCCGAGCGCTGCGGCGTGCGGCCGCTGGTGGTGAAGACGGACGGCGTGGCCGCCGACGGTGACGATTGGCTGCAGATGTCGCGCCGCCACCAGATCGACGTGAATCCGGCTTCGGCGCACCTGAGCGTGTTCGGCGGCAAGCTCACCGACTGCATCAATGTCGGTGACGAGATCGCGGAACACGTGGCGGCGATGGGCGTGCCACTGCCGCATGCCGGTTACCGCTGGTATGGCGAACCGCACCCCAGCGTGCGCGAGGAATACCTGCACCAGGCGCGCCTGATGGACCTCGACAGCTACACCTCGCCACACTCGATTGAGCGTTTGAGCAGCCGGCTGTGGCGGCGCTATGACCAGCAGGCCTTCGAACTGCTGGCCGATATCCGCGAAGATCCCCGGCAGGCCGAAGTGTTGATCGAAGGCACCGACTACCTGCGCTGCGAAATCCGCCTTGCCAAGCAGCAGGAGATGGTCACCACGCTGGAGGACTTCCTGCGCCGGCGCTCGAAGATCGCCCTGGTCGTCCGCCGCGAGCAGATCCGCGCCGCCAAGGGCCTGATGGACGCCTGCGAGATCCTGTTCGGCGACGAGGCCCAGGCGAAGTTCGACGAGTACTTCGAGGAGCACCCTTGATGGACAAGCGGTATGTGCTGGCCCTCGACCAGGGCACGACGAGTTCGCGCGCGATCCTGTTCGACCGCGCGGCGAGCGTGGTCGCCGTGGCGAAGCAGCCGTTCCCGCAGATCTATCCGCAGCCGGGCTGGGTCGAGCACGATCCCGCCGCGCTGTGGGAGACCCAGTTCGGGGTGGCCCGCGAGGTGCTGGCGAAGGCCGGCGTGCGTGCCGGGGAGGTCGCCGCCATCGGCCTCACCAACCAGCGCGAAACCACGCTCGTGTGGGAGCGCGACACCGGCCGGCCGCTGGGCAACGCCATCGTCTGGCAGTGCCGGCGCACCGCGTCCCTGTGCGACGCCCTGAAGGCGCGAGGCTTCGAGCCGCACGTGCGCGAACGCACCGGCCTCGTCATCGACGCCTATTTCTCGGCGACCAAGCTGCAGTGGATCCTCGACCAGCACCCCGGGGCCCGCGAACGCGCCCGCCACGGCGAGCTGCGGTTCGGCACCGTCGATACCTGGCTGCTGTGGAAGCTCACCGGCGGCCGGGTGCATGCCACGGATGTCTCGAACGCCTCGCGAACCATGCTGTTCGACATCGACGCGCTGCGATGGGATGAGGCCCTGCTCGACGCGCTTGACATCCCCGTGGCGATGCTGCCCGAGGTGCGCCCGTCCAGCGGCCTGTTCGGCCACACGGAGGCGGGCCTTTTCGACGGCGTGGCGATTCCCATCGCCGGCTGCGCGGGCGACCAGCAGGCCGCGTTGTTCGGGCAATCGTGCTTCGAGCCCGGCATGGTCAAGAGCACCTACGGCACCGGCTGCTTCATGCTGATGAACACCGGCGCGAAGCGCGTGCCCTCGCCGCATGGCCTGCTCACCACCGTGGCCTGGGGAATCGAAGGCCGCGTCGACTACGCGCTCGAGGGCAGCATCTTCGTGGCCGGTGCCGCGATGCAGTGGCTGCGCGACGAGCTGCGCGTGCTGGATCGCGTCGAGGATTCCGAGGCGCTGGCGCAGTCGGTGCCCGACAGCGGCGGTGTGGTCGTGGTGCCGGCCTTCGTTGGTCTCGGCGCGCCGCACTGGGACATGTACGCGCGCGGCACGGTGCTCGGACTGACGCGCGGCAGCAACCGCGCGCATCTCGTGCGTGCGACACTGGAATCGATCGGACTGCAGGCCCACGACGTGCTCGCCGCCATGCAGGAGGACGCCGGCATCGCCCTCACGACGCTGAAGGTCGACGGCGGCGCGGCGGCGAATGGCTTCCTGATGCAGTTCCAGGCCGACGTGCTCGGTGTGCCGGTGGAGCGGCCGGTCGTCAACGAGACGACGGCGATGGGCGCGGCCTTCCTCGCCGGCCTGGCCGTGGGCGTGTGGCGCGACACCAGCGAGATCGCCGCGCTGTGGCAGCGCGACCGGCGCTTCGTGCCGGCCATGCCGCTTGAACAACGCGAGCGGACTGTCGCGGGTTGGCGCCGGGCCGTCCAGCGCTCGCGCGCATGGATCGAGCCCGGCGACTGAGGGGCCTTACTCCGCCAGCAGATGCCGCTGCCAGAACATCACGGTGGCGGCGTTGAACCAGTCGGCGTTGCTCTTCTTGGCGAAGCCGTGGCCTTCGTCCTTGAACACGAGGTACCAGACGTCGCGGCCGTTGCCACGCACGGCCCTCACGATCTGGTCGGCCTCGGACAGCGGCACCCGCGGGTCGTTGGCGCCTTGGGCGACGAACAGCGGCGAGGTGATCTTCGCGGCGTTGTTCAGCGGCGCGATCTCGTCCATGAAGGCGCGCATGGCCGGGTCGCGCTCGTCGCCGTACTCCACGCGGCGCAGGTCGCGGCGGTAGCTTTCCGTGGCCTCGAGGAAGGTGGCGAAGTGGCTGATGCCGACGACGTCCACGCCCGCGGCGATGCGGTCGGCGTAGTCGACCATCGAGGCCAGCACCATGTAGCCGCCGTAGCTGCCGCCGAACACGCCGACGCGCTCGGCGTCGAGCTCCGGCTGCTTGGCCACCCAGTCCAGCAGGGCGCCGATGTCCTTCACCGAATCCTTGCGCTTGAAGCCGTTGTCGAGCTGCAGGTAGGTCTTGCCGTAGCCCGCCGAGCCGCGCACGTTCGGCACCAGCACCGCGATGCCGAGTTCGTTGACGAGGTACTGGATGCTCGGGCTGAAGGTCGGGAAGGCCTGCGCCTCGGGGCCACCGTGGATCTGGATCACCACCGGGAGCTTCTTGCCGGCAGGCACGTTGGCGGGGCGGTAGTAGAAGGCCGGCACGCTCAGGCCGTCGAAGCTCTCGTAGCGGATCAGGCTCGGGGCGACGAAGCGCGAGGTGTCGAGGCCGCCGACCTCGCTCTGCGTCCAGCGCGTCAGCGTCTTGGTGGCGATATCGATCACGTGCACGTCGCTGGGCGAGGTCGCGGTGTTCAGCGTCAGCGCGATGCGGGTGCCGTCCGGCGAGAACGCGATGCCGCCGATCACGCCGACCGGCAGCTCGGGCAGGGCGACCTCACGGTGGTCGGGCAGGGTGCGGAGGTGCAGCTTGCCGATGCCGTCCTCGTTGGTGGCGAACACGAGGTGCTTGCCGTCGTCGGCGATGTCGAAACCGGTCACGTCCCAAGGGATGTTCCCGCTCAGCATCACCGGCTCGGCCATGCCCGGTGCGTGGTAGCGCAGGGTGCGGAACTCCGTGCCCTCGTCGCTCGTGTAGTAGGCGCCCTTGCCGTCCGGTGCGTAGCGGAACGGCCCGAACGCCGCCTTGCCGCCATCGACGGGGAACATTTCGAGCTTGCCGGTGGCGAGGTCGAGTTCGCCCGGGTAGCTCTCGTTGATCGAGACGGTCCGCGTCACGAGCAGCTTGCGGCCATCGCGCGAGAAGTCGGTGGCGAACCAAGTTCCCCCTTGGCTCAACACGTTTCGCGGGGCACTGTCGCCTGCTTGGATCCAAATGTCGCTGTCGCGGCCGTTGCGCATGGTGCTGGTGAAGGCGACCTGCGTGCCGTCGTGCGACCACAGCGGCGACTCATTGCGCGAACGCTGGCCGTCGGTGATTCGCGTGGCCTCGCGGGTGGCCAGGTCGTAGCGGTAGAGCTGCCAGAACTCCGAGCCGCCCTCGTCCTTGCCGAAGACGAAGCCGGCGCGGCCCGGCTGCGCCTGCACGGCGACCGTGGGCTCGCGGTAGAAGGTGAGCTGCTCGCGCATGCCGAGCGGCTGGCGCACCACGTGCACCTGGTTGGTCTCGCCGAAGCGCGTGGTGACGAGGATCGCGTCGTTGCCCGACCAGCCGGCGAAGTTGGCGCCGCGCGTGTTCTGGTAGCGGTTGAGCTGCTCGAGCAGTTCGGCGGGCGGTGCGGGGATGTTCTCGCTGATGCGGTTGCCCACTTCCTCGCGCTGCACCGCGGGCGGAGCCACGGGCGTCAGGGCGAAGGCGGGCAGGGTCGCCAGCAGGGCGAGCGTGATCGGCAGGGCGCGTAGGCGCATGGAAACTCCTGGGTCGTGGCGCCGGGGCAGGGCGCGGGTGGGGTCCGAATCTAGCAGGGGCGCTGTGCGGCGAGTGCGTCGTCCACGACGGCCAGCAGCCGCCGGAATCCCGGGGCGAGCCTCTCCGGCAGCCGCTCCCGGTCGATGTAGTAGGGCGCGCGCTGGCCATGGAATTCGATGGCGGGGCCGATCCGCTGGAAGTCGATGCCGACGAAGTGCATGGCGCGCGCGAGGCGCGGTTCGACCATCACGAAGACATGGCGGCGACCGGTTTGCCGAGAGAGCGCCGCGGCGGAGAAATAGACGGCGATGGCGATCCAGGGGAAGCAGCGCAGTTCACTCGGGGAGTAGGCGCGCGCGTCGATCGCTCCCGTGGCGGCGCCGGCGAAGCGGTCGGTGGCGCGGCGACGGAACTGCGCCGGCACCGCGAGGCGCGAGATCTCGCAGACCGACTCGCGTGGAAAATCGGACGGCGTCACCGTGGCCCCCCTGAGCGCCGCGGCGCAGTGCACTTCCATCGGCAGGCGCTCTTCCCTGTTCGCCGTGGTGACCAGGCGAACCGTGCCCGCCACGGCGCCGCTGCCGGTATGGTGCAGGTAGGCGTGAAGGGCGCGATCATCGAAGGCATCGCTCTCGCGTCTATCGGCCCGGCAGGGTTCGAAGCCGAGCTCCTCGCAATACACCCCGTGGCGAAGCGCGAAGACCGCGTCGCGTTCCGCCGGTTCGCGCGCCAGGCGGGGCGGCAAGAGGGAAACGAAGTGCTGGGCAACGCGCTCGGCCTCATGGCTGGCGAGGCGCGCGCGGGCATGGGCCATCCAACGACCGATCACGGGAAGACGGCGCAGGGCGTCGAGAGTCGGCATGGGTCGGCTTGCTGGGGGACGGGGTCTCCCGAGTAGGCCCGGCTTCGCCGGACGGCACAAGCGCCGGGCTCAGGGGAGGACGGTGCCCGCGCCGAAGAGCGCATCTTGCGGCGAGGGTTCGCTCTCGTCGAAATGCGCGAGGCCGACACCGACGAGCCGGTAGCGCGTGCGCGGCGGCAAGTCGACGCGATCGCGCAGGCCCAGGGCGACCTCGGCCAGCGCCTGCGCGCTGGCGGGCATGGCATCGGGGCTCAGGCTGCGGGTGAGGGTCCGGAAGTCTGAGGTCTTCAACTTGAGCTGCACGGTGCGGGGGCGCCGCGGCTCGCGCTGCGCGAGGGCCCAGACCCGCTCGGCGAGGCGCGTGATCGTCGGCCCGAGCTCGTCGAGGAAGTGGTCCTCGCTGAAGGTGTCCTCCGAGGAGATGGACTGCCGCACCCGCGAGGGCACCACCGGTTCGTCGTCGATGCCACGCGCGAGCTCGGCAAGCTTCAAACCCCAGCGCCCGAACTTGTGCACCAGCAGCGGCGTCGGCACGGCCCGGAGTTCGCCCACGGTGTGGATGGCCAGCGCGGCGAGCTTCTCGGCCATCACCTGCCCCACGCCGGGCAGCCGCGCGGCCGGCAGCGGCGTCAGGAAGGACAGCACGCGCTCGGGGCGCACGACGAACAGGCCATCGGGCTTGCGGTGGTCGGAGGCGATCTTGGCCACGAACTTGTTTGGTGCGATGCCGGCCGATGCGGTGAGCGACAGCTCCTCGCGGATGCTGGCGCGGATGGCCTTCGCCACGTCGGTCGCCGTGGCCAGCCCCTGCTTGTTCGTGCTGACATCGAGATAGGCCTCGTCCAGCGACAGCGGTTCGATCACGTCGGTGTGGCGCTCGAAGATCTCGCGAACGTGTTTCGACACCGCTTTGTAGCGGCCGAAGTCCGGCGGCACGAAGACGGCCTGCGGGCACAGGCGCTCGGCGCGGATGGCCGGCATCGCCGAGCGCACGCCGAACTTCCGGGCCTCGTAGCTGGCGGCGCACACCACCGAGCGCGCGCCCTTCCAGGCCACGACCACCGGCTTGCCGCGCAGGGCGGGATCGTCGCGCTGCTCCACCGAGGCATAGAACGCATCCATGTCGATGTGCACGATCTTCCGCATGGCGACGAGGATACCGGGCAGTCACGCCGGCGACACGCGGCGCGGGCAGGCTGACGGGATGAAAGCCAGCCTCCGATCCGTGTCCGTCGCGTTCGCGCTTATGCTCGCGGCCATGCCC
>Ga0209278_1001153_pt1 | contig 16703 bp, 13 predicted proteins | sample JI81BgreenDNA_FD_187504 | JGI IMG/M metagenome (GOLD analysis project Ga0209278, IMG submission 187504) | Wastewater effluent complex algal communities from Wisconsin, to seasonally profile nutrient transformation and Carbon sequestration -... | ecosystem: Engineered > WWTP > Effluent > Algae... | reverse complement strand
CGCCTATCGCGACGAACTGGGCATGCTGCCGGAAGCGGTGGAAAACTATCTGCTGCGCCTGGGCTGGGGCCACGGCGATGCCGAGATCATCAGCCGCGCCGAAGCCATCGCATGGTTCGATCTGGACGGCGTTGGCCGTTCGCCCTCGCGCTTCGACATGAAGAAGCTGGAAAATCTGAATGGGCACTATCTGCGTGCCGCCGATGATGCCCGGCTGGTGGCGCTGATCGCGGCCGATGTGGCCGCGGCATTGGGTCGCGAACTTGGCGATGCGGATCGCGTGCTTTTGCAGCGCACCATGCCCGAAATGAAGAAGCGCGCCAACAACCTCAAGGATTTGGCAGCAGGGTCGCTTTTCTGGCTTCGCAACCGCCCAATCCCCATGGACGACTCCGCCTTGAAGCTGCTAGCGTCTGCGACACCGGGTCTGCTTGACGGCGCCCGGAACCGATTGGCCGCCCAGGAAGAGTGGACGGCCGCCGCGCTGGAACAGGCGGCGCGCGCGATGGCGGAAGGCGAAGGGGTCAAGCTTGGCCAGATCGCCCAGCCACTGCGGGCCGCCGTGACCGGTTCGGCGCAATCGCCCGGCCTGTTCGAGGTGCTCGAAGTGCTGGGCCGCGAAGAGGTGCTTGGACGGATCGACGACGTTCTGGCGAGATGAGGCAAGGAAAGAGGAAGACCGCATGACCAGCGCCAACATCAGCATCGACGGCAAGGCCGCTGACTATCCGGTGCACGCCGGCAGCGTTGGCCCCGAGGTCATCGACATCCGCAAGCTTTACGCCAACACCGGCCGCTTCACCTATGACCCCGGCTTCACCAGCACCGCCAGCTGCGAATCCAAGATCACCTACATCGACGGTGATCAGGGCGTGCTGCTGCACCGCGGCTACCCGATCGAGCAGCTGGCCGAAAAGTCCAGCTTTCTGGAAGTCGCCTATCTGTTGATGCACGGCGATCTGCCCAGCCAGCAGCAGCACGACGAGTTCAAATATCTGATCACGCGCCACACGATGGTGCACGAACAACTGGCCAACTTCTATCGCGGTTTCCGGCGTGACGCGCACCCGATGGCGATCATGTGCGGCGTGGTGGGCGCCCTCTCCGCCTTCTATCACGATTCGACCGACATCCATGATGCCAAGCAGCGCGAGATCGCCTGCCACCGGCTGATCGCCAAGATGCCGACGATCGCGGCCATGGCCTACAAATATTCGGTGGGGCAGCCCTTCCTCTACCCTGACAACTCGCTGAGCTACACCGGCAATTTCCTGCGCATGACGTTCGGCGTGCCGGCAGAGCCCTACATCATCAACCCGGTGGTGGAAGACGCGCTGGACAAGATCTTCATCCTGCACGCCGATCACGAGCAGAACGCCTCCACCTCCACCGTGCGCCTGGCCGGTTCGTCGGGTGCCAACCCGTTCGCCTGCATCGCCGCTGGCATCGCCTGCCTGTGGGGACCGGCGCACGGCGGCGCCAACGAAGCGGCGCTGGAAATGCTGCGCGAGATTGGCCGGCCGGAACGGATTCCGGAATTTGTTGCCCGCGCCAAGAACAAGGATGATCCGTTCCGCCTGATGGGCTTCGGCCACCGGGTGTACAAGAACTATGATCCGCGCGCCAAGGTGCTGGGCGAAGCTGCCACCAAGGTGCTGGACACGCTGGGCATTTCCGATCCGGTGCTGGACACGGCGCGCGAACTGGAGCGGGTGGCGCTTTCGGATGATTATTTCATCGAGAAGAAGCTCTATCCCAACGTCGATTTCTATTCCGGCATCATCCTTTCGGCGATCGGTTTCCCCACCTCCATGTTCACCGCGCTGTTCGCGTTGGCGCGCACCACCGGCTGGATCGCGCAGTGGACGGAAATGATGGAGGACAAGGAACAGAAGATCGGCCGCCCGCGCCAGCTCTACACGGGCTCGCCGCGCCGCGATTATGTGCCGATCGAGCAGCGCTGAGGGGCGATACCCACAGGAATCGTCACCAATGGACTAACATTCGGGGGTCGCCGGCTTGAACGGCGGCCCCTTTCCTGTTTTGTAAGACATTCATGGACGACCCTTTCACGCCCCTTCCGACTCGGCGCTGGCCGTGGGTGCTGGCCATCGTGGCCAGCCTTGTGTGGGCCGGGGCGTTGCTGGCCGCCTGGGCCGGTGTGTCCGGCAAGCTTGACATCGCGTCCGACACCGCCGGATTGTTGGCCGTGCTCGCCATTCTGGCGGCGCCGCTGGCCGTTGCCATTCTGGCTGCCGTCCAGTTGCGCGATGCCGGGGCGGTGGCCGCCGCCCGCGCCGCCGTGGCCGATACCCGCACCCAGCAAGCCGCCGAATGGCTGGAGCACAGTGCCGAGGCGCTGGCCCGGCTGGAAACGCAGTTGGCCGCCGCCACCCAGCGCATGGCCGAAATGGAATCGCCGGTCAGCAGCCACACCGCAGCGCTTGCGAAAATCACCAGCACGCTGGATGCCAGCAACAGCCGGCTGGCCGAAACCGTGGCGGCCGCCGTTAGCGCCGGTGAAAACGTCGCCGGCGTTGTGCCGGCCGCCAACGCCCAGGCCGAAACCCTGCTGGAACTGCTGGCCCGTGCCGACAACCAGCTGCGCACCCAGCTCGCCGAAACCGAAACGCTGCTCGCCGGCCTCTACACCCGCGCCAGCGAAGCCGAAGCCGAAGCCCGCACCGCCGCCCAGGCCAGCCGCGGCGAGATCAACGCACTTGCCGAAGCCAGCCAGGCCGGCCTGAAGGCGATGGCCGATGCCGCCACGCAGGCCCGCGACGCCGTGGCGACGCCGCTCGGCACACTGCAGACCGAGCTGGACACCGCCTTCCAGCGCACTGGCAGCGCCATCGACACCACCCGCGAGGCCATCCACGCCCAGACCAGCGCGCTGCTGGCCACCGTGGAACAGGCGCGCACCACGCTTGACCATATCGGCGGCGAGGCCGCGCGCGCGCTGGAAGACCGGCTGGCCGCCCTGCAGGATGTCACCGCCCGCATCACCGGCGACATCGAATCGACCAGCAGCAGCACCAATGCGCTGGTGGAGGATCTGGGCGGCCGCATCGAGGCGCTGGCCCAGAAGCTGGGTCAGGCCATGGCCGACAACGAGAATGCCTTGGCCGGGCTGGACGCCCGCATCAGCGAAACCCGGGCCAGCGCGATGAGCCTGGCGGCGCCGCTGGGCGATGCCGAAGGAGCACTTGGCGCCGTGGAGGAACGGCTGTCGGCGATGGCCCGCGAAGCCGAGGGCGCCATGGCGCTGCTGGATGAACAATTGCCTGCTGGCCAGTCCCTGGTGGCGGCGCTGGAAGAACGGCTTTCGGCGTTGCAGGCCAGTGCCGCGACGCTGGCCCAGCCACTGGCAGAAGGCAGCAGCATCATCGACGATGCCAGCGGCAAGCTGGACGCGGCACGCGTCGCGCTGGATGCCAGCACCGCCGGGCTTGGCGACGCCATCGGCCAGGCCCTGGCCCAGATGCAGGCGCTGGAAGAAGGCACCGGCCGCATCGGGCTTTCGGCGTCGGGCGAACTGGTGGAAACCTTTGGCCGGGTGCGCCAGATCGCCGATGCCGCTGCCGGTGCGATGCGCCAGGCGCTGGCCGGCGTGATTGCAGAGGCAGAAAGCGCGCTGGAACGTTCTGCCATCGATCGCACCGAGATTGCCTTTGCCGGCCCGATCCGTAGCCGCATCGATGAATTGGTGACAGCGCAGAACAAGGCCGCCAATGCAGCACAAGTGGCGGCCGAGCGGGTGGCACAGCGGCTGCTCTCGCTGACGCGCACCATCTCCGAGGTCGAAGCCCATGTCGATGCGGTGGAGACACGGGCCGAACTGCGCGCAAGGAATTCGTTGGGCCGGCGCGCCAACGGCCTGATCGACAGCCTGCAATCGAGCGCGGTGGATATGGCCGAACTGCTCGATTTCGACATCGATGATCGCACCTGGGCCGATTATGCCGCAGGCGATCGCAGCGCCATCGCGCGCCGCCTGGCCGATGGGTTGGACCGCGGTGCCGGCCGCCAGTTCATGCGCCACTACACGCATGATCAGTTGTTCCGCAACGAAGCCAGCCGCTACCTCGCCGATTTCGAGGCGCTGGTGGCCGATATCGTGCCCGAACGCGGCGGCGAGGCCCTGGGCGCCACGCTCTTGTCCTCCACGCTGGGCAAGCTTTATCTGGCGATTGGCCAAGCCGCCGGCCGCTTCAACTGATCCCGATCAGTTGGCCGCTTCCGGCGCGTAGGGACCGCGGGTGCGCCAGAACGGGACATCGTCCATTTCCACCCAGCCATAGGCGTAGTTGGCGGCAAAGATGCCAAACAGGATGGCGCTGATCAGCGTCGTCCACGCCAGCTTCTTCAGGATCATCGGATTGGTGGGTGCCGAGGGCGCCTGCCCCGGCACCGGCGGACTGCCGGCTTCGTCATGCGTCTTCACGCCGAACGGCAGCACGGCAAACAGCGTGATCGTCCAGAACAACAGATAGATGGCCAGCGCGGACTGGGGCTTCACGGCGCCGCCCTCACAGCATCGGGATCACAGGCGCGTCACCTGCACATCCGTCACCGGCTTCTTGCCGGTCCATTCGCGGGCGACGCGGCGCACGGCGACACGGATGGCCTCGGCAAAATGGCTGCCGCGCTTGGGATCGCCCTTGGCGGCGGCTGCTTCGGCAGCTTCGGCGCAGGCGGCCAGAAACGCGTCCTTGTCCTCCTCCACCGGCACGCCATGGGCGCTGACCCGCGGGGTGGCGGCTGGCAGGCCATTCTTGCCGATCACCAGCGACACCGCGATCAGGCCATTGTGGGCCAGCCGGCGCCGTTCGACGATGGTGGCGCCATCGGATGGCAGGATCACATCGCCGTCCAGCACCAGCCGCCCGGCCTTTTCATGGCTCAGCAGCACCGGGCCATCGGGCGCCAGCCGGATGGCGCTGCCATTCACCGGCACCATGGCGCGCTTGACGCCATTGGCCAGCGCCAGCTTGGCATGTTCCTCCATGTGCCGGCGTTCACCATGCACGGGGATGGCGATTTCGGGCCGGATCCATTCGTACATGGCCTCAAGCTCCGGCTGTCCCGGGTGGCCGGAGACATGCACGTGGGCCTGCTTTTCCGTGACGATGTCGATGCCGCGCGCCGCCAGCGTGTTCTGCACGCGGCCGATGGCCAGTTCGTTGCCGGGGATCTGCTTGGAGGAGTAGACGACGAGATCGCCTGCCTCCAGCCGCAGCTTGGGATGTGTGCCATCGGCAATGCGGGACAGCGCCGCCTGCGGTTCGCCCTGCGCGCCAGTGCACAGGATCAGCACCTTGTTGCGGGGCAACGCCATCGCCGCATCCCAATCGATGGGCGGCGGCAGATCCTTCAGATAGCCACTGGCCTGCGCCACCTGGACAATGCGGTCCATCGAACGGCCGGCCAGCACCAGTTCGCGCCCGGCCGCCTTCGCCACCTGGCCCAGCGTGCCAAGCCGGGCGGCGTTGCTGGCAAAGGTCGTCACCAGCACACGGCCAGCTTTCCGCGCCTTGATCAGGCGCATCAGGCCATCCTTCACGTCGCTTTCGCTGCCAGAGGCTTCCGGATTGAAGACGTTGGTGGAATCGCCCACCAGCGCCAGCACGCCATCGTCGCCGATCTTGGTCAGCTCCGCCGCGGTCACCGGATTGCCCATCATCGGCGCATCGTCCAGCTTCCAGTCCCCGGTGTGGAAGACGCGGCCATAGGGCGTGTCGATGATCAGCGCATTGCCTTCAGGGATCGAGTGGGCCAGCGCCACATAGGTGAAACCGAACGGGCCCAGCTTGAGCGTGCCGCCCATCGGCACGATCTTCAGCTTCACCTCGTCCTGCAGCCCTTCTTCCTCCAGCTTCTTGGCGATCAGGCCGGCGGTGAACGGGGTGGCATAAAGCGGCACGCCCAGATCGGCAGCCAGATAGGGAATGGCGCCGATATGATCCTCGTGCCCGTGGGTGAGCACGATGCCGAGCAGATCCTTGCGGCGTTCCTCGATGAAGGCCAGATCGGGCAGCACCAGGTCCACGCCGGGATAGCGCGGATCGGCAAAGGTCATGCCCAGATCGACCATCACCCACTTGCCGTGCGCGCCATAGAGATTGACGTTCATGCCGATCTCCCCCGAACCGCCGAGCGGCAGGAAGATCAGTTCATCACCAGGGGTCATCAGTTCGGTTGCTTTGCGTTGAGTTCGTGGAGGCGGATGAGACCGCGGATGGTGAGATCACCGTCGACATGGGCTATGGCAGGGGTGTGGCGCTGGAACAAGGTGGCAAGACCGCCCGTCGCCACCACGGTGACCGGCCCATCGATTTCCGCCGACAGCCGCGCCACCAGCCCTTCGATCAGGCCGACATAGCCCCAGAACAGGCCCGATTGCATGGCGTGCACCGTGCCCTTGCCGATGGCGCCCAGATCGCCAGGCGGTGGTTCCACCGCGATGCGCGGCAGCTTGGCGGCGGCCTGATAGAGCGCGTCCATCGAAAGATTGATCCCGGGCGCGATCGCGCCGCCCTGATAGGCGCCATCGGCCGAGACGACATCGAAGGTGGTCGCCGTGCCGAAATCGACGATGATCAGATTGCCCGGCCATTGCCTGTGGGCTGCCACCGCGTGACCAGCCGGTCTGCTCCCACTTCCGCTGGATTGGGCAACCTGATGGCCAGCCCCATCTTGATCCCGCCCACCGCCACCACCAGCGGTTCCACCTCGAAATATTTGCGGCACAGTCGCTGCAGGTTGAACAAGGTCTGCGGGACCACGGTGGAGATGATGGCGGCATCCACCGTGCCCATCGCCACGCCCTCCAGCGCCATCAGTTGGTGCAGCCACACGGCATATTCATCGGCGGTGCGCTGCCCATCGGTGGAGATGCGCCAGCGATGGACGATTGCCTCTCCCGCGCACAGCGCGAAGACGATGTTGGTGTTGCCAACGTCGATGGCGAGCAGCATCTGGCCTCTCCTTCAGATCGCGAACACGTCGCCGGCATGAATGGCACGGGTGGTGCCATCGTCCAACTGCAAGAGCAGCGCGCCATCATCGGCCAGGCCGGCGAACAGGCCTTCCGGGGTTTCGTTGCCCAGACGGGCGACGATGCGCCCGCCCACGCCGCTGGCGCGCGCCAGCCAGGCCGTGCGGACGGGGGCAAAGCCCTGTTCGGCCCACAGCGTGCGCCAACGCGCGAACACCGGCGCCAGCACGTCGAGCAGAGCGCGTGGGCCGGGCACCGGCACGCCGGCAGCAGCAAGGCTGGTGGCCGGGCGCTCGGTGCCATCGGGATGATGGGCCAGATTGACGCCGATGCCGATGACCAGCGCGCCGCCCTGGCGTTCGAGCAGGATGCCCGAGCATTTCAGGCCATCCAGCAGCACATCGTTGGGCCATTTCAACGCAAGCCGTTCACGCGCGCCGGTCAGTTGGGCCAGCGCATCGTGCAGGGCCAGCGCGGCGACAAAGCTCAATTGCTGGACGGCGCCATCGGCCTTCACCAGCACGCTGCCCATGAAGTTTCCGGCCCCGTCGTTCCACACGCGGCCACGCCGGCCGCGCCCGGCTGTCTGCCGATCGGCGATCACCCAATGGCCATCGGGCAGCGCATCGGCGCGGGCCATCAGCCAATCGTTCGTGGACCCCACCTCGGCGAGGTGGGTGACACCCGCCGCCATCAAGCCGGGAAGAGCGCGGCGGCGGCGCGGGCCGTGGCGCCGGCCAGCGGCGTCATCGCCAGCATGCCCAGCGGCGAGCAGAAGAGCGCACAGGCCGCGATCATGCCACCGTTCACGGTGCTGCCCTCGCTGACGATCCCGGCCACCGGTTCATCGAAATACATGATCTTGATCAGCCGCAGATAATAGAAGGCGGCCACCACCGACGCGATGAAGCCGATGATCGACAGCCAGATCAGGCCAGCATCGATGGCCGCCTGGAACACCGCGAACTTCGGCCAGAAGCCCAGCAGCGGCGGGATGCCAGCCAGGCTGAACATGAACACCGCCATTGCCAGCGCCAGGCCGGGCCGGGTTTTGGACAGGCCAGCAAAATCCGCCATGGTTTCCACCGGCGCGCCATCAGCGCGGCGCAGTTGCAGCACCACCAGGAAGCTGCCCAGCGTCATCGCGACATAAACGGTGATGTAGAACAGCAGCGCCGAAATGCCGCCCGGCGTGCCCGGCGACAGGCCCACCAGCGCAAAGCCGATGTTGGCAATGGAGCTGTAGGCCAAAAGGCGCTTGATGTTGGTTTGCGCCACTGCCGCCACCGCGCCCAGCACCATCGATGCGATGGCGATGAACATCACGATCTGCTGCCAATCGGGCGCCACCTTGCCGGGGAAGGCGACGATCAGCACGCGCGCCATCAGGCCCAGCGCCGCGGCCTTGGGCGCGGCCGAGAAGAAGGCAGCCACCGGGGTGGGCGCGCCTTCATAGACATCGGGTGTCCACATGTGGAACGGCACTGCCGACACCTTGAAGGCCAGGCCCGACAGGATGAACACGATGCCGAACAACAGGCCGAGCGAGCGTTCTTCCTGCCCCGAAACGATGCCGGCAATCACGTCCAGCTGGGTGGAGCCGGCAAAGCCATAGACCAGTGTGACGCCATAAAGCAGGATGCCGGACGCCAGCGCCCCCAGCACGAAATATTTGAGGCCGGCTTCGGCCGAGCGATCATCGGCGCGGTGGAAGGCGGCCAGCACATAGGAGGGCAGCGCCGCCAGTTCGAGGCCCACGTACAGCGTGAGCAGATCGTTGGCCGAGACCATGATGCCCATGCCCAGCGTCGCCAGCAGCATCAGCACCGGATATTCGAAGCGGCCGCGCACCGCACCATCGGGGCCGGTGCCGTTCAGCCACGGCAGCGCCATCAGCACGGATGCGGCGGCCGCCACGATGATGATCACCTTCAGGAAGGCGGAAAAGGCATCGGCGACATACAGGCCATCAAACGCAATGGTTGCCGCCGCCGGCGCGTCCAGCAGAGTGAAACCGGCCAGCGCCAGGATGGCGACGGCAAACAGGCTGGTGACAGCCAGCGCCTGACGCCCACCTCTGCCGTTGCCCGAGAAGGTGCCCAGCATCAACGCGGCAAGGCTGCCGAGCGTGAGCACGGTTTCCGGGCCGGCGATGGCGATCGAGGCAAAGATCGGGTGCATCAGTGATGGGCCTCCGCCGCCCCGGTTTCGGCGGCATGTGCGGGCGCTGCAAGGGCTGGCAGCGCCAGCTGAGCCTTGAGGGGCGACAGCGTCATGTCGGTGGGCACGGTGGCCAGTTCGCGGCCTTCCAGCCGGGCGACGACTTCGGCGATGGCCGGTTTCATCGGCTGCTGGAAGCTCTTGGGATAGATGCCCATCCACAGCGTTGCCACCACGATGGGCGCCAGGATGGCGATTTCACGTGCATCGAGATCGGGCATGGCGCGCGTGTCGTCCCCGGCGGCCTTGCCATAGGCAACGCGGGCATAAAGCCACAGCATGTAGCCCGCGCCCAGGATGATGCCGGTGGTGAGCACGAACGTGGCCCAGGTGCTGGTCTGATAGAGGCCCAGCAGCACGAGGAATTCGGCAACGAAGCCCGACGTGGCCGGCAGGCCAACGCTGGCCATGGTGAAGAACAGCAGCACAAGCGCATATTTGGGCATGGTATCAGCGAGGCCGCCATAACGCCCGATCTCACGGGTGTGCAGGCGATCGTAGATCACGCCAACACACAGGAACAGCGCGCCCGAAACAAGGCCGTGGCTGAGCATCATCACCATCGCGCCTTCGATGCCTTGCGTGTTCAGCGCGAACAGGCCGCCAGTGACGAACGACATGTGCGCAACGGACGAATAGGCAATGAGCTTCTTCATGTCGTGCTGCACAAGGGCAACCAGCGAGGTGTAGACCACCGCCACCATCGACAGCCCGAACACCAGCCAGATCAACTGCGCCGACGCATCAGGGAACATCGGCAGCGAGAAGCGGATGAAGCCATAGCCGCCAAGCTTGAGCAGCACGCCGGCCAGAATGACGGAGCCGGCGGTGGGGGCCTCCACGTGGGCATCGGGCAGCCAGGTGTGCACCGGCCACATCGGCATCTTCACCGCGAAACTGGCAAAGAAGGCGAGGAACAGCCAGAACTGCGCCTCCACCGGGAAATCGGTGCGCGACAGCGTGCCGATATCGGACGAGCCGGCAAAGCCCACCATCCACAGCATGGCGACCAGCATCAGCACCGAGCCGAGCAGCGTGTAGAGGAAGAATTTGTACGACGCATAGATGCGCCGTGCGCCGCCCCAGATGCCGATGATCAGGAACATCGGGATCAGGCCGGCTTCGAAGAACAGGTAGAACAGGAAGATGTCGCGCGCAGCGAAGGTGCCGACCATCAGCGATTCCATCACCAGGAAGGCCGCCATATATTCGGGCACGCGCTTCTTCACGCTGGTCCAGCTGGCAAGGATGCACAGCGGCATCAGGAACACCGAAAGCTCGATCAGCATCAGCGCGATGCCATCGATGCCCAGCGACCAATCGAGATAGGGCGCAAACAGCGGCAGCTTTTCGGTGAACTGGAAGGCGGCGGTCGTCTGATCGAACTGCGTCCAAAGCCAGATGCCGAGAACAAACTCCACCAGCGTCGTCGCCAGCGCCACGACACGGGCCCGGCCAGCGCGTTCGGCCTCATCCCCCGGCAGTGTCGCCACCACCAGCGCTGCCACCACCGGCAGGAGGATCATGATCGACAGGATCGGCATCAGCGCGGCGCTCCCATCATCCAGGCGGCCGCGGCGGCCAGGCCAACCAGCATCACCAGCGCATAGGAATAGACATAGCCGGACTGGAAGCGCCGGGCCAGATTGCTGCCCACCACCACCATATCGGCGGCGCCATTGGGGCCAAAGCGATCGATCGTCTGCTGATCACCGCGCGTCCAGAACAGGCGGCCGAACCACAGTGCCGGCTTGATGAAGATGGCGTTGTAGAGCTCGTCAAAATACCATTTCTTCAAGAGGAAATCATACAGGCCGGGCACCTCGCGCCGCCACCACAGCGGAATCGTCGGCCGGCGGATATAGGCATTCCACGCCAGCCCCAGGCCGGCAAAGAAGGCGACAGACGGCGTCCACACCACCCAGGCCGGCACCTCGTGCAGGGCGTGCATCAGGTGCGTGTCGAACGCCAGGCTGCCGCGCCAGAAGGCGGCGCCTTCTTCGGCTTCCACGAACGCGCCGTGCCACAGCCAGCCGGCAAACAGCGCGCCAGCGCCCAGCACGAACAGCGGGATCAGCATCGACAGCGGGCTTTCGTGCGGGTGATAGCCTGCCGTGCCGTCATCGTGCGCGTGATGATGATCACCGTGATGCGCATCATGCACCGCATGCTGGATATGCTCGCTGCCCGCCCAGCGCGGCTTCCCGAAGAAGGTGAGGAACACCAGCCGCCACGAATAGAAGCTGGTTAGCAGCGCCACCGTCGCGCCCACCACGAAGGCAAACATCCCCGACGCGGTGCCGCTGGCAAAGGCAGCTTCCAGGATCGCGTCCTTGGAATAATAGCCGGCGGTGAAGAAGAAGCCGGTGAGCGCCAGCGTGCCGATCGTCATCATCCAGAAGGTGATGGGGATGTGCTTTCTGAGGCCGCCATAGAAGCGCATGTCCTGTTCATGGTGCATGGCGTGGATAACGCTGCCAGCCCCCAGGAACAGCAGCGCCTTGAAGAAGGCGTGGGTGAACAGGTGGAACATGGCGACGCCATAGGCACCGGTGCCGGCGGCGAAGAACATGTAGCCCAGCTGCGAGCAGGTGGAATAGGCGATCACCCGCTTGATGTCGTTCTGCACCATGCCCACCGTGGCGGCGAAGAAGGCGGTGAGCGCCCCGATCACCGTCACCACCGCCAGCGTCGTGTCACTGGCCTCGAACATGGGGGAGAGGCGGCACACCATGAACACGCCGGCGGTCACCATGGTGGCGGCGTGGATGAGCGCAGAGACCGGCGTCGGGCCTTCCATCGCGTCCGGCAGCCAGGTGTGCAGGCCAAGCTGCGCCGATTTGCCCATCGCGCCCACGAACAGCAGCAGGGTGAGGCAGGTCATCACGTCGACGGTGCTGCCCAGGAAGCTGAACGTCTGCCCGCTGTGCTGCGGCACGGCAGCGAGGATGGTGTCGATGGAGACGCTGCCGAACACCAGGAAGGTGCCGAAGATGCCGAGCGAGAAGCCGAAATCGCCGACGCGGTTGACCACGAAGGCCTTGATGGCCGCGGCGTTGGCCGATGGCTTGGTGTACCAGAAGCCGATCAGCAGATAGGAGGCGAGGCCCACCCCTTCCCAGCCGAAGAACATCTGCACCAGATTGTCTGCCGTCACCAGCATCAGCATGGCGAAGGTGAACAGCGAGAGATAGGCGAAGAACCGGCTTTGCGACGGGTCTTCCTCCATATAGCCCCAGCTGTAGAGGTGGACGAGCGCCGACACGCTGGTGACCACCACCAGCATGACGGCGGTGAGCGTATCGACCTTCAGCGCCCACTGAACCGACAAGCCGCCGCTTTCGATCCAGTCGAGCAGCGGCACGGTGAAGGCCTGTGCATCATTGAGCCAGAAGCCGATGAAGGTCGTCCACGCCAGCGCGGCGGAAACGAACAGGCCGCCGGTGGTGAGCGCCTTGGCCGCCGTATGGCCGATCATGCGCCCGCCCAGCCCGGCAACAAGTGCCATCAGCAGCGGCAGGAAAACGAGGATGGTGACCATGACCGCGCGCTCAGCCCTTCATCATGTCGGCTTGATCAACCGCCACGCTGCCACGGTTGCGGAAATAGATGACGAGGATGGCGAGCCCGATCGCCGCTTCGCCGGCCGCCACGGTGAGCACGAACATCGCGAAGATCTGGCCATGCACCTGGTGCAGGAAGGCAGAAAAGGCGACGAGGTTGATGTTCACCGACAGCAGGATGAGTTCCAGCGACATCAGGATGATGATGATGTTGCGCCGGTTGAGGAAGATGCCGAACACGCCAAGCACGAACAGCGCCGCCGACACGGCAAGATAGTGGGTGAGCCCGATCACAGTTCCACCCCCTGGCCAAGCCCGGCCTTGCCGACACCCAGCGTGGCCGCCGGCGTGCGCGCGTTCTGCACGGCGATATCCTGTTTCTTCAGGCCAACACGGCGGCGATGGGTGAGCACGATGGCGCCCACCATGGCCGCCAGCAGCAACAGGCCGGACATGGAGAAGACGAAGAAATAACGGGTGTAGAGCTGGCTGCCGATCCACTGGGTATTGCTCATGCCCGCTGGCGGCCCGGCCAGCGCCTCGTGCACGATCACGCCCTGCCCCGGCTGCCAGCCGGTGGCGACCAGCAGCGTTTCCGTGAGGATGATGCCGGCCACGAACAGCCCCAACGGCAAATTCTTCAGCGTGCCGCGTCGCAGCGCCTTGAAATCAATGTCCAGCATCATGACGACGAACAGGAACAGCACCGCCACCGCGCCGACATAGACGATCACCAGCAGCATCGCGAGGAACTCGGCGCCCAGCAGGATGAACAGGCCGGCGGCGTTGAAGAAGCAGACGATCAGCCACAGCACCGAATGCACGGGGTTTTTGGACGTGATGACGAACAGCCCGCCGGTGAGCAGGGTGACGGCAAACAGGTAAAAGGCAATGGTCGCCGTCATCAGCGATACTCGCTGTCCGCCGCGATGTTGGCGGCGATGGCGCGTTCCCACTTCTCCCCGTTCATCAACAGCTTGTCCTTGGTGTAGATCAGTTCTTCGCGGGTTTCGGTGGAAAATTCGAAGTTGGGCGTCTCGACAATGGCGTCGACCGGGCAGGCTTCCTGGCACAGGCCGCAATAGATGCACTTGGTCATGTCGATGTCGTATCGCGTGGTGCGGCGGCTGCCATCGGCGCGCGGTTCGGCCTCGATGGTGATGGCCTGCGCCGGGCAGATCGCCTCGCACAATTTGCAGGCGATGCAGCGTTCTTCGCCATTCGGGTAACGGCGCAGCGCGTGCTCACCGCGGAAGCGCGGGCTCACCGGACCCTTTTCATAGGGGTAGTTCAGCGTCGCCTTGGGACGGAAGAAATAGCGCAGCGTCAGCCACATGCCGGAGACGAACTCCAGCAGCAGCAGCGACTTGGCGGAGCGGAGTAGCGCGGTCATTCGATATCCTCAATCGTATCGACCACAGGCACTTGCCTCATAACTCTGCAAGGATTGGCCCCGCCTTCGAAGGTCACCTCCTCTAAATAGAACGAGTTCGGTGGTATGAGATCATCAAATAAGCCTGTGCCCTTGGCATCCTTCACCGGCAACGTTGAGCGCACAGCGGTTACACAACCAGAAATTGTGTCAATTATGAGCGGAGGATACCCATTCGACGCGGGGAGTACGGTCATCCTGCCGGACTGATCGGAAATTATCTTCGAATGACGTTCTTTCTTCGAAAGTCGCTCGTTACACGCCGAGAGAACCATCGGAAGCGACAGCAAAAAAACAACGCTAGCAAGACGGTTTGTGTTCACAGGGCACCACTCCCCGGCGCGAGATCGAAATGCCCGCTGAACATCAGCCAGCCCGAAACCACCACCACCCAGAACAGGGAGAGCGGCAGGAACACCTTCCAGCCCAGCCGCATCAGCTGGTCATAGCGATAGCGCGGCACGCTGGCCTTCACCCAGGCGAAGATGAAGAACATCAGCGCCATCTTGAGAAGGAACCACACGAAGCCGGGCACCATATAGAGGAACGGCAGATCGAGCGGCGGCAGCCAGCCCCCCAGGAACAGGGTGGGGATCAGCGCGCACATGAAGAGGATATTGGCATATTCGCCAAGGAAGAAGAGCGCGAAGCTCATCGACGAATATTCGACCTGATAGCCGGCCACCAGCTCGGCCTCGGCTTCGGGCAGATCGAATGGCGGCCGGTTGGTTTCGGCCAGCGCGGTGATGAAGAACATGATGCCCATCGGGAACAGCAGCGGATTGAAGATGTTGCCATTGAGCACGCCCAGCACATTGCCCTTCTGGGCCATCACGATGTCCGACAGGTTGAGGCTCTGCGCGTACATCATCACGGCCACCAGGATGAAGCCCATGGAGACTTCATAGGACACCATCTGCGCCGCCGAGCGCAGGCCGCCCAGGAAGGCATATTTGGAGTTGGAGGCCCAGCCCGACATGATGATGCCATAGACCCCCATCGAGGACACGGCGAACACATAGAGCAGGCCAACGTTGAGATCGGCCAGCACCAGACCGGCATCGAACGGCATCACCGCCCACACCACCAGCGCCAGCGTGAAGCTGATCATCGGGGCGAGCAGGAACACCGTCTGCGAAGCACCGGTGGGGATGATGGTTTCCTTCAGGAACAGCTTTGCAGCGTCCGCAAAGGTTTGCAGCAGGCCGAACGGGCCAACCACGTTGGGCCCGCGCCGCATCTGCATCGCCGCCCAGATCTTGCGATCGGCATAAACCGCCAGCGCCACGCCCACCATCACCGGAAAGGCAATGGCGAGGATGAGGGTGAGATTGGCGAGGAACCAGCCCGGCCCCTGGCCGAACTGTTCGATGAACCAGCCGGTGTAGGTCATTCCGCGGCCTCCTGCGCCTCGGGGGCGAGCAGCGAGGAGACGCAGGCCGCCATCGTCGGGCTGGACCGCGCGATCGGGTTGGTGAGCTGATAATTGCTGTAGATGTGCGCCAGCGGGCCCTTCACCTTGCCGGCCTTCACCGGTTTCAAAGTGGCGGCCCGTGCAATCAGGCCGTCGCGGGCCAGATCCGGCCATTCGGCGGCAATCCGCTGCCGCAGCGCGGCGAAATCATCATAGGGCAGCTTGGCGCCCAGCACGGAGGACAGCGCGCGGAAGATCGTCCAGTCCTCCCGCGCATCGCCGGGCGGCTGGGTGGCGCGCAGGGCGCGCTGCACGCGGCCTTCCAGGTTCACATAAGTGCCGGCCTTTTCGGTGTAGGCTGCCGCCGGCAGGATCACATCGGCATTGCGCACGCCGCGATCGCCGTGGGTGCCGATATAGACGGTGAAGCGGCCCGGTTCGATGGCCACCTCGTCCGCGCCCAGCAGGAACAGCGCCTTGACGTCGGCATCGCCCAGAAGCGCATCAACGCCGCCATCAACCGCCAGCCCGAGGCGGAGCGCACCAGCCCGGGCGGCAGCGGTGTGGAGCAGGTTGAACCCGTTCCAGCCGTCCTTCACCACGCCCAGCGTCGCAGCGGCAGCGCGTGCCGCTTCATACAGGCCCGGCGTTTTCAGCGCGCCCATGCCGACGATGATCGCCGGACGCTGCGCCTTGGCAAAAGCCTCCACAACGGTCGCCGGCAGATCGGCCAGCAGCGCCGCGTCATCGCCCAGCTGTGTGATCGGGAAGGTGAGATCAACCGCCGGGCCGATGGCAAAGGCCTTGGCGCCGCCCTTCTTCACGGCCTTCCTCAGCCGCACGTTCAGCAGCGCCGCCTCGTGGCGGGGGTTGGTGCCGACCAGCAAAATCGCGTCCGCCGTCTCGATGCCCGCCAGCCCGCTGCCCAACAGCCAGCCCGCCGGCTCCGCCGTGTCGAACAGTGCGCCATCCTGCCGGCATTCGATGCGGCTGGCGCCAAGGTTGGCCAGCAGGTCGCGCAAGGCCACCATGTCTTCCACGGCCTGCAGATCGCCGACGATGCCGGCAATCTCGTCA
>Ga0209278_1001151_pt1 | contig 16713 bp, 11 predicted proteins | sample JI81BgreenDNA_FD_187504 | JGI IMG/M metagenome (GOLD analysis project Ga0209278, IMG submission 187504) | Wastewater effluent complex algal communities from Wisconsin, to seasonally profile nutrient transformation and Carbon sequestration -... | ecosystem: Engineered > WWTP > Effluent > Algae... | reverse complement strand
GGAAGCGCGGAACAACTATGCCCAATTGAAATTTGCGCCTGGACGGATTGCCCAGCTCGGCGATGCTGCTGCCGTGCTGGCCACCAGAGCGGGCACTGTTCGAACGACGACGTTGGCACTAGCGCTACGCGCGCACAGCTTCACAGTGCAGACACACGACGGGTTTCTCGAGGTGTTTGGTAAGGACGAAAGCCCACCGTTGATCGACGCACTGTCCGGCTTGGCGAATGGAAAGGAGGTGAACCTTTTCGCGCACTCGCCCAACCTGCTGTTCGAGAAGTTCCATCCTCACCTGACCGAAGAGTTATTGCAGAAAGATGCAATGTCGGCACGCCTTGATGCAGGCTCTTTAGCTTGCTTGTCGAGATCTATTCTCGGTTGGGCTTAGGTAAAAAGCACTGAGATATCGAAGCCTCAAGAGCCCCGAGGCCCAGTGCAGGCGGTGCACAGTCGGCCCAACGATCAGTTGATGATTGTCTCGGAGTGCTGGCGACGAGTGAAAAACTTCAGTAAATCCTAGGCATGGCCGATGGTGAACCCCTTGTTGAAATTGACCGGCGACTGCTAAAGGAAGACGCCACTGCCCGGGCGCCCACCATTATCGAACAACAGAGAATCGCGGACTTCAAGGCACCTGTCGTCATTCTTGGAGACCCCGGTCTGGGAAAGAGCATACTCGCGCAGGCGATCGGCCGATGGCCCGGTTTCGTCTACATCCGAGCGGCCAGTTTTGTTCGAAACGCCCATCCTGAGCGGCTGATCCCAAATGGCGAGTGTCTCGTTATCGATGGTCTGGACGAGATCGCATCGGCAACCGTGGGTGGCGGCATCGATGCAATACTGTCTCAGCTATCGCGTCTAGGTTACCCGCGATTCATTCTATCGAGCCGCGAAGTAGACTGGCGCGGAGCGGCCGACCGCATCAAAATCGAGGACGATTATGGCCAGCCAACGATCCTATTGCATTTGCTGACATTCGACAGAGCTGATGCGACGCTATTCCTTCAGCGTGCTTTCCCAAATGTCGAAGCTGAACCGGTGCTCGATCATCTCGCCGATCGTGGGCTTGAGGAAATATACAAGAATCCATTGACGCTGCGGCTCATTGGCGAAGTGGCCGATAGCGAAGGGGCTCTGCCGAGCAGCCGAGCGCAGCTGCTCGACCGCGCCTGTCGTCTGCTGGTGCGAGAGGATAACCCCCGGCATCAGGACGCCGCGCATGCCCACGCCGAGACTGAAAAGTTGCTTCTGGCCGCTGGTGCATATGCGGCCGCGCACTTGCTCTGTGACATTAGCGGGCTATTCAACGGTCCATCGGGCAGCACCCCTGATGGCTGCGTCCATTACAGCAGCACCGCTGCGCTACCATTAGCCGAAGCAATCGAGCCCGCGCTTCACACCCGACTATTCGAAGCGGAAGGAACACAGCGTTTCCATATCCTGCATCGGGTCATCGCCGAGTATCTTGGCGCCAAGTGGCTAGCACACTGTTTCAAATCCGGCGTCTCCGCGCGCCGACTGTTTTCACTGTTCGGGCATGGCCAGGGCGTCCCAACTTCGCTTCGAGGGTTGCACGCATGGCTTGCGCATTTCGACGACACGCTCGCGGAAGTTTGTGTCGCTGCAGACCCCTATGCGGTTCTGCGTTATGGCGATGCCGAGACGATGCCGTTTCATATCGCGCGCCGACTGCTTGCGTCCCTGGCGGCGCTGTCGGAACGCGACCCGTTCTTTCGGGCCGAGGATTGGGGCCGACATCCTGCGAGCGGACTCATGCGCAGGGAACTCAAGGATGACATCCTCGCGCTTATCGGGAACCCAGACCAGCACACCCACCTAACGCTGTTGCTGGTTGAAGCAATGGCGGGCAGTCAGCTGACTGCAGTGCTGGAACCCGAGCTTCGCACCATGATGTTCGATCGGGCGCGCTACTTCGGCGAACGAAGCCGAGCTGCCGATGCGCTTCGTGAGTTCGGCAAGATCGATGATCCCGAGTACACGATCGAGCGGCTGCTCGCGCAAGGCGGCGAGGACGATCGGCAGCTCGCATGGGAACTACTGCACGATGTCGGGATCGGTGCGGTACCGATGGAATTAGCGATCCGTACGCTCTACGCGCACATCGGCGTCACTGTAAGTAACGTCGATCGCAAGGCAGACCGCCTCGATCTCGCCCACCTCAGCGATAGCTCGATCGAGGCGCTCGATCTCAATCAGCTCTGCTCGCTGCTTGACGCGGCACGAGACTATGGCGAGCCGCTATTAAAAAATGGCAATGACCCTGCAAAGGCTCAGGTTGCCGATCTTGTTAGGCTAGCAGGCCTGCGCGCACTTACTTTGGCGCCAGATATGGCACCGGCCGATGTCTGGAGGCGGCTGCACTGGGTAGATCACAACCAAGGGTACAAGCGCGAAACGACGGCCGCGCTTTCGGAATGGTTCAGCGTTCACCAAGATGTTCGCCGCGCGATCCAAGAGCACGCCGTCTTTGACGCGGGCTACGAGCATATACGCGACGCGTCGTACGCCTTCTATCAGTGCGGACTGAACCTTTACCCCAACGAGGACGATGTAATCGCGTTGATCGAGGCGTTCGACCGCCGGCGTGCTGGCAAAGCCGTCGATGTTGCGATGCTGGAGGAACTGGTGCTGCTTTCACCACGCCGTGAGGGCATTAGCGCTGCCGTGTGCGCGGCAGCTACCAAGCTCGGTGCAGGCTCACCCGAATTCATGGCGAAGCTCGCGCAGCTCTCGAAGCCGATCGTCTATGACTGGGATCGCAAGCAGAAGGTGGCTGCAAAACGCGCAGAAAAACGCCGCGCAAAGGTCCATCAATCGTATCGCGATAGCATCGCCAAAGATCTGCCGTCAGTCGACGCTGGCGCGCCAAACCTCCTTTACGATCCCGCAAAGGCCTATCTAGGCCGCTATTCGGACTTCAACAGGGAGGCGCCGCCAGAGACCCGTGTCATTGCGTTTCTGGGAGACGAACTTGGCGACCGAGTACTCAACGGCTTCATGGCCAGTCTCTGCCGCAACGATCATCCTTCCGCCCAAGAAATCGTCGAAACTCACTTGGCTGATAAGATCTTCTTCGCCGAACTCAGCTTGATTTGTGGGATTGCAGAGCGATTGCGGCGCGGCCTCGGCCTTGATGATCTTACCGTCGATGCGCGCGAAGCTGCGTTCATGGCGTGGAGGCGGACGACGGAGTCACAGATTGCCGGCGGCACCGACATGAAACCGCTTGAGGCCGCTGTCCTGTGCAACGATGAGGCGATCGAGCGCTTCTTTCGTACGTCGATTGAGCCGCAGCTCGAGCATAAAGCGGGCCACGTTCATGATCTCTACTTCCTTGGCAATCACCAACGCTGGCAACCATTGGCGGGACGGCTCGCTATTGAGTGGCTGCGCCGCTTTCCTTTGCTTCCTAAATCGGTCGAGGCGGAACTCCTCAACTATGCCAGTCGCCGCGGAGAGCTGAAAGATTTGACAGCGCTGGCGCGCGAGGCGCGGGGTCGGGTGCATCGTGACTATGAGACAATGCTGAGCTGGCTCTCGCTCGATTTCCTCGTCGATTTCGAAGGGACGTTCGACCACTTGGTGAACGCCGCAGCCGATGATCGTGACTTCCTCTGGTACATACGGAATCGCTTTTCGGGTGAGCGAGGAGATGCAGAGCGAAAGCTCTCCGTTCCGCAGCGCCAGTTCATCGTCGAGCGCTTCGGCGCGGCGTGGCCGAAGACACCACGCCCGCAAGGTACTTCGCGTGGGGACACTAGCCCTTGGGATGCGACAGCTATGATCGAGACCAGCCTCTATGCCATCGGCGGCGACCCGTCGCGTGATGCAACGGCGTCGCTTGAGCATCTGATCGTGGTTGCCGATCCGAGCTATGTTCATCCGCTTCGCCATGCCCTCGCGCTCCAGTTGAGGGCGCGACGCGACTCAGAGTTCACGCCAGTATCGGCCGCCGGACTTTTGGCAGTCGTTGGCGGCGGGTTGCCATCCACGATCGACGATATGCGCGCATTCTTGGGCGACCGCATCATCGCAGTGAACGACAAGATGCATGCGACAAGTACCGATATGTGGGAAGCCTATTGGGATGACGCCAAACCACGGGGTGAAAACTTCTGCCGCAACCGCTTGATCGAGCACATATCCGGACAGTTGCCCGAACCAATCCGTTTCGCGCCAGAAATGCACATGCCTCAACAAAAACGCGCGGACATTGCTGCCATCTTCGGCAGCATCGGCCTGCCGGTCGAGATCAAGGGACAATGGCATCCTGGGGTCTGGACCGCACCAACCGAACAACTTGCCGCCCGATATCTGCGTGACTGGCACGCTGAAGGTCGGGGCGTATATATCGTACTGTGGTTTGGTCATGTGGCCGGGAAAAACCTACCCACACATCCCGATGGTCTCCCGCGGCCAGAAACGCCCGATGCCCTTCGAACGATGCTGATTGACCGGCTGCCAAACAATCTGCGCGATGTCATCGACGTTTACGTTGTGGACGTTTCGCGCGAAAAGATACTTTGAGGTTTTCTAAGAGGAATAGGCGCTAATTTCGAGCACGGGGACGCGAAGCGTCAGCCGCTATCAGCTCTGAAGCCCCCAGCTTTCCTACAGAAGTTATGAGCCCCTCTCTTGCCCGTCGGAAGTCTTATCGCGCCACGTGAACTTGGGTCAGCTTCTGAACGTGGACGCCGTTGAGGCCGTCGAAAGAGGCACCCGTGATGATCAATTGGGCGCCCTCGAACGCCTCCTCGGCGAGGAGGTCGATAAAGGGCTGTACGATGAAGTTCTCGCTATCCTTGACTTCTTCGCCTGAGAACTCCCCCGGTACGTCGATGATCGACAGTCCTGGGTAGTGCATGCCGGGGACGGAGCTGAGCGAGAGCAGCCCGTACTGGTAGGCCATGAGGAAGTAGAGGGAGTCCGTGCCGCCGAGGGCACCCTGCCAACGCTTGCGCCCGACCCGGAAGTTGGTGGTAGATCTGGAGATATCGACCTCAACCGGGCTATGTTTCCAAGTCTCCGGCCTCTGCACATTGAGGGCGGCGAGGTAGGCGTTCATCCCGTCTTCCAGCTTCTGAGCGGCGGCGTTGAAGTCGATGGACCGGTTGGCCTCGTCAACCTTCTCCTGAAGTGGACTAATCTCGTCTTCGAGGGCTTGGACCTGTTCGGTCAAGCTCTTACCTAACTCAAGCGCCGCGGCCACGCGGTCCATCTGGCGATGCCGCTCGGCCGTCTTGCCCAGAGCCATATCAATCGCGCTCACATCGGCTTGGGCGACGGCAGCCACGGCACGACGGGCGGGCGCGAGCTCGACCTCAATTGTTCGCAGCTTTTCATCGGCGGCCCGCGAGGCTGCTTCCTGTTTGTCAACGTCGCGCTCAAGAATGGAAATAAGCTCCTCGGCTTCGAGCAGTTCGGCGTTCAGCCGATCCTGCTCGAATTTAAGCCGGACATCGCCGAGCCCGGCGATCTCCGGCTCCTCCGGCAGATGCTGGTGGCAGACGAAGCAGTGATCAGGCGTCAAATAAGGGATGATTCCTTGGTCGCAGGCCGGACAATGGGTGACCTTCAGATCGGCGAGAAGCTCGCTGGCGTCGGCGACCCGACCCATTCGTTCGATTTCGGCCGTGAGGTCCGCGCGGTATCGCCGGACCTCAGCTAGCCTGTCCTCGGCCCCCTGCCGCTTCTGGCGCGCCGCCGTCACCTCTTCCAGCGCCGCGGCCCGCGCATGGCCGAGTTCGATGACGCGCGAGCGGTCGGATGCGGGAAGACTGGTGTTGCTGGCTGCCGTAAGAACTTCCACCCTTCGGGTTTGAAGGCTCTCGACAGTGTCCCGAAGCCGTTTCAAAGCGGCGGTGACAGTGGTCTCGTTCACACCGAGGGAGGCATCCTCGGAGTCGAGGAGACCGATGGCCAGGTCGTTTAGGGTTTCACTGTATTGCTCACGGCGTGCCCTTAATCGCATCGACTTGAGCTTAAGATTCACGAGTTTGCCATAACCCTTACTGTAGATGCGCTCGGCTAGGCCGAGAAAGAGCAACAGGCTGGCGTGCTGCTCGGTGTCGGCCTGTTGATCAACGAGACCGCTCCAGAAGCGCTGCTGGCGGAAGATATGCCGCAATAGGGTGCGGAAGCTGAGCTCCGGCCAAGTCTGGCCGGACATCGGGTTTCCCTTGGGAAAGTTAACCAGCGGGATGCTTAGCTTCTCCATGAGCCAGTGCTGGAAATCTTTCGCGAGCATGCCTTCGTCGCCGACGAAGACCTTCCCCTTGGCACCGGCCTCACGCCAGCGGCGCTCGATCCGGAACGTCTCGTCACCGATGCAAAGCGTCGCGGCGGCCGCATCATATTTCTCGGCGAGCCCTTCCTCATCGCTCTGCTCGTAGGGATTGGCTCCGCTGTCGCCGAGCAGGAAGTCGAGCGTCTGCAGCCACTTTGTCTTGCCGGTATTCGGTCGTCCGACGAAGACGTTGACGCCGGGTTCGAAAGTGAGCAGTTCAACGTCGCCGGTCGCCAGCCGACGCTCCAGGCTTCGGACGGAGAGGAAAGATGCGCTCATTTGGTGATGACCTGTCCAAGGGTGCGTTTGCCGACCTCTTCGTCGAAAAGCTGGTAGATGAGGTTTTTTAGGGCGGTCCCCGATTTGCCGCCGAAGGTCTTCTTCACCGCCTTCTGACGCTCAATGAGCGTAGCGAAGGACGGGCGTTTGGCGAGAGCCTTGGCCTTTTCCGCACCCTCGGAAGACAGCGCGATCTGGTAGGAATTCTTGACCTTCGCTACAGTGATCAATTGTCGCGCCTCAAGATGGGCAAGGACTTGATAGTAGCGCTTGTCCCAAGGACCGTAGTGATGTCGCACCATGGTGGACTCGACGGCCTCCGAACGGTCGACGTGCGCGGATTGTGCATCGGGTTCGGTCGCGGCCCGCGCGGCATCAAAGAAGTCCGGGTAGCGGCTGAAGAAGTCGAGCTTGGCCATCTTGGTCAAACCATCGATCCGGCCTGCCGTCCCGCAGACATGCATGAGCAGCAGCAGCCTCGCGGCGTGGAATTCGAGGATGTCGTCGGCTGCCAAAGGGAGGCTGGCAGGACGAGTTCCGAGGCGTGACAGGGACTTCACAGCCCTGTCCGATCGAAGCGGAGAAGACACCGGTCAGCAATGTCGTACATGCAGCCCTTAAGAAAGGCGGATCGGTCGCCCTGGCCCGCCGACAGGGAAGCGTTGATCGCATCCATCCGATCGACGCAGAGGGCGTGGAACGCGGGGCCGTCGAGATCGAGAGTTCCGGCGGCGCGTTTAGCGCTGAGGGTCTGGACCTCGGATTTGACACGCCCCTGAAGCTGATCGGCTTCATCCGGCTGCATGTAGCGCGAGGTCCGCACGGAGCGGGCGTAATCAAGCCGCATCTCGAGGGCCATGTCCACCACCGTACCTGTGAGCAAGGCGTCATTCATCTTCTCGATTAGCTTGCCGCCCGAAGGCTGAGCGGCGGCGTCCTTCAGCTTGGCCAGACATGCGTCCCACATGGCTAAGAAGGCCTCGCGGGTGAGGATTTTTTTCGCCTTATCGGGCTTCCACTTCGCGTCGCCGGCTGTCTTCACCAACTTGCGAAGCTCATCGAGTAGGATGTCGATATGCTCGAGCAGAAGCGGGCTTCCACCGACTTGCATGATCTCCAAGAGCCGTATCCTGTTGTGCGTCTTAACGGCCGCCTCGTCGTGGCGAGCGTCCCACAGGCAGTTGTCCAGCCAGTAACCGGTTCCATTACCCCGTTTAGACAGGACGCCGGGCATTCTTCCATCAAGGTCCGCTTTAAGGGTGACCATCTCGTCGCAATCTATGGCACGCGCTTCGTTACCGCGCCCATAAGTTAGCGGCGTCAGAGCGGAAACCACCGGACGGAGAGTGACGATCCGGAATCGCGCCGTCTCTTCGTGCTGGTCACGATCTAGGGACTTTTCAAAGATCGACGATCCGACTGCCTGCTTCTTGCGCAGGCAGAGGTTCGCGACGGACCAGAGTTTGTCCACTTCGGCACCTTTAACCTGCACAAACTCGGCGATCAGGGGCGGCGCACCGATGGCCCAGACGAGCACCAAGTCGTCATGGGTCTCAAAATGGATCTTTACCAGTTGAGGGTTAGCCAGCATCTCCAGCACGAAGCCGACAGCGATCTCGTCCTGATAGTTGAAGCCCTTACGTGCAATCGGGCCGCCTTCTTCGGAAGGGTGGGCAACATCGATCGATGGCCAGGACTCTTCGTCATTCTCAAGGGTTTCAGTCTCTGACGACAGATCTCGGCGCCTTCGGTTTGCCGGTCACAGCCCCCGCTGTCACATCTCGTCTAACCTTAAACGAGGGGCTATACATCTGACAAGTGTCCGGCGGCATTGGTCATTGCGGATCGGCGAGTGGAGTTTGCGCGCGGGGCTACCCTTGGGCCTCCAAGCGCAGCGAATATCCCGAACATGAGGCGAGCCGAGGCAGCAGGCGCCCAAGTGCCTGAGGCAACCGGGCAAGACGCATCCCGACTCAAATCGCTCCTCTTGGAGGACGCTTAAGCCGGCACTCTCCTTGAAAGCCATTCGGTCGATGGCGCTGCGCGACGTCCCGCTACACTCTTCGTCCAAGCTTCCTAATTCGCTTGCGTTCCTTCTATGTTCTTAATAGGAGAGCTTCCTAGATTGTAGGATTACGCTTCCTAGATGGACGCGAGAGGAGTTGCGGCATGGATGATGCGCGTAGAGCGCTGGACGAGTTGATCCAGAAGCGCGGCTGCAACTATTCCGAGCTCTCGCGGCTGCTGGGGCGCAATGCTGCCTACGTCCAGCAGTACATCCGGCGCGGCAGCCCTAAACAGCTCGATGACCAGGATCGCTCGGTCCTCGCCCGCTTTTTCGGGGTGGATGAAAAGGTACTCGGCGGCCCGGCGCGCCGCTCAAGTCCTGATGCCGACCTCGTGCACATTCCCATCCTCGATGTGGAAGCATCAGCGGGATATGGTGCGCTCACCGGGTCGGAAGGCAATTCTGCCCAATTCGGGTTCGACGAGAAATGGCTGCGCCGCCTGACAGCCAGCAAGGCCTCCAACCTGTCGATTATCGGGGTCCTCGGGGACTCGATGGAGCCAACCTTGCACGATGGGGATGAAGTGATGGTTGACCTGGGTGACGGTCAGGCACGGCTGCGCGACGGGATCTATGTGCTGCGTATGGACGACATGCTGAGCGTCAAACGCATTGCGATCGAGCCGCAGGGCAAGCGGGTATCGGTCCTCAGCGATAACCCCACCTACCCGAGCTGGCGGGGCCTTGAAAAGCGCATGCTCAATATCGTGGGCCGCGTGCTCTGGTTCGGCCGGACGCTGCGCTGAGGATGCATCGAGGTGCTTAGCCTGATGGCCGCAACAGTTATTGCTGCGGGGCAAACCTTCACCTGCACGCCGACCCGTGTGTGGGACGGTGATGGGCCAGTCTGGTGTGCGGAAGGCCCTCGCCTTCGCATTGCCGGCATTGCTGCGCGCGAGATGGACGGCACCTGCCGCGCCCATCATCCGTGTCCCCGCAGTTCCGGGATCCAGGCACGCGATGCGCTCGTGCAGATATTGGGCGGTGCGCGCGGGACTTCCTCGTCCGGACATGTTCTGGTGAGGGGGCCTAAATTGACATGCCGCTCTGAAGGGTCTGCCGAAGGCAATCGCACGGCGGCCTGGTGCCGGTTGCCGGGCGGCACAGACCTGTCCTGCGCGATGATCCGCACCCGCACGGTACTGCGCTGGGACCGCTACTGGAAAGGTCCGGCCTGCCGCTGAGGGCAGGCGTGAAAGGGCAAGAACACGCTACAACCCCATGTCGAACTTTTTGGAGATCGAGCGGTCGAGTTCGGGCGCCTTTCTTTCCGCCTCGGGAGCCCTCCCCTTCTCTAAGCCAGAGGCAGCTGCATTCCGCAGAAGGTCGACCGTCTCGAGCGCCGAGCGCTTCATGCCGGGATTGTTGTCGACTGCAGCCTCAAGCTTGCCGGGATTGTCGACAAACAGGGTCAGACGGTCCCGCAGCCGGGTGATGGTCACAAGAAAGGTCTGCTGGTTGGCTAAGTTCTTCTCGCGGCTGTCCATAACCGCGATACCGCGATCCGAGGTCAGACCCTGCGCCATGTGCGCATTGAGCGCATAAGCCAAATCGAGCCGCTTCAGCATCGGATCGGTGGGAGCAAGGCGGTGCAGCACGCCCACCGAGGTCGCAAGCGACACGCCTTTGGCGTCGATCGCGATGATCCGCGCCTGATCGGCATTGAGCAGGCCGCGCCTGTGATCGGTAGCCGTCCAGCGGATCCGGTCGCCATCATGGATCTCGATCTCGCGGCGTTCAAAGAGCTTCACCGGGTCCTTCTCACCCTGCGGGCGGAGCTGGCCGGGACGAAACTCGAATTGCCGCCCACGCTCGTTCTGGAGGGTCACACGCTCGCGGGAGGGATCGGTTCCCACCACTGCATAGTTCCCCTTCTGGAGGCCCTGCCCCCTTTGCCGGCGATCGACCTCTAGCACCATGCCGGGGGCATAGCTCTTCGCATAGCGCAGCTCCTCGCGGGTCATATTGACGCGCGACAGCACCTCGATCTTCATTGCACCCGGGCCCAGTTCGCCATTGGCCTTGAGGCCCGTCTGGACCGCCTCGTTCACCTGTCCGCGCAAGGCCCGGCCTGATGCATAGATCGATGTCACTTCGCGCTCTGCAAGAGAGAGCGAGAGCCATGCGGCTGCGGCATCGACAGCCGCATTCTCGCCAGCAGCGACAACATTGTCTCCCAGATGGGCGAGCGCCTCGCTGATCCGGCCGCCCTGGGCCGCGCGCTGGGCGCTGCGCAGCGCCTCGTCGCGCGCGCGCAGATTGGTGTCCATCTGCGCGGCTTCGATGCCAGCCTGCTGCATGACATCGAAGGGTTTTCCAGCATCGACCGCTCCCAGCTGCCTGGTGTCGCCGATGCTGGCGAACCGATCCAGCCTGAGCAGATTGGCCAGACGCACCAGCTTTTCCATATCGGCATTGCCGACCATCGATGCCTCATCGAGCACCACAACGGTCCCGCTCATCGCCGTGCGCGCGGCTTCGAGGCGCGCACCGCCCTCGCCCTTGAGAAGGTCCTGATGCTGTCCGAGGAAGCGCGCCACGGTCATCGAGGGAATACCGGTTTCGCGCTCCAGCATCTGTACCAGCGTGTTCTGCACCGCGAGGCCCAGCACGGTCTTGCCCTCCGTGCGCAGGATATCGGCGACCGGCTTCAGAACCGTGCTTTTGCCTGCGCCGGCCACGCCCTGGATTGCGACGATGCGGTTGTTCGAACTCAGCAGCAGGCGGCCCGCCCCCTCCTGGCCCTTGTTCAATATGATGCCATATCTCTTGTGCGAGACGGCTTGCAGCCGCGTTCCGGCATCGAAGGCAGGAACGATGGCGGGCGCAACGCCGCGTCCGGCCTCGACGCCCGCCAGGATGCGCTGCTCGAGGCTGATCGCATCGTGGGTGGTGAGCATGTCGCGATCCGGGCCCTTGCCCGCCTGAAGATGTCCCTGACGGATGAGTTGATCGACCCGGCGCTCAATATCGGCAAATGCCGTGGGCAGGGCGAAGCCGAGCGCGGTGCGATAGATCTCGACCTTGCTGAAGGCCGCCTCGCGCTCGCCAAGATGGCGGATAGCCGAGGCGACGCCATGGATGGCTGCGACCTCCTCGGGGCTACGATTGCCGAGCCGCGAGGGAATGAGTGGGTCGCCTTGCGCAATGCCGAGACGTTCGGCGAAGTTGTGGGCGATCTGCTTGCCCTGTTCGACCACCTTGCGGACCGATGATCCCAATCCGGGAACATTGCCGAGGTCTTTGGCGCTGCGTGCGTTCGCTCGCGCGATGACCATTGCCGGGTCGAACCCGAGCTTTTCAGCCCTGTCCTTCCATTGCTGCGTCAGGGCAGCGCGGTCCTCGATGGCTTCCTTCCGGGCCCGCGTCATCAGGGTTGCGGCATCGAGCGCCCTCGGGCCCTGTGAGTTCATCTGCGCGGCTGCTGCGAGAACCTCGGCACGGCGCGAACTGAACGCATCGCGCACATCTTTGGGCACTCCGACTGCCTCGAAATTGCCGTGCTTGCCGAACTCGCCAACCTCATAGCCGAGCTTCTCCACGCTGAGCCGGAAGCGCGCCATGGTCATGGCGTTGAGGAGGGTATTGTGCTGCCAAAGATTGTCGTTGCGCAGCGCACGCCACTTGCCGTCCGGCCCCTGAGTGACATTGGCGATGACCGCATGAAAATGCGCATTGGGCTCTTGGTTGCGGTTGGTGTCATGCTGGAAGACAGCAGCGACGAGGTTGCCTGTCCTGACGACCCGCTCGCTGCCGCGCACCTCCATGCGGGTTTCTGCGAGGTTCTTCTCGGCCCAGGCAAGCGTCTCGCGGACCGCCGCGCCATAGGCATCGATGATCCGCTTGTCGCCGCCAACGAGGGCGAGCACCGACCAGCTTTTGGGCATGGAGAAAGTGAGATCGGTGCCCGCGCGGTGTGCCCGGTGGTCGCTGCCGACGCGGCTGCCATCGGGCAGTAAACCCTTGAGGACGGCCTCGAAGATCTTGGCATCGACCGTGCCCGAGAGGCCCAGCTCTTCGGCGCCCTTGCCGAGCCACGCCCCGGACCGATCGGCATCGGCCCGGGTGTAGTAATTGTCGGCGGCAAAGTAGCTGGCAGCACCGCCCGCGGTCCGGACATTGGCTACCGACAACACGGATCTGTCCCTCGCAAGGCGGCGTGTAATGCCATCGTCAGATCTCTAGGTCGCCCAGGTCGCGCGTGTCCTTGGGGGGCTCGCTTCGCTCAGGGATTCCATCCTCGTTCAGCAGCTTCCGGGCGTCCGAGGATCTTGGCGGGCTCGCCGGTGCGCGTCCTTTCCGTAAGGGTGGATCGGTGACCTTTGCGCCGTCGGATTTGGCTGGGGGATTAGCACTTCGCTCGGCTCCGTCCTTCGCCTTTTGTCGACCAAGTGACGGGTTTTGCCTGATCGCACGATCGTTCGACTTGGCGCCCGACTTGGGGCCGGGTTTGAGGGTCGGACGATCATTGCCGTGCGGGTTGTCGAGGCCTCCGGATGGGTCAGCGGGATGGCCGTGCCTGCCCTTCCCGAGAGTTGCCTGATCTCTCTTTGCGCTTTCCGGATCAGTGGGGCTGGCGCTACCGGCAGCAGGCTTGCCCGCCGCATCCGTACCCATCTGACGCGCCGCCTCCGATGCAACTGCGCGATCGGGCTGCGCTGCTTCACCAGTCGCTTTATCGAAGGCCAGTTCGCCCTGCTTGGGGGCAGAGTGGTGGCGCAAGGTCGACTTCCCGCCCCCGTCATCACTGGTCGAAGTATGCGTGCTGGCACCCTCCCCGGATTGGCCTCCCGGCTTCGGTCGCGGGGGCATGGGAGCGTCAATCGGCGCGGACGGTAAAGGCCGATTGGGCCCCCGCACGATAAAGGCGTCGGCCACCTTCGGGCGGTTCACCGGCCGAAGCTTGACGGGCGCTGCTGGGAAGCCTTCCGGGAACTTGATATACCCCTCAAGGCTCTTCATGTTCATCAGCTCTTCGGGCATCCGCAGCGGCCTGATCGTCGTGCGCCGGGTGAGGCTGACCGCGTCGCGGGCATTGTTCACCCCGTAGGAGTAACCCACATCGGTATCGATGACTTCCTCATGGCCAATGACGTCGCTGCACCAGGTTGCGGTCTCCTTGTCGGCAACTGAAAGGATCAGTTTCGTGCGGGCAAGCGACGCGAGAGTTGCGGCCATGTTCTCACCATAGACCTCCTTGAGCTTAGCATAGGCGTGGAGGCCCAGGACGATCGCCCCGCCGAAATTGCGGGCGGTCTGAAGCCCCTTTTCGAGCGCGGGAAGACGATGCAGCGCGCCAAGCTCGTCGATGAAGAACCAGCACGTGACCTCATTGGTGCGCGCAGAGATCATAAGCGTATTCATGGCCGTATCGAGCCACAAGGTGAGCAGCTGCGAGGTCACGCTCATGTCGACATAGCGAGAGGAGATAAACAGGATCGAGCCTCGGCCCGCAGGGTTCTCGGCCGCCTGTTCGATCCATTCGCGCACCGAGAAACGCGGACCTTCGGTCGGCAACAATTCGAGCGCCTTGGCGTTGACGTTGAACACCGCACGCACCGATTCCGCCATCCGCGCAGCCTCGGGTGCGGTGATCGGACCCGCCATCGTATCCTTTACCAGTTCGTGGACATCAGAAAGGTCTGCGGACATCAATTCCTGCGCGAGCGCCGCATTCGATCCCCTGCCCTGGGCCGCAAGTTCGACGCAGAACTTCACGAACAGGGCGCGCGCGCCGAGGACCCAGAACTGCGCGTCCCCGCCTCCGTCATGCGGAACAAGCGCATCGGCGGCGGTCCAGAAATCGGCCTCGGTGCGGCACTCGTCGAAGAGGCTCCATTGCGGACAGCGCGCATCAAGCGGGTTCAGAATGATGTCCCGGTTGGCATCGTAGAATTGCTCGATAAATGCGCCGGTCAGATCGAAGACCACGCAGTTCTGGCCCTTGGCGCGGGCCTCTTCGATCATGGCCGAAATGGCCACGGTCTTGCCGGTTCCGGTGGTGCCGATCAGCATGGCGTGGCTTTGTTCAAGGCGCCATGGATAGACGACGCCGGCGATGTGGGCTGGACGATAGGGAAAGGCTTTCGCGAGTTCCCATGGCAGGCACAGCCGCCACTTCCAGCCCATGGTGGCAGTGCGTTCGCGATTGCGCTTTTGGCGGTTATGCTTGCGCAAGCGCCGCATCAGTTCGGCGAGGTCGACCAACTGCGCGCCTCGTACGAACTTGCGATCTTTCGCCTTCCCGCCGAAGCGGGCGGCGAACCCGTAAAACAGCACAAAGGCGGGGATGAGAAACAGGGCCGAACGCCACGCGGCGCTGGCGACGAGGTCGGTCATGTGGTCCCACGCCCGGACCACCGGAGGGAAGGAACCGAGCATTCCAATCGGCAATTCCATCGTGCCGCCGAAGACTGTCTTGACGGTCACCAGCTTGTCGGGACTGAACTCCATGAAGCCGTAGGCCGCCGCATAGACGCGCATCCAGATGAGGTAGATCTCATAGTCGGTGAGCGCCGAAGAAAGGGTCCACCATGAGGTCGATGAAATTACCACGGCTGCGATGATCAGCGGGCCCTTGAGGCCTGCTGCGAACATGAAGCCGAAATGCCCGAGGAGCTGGCTTCCGCGCGTGAAATTGTCGAGGTTACGCTTCATCGAAACCTCCCTCGTCGCCGTTCTGGGAGAGTCCGAGTTGCTCGCATCGGCGGACATAGGCCTCATGTGCGCGGCCACGCAGATCGTGATCGACGTGACCGGAAAGAAGTGCATCCACACCCACCATCGTGAAGACCGAATGGTGGTTCAGACGCTTCAACCAGGTGCTGAGGCCGACGTTCAGATCGTCCTCGTCGCAGGCTTGCTGCAGCAGCGAGCGGATCCATTCGCTCACGCTGATATCGCGGCGCTCGGCCGCACTTCGAACCCGCTCGGCAAGCTCGAACGAGACATGGACCTGGAGAGATTTTGGCCGTGTCATGCACGGACTCCTTGTGATGAGGAGCCCGGAACGCACTGCGAAAGGCGAGAGGAGAACTAATTCAGAAATGAGAACATGTCAAGAACATTGACATTGGCGGAATTCCGCCATTCCGACCGCACTTCAATCAGAATTGATTGCCAGTTTCAGGGCTGTCCAAATCTGATTGAGAAGCTGCCATTTTTTGGGATGCTCGACCGGCCTTTGTTTTATAATGACTATTTGTGCCAATAGATGCTGCGACCTGTCGCGTAGGGTGTGCTCCCTGTTCCCCTACTGCCCGATGAGAAACCAGGCCTTGAACATGTAACGGATGATGCGGTTTGCCGTGTCCTTCCTGCCGGATCCGCCGCGCATTGCCGACCCTGCAATTCACGTATCCAGGATGGCCCCCGAAGCGTATGTTTGCGCAATCAAACGAGGGGAAAGGGAGGCAGACAATGGCGCAGATCAGCTTGAGTGCAACACCGAAAGGCAACAGCTTTCAGGGCACGATCACCTATTCCTATGGCGTCTCGATAAGCTCGGCTGAGACATACCCGACGATTGCGGAGGCCATCTCGGCAGCGGCCATCAAGATGCTTGAGATGCCCGAACGCCTCGAGGAAATCGACAGGTCGGAACTCGCCGGCTGAGCCTCAATCAGCGGCCTTATCTGCCCGAACGCGAAGCTGCGGGATCCGAGTAAAAAACAAAGGGAGGAAGCCCTGACGGACTTCCCCCCTTGATCCTCCGGGTCAGAATTCATCGCTGAGGCGGCCGGGTACCGTATCGATGACACGGTCCAGCAAGGCCTTGGGCAAGGCACCGTAATCGCCTTCATCGACTGCGATGTACCCGGCCTCGCCATCGGTCAGGACGTACTGCGTGAAGTAGCTGTGATAGGACCGGGCATGGGCCTGATCGAGAGCGGCAACGAAGGCTGCCTGGTCTGCGTGGTACCCGTCATCGGCCGTGCTGTGTGAAGCGTACATGATCTTTCCTCCTGATGCTCGATGCGTCGCATCAGGGGGTGCGAGGATGTGGGTGACGGGCTGGGTCAGGGACCGCGTGAGCGGCCGCGAAGCGGCGATGGGGGCA
>Ga0209278_1001149_pt1 | contig 16735 bp, 18 predicted proteins | sample JI81BgreenDNA_FD_187504 | JGI IMG/M metagenome (GOLD analysis project Ga0209278, IMG submission 187504) | Wastewater effluent complex algal communities from Wisconsin, to seasonally profile nutrient transformation and Carbon sequestration -... | ecosystem: Engineered > WWTP > Effluent > Algae... | reverse complement strand
AAACCTAGAAAGTGTAATTTAAAAACTTTGTATTTATATTTCAATACGCTTGGGTTAAAAATATTTATTCCGGGCGATATCCTTGCAGCATCCCCCTGATTGTTGGGGGATGCAAGAGTAAGTTCTTGTCCCACCCTTGTAGGGGCGGTGCTACCCCTACTCCCCGTGCCCGCCCTTGGCGCCGGGGGGATCGAGCTTAACCCAACCGTATTGATTTATATTTTCCCCGATCGGGCGATCGATTAATTTTATCAATAACTGTCGATCGATTTTTTTTAACTGCCCCTGCTTTAGTTCCTGCATTGAAGATTTCAACCTCACCCCGCTTGTAGCAGAGTGAGGTTGAAATCCTTTAAAACTACCGGCTTTGTGAGAACAGCCCCGAATCTTATCCGGTGCTGCCCCACAACTGCCAGTTGTTTTAGAACAACTCGAAGTTGTTCGAGGTAATAGTCAGGCCAGGCTGCAATTGAGCAACAGTTAGCACTCCGCTGGCGCCGTTGAAGAACAACTTACCGCTTGTTGGGTCGTAGACCAACTTGTTCGTCGTGGCTGTTCCTGGAGTAGCTTCGTTGAAATTAGAAACGACGACAAACTCGCTTGCCTCGAAGCTGCTGCCCAAGCCAGCGAACACACCGCCCTGTTTCAAGCGGATCTTATCTTCGCCTGGGGTAAAGTCAGTGATCGTGTCTACGCCGAAATCGCCACCAGCACTCGCGAAGTAGAACGTATCGCTGCCAGCACCGCCGATCAGGACATCGCTGCCTCTGTCGCCAGAGATCAAGTCATTGCCAGCGCCACCATCGACAGTATCGTTTTCTTTACCGCCGTAGAGAGTGTCGTTGCCATCGCCACCGCTGACAAGATCGTTGCCTTGGCCACCAAAGACTGTATCGCTGCCACTTCCGCCAAGTACAGTGTCGTTGCCTCTGTCGCCAGAAACCAAGTCGTTGCCATCGCCACCGTCTACCAGGTCATTCCCTTTACCGCCAAAGATTAAGTCATCGCCGCTAACGCCAGCGACCACATCGTTGCCGCTGCCTGAAATGACGGTATCGTTGCCGTCGCCGCCGCCGACACTATCATTGTTGCCACCCGATATAATCAGGTCGTTGCCAGTGCCACCAGCGATGACATCAGCGGCCTCAAAAGTCAGAATGATATCGCTGCCGGGGCTGCCGTTCAACCTGTTAGCGCCTACGGGGGTGCCAATAATGGTTGAGCCACCGCCACCGACACCGCCTGGTTGTGTAGTTGGTGTTGTTGGATTTGTTACCTGTGTCATTTACACTCCTCCTAAAAGATCAATCATTTTTCTACAATACACTTTTCCCTCCAAAGGGATTCAATAAATGAAACCGGACATCGGTTGAGACCCTAATTGACCCGGCTGCTATAAGCTGTCATGTAATTTAAATTGTCAGCAGCGAGCCTGGGAGCGCGAGTTGAATCCTGTATTCGTTGAGCAGCAAATCTCGGTTGTTTCCTGCTTTTGACTCTCGACTCCACCACTGCCTCCTCTAACACGAAAATATTCCACTTAAACGTTTGCGAGTTTACCATAATGACCATCGATATGGCTAGTCATTATTAAAACAATACCCGGAAGATACACAGAGACCATTTTTAATGGAAGTATGCTCTCAAGATTGAGAAGTTGCACCGGGCCCGCGGGCACTGTCATCGCCGGAGAGTTCGATCGCCCGCAATGAGGCTGGAACTGAGCTGCGATTTTTTTAAGTACACTGTACTTGACCAGACTTTTGATTTTCGCCAATAGTTCCCCAGAAATCAAAAGTTTGTAACTCGCTTTGAAAGCAAGCCCACGCACGCTGGAGGCCGGATTCAATCAAAAGTGGCTCCCAATACAGTCCCGGACGAACTTTTGAGCCTCATCGCCTTGATGTTTCCAGCCAAATCCCTCACGCTCAATATAGAATTTTGGCTAAAAACCCAGTTTTTCAACCCCCATCCGTCATTTCAACCACGATCCGCATCCATCCGCACAATCAGACAATGTAGCGCGATCGTCTTTTGGTCAAAAGTTGGGATCAACGGTGGGCCGGTAGATTTGTGAGGGTAATGTCACTAGATTTTAGATTTTAGATTTTAGATTTTAGATTTAGTCCACAGATGAATCTGGGAACTGGAACTAGGATATAAATTTTTGGGCTGCTGGCGAATCCTGCCCCAGTTATGGGTTAGCCCCATTGTAGTTATGAATAATTTACCTGTTTATCATGAATGCTGAAGCCGTCAATTTTTTGATGGCATCTATCAAAGCCAATGTAAAATTCTTACCTCGATACTCGCCGGATTTATCTCCCATCGAGCTGTAGTGGGCAAAAATCCAAGCGATTTTCCCTTTTGAAGCATATCCACCTTCAAATGTTCTTGATGAAGCGATTACTAAAGCTCTTAAGGCTCTTACTGATGAAAATGCTTGGCCATCCTTTCATCACTCTGGTCTATTTTGAGAACAAATTAAATAGTTAATTTTTGCGGTACATTCGATGGCTAATACCTGTGAGTGAAAATATTGAGTTTTTAGCAAAGACTTTTTTACTAATGGTTGTTAACTTCGAGCCGATCATTAACGATTAGCCAATTCCCCGAAATTTGAGCCGGCAGTCATTCAGAGAAAATCTCTACTTATTCCTAGCGGTGTGCTTCTAGTTGCGCTGGTGAGGCGTTATAATTGCTCTGGCTGTCGTACTTGTAGATGTGAGCGTGAGAGTCACTCTCGAAAATATAATTGATGGAAGTAGCTCCATAGTATGCCAGCGCTAGCAGCGACAATAGATGAAGAACTCTATAAATTGGTTTCTCAGATACTTCGTTCATTTTGACTCCTACTTTTTATGCAAATAACTAATTTGGATACCGTGACGGCACTTTTTTTTTGAAGTTCCCAAACATCTCGTACTTCCAAAAATTTAGCTGGCTCGCGTTATACACTCCTGATGCCCGATCGCCAAAAATAAGTCGTACTTGAGACTTGAAACAGTTTTGGTTGCCTATTTCATATTGCAGTCTCTGCCTTGAATTGTCTATCTAACTGCGGTAAGAGTTAGGGATTTTGGGCGCAAACGAACTCTACAATTTCCTGCTTAGAGCTGCTACGATTTGAATAAAGGGATCCCGAAAAGCTTAAATGGCAAAGAGTCTAGCTGTTTTTCCACGCCTCGCCAGGATTTTCCCACCTTCGATTAATGGTACGCAGTGGTCGGAAGTAATGAAAATTCTTAAGTTGGTCAGCGACCGACGAAAATATGTCTGAAGTTATATTTTTGCAAGCAACAGGCCATGTTACATTACATATTTATTTTGAGCTTGGTTGATGTGGCAGATAATTTTTTAGTAAAAAAAAATTGCGGTCGTTGTTCGACAATGTGAGTCTGACAATTTTGCCGGAACAATTTTAACTGAAAGCATCCAGGATACCCGCCACGTGATTCATTCCGAAAGCAGACTCAGTACCCAGAAATAAAAAACCTGTATCCGATAAAGGAACCCCCGAATTTATCTCGCGCAAGTCAATGCTTCAAATCTAAAATCTAAAATCTAAAATCTAAAATCGCGCAATCGATTGACTGAGCCGCACCGTTAATTCACGATGTGACAGAAGAAAATTAGGCATCAGTCAATTGGAGACTTTGGCGTGATACGTGGGCTAGGGCGTGCGTCAATCTCGCTTAGTTCAACGATTGGAGATTTGAGATTTATGCCACAGATGAATCGGAGAGCTTGAACAAGATCCTAAAATTTAGGGCAGCAGCCGACTCCTGTCGGAAACTTGTATCCGTTTTTGGGCTGGATCAAAAAGCAGAAGGCAGAATTTGATAGCGGTAAAAAAATACTGTTTTAGGATTCAGAATTTTTATTTGATTCTACCTTCTAGCTGCATTTTTTTAGTATGAAACAAGATAAATTACTCGCTGGCAAAAGCGATGCACGCCGAATAATTTAGGAAGAGATAAGCGAGTGTGTTGAAGCCAGTTACTTCCAAAAGTTATTATATTTTTTGCTCGCATTGAGCTGTTTGTACAACAGACTTTTTGCTAGTAATTTGCAAAAGGGATAGGGGCAGAACAACAGGCCAAAACAGAGGGCCGATTATTAAGGCTATCCAAGATATCACGTCTTTTTTAGATGTCGCAGTATCATTCCAAAAACTTTTGAACCAAACAAGAAAAACGATTAAGGCAATAGAAAAGTAGCTAATCATTATCATTTTTTGACCTCCCTGTCTATAGATGGGATAGAAGTATTTATAATTATTGTATCTCAGGCGGTGGCTCGCCGATCGCAACTTTATGCCCTGAGCCACAAGCTGCAAGTGTCTTAAACCAAAAGTTTCACAGCTATGCAAGTCCATAGCCTGCAATGTTGAGCGGAATTACTCCTGCTGCGCGGCGGTATTGGAAACTTAAAGCCTTGCGTTCAGGGCTTTTCGAGGTTTTGTCAAACCTGGAGGCTACCACCCCAATCATAGCTTATGCGATCGAGGTATTGGGTTTGCTGTGATTTAAATCACGTATACTGGTAGACTTCGGTCACAAATCGAGCCAAGAACGATCGCACAGCTTAGCCGACTGCAATCACCCTACTCTTTTGTCAAATGCTCGATATTATAATAGTCGAGTTCAACGAGATTTCATGCAAGCTCTGACTTTAAAATCCGATCGGGCGATCGCTGAACTGTTCTATCAAGTCACCAATTCAGGCAATCTGACTCGCACTCAAAGCCACGGATTGCGCGAACTCTGCCAAAGCGCTCTCAGCGAAGATGCCAGAGATGCAGTCAACCGCCTGCTGCACGCCATCCGCCGCGGATGGGTCAGGATTTCCGATTAGTCTCCTCACACAAAAAGTTGAGATGAGTATTTTTACTTTCTCTCCTGTCAAGCTTTGCCAACAATAAGATTGAAGTGAGTAGGTCGATCCATTAACCCTCTCCAAAAAAAAATTGTAGTGCGATCGAAAAACTCGAACCGGTTTCTTGAAGAAGCCGGGATTTTTGATTGGAAGCAGCCAGTCGATTTTAGATTTTAGATTTTAGATTTTAGATTTTAGATTGACTTCACATATGAATCTGGGAGCTTGAACTAGAGCTTAAAATTTTGGATCGATGCCCACTCCTATCGGAAACTTGTATCTGTCTTTGGGCGGGTTATTAAGTATATCCACGGAACAAAGACCACACCAAGAAACTAGGTAAATGTAGGTAAAAGCGGGTTCCTAAACAGGCTAAAAGTTGTACCTTCAATTAAGCCATGCGATTTAGCTAGCAGTCATTAGTAATCTCTTAGGATCGCGAATTAAATAACTTACAATTTTAATTGTTATTGTGGGATGGGCGTCCTGCCCGTCATGAGTGGACGGGCGGGACGCCCATCCCACTTTCAAGAGTGGAAGTTATTTAATTCTCATTCCTTAATAGATAAATCTTAATTTATTTGTCACCGTTTCTTAACCAAAAGTAGAGATTTCGGAGTTGCCAAAAGCGAGAAATCGGGACGGGGTTTGTGTTTACAGTGCCAGGGCTATCGAGGAAATATCCGATCCCCTAGTCCGGCTGACACAAATCACTCATCAAGAGCCAATCGATCACATTTACTCCCGTAGTTGAATCACATAAATTTTGGAAAAATTAGTTAATACTGTCAAAAGTGAGTTCAAAAAAAAACACATGATGACAACCCAAACGCTGTTACCTCAATTTACTATTGCAGAGCTAGTCTTTCAGGTATATCACTCCGGTCTGCTGACTCCCACTCACCGACAACAGCTCAAGACAGCGCTGTTAAATGACTGTCTTACCGAAGAAGATCAAACAGCCATCAACCGCTTGCTCCACGCAGTTCGCCGGGGCTGGCTGAAAGTTGTAGATTAAACTCGGTGCTAAATTTTTTGCCACTACTCTTTAAATGCACTGTCACTTGAAGGCAGAATTAAATCCCCTTAAAAAAATTAGGCATTAGCCTAAATGTAGGGTGCGCCATAGGCACCCTGCCGTTTTAACTTCTATTTTCTCAGCTTATTTAGTCACAGATTGTGCCGTCAGGCATCATGGCCTCTCTCAGATTCGCTTCATCCAAATTAGTCCCACGCAAAGAAGCTTGATGCAAGTTTGCTCCCCGGAGATTTGCTCCCTTAAGGGAAACTCCGCTCAAATCTGCTTGATGGAGATTTGCACAGCTCAAGTTAGCTCCACTCAAATCGGCTCCCTTCAAATCAGCTTTTTCCAGATTTGCTTCCGTCAAATTAGCCCAACTCAGATTTGCTTGAGTTAGGTTAGCACGGCTGAGGTCAGCTTGTGTTAAGTTTGCATCGGTTAAATTTGCTTTGCTCAGGTTGATTCCGCAAAGCTTTACTTCTGTCAAGTTGGCACCTTGCAAGTTAGCGTTAACTGCATAAACTTGAATCAAAATTGCCCCCTGAAGGTTTGCATCTCTCATGTCTGCACCCCTGAGACTCGCCCCCGTTAAATCGGCTCCACTGAAGACGACACTCCGCAAGATGGCTCCGCTCAAGTTCGCTCCCACCGCCTCGCATTCGCCAAAATTAGCGGACATGAGGTTGGCTTGGGAGAGGTTGGCTTGACTGATATCTGCTTGATACAGATTAGCTCTGTATAGGGTGAGACCGATCGAATTTGCACCTTTTAAATTAGCGTGACTCAGGTCAATATCGCGCAAATTTGTCCTTGACATATTGGCACCGCTCAGGTCTACTTTGTGAAAAACCCGTTCTCCGGCTGCATACCGTCTGAGAAGTTCATCTGCATCCATGTCATTTTCCCCAAAATATTTAATAATACCTTTGATATTTAAATAATATTAGGAATGAGTGACCTTTACGTTTCTTGGGCTGAGTACCATCGGAAAATTGAGGATTTGGCTGTAAAAATTGAGGAATCTCAGTGGAAATTCGATCGAATTGTCTGTCTGGCGAGGGGAGGGCTGCGGGTTGGAGATACTCTGTCGCGGATTTTCGACAAACCTCTGGCGATTTTAGCGGCCTCGTCCTATGGTGGGGCCGAGGGAAATGTCCGGGGCGCGATCGAGTTTGCCCGCGATTTGACAATGGTGGGCGATAATTTGGGCAGCAGCATTCTCCTGGTTGACGATTTGGTGGATTCGGGAATTAGTTTAGAGCAAGGTATCGCTTGGCTCAAGAATCGCTACGGCGAGGATATTCAGGAAATTCGGACTGCTGTACTCTGGTACAAGGCTTGTTCTGTTGCAAAGCCGGATTATTATGTAGATTATTTGGCGGACAATCCTTGGATTCACCAACCTTTTGAAATGTACGAAAAGATGAGTGCGGCTGATTTTGCGGCACAAGTTGGGAGTTAGTCAATAAAAAACTAAAATCAGGTCAAGCTTTAATATGGTTTTGCCGATATTTTGCACTTTTTGGCATAGTCCGTCAGGGGTTGAAACCCCTGTCTCATAGCTAAAGTCCTCTGAAGAGGACTGGATATTTATCAAGGTTCGGCAGTCTGTTTCAACTCTGATATTGCACCAGTATCAGCAACAGGCAAGATGCCTGTTCCACAAAGAGTGAATTTTCTTGTGGAACAGGCATCTTGCCTGTTCCTAAAAGGCTTATTGAGAATGGTGCAAGATATAAGTTTCAACCGACTGTCTTCTATGAGACGAGGAATTAATGCACTCCTAGGGCTTGTGGGTAAGTGCAAGTCGGCTGATAGAATTAGCGAACCGAAAGAATACGATCGCCCAATTCCATACTATCTGCCAAAACTTCCTGCCGCGCCCACCTATCCGCAGCCAAAATATCGTCTAAACCAGGACTTTCACAGTTATCGGCTTGATGTTTGTCGCACGCCTTCTCAATCAACTTCGGAATATCCAAAAACTGAATCTTCTCCTGCAAAAATAGCGCTACCGCCTGTTCGTTTGCCGCATTCAGCACCGCAGGCATCGAACCGCCCGCACGTCCCGCCGCATAAGCCAACTGCATACAAGGATACTTTTCGTGGTCTGGTTCTCGGAAAGTTAAATCCCCAGCTTTTACCAAATCGAGCCGTTCCCAATCTGTATGAATTCGCTCCGGCCAAGACAAAGCGTAAAGCAGCGGCAAACGCATATCCGGCCATCCCAATTGCGCCAAAACCGAGGTATCTTGCAACTCAATTAACGAGTGAATTATGCTCTGAGGATGGATGACAATATCAATGTCGTCATAATCCATTCCGAATAAGTAATGAGCCTCGATGACTTCTAATCCTTTATTCATCAAAGTAGCAGAATCGATCGTGATTTTCTGCCCCATCGACCAATTTGGATGTTTCAAAGCATCGGCTACTGTTACTCCTGCTAATTTGTCGATCGGCAAATCTCGAAAAGAACCCCCCGAAGCAGTGAGAATAATTCGCCGCAACCCGCCAACCATAACACCTTGGAGGCACTGAAAAATTGCTGAATGTTCCGAGTCAGCAGGTAATATTTTAACGCCGTATTTTTCGATTAAGGGGTTGACAACCGGGCCCCCAGCGATTAATGTTTCTTTATTGGCTAAGGCGATATCTTTGCCTGCTTTGATAGCCGCAATTGTTGGCAGCAAACCGGCACAGCCAACTATGCCAGTGACGACGGCTTGAGCGTCACCGTATTGGGCAACTTCGACAACGCCTGACTCGCCAGCAAGTAAAATAGGTTGAGGGTCGATGTCTGCGATCGCCTCCTTCAATTCCAGTAATTGATCTTCGTCGCAAATCGCGACAATTTCCGGTCGAAACTGGCGAATTTGCTGGGCCAGCAACGTTACATTTCGTCCGGCGGTTAACCCGACAATCCGAAATTGATCGGGGTATTGAGCTACAATATCCAGAGTCTGAGTGCCGATCGAGCCTGTGGATCCGAGAAGAGTTATTGCTTTCACAATTTTTTAAGGTTTTGTGGATTATTCTAATATTACGATTGCGGGGATAAAAATTAGTGGTTAACTATTGCGTGGAAAGCACATTCGATGGAATCATATTTTGAGTGACCGAAAGCATCCAGGATACCCGCCACGTGATTCATCCGTCCAGAAATAAAAAACCTGTATCCGATAAAGGAGCCCCCGAATTTATCCGTGGGGTCAATGCTTCGATCTAAAATCTAAGATCTAAAATCTAAAATCGATTGACCACAAGGTGCCAGATTTCATGCAGAATAGGGAAAATTTTGCTGATGACCGTGAGGACATCAGTGTCTCGATCGCCGAAAATATAGATGAAGGTCGATCCCAGCTACCGTCGAGTTTGGTTTGGGCGATCGCGACTGCTGCGGCAATTTTCTTGTTGTGTAGCAGTTTACGCCACGCTTTATTCCAATCAACTGCTTTCGATTTGGGAATTTTTGACCAAGCAATTTACTTAATCAGCCAAAACCAAACGCCTTTTTCTTCTTTAATGGGGATTCATATTTTGGGCGATCACGCAGCGGTAATCTATTATCCGCTAGCTTTGCTGTACAAAATTTACCCAGATGTGCATTGGCTGCTGTTGGTACAAGCAGTTGCATTATCCCTGGGGGCTTGGCCTACCTGGAGTTTAGCGCGTTTGGCAGGTTTGAATCAAGAACAATCCCGTGCGATCGCATTGATTTATTTGCTCTATCCGGTGGTATTTAACATCAATTTATTTGATTTTCACCCGGAAGTAATCGCTTTACCCGCACTTTTTGCCGCAATTTTGGCAGCGCGTTTAAATAAAATTGTGTGGTTTTGTACCGCTATTGTGTTAGTTCTCAGTTGCAAGGCGGTTTTGTCCATAACCGTTGCTGCTATGGGTTTCTGGCTGTTTTTTTGCGAAAAAAAGCAACGGTACGGGGCGATCGCACTTTTGCTAGGTGCAGCTTGGTTTTTGATAGCTTCCCAGAAAATAATCCCCTTCTTTAGCGGCAGCGAAGTCGCTGGAGTCGGGCGCTACAGCTATTTAGGAAAATCCGTACTAGAAATTATCATCAATCTCATATTAAAACCACAGTTAGTATTAGGAAAAATTCTTTCCTTCGATACATTCAAATATTTATTTCTCCTCACCTTACCTGTGATTTGGCTGCTATTGCCATTTTCGGGCAAACTACGGATACAATATCTAACAGCGCTAATTCCTGCCCTCCCTACCCTCCTGATCAATATCCTCTCTGACTTGCCATTTCAACGCAGCTTAGCCTATCAGTATTCAGTACCTGTAATTCCCTTTTTATTTTTAGCAGTAATCGCGAAGGAAGAAACCAGGAAGAGGGAAGAAATAAAAGGCAACAAGGAAGAAGATCAAGCAAATAAGCAACAGTTTTTAACAGGGGTGAATCTGCCACAAATTAAAAACTTCCGAATTTCTCAACTTTGGCGGGGAATTCAATTGCCGAGAATCATGATAATTTGGTCATTACTAATTTTCCTATGTCTGGGCGAATATAAAGATTTTTATCTGTACCTAAATAGACTAGATACCTGGCAAGCTACACGCGAAGCAGTCGCACAAGTCCAACCCCAAAGCAGTATTTTAACCGATAATAGACTTGCCCCTCACTTTGCCCATCGCCCAATAGTAAAATTGCTTTCACAAATTTCGCCCCAAACAAATTTAGCTGAATTTCAATACATATTATTAAACCTGCGCCATCCCTGGCCTGATACTGAAAAACTTGGTGATACCTTAGCAAAGCAACTGAAAAAGTCTCCCGATTTTAAATTAACTTATCAAAAAAACGAAGTTATGCTATTTAAACGAATCGCTGATTAAATAATAAAATGCGAACTTTAAAATTCCTAAAAACTCATCCAGTATTTTTAATGATTGTCGTGACAACGATAGTCTTATTTACCGCCAGCAGCGCGCGGCACGCTTTGTTTCAGTCAACTGCATTCGACTTAGCAATTTTTGACCAAGCAATTTATTTAATCTCCCAAAATCAAACGCCATTTTCCTCTTTAATGGCAATCAATATTTGGGGCGACCACGCCGCTTTTATTTTCTATCCACTAGCTTTACTTTACAAAATATATCCAGATGTTCACTGGCTTTTTTTAGTACAAGCTGTTTCTCTAGCTTTAGGCGCTTGGCCGAGTTGGAGTTTGGCACGTCAAGCCGGATTAAACGAACAAAAAGCAATTGCAATTTCAGCCGTATATCTGCTTTATCCCGCAGTATTTAATGTCAACCTCTTCGACTTCCACCCAGAAGTAATTGCTTTACCAGCATTGCTAGCAGCAATCTTAGCCGCGAGGCTGAATAAAACCTTGTGGTTTTGTGCTGCTATTGTATTAGTTTTGAGCTGCAAAGCCGTGCTATCTTTAACTGTGGCTGCGATGGGTTTGTGGCTGTTGTGTTTTGACAAAAAACGCAATTGTGGGCTCATAGCTCTCTTTCTAGGCGCGGGTTGGTTCCTAGTAGTTACTCAGGCCGTTATACCGTATTTTAATCAGGGAAGAGAACACGCGGGTATCGGGCGATATCAATATTTGGGAAACTCTGTTTTTGAAATTGCTATTAATTTAATAGTGAAACCAAATCTAGTTTTAGGGCGTTTGTTTTCTTTAGATACTTTTGGATATTTAGCGTTATTGCTATTACCTATAATTTGGTGGCTGTCCCCGCGTCATCTGTCATCTTTAATTAGTGCTGTGCCGATGTTGGCGATGAATATTCTTTCCGATATCCCCGCTCAGCGGGATTTAATTCATCAATATTCTGTGCCGATATTGCCGTTTTTGTTGGTGGCCGTAATTTCCAGTTTGGCAGCTACCAATCAGCAAAAGGGAAAAACAATATTTGAGAGATTGCCACTTCCTAATTATCCCTTGCCTAGAGTCATTGTAATTTGGTCGTTGATTGCTTTCTTAGCTTTAGCGAAATACGGCTATTTTTGGACTATTTATTTAAAGGGGATCGACACTTTGCCGGCTACCAAAGAGGCAATTTCTCTTGTGGAAACCAAAGGCAGTGTTTTAACAAATGCTCAGATTGCTCCGCACTTAGCGCACCGCCCTGTGGTAAAATTAACTCAGGCTAACGCGCCACCTGCAAATCTCGCAGAATTTGATTATGTATTGCTGAACCTCAGATATCCTGGCTGGATGAGCGATCGAGCTTTTGTGGAAAACCTAGTAACTCAACTAAAAAACACCCCTCAATTTCAACTTAAATATCAGCAAGACGACATTTATCTATTTACTAAGAGTCATTAGTTATTAGTTAAGCGAGGTAGATGCAATGGTAAACGAATCTTCTCAACCTCGCATCACCAGCAAAGAAACCGGGTTTTTAGCCGCATCTGTCAGTCCTAGCAAAATTCTCGCACAAAAACCCGGTTTCTGGCCAATGTCGAACAGCTTAGATGCAATGGTAAACGAATCTTCTCAACCTCGCATCACCAGCAAAGAAACCGGGTTTTTAGCCGAATCTGTCGGCCCTAGCAAAATTCTCGCACAAAAACCCGGTTTCTGGCCACCCGTGCGTAACTCCTGAAACTTTTAACTGTCAACTGTCAACTTTCAACGCCTTTCTTGCCAACTTCACGTAAGTTTTCACAGTTGCATAAGGCATTTCCAAATCAGCAGCAATATCGAGCAAAGATTCCCCCAATTCCCGGCGCACCAAAATCGTCGCCCAAGTTTCCGCAATCTCAGCAGCGCGACTTCCGCCTTTACGTTTTCTGCGCGCCATAAACTTCTGTGTCAATTCATCTATTCGCGCCGCCAGTACGCTTTGTATCGACACTTCAGGTAGCGCTTCTGTCAACCATTGCGATCGCGTTTGTCCCAATCCAAAAGTTGTTTTGTAGCCGATGCCGCAATCAGGCGCTAACCGCCCCAAAGCATAAAATAATTGTACAAAATCAGGACGATTGTGAGCCGATCGCCCTAGACCAAATTCCACCGCCCCAGTGAATCCCGTTACCATGCCTTTTTTCCCCGCCGCTACCTTTTGCGACTCCAATTCGTGGCTGCTAATAATTGCATTTTCATCAATCCAGTTCAAAAATTCTGCTCGGTCAAAATTTACCACCGAAAAGTTATTTCAGCGGCGCAAATAGCTGTGAAAAACATTTTATATAACTGGCTAAGGGAAGTGATTGCCTTTGCTAGGAAAGCTTGTAGGAGTTACAAAACTAAGTTTGATGCTGGGCAAAAATGGGCTTTCGGCTGTTAATAATTGCTGGTAAGTTGTGGGAGCAAAAGCAATATCCCAAGAGCGAATTCGCAGCGGAGCATTTAGCAAATTTATCTCTTCGGGCAAATTTTGCAGCCACTGACTCAGCCACTGCACTACGGGCTTTGAAAGTCTTGTTACGTACCAGCGATAAATGCGATCGCCCAAAAGCTGAAATTCTTTGCCGCCGAGGAGCAAATCACCTTCCAATCCCGAAAGAGTAAAGGCTTTTTCTGACAAGCGAATTTCTTCATGTGATACCCGCCACGTGATTTATCCGTGGAATCAATCCCAAATCGAAAATCGAAAATCCTCAAGAAAGAGCATTTATCCGTGGGGTAGCCTCTAAAATCTAAAATCTAAAATCTAAAATCTAAAATCTAAAATCTAAAATCTAAAATCGATTGACTGTTAATCGCGCAAAAGTTTCGATAAATCCGGGTCAGTTTGGTGTACTTGACCTAAAAACCAAGCGTGCAAACCTATAGCATACTGCGCGTACAGATGGCTAGCAGCGCCGGGAGTCAATTCAAGCACTAATGCGACTAACTCGGTGTCAGCCGGCCAAATCAGCCCAGAAGCAGGAGATTTTCGATCGCCTGTGCCGGTGCGGTTCGGGGAAGTTGCCATCAGATGCCGTGCCTATAGCCGTCACAGAAAGAGCGCCGTGCTATCTTAGCCGATTTTTATCCCCTTTGGGGGATGATAGTTGAGGGCGATCGATCGCCCAAATCTTTTGGTAGCTCCAAAAACTCGCTCTCCCGCCAGTTTCCCCCACCCTCCGGGATAGACAAAAACCACTAAAAAACCAACAACCTAAAACTCAATCTTTGTCAAGGTTTTCTTCCTTGTAACTAAACAGAAATATACCAGTGTTTAAAATCACATTCTGCGCTACAATTGTCAAAAGCTCGTAGCATCCTCAACTCCGATCCTAAACTATGAACACAACAGAAAAATCTAAACTATCCAACGAAAAAACTTTGGAGGCAATGAAGAATTTCTCCGAAACCTACGCCAAGCGCACGGGAACTTACTTTTGTTCCGAACCTTCCGTCACTGCTGTCGTGATAGAAGGACTAGCAAAACACAAGGATGAACTAGGCGCTCCCTTATGCCCTTGTCGCCATTACGAAGATAAAGAAGCCGAAGTAAAAGCCGCCTACTGGAACTGTCCCTGCATTCCCATGCGCGAGCGCAAAGAGTGTCACTGTATGTTATTTCTGACGCCAGATAACGATTTCGCTGGAACTAATCAGGAAATAGGAATGGATCAGATTCAAGCGGTCAGAGATACTATGTAATTAGTTAAGTAGGCGGTCGTGAAATGGCAGTAGTTTTGAAAAGAGGTCGTTATTTTTCCTATTTTTAAGACTTAGCTATTTAACCAAAATCGATCGCCGCCTACTCAAACACACATCCGCCATCGAAAATCCCCAATCTCCAATCGAATGACAGAGGAAATCCCCATCGACTTTTGGCAAGGTATCGAACAGTTTAACAGTCAAGACTTTTATGCTTGTCACGACACTCTAGAGGCTTTGTGGATGGAAGCTGGCGACCCAGAAAAAAGGTTTTATCAGGGAATATTGCAAATTGCCGTCGCGCTTTATCACTTAGGAAATCAAAACTGGCGCGGTGCAGTAATCTTGCTGGGAGAAGGAATAAATCGGCTCAGTTATTATCAGCCTAGTTATGCTGGAATTGCAGTTGAAGACTTGCTCGGACAAAGTGCTAAACTTTTGAGCGCTTTGCAACAAGCTGGCCCGGAAACAGTTGCTGATTTTTTACCTTTATTCGCAGGTACAGAAGTTGCAGGCTTGCAATTGCCGCGAATTATCAAAGTACCAAAAAGTTAAATAAAAGTTAAATAAATGTTTGTATTAGGGTGCAGTATACTTGGCCTCTACACAGAGGAGGGCTGGCTTTCTTGCCCGCTGCACAAGCAGATTTATTTGCTGTGGAAGGAGCATCTTGCCCGTTCCCGGTTAAGACAGTTGCAGCCACTGAGCAAAATAGCCAATTAAATTCGCTGTTGTCTTGCTAGGATAATTGGTTGAGACTATCGGGTCAATCGATCGACCTCACGGGAATCTTTCTGACCGTTAAGATAAAATATCTAACTGGAGATAATGCCCTTCAGCAATTTCACAAATATTGAGACTCCAAGCTTATGATGTCCTCCGCTAAACTACTCAATTCCCGAATATTCAAAGGATTATCGCTGCTGTTGCCCCTCACTCTGGCAGGCGCGATCGCCTCTCCCACCTACCCGCAAGCCGGGCCGCCCCGCACTCTCAGCGTGCGATCGGACATTCAAGAAGCCGACTCCAAAACCGGCATCGTGACAGCCCGCGGCAACGTCCAAATCAACTATCCAGCCCGCCAAATACAAGCAACTGCGGCTCAAGCTCAATATTTCAGCCGCGAGCGCCGGATCATTCTCAGCGGAGATGTTTACGTATTGCAGCAGGGCAACAGCCTGCGCGGCGAAACCATAACATACCTCATCGACGAAGGGCGGTTTATTGCCCTCCCAGACAACCCAGGACAGGTAGAATCTGTTTATCTGGTTGCCCCCGAACAAGATGCGGCAGCCCAAAATACATTGGGATCCCCACGTCCAACTACAGCCCCCCGGTAACAGTGGCTTGCAGCAGCGAAATTTCGCCTCAGCCAAAACCTACTACTTGGGATAGATGCGAAATTTCGTCTTTATAAAAATCACCAACTTCAAAAGGTAAAATTTAAATTAGAGACTCGATCGCACAAAGCCGCAGTCTGAAATTAGCTTGTAGAGCTTGCCGGGAGCGAAAATGAAAATTGTACTCGAAAATATTCACAAATCCTACGGAAAACGCAATGTAGTTAGTCGCGTCAACCTGTCGGTAGCCCAAGGAGAAATCGTAGGATTGCTAGGCCCCAACGGTGCCGGCAAAACCACAACATTTTACATAGCAACCGGATTAGAAAAACCCAATCAAGGCACCGTTTGGCTAAACGATTTAGACATCACTAAATTGGCGATGCACCAGCGAGCGCATTTGGGAATTGGCTATCTCGCTCAAGAAGCAAGCATTTTCCGAAACATGAGCGTGCGCGACAACATTTTGTTAGTTTTAGAACAAACTCAAGTGCCCCGCTGGGAATGGCGAGAGCGAGTCGATTTCCTATTGCAAGAATTTCGCTTAGAAAAAATAGCATCTAGTTTGGGAATTCAAATCTCTGGGGGAGAAAGGCGGCGGACTGAACTGGCCAGAGCCTTAGCCGCAGGGCGAGACGGGCCGATGTTCCTATTTTTAGACGAACCGTTTGCAGGCGTCGATCCGATCGCAGTAGACGAAATTCAAACCATTATTGCTAAACTGCGCGATCGTAAAATCGGCATCCTCATCACCGATCACAACGTCCGAGAAACCCTCGAAATTACCGATCGAGCCTACATCATGCGAGACGGCCAAATTTTAGCCTCCGGGGCTGAAGAAGAACTCTACAGCAACCCTTTAGTGCGACAGTATTACTTAGGTGACAACTTCGTGCGCTAGCCTTTGATAGCAACCCCGA
>Ga0209278_1001148_pt1 | contig 16751 bp, 14 predicted proteins | sample JI81BgreenDNA_FD_187504 | JGI IMG/M metagenome (GOLD analysis project Ga0209278, IMG submission 187504) | Wastewater effluent complex algal communities from Wisconsin, to seasonally profile nutrient transformation and Carbon sequestration -... | ecosystem: Engineered > WWTP > Effluent > Algae... | reverse complement strand
CACGCCCTTGGCCATGCCGGTGGTGCCCGAGGTGTAGATGATGGTGGCCAGCTCGTCGGCCGCGCGCGTCGGCATGCCGGCGAGCGGGCCCTGCGCCGCGCAGGCCGCGTCCCAGCCGGTGAAGCGCCGCTTCGCACCTTCGGGCGCCAGCGGGAAGGCGATGCAGGGCAGTTCGTCGGGAATGCCCGGTTCGATCGAGGCCCAGTCGTCGAGCTTGCCGACGAACAGCAGCGAGGCCCCGCTGTGGGCGAGCAGCTCGCGCACCGAGGTGCCCGTCAGCGTCGGGTACAGCGGCACCGACACGTGGCCCGCCATCCAGATCGCCCAGTCGGCCATCAGCCAGTGCGCGCAGTTCTTCGAGATCAGCGCGATCCGCGAGCCGGGCGGCAGGCCGAGCGCCTGCAGGTGTGCGGCCATGCGCCGGGTTTCGATCAGTGCTTCGCCCCAGGTCCAGGTGCGCACATCGCCGGGTCCGTAGGGCTGCACGAACACCCGCTTGGTCGGCGACTGCCGCTCCCAGTGGTAGAGGCGCTGCAGGGCGAGGGCGTTGGCGTCCGGTGCGGCGATCGGGGTCATGGCGGGTTCGAAAGGGCAGGTGGGCCCAGAGTTGGCTGCCGTGCGTGCACGCCGCGTGGTGGTGCCGCCACGCGCCGCCCACGCCGCGGCGGGCCATAATCCACCGTCCTTCGGAGCACCCCCTTTGATTCCCCAATTCCCCATGAAGCTGGTGGCCAAGCGCATGCTGGCCCCGGCGGTCGCCCATTTGAGCTTCCAGCGCGCCGACGGGCAGGCGCTCGACTACATCCCCGGCCAGTTCATCCAGATCCACCTGGTGGGGCGCGATGGCCTGCCGACCAAGCGCAGCTATTCGCTGGCGACCATCCACGACCACGCGCTGGGGCCGGGCGAGGCGGTGGACATCGCGGCCTCCTTCGTCCCGGGCGGCACCGCCACGGCGCTCTTCGAAGGCCTGAAGGAAGGCGACGAGGTCACCGCCAGCGGCCCGTTCGGGCGCTTCTGCCTGCTGCCGAACGACGCCAACCGACGTTACCTGCTGATCGCCACCGGCACCGGCGTCACGCCCTACCGCTCGATGCTGCCGCTGCTGGAGAAGGCCATCGTCGAGCGCGGCGTGCACGTCGTCGTGCTGTTCGGCGCGCGCAGCGAAGTCGAGCTGATCTACGCCGACGACTTCCGCGCCATGGCCGCGAAGCACCCGACGCATTTTCGCTTCGTGCCCTGCTACTCGCGCGAGTTCAATGAGGCTGCCGGCCCGGATGCCCGCCGCGGCTACGTCACCGAGCAGATCGCCGCGCTCGAACCGCGGGCCGAGGGCGACATCGCCTACCTCTGCGGCAACCCGAACATGGTCGACGCCGCCTTCGAGGCGCTGAAGACCGCCGGACTGCCGGTGCCGCAGATCCGTCGCGAGAAGTACGTCAGCGGGAACTAGTCCCTTCCGAGTCGGCGGTCCCGGGGTGTAAAGGAAGCTTGACATCGGGTTCACGGCGGGTGGAGGATGGTGTCAAGTGTCCTTGACACCCCCGGAGCCCGCCCATGCTGTCGACCCGTTCCGTTCGCGATGACGACCGCCTGACCCCGCCCATCCAGCGCTACCTGCGTTGGCTGGTGGTCTCGATGTCGATGTACGCCAGCCTGCTGGTCACCAGCCTGTTCGCCCTGCGCAAGGTGCCGGACGAGGCCCTGCTGCTGCGCGCCGCCTTCGGCCTGCTGCCGGCCCTGCCCTTGCTGATCCTGGTCTGGGCCTTCGCCCGCTACATCCGCGAAGCCGACGAGATGCAGCGCCAGATCGAGCTGCAGTCGGTGGCGCTGGCGGCGATGGTCACCGGCATCGGCTTCATGGTGGCGGGCTTCCTCGCGAGCGCCGGCGTCATCGCCCTGAAGGGCGAGCTGGTGGCCATCCTTGTCCTGCCCGCCCTGTTCGGCAGCTACGGCGTCGCCAAGGCGGTCGTCCAGCGGAGCTACGGCGGATGAACCCCTTCGTCGACATGGTGCGGTTCACGCCGAACGAGAAGCGCTACTACCGCAACAGCATCGCGCCGGGGCTCGCGTTCCTCGCCGCGATGGCCGGCGTGGCCTTCCTCGTCCGCAGCTTCCGCGACGAGTGGCACTTCGAAGTGCTGGCTGGCCTCGCGCTGCTGCCGGTGCTGCCGATGGTGTGGATCATCAAGGTCTACATCGACTACTTCCGCGACTGCGACGAGTGGGAGAAGTTGATCGAGATCTACGGCATCGCCATCGGCGTGCTGCTGGTGGGCATGGGCTACTTCGCGCTCGGGCTTCTAGGCCTGTTCAAGCTCGTGGTGCTCGACGGCACGCTGCTCGCGTACTGCATGTTGCCGGCCGTGATGCTGGTCTACTCGCTCGGCAAGGTCGTCGGGCGCTGGCGGCACGGCTGATGCGCAACCTCATCCGCGAACGCCGCGAGGCGATGGGCTGGTCGCAGGCGGAACTGGCCGAGCGCCTCGCCGTCTCGCGCCAGACCGTCAACGCCATCGAGACCGGCAAGTACGACCCGAGCCTGCCACTGGCCTTCAAGCTTGCCCGCCTGTTCGGCGAACCCATCGAAGCCCTGTTTGACGACGCCGCCTGAACCATGGACATCCGCGATGATCTGTTGCCCCCGCCCGACGCACCGGCGACGCCGACGTCGTCCGGCCGCCTGGCGCTCGGTGCGCTCGGAGGCGCGGCTTTCGGCGCCATCGCCGCTTTCGCGGGCATCGAGATCGCCGAGGCGCTGAAGATCGACTGGCGCGCACTGTTCCCGAAGGACGCGGGGCTCGGAACCTGGGTGATCGGGGCGGCGTCGCTCGTGCTGGGCTTCTGGTTGCAGGTGCTGCTGCACGAGGCGGGGCATGCCTTGGCGGGCATCGCCGCAGGACTGCGTCCCCTGGCCTTCGGCGTCGGGCCCTTGCGGCTCGAGCGGTCGGGCGATGGCTGGCGTTTCCGTTGGGGCGGCCGCCTCTCGGGGATCAGCGGCTTCGCCTTGCTGCTGCCCTCCGCCGAGCGTCCGCCCACGCGCGCGGAGCAGGCGATCTATCTGCTCGGCGGCGTGCTGGCCAATGCCGTGGTGGCCTTTGCCGCCCTGTGGGCTTTGGCGGCCTCGCCGCCCGAGGTCGTCCGCGGCCTGCTGGTCGCCTTGGCGGCCACCGGTCTCTTCCTCGGCGTGGTGAACCTCGTGCCCTTCCGCAGTGGTGGATGGCTCAGCGACGGGGCCGGACTCTGGTCGCTGTGGCGAAAGCCGGGCCTCGCCTTCGCGTCGATGGCCTTGCAGCAGGCGGTGCAGGCCAGCATGGACGGCGCGCGACCGCGCGACTGGCCGGCGGTGCTGTTGCCCGCCGATGACGCGCCGTTCGGCGTCCACGGCGAGCCGGCCTTGGACACCGCGATCGCGTCGATGCGCCTGAGCCGGGCGCTTGACGCCGGCCAGACCCCTGTGGCCGAAGCCGCGGCGCGCTACCTGCATTCGGCGTGGCCGACGGCCGCTCCCGCGCTCCGGCCCGGTCTCGCGGCGATGCTCGCCGTCCATTGCCTGCTGATCCGTCGCGATCTCGCCGCCGTGCGCGCTTGGCGGGAGCGGATGGTGGGGAGCTTGCTCGACATGGGCTGCCACGAGGCCTGGCTCGACGCCGAACTGGCCTTCGCCGATGACGACCTGTCCGCGGCCCGCGACGCCCATGCGCAGGCCGTGGCGGCCCTGCCCCGGGTGCACGACGCCGGCACGCGCATCGTCGTCGCCGAGCGCCTGGACGAGCTCGCCACTCGAATCCATGCGGGGGGCGCGCCGTGATCCCCGACGTTTTTACCGCTGATCCAACCCCCACCCCAGGAGAACTCGCGTGATCCGAACCCCATTGGCCGCGGCCGTGACGCTCGGCTTGCTGCTTGCCAGCAACCCCGCCGAAGCGCGCCCGCTCGGCAGCCTCGTTTTCGAGCCGTGCACGCTCGCCGGCAGCGGTGCCGCCGGCGCGGTCGAGGCCCAGTGCACCACGCTCGCGGTGCCCGAGAACCGCGCCGAACCCGACGGCCGGACCATCGATCTCGCCATCGCCTGGGTGCCGACCGAGGGCGAGGCCGAGCCCGACCCGGTCTTCATGCTCGCCGGTGGCCCGGGGCAGGGGGCGCGCGAGGCCTTCCCGTCGGTCGCGCCCGGCTTCCGCGACGTGATGCGCACGCGCCACGTCATCCTCGTCGACCAGCGCGGTACCGGCGCCTCGAACCCGCTGGCCTGCCGCGATGCCGAGGGCAACAACACGTTCGGCGACCCGTCGGACGAGAGCCCCGACGCGGCGGCACGCTTCGCTGAAGCCTGCCTCGCCGAGCTGTCGAAGACTTCGGACGTGCGCCACTACACGACCACCGATGCCGTCGCCGACCTGGATGCCGTCCGCGAAGCGATCGGCGCCGAGCGCATCAACCTCTACGGTGGCAGCTACGGCACCCGCGTGGCCCAGCAATACGCCAAGACTTTTCCGCAGCGTACGCGCGCCGTGGTGATCGACAGCGTCGCGCCGATGGACCTCGTGCTCGGCAGCGAGCACGCGAAGAACCTCGACGCCGCGCTCGACGCCCAGTTCGCGCGCTGCGCCGCCGACGCGGCCTGCGCCAAGACGCTGCCGGACGCGCGTGCGTCGCTGGCGGCGGTGCGCGAGGCGCTGTCGCAGCCGGGCCTCGCGCCGGTGGTCTATCGCGACCCGACGACCGGCGAACGCCGCGAGGAGGTGCCGACGATGGGCCATCTCGGCGTCGCGTTGCGGCTCTACAGCTACTCGCCGCTCACCGCGACGCTGTTGCCGGTGGCGTTGAAGCAGGCCGCCGACGGCGACTACGCGCCGCTGTTGGCGCAGTCACGCTTCCTGATGGGCAGCATGGGCGAGTCGATCATGCACGGCATGCAGCTCTCGGTGATGTGCGCCGAGGACGCCGACGAGATGGCGGTCGATCCCGCCGACGACGCGACGGTGATGGGCTCGCAGTTCGTCGGTTGGCTGAAGGCGCAGTGCGCCGTGTGGCCGCGCGGCCAGCGTCCCGCCGACTTCCGCGCGCCGCTCACCGGTGACCTGCCGGTGCTGGCGATCAGCGGCGAGTTCGATCCGGTGACGCCGCCGCGCTACGGCGAGCGCGCCATCGCCCAGTTGCCGAACGCGCGCCACCTCGTGCTGAAGGGCCAGGGCCACACGCCGATCAACGAAGGCTGCATGCCCAAGCTGTTCGCGCAGTTCATCGAGACCGCCGATGCGAAGGCGCTGGATGCGTCCTGCCTCGACCGTCTCGCCCCGCTTCCCCCCGGCACCGGCCTGCACGGCTGGGAGCCCTGAGGACATTGCCATGATCGAACTCACCGACCTGCACAAGCAGTTCAAGACAAAGACCGGGCTGGTCAGCGCCGTGTCCGGCGTCGGCTTCACCGCCCGCGACGGCGCCATCACCGGCCTGCTCGGCCCCAACGGCGCCGGCAAGACCACCACGCTGCGCATGCTCTACACGCTGATGAAGCCCGACCGCGGCAGCGTGCGCGTCGACGGCCGCGACGCCTACAAGGAGGCCGAAGCCGTGCGTCGCTCGCTGGGCGTGCTGCCGGACGCGCGCGGCGTCTACAAGCGTTTGACCGCGCGCGAGAACATCACCTACTTCGGCCGCCTGCACGGCATGGACGACGCGGCGATCCGCAGGAACACCGACCGCCTCGTCGAAGCGCTGCAGATGGGCGACTTCATCGACCGCCGCACCGAGGGCTTCTCGCAGGGGCAGCGCACCAAGACCGCCATCGCCCGCGCCCTGGTGCACGACCCGAAGAACGTGATCCTCGACGAGCCCACCAACGGGCTGGACGTGATGACGACGCGCGGCCTGCGCGAGTTCCTGCTGCGCCTGAAGGCCGAAGGCCGCTGCGTGATCCTCTCCAGCCACATCATGCAGGAGGTGGGCGCGCTGTGTGACCACATCGTCATCATCGCCAAGGGCCGCGTCACCGCGCAGGGCTCCGCCAACGACCTTCGCGTGCTGACCGGCGAATCCAATCTCGAAGACGCCTTCGTCAAGGCCATCGGCTCCGAGGAGGGCCTGCAGGCATGAGCACGCTGAAAACCCTTTGGACCGTCGCGGCCAAGGAGCTCGCGGAGATCTTCCGCGACCGCAAGATCATCATCAACGGCCTGCTGCTCTCGCCGCTGCTGTTCCCGATCCTGATCCTCGGCATGGGTGCCTTGGCCGAGAACCGCGCCAAGACCCAGCTCGAGTCCGAGCTGAAACTGCCGGTGATCGGTGCCGACATCGCCCCGAACCTCGTCGCTTTCCTCGCCACGCAGAACATCACCGCGGAAGCCGCGCCGGAAAACCCGGATGCCCTGATCCTCGCGCAGGAGAAGGACGTGATCCTTCGCATCGCGCCGGATTTCGCCGAGGACTGGCGGGCCAGCCGCGCCGCCACGGTGGAGATCCTGCACGACAGCTCGCGCCAGGATTCGCAGATCCCGGTGCGTCGCGTCGAGCGCGCGCTGCAGGCCTATGGGCGGCAGGCCGGTGCCATCCGCCTGATCGCGCGCGGCGTCGATCCGTCGTTGGGCACCGCGGTCAGCGTCACCTACCGCGACCTCGCCACGCCGGAAGCCAAGCGCGGCATGATCCTGGCCTTCCTGCCCTACCTGCTGATCCTCTCGGCCTTCCTTGGCGGCGCGTATCTCGTCATGGACGCCACGGCGGGCGAGCGCGAGCGGCAGTCGCTGGAGCCGCTGCTGGCCACGCCGGCCGGGCGCGGCGCGATCATGAGCGGCAAGATCGCGGCGGCCTGCGTCTTTGGCATGATCGGCCTGCTGCTGACCTTGCTGTCGTTCAAGCTCAGCTTCGCCTTCGTCGACAGCGGCCCGTTCAAGGGCGTCGACGTGTCGATGGTGGCGGTGGCCAAGCTGCTGCTGGTGCTGCTGCCGATGGTGCTGATCGGCACCACGCTGCTGACGCTGATCTCGGCCTCGGTGAAGACGCTGAAGGAAGCGCAGAGCTACATGGCCTTCCTGATGCTGCTGCCGATCCTGCCGACGATCATCCTGATGGTGAACCCGGTGAAGAACGCGCTGTGGATGTTCGCCACGCCCTTCCTCGCGCAGAACCAGCTCATCCTCATGGTGTTGCGCGCGGAAACCATCACCGGCCTGCAGTGGGCGACCTACATCGGCGCGGGTTTCGGGCTGGGCGCGGTGCTGTGGCTGATCGCCGCACGGCTGTACCACCGCGAGCAGCTGGCGATTTCGGCCTAGCGGCGGCGCGCCATCGAGCGCGCAAAACAGAACGCCCGGCGCGAGGCCGGGCGTTCAGGGGTTGAAGCGGCAGCGATCAGAGGCGGAAGTCGAACGTCCGCGTCAGCGTTGCCGTCTCGCCCGTGGCCTCGTAGCGCCAGGTGGACACGGTCTGCTCGACGGCGCGATCGAAGACGCCACGCGGACGCGAGCGGATCACCTGGATGTTGCTGACGCGGCCGTCGCCACCCACCGTGAACGTCACGGTGACGCTGCCCGAGGCGCGCGTGCGCATGGCTTCGCGCGGGTAGGCCGGCTGCGGCGTGCTGATGGCGCGCAAGGCACCGCCCGTGCGCGGCGCCGCGGCCGGCGGCGGGGTGGCCGGCGCGGCGGCGACCGGGGCCGGCGTGGCGGGGGCGGGAGCCGGCGTCGGCGCGGGTTCGGCCGGGGCCGGGGTGGGTTCGGCGGCAGCCGGCGCCGGAGCGGGTGCCGCGGCGGCGGTCGCGGCGGCCGTGGCCTCCTCGCGGGCGCGCTGCTCGGCGGCGAGGCGCTCACGCTCCGCGCGCTCCGCATCCTGGCGCTCGCGATCGGCGGCGGCAGTGCGGCCGGCGGCGATGGCATCACGGATGCGGTTCAGTGACGGGGCTTCCGGATCGGTGCGGCCCATGAGCTCGAGCAGGCGTTCCGCTTCGACGAAATCGGCCTCGTTGATGGCCTGCTCGGAGGCGATCAGCGCATAGGGCATCAGGTCGATCAGCGCGGACTCGGCGGAGACATCCGGCTTGGCCGACTTCTGGCGCAGCGCGAGGTAGTACTCCATCGCGTTGTCGCCGGCGGGGGCATAGAGCCGCTGTTCGCGGAGGGCGGCGTTGCCCTTCTCGCGGAGTTCGGCCTCGGTGAGGTTGGCGAGGGCGTTGGCGGTGGCCTGGGCGGCTTCGGCGGCCTGCGCCGCCTGGTCCACGGACTCCGCGGGTGCGGCGGTCGGCGCGGCGGCCGGAGCGGCGGTCGGCGCCGCTTCCTCGGACGCCGGCGAACAGGCCGACAGGCCAAGGGCGAGAGCGAGGGCGGTGGCCAGCGCGGCGGAGGGCTTGCGGATCGACGAAGCGGACACGATGGGGATTCCAGCCGGGAAAAGGGGAAGGGTCAGCCTCCGGCGTTCGTTAGCTTTCTGTCAACACCAAAGCGTGACGTCTGGCACGGTTGCCGACCGGTTTTTACATTGCGCCGCGTCAATACGCCGGGGCGCCGGGCGGCGCCTTCCCGGCTCAGTTGCGGAAGTTGAAGGTGCGGGTTTCCGTCCGTTCGGCGGCGCTGGGCTCGAACCGCCATTCGCCGAGCGTGTCGATGACCGTCCGCTCGAACAGCCCTTCGGGCCGTGCTTCGACCACCCGGATGTCGCCGACCCGGCCGTTGGCTCGCACGGTGAAGCGCACCGTGACGCTGCCCATGGAACGGCCGCGGGCGATGGCCTCGCTCGGGAAGGGCGGAAAGGGGGTGCTGATCGGGACCAGCGGGCCGGGCGCCGCCGTCGGTCGGCCTGCCGGGGCGGGCGTCGCCGCCGGGCGGGAGGGCGGCGGGGAGGGCGCCGGGCTGGCGGGGGCGGTTCGGGCCGGCGTCGCGGCCGGCGGCGAGGTGCGCTCTGCGGTCGCCGGGGCGCGGGGCGGCGGCGCCGTGGTGGGTCGCGGCGTGGTGGCGACGGCCGGGGTCGGGGGCGGAGTGACCGGCGGACGGGCCGCCTCCGCGGCCTCGGCAGCCTCGGCGGCGGTCTGGGCGGCGACCTGCGCCTCCCGGGCCACGGCGAGGTCGTCGCGCAGCCGCGCCAGTGACGGCGCCGTCGCGTCGATGCGGACCATCAAGGCGATCAGGCGCTCGGCTTCGGTGAAATCCGCGCCGGCGATCGCCTGCTCGGCTGCCATCATCGCGTAGGGCTGGAGTTCGATGAGCGCGGCTTCGGCGCTGGCGTCCCCCGCCGGCGCGCTCTCGCGTTGCGCCAGATAAAGCTCGATGGCGTTGTTGCCTGCGGGGGCGTAGAGGCGGTTGTCGGCGACCGCCTGCTGGGCCCTCGAGGCGAGGTCGACGTCGGGCGTCGGGGCCGCGGTCGGGGTCGACGCCGGAACGGCGGGCGCGGCAACGTGCTCCGCAGCCACCCCCGTCTCGCCCGAGGAGCAGGCCACGGTGGCGGCCGCCCACAGCGCCAGGACGAGCAGGCGCGAGGGCGTGAGGGCGGCACGGGACGAGGGCGACGGCCGCATGGCGGGCTCCGGCGGGATTCGACGAGGGCGCGAAGGGTCGATGCCGGCGCGCGCCCGGTCAAGGCACGGATGTGCGCCAGCGCACAGCGCAGGCGAGGTTTGACGGTTCGCTTCAGGTGGCGTTGGGCTGCTTCAGCCGGCGTTGGGCGCCCGAACGCTGGCTCGAGATGTCAGGGACGCTTGAACTGGAGCACCACGCGGGCCTCGCTGGGCCCTTCGGCGGCGGCATAACGCCAGCGGCGGACGGCCAGGACGGCCTCGCGCTCGAACACGCCTGGCGGATCGGCGCGCACCACGTCGACCGTCTCGACGCTGCCATCGGCGCGGATGCGGAGGGCCACTTCCACCTCGCCTTCGAGGCGACGGCGGACGGCGGCTTCCGGGAAGCGCGGTGACACGCGGTTGATCAGGGCGCGCTGGGCCGTTGCGGCCGGGCGAGGTGCCATCGGCGTCGGCGTCGGCGTCGGGTTGGCGGCGGGCGTCGTGCGGGTGGCGGGCGGGTTGGCCGGCGCCGCAAGGGTGGGTCGAGGCGGTGCGGCCGTCGCGGGTACCGGCGCTGCAGCCGACGTCGGTGCGGCCGTTGCCCGTGCCGGCGCTGCCGTGGCGGGCTCGAGCGCGGTGACGCGCTCCGCTTCCGCCTTTTCCGCCGTGGCGCGCGCCTCGGCCTCGGCTTGGGCTAGCGCCAAGGCCTCGCGGAGGCGCGGCACGGCCGGGGCTTCGGCATCCATCCGGGCGAGGAGGTCGATCAGTCGCGTCGCTTCCGGGAAGGCTTCGGCAGCGGTGGCCTGTTCGGCGCCGATGATGACGTAGGGCGCCAGATCGGAAAGGGCCGTCTCCACCGACGCGTCGCCGGGTTGGCGTTCGCGCAGGGCGAGGTAGTCCTCGACGGCGTTGTCGCCGGCCGGGGCATAGAGGCGGTTGGCGGCGAGCGAGGCCGAGGCGCGTTCGCTCAGCGCCGCCGTGTCGAGCGGGGCCGCGGCCGGCGCAGCGGGCGTCGCCGTCATCGGGGTGGGCGCGGGGGCAGGGGCTGCGGATGGCGAGGGCGCCTCGCCGCCGCAAGCGGCAAGGACCAGGGCGAGCAACGCGGGAAGGGTGTATCGGACAGCGGCGCGCATGGCGGAGCTCGCGGGATCAGGGCCCGGCACCGTAGGCGCGGGGCATGACAGCGTCGTGGCGAAGGGGGCGAGGCGGTCCGGAACTGCGGCCGGGTGCACAGGCTCGGGTACCCTGCGCGCCGTGAATTTCCCGATTTCGCCCCTGCTGCCCGAGCTGCGCGCCGCGCTTGACGCGCATCCACGCCTCGTCCTCGAAGCGCCGCCGGGTGCCGGCAAGACCACGCAGGTGCCGCTGGCCTTGCTCGATGCGCCGTGGCGGGCCGGCGGCAAGATCCTGATGCTCGAACCGCGCCGCGTCGCTGCGCGCGCCGCCGCCGGTTTCATGGCCAAGCAGTTGGGCGAAGAGATTGGGCGAACCGTCGGCTACCGCATCCGCTTCGAGGCCAAGGTCTCGGCGGCCACGCAGGTGGAAGTGGTGACGGAGGGCATCCTCACGCGCCTCGTCCAGGACGACCCGACGCTGGAGGGCATCGCGGCGATCCTGTTCGACGAGTTCCACGAGCGGCACCTCGCTGCCGACCTGGGGCTCGCCTTGGCGCTCGATGTGCAGGCACAGCTGCGCCCCGACCTTCGCCTCGTGGTGATGTCGGCCACCCTCGACGGCGAGCGGCTCGCGCGTTTCCTCGACGCCCCGCGCCTCACTGCCGAGGGCCGCGCGTATCCCGTCACCGTCAGCCACTTCCCCGCGCGTCGCGACGAGCCGGCCACCGCACAGCTGCGGCGCTGCGTGGAGCACGCGCTGAGCCATCATCCCGGCGACCTGCTGGTGTTCGTGCCGGGCCAGCGCGAGATCGGGGACGCGACACGAGCGCTGGAGCCGGCGCTGCCCAACGACGTTCGCCTTCTGCCGCTGCACGGCGAGCTGTCGGTGGAGGCGCAGTCCGCCGCGCTGAACCCCGATCCCGATGGCCGCCGTCGCGTGGTGCTGGCGACGAACGTGGCCGAATCGAGCGTCACGCTGCCCGGCGTGCGCGTGGTGATCGACAGCGGCCTCGCCCGCGAGCCGCGTTTCGAGCCGAACTCCGGCTTCTCGCGGCTCGACACCGTGGCCATCTCGCAAGCCAGCGCCGACCAGCGCGCCGGCCGTGCCGGTCGCGTGGCCGAGGGCTGGTGTTATCGACTCTGGCCGGAATCGCAGCGTCTCGAACCCAATCGCCGCGCGGAGATCGCGCAGGTCGAACTCTCGGGCCTCGCGCTGGAGCTCGCGTCTTGGGGCGAAGCCGATCTGCGCTTCGTCGATGCGCCGCCGCGCGGTGCCCTGGCCGCCGGCGTGGATTTGCTCAAGAGCCTCGGCGCGCTCGATGCCAACGGCCGCATCACCGGTTTCGGCAAGCGCGTTCTGGCCCTCGGCACGCACCCGCGCCTCGCCGCCATGCTGTTGGCGCCGAGCGATGCCAGCGAGACCGCATTGGCCTGCGACTTGGCCGCGTTGATCGAAGCCCGCGACCCGCTCAAAGGTCCGCGACGCGACGACGTCGCCGCGCGCTGGCAGGCGCTCGCCGCCTTCCGCGCCGGCCGCCCACCGTTTGATGCCTCGCGCTCGGGGCTCGCCGCCATCGACCAGCAGGCCAAGCAGTGGCGTCGCCGCCTGCGCTGCGAAGCCACGCCGCCGAAGGACGCACCGAACCATCTCCTCGGCGATCTGCTGCTGCATGCCTTCCCCGACCGCATCGGCGTGCAGCACCCGAGCGACCCACGTCGCTACGCCCTGAGCAACGGGCGCAGCGCGCGCGTGTTCGACGATTCCGCGCTCTACGGCGAGCCGTGGATCGTTGCCAGCGAGCTGCGTTTCGAGGCGCGCGATGGCCTGATCCTGCGCGGCGCGCCGGTCGACGAAGCGCGACTGCAGCGCGAATTCCCCGAACGCTTCGTCGAAGAGGACACCGTGCGCTGGGACGCCAACGCCCGCGCCCTCGTCGCCCGCCGCGAGCGGCGCTTCGACCGCATCGTGCTGGAGAGCAAGCCGGCCGGCCGGCCCGAACCCGCGCGCGCCGCGCAGGCCCTCACCGACGCCGTGCGCGAGCTCGGCCTCGAGGCCCTGCCGTGGACGGAAGGGCTCAAGCAATGGCTCGAACGCCTGCGCTGCCTGCGCGAGTGGGTGCCGGAGCTGGGCTGGCCGGAGGCCAGCGACGAGGCCTTGCTCGCCTCACTCGACGATTGGTTGAAGCCCGCCTTCAGCGGCAAGACGCGTCTCGATGCCTTGAGCGAAGAAGAACTGGGCGAGGCGCTGAAGTCGCGCCTCGACTGGTCGCTGAAATCGAAGCTGGACGCCCTGGCCCCACGCCGCATCACGGTGCCTTCGGGCATGGAGCGGCCGATCACCTATGCGCACGGCGAGCGCCCGGTGCTGGCCTGCAAGCTGCAGGAGCTGTTCGGCCTCGCCGACACGCCGCGCATTGCCGAGGGTCGTGTGCCCCTGACCCTGCACCTGCTCTCGCCGGGCGCCGCGCCGCTGGCGATCACGCAGGACCTGAAGAGCTTCTGGAACAACGCCTACCCGGACGTGAAGAAGGACATGAAGGGCCGCTACCCGCGGCACCCGTGGCCGGATGATCCGTGGACGGCCACGGCCACCCACCGCGCCAAGCCGCGCGGGACCTGAGGTGGTGCCGGCGCTTGCCGGCGTCGTCCACCGGAGGCAGGCTGGGCAACCACGCCGCTGCCCGCGAGAGTCGCCGGTGCTCGATTCCCTCGATGTCCGCACGCTGCTGGTGGCCATCGCCGTGGTCAGCCTGCTGACGGCCTTGGGGATGGCGCGCTTCGCACGGCGCTTTCCCACTTTCCCTGGCATCGCCTGGATCGCCCTGGCCGACCTGTTGCTCGGCATCGGCATGCTGCTGGTGGCCACCCGCGACCACGCGCCGGAATGGCTGACCACCGTCGTCGCCAACCTGTTCACCTTGGGCGGCTTGATGCTCAATGCGGAAGGGCTGCGCCGTTACGCCGGTGGGCAGTGGCCGTGGTGGAGCCGGCCCTACGTGCTCTTCCTGCTGCTCCTGCCGCTGTCGGCCTGGTTCACCTTCGTCGAGCCGGACGTGCGGGTGCGACTGCTCGGGTTCACGGCCTGTGCCGCCCTGACGCTGGGCGCTATCGCGATCGCGCTGAGCGCCTCGCCCTCCGGGCGTCGACTGCGTTTCGTCGTCCTCGCCTTCGGGGTGTTCGCGGCTTGGATGGCCGGGCGCTGGGTGCTGACCTTCCTGCAGGCGCCGATGCCCAGTTTCATGAGCGCCGGCGGGGTGCACGCCCTCACCCTCATCGCCTACGTCGTCTTCGTGCTCGTGAAGGACTTCGGCATCCTGCAGGACAGCGTCCGGTGCTCCCTGGACGAGGTGGCCCTCCAGGCCCGCACGGACCCGCTGACCGGGCTGCTGAACCGGCGCGCATTGATGGAGCTTGCCCACCGCGCCATGGCCCATACCCGTCGCCACGGGTCGCCACTGTCCGTGGTGCTGATCGACATCGACCACTTCAAGCAAATCAACGATGCGCACGGGCACGCCACCGGCGACGCCGTGCTGCTGTGCTTCGCGCGCCTGCTGGAAACCCATCTCCGTGCCGGGGATGCCTGCGCGCGATGGGGTGGCGAGGAGTTCCTGTTGCTCCTGCCCGGGACCAACCTCGCACAGGCCGCCCACGTCGCCGAGAAGCTGCGCCGACGGGTCGCAAGCGAAGCCGTGGGCGTTGGCGTCCGCTGCTCGTCGAGTTTCGGGGTTTGCAGCTCCGACGACGCGGCGGACTTCGAACAGATGCTGCAGCGGGCCGACGAAGCGCTGTACCGCGCCAAGGCCGGTGGGCGCGATCGGGTGGAGTGCGCACCGGGGGCCACGGGATGATCGCCGCCGTGGCGACGGCGTTGCGCTGGCCCGCCCTCGATCCCTACGCCGACGCGGTGAATCCGCTGCTCGGCGTCCTGCTGTCCGGGCTGGTCGTCGCGGCGTGGCGGGGCGGCCGAGGTCGCGAGGCGCTGGGCCTGCCGATCACGCTGGTGCTCTGCCTGTCGGTGGCCTACGGGCTGGCCTATCTGGATCGGGCCTTGGGTGTGTTCCCGCTGTTCGGCCTCGACTTCAGCACGCACGGCGCGGTCCATCTGGCGGCGTGGGCGACCCTGCTGGTGTGGCATCCGGCCCGCTGGCCGTGGGCGTTGGCGGTGACGCTGGCCTACCACGCGCTGATGGCGGCCCAGGGCTACCACACGACCTACGACCTGCTGGCCACGGCGGCGGTGGTGGGTCTGCCGCTCGCCCTGCTGGGGACGGCCCTGCGGCCGCTGGCCCGTCGACGGGCGGGTTCAGCCCCGTCGGGGCACAATGCCGGCTCCTGAGGCCCCACCTGCCGCGACGCCGCGGCCTTCGCCATGAGCACGCCCTTCCACGTCTTCGACGTCATCGTCGTCGGTGGCGGCCACGCCGGCACCGAAGCCGCGCTGGCGGCCGCCCGCAGCGGCGCGCGCACGCTGCTGCTCACGCACAACATCGAGACGATCGGCCAGATGAGCTGCAACCCGGCCATCGGCGGCATCGGCAAGGGCCATCTGGTCAAGGAAATCGACGCGCTTGGCGGGGCCATGGCGCGCGCGGCGGATCGCGCCGGCATCCAGTGGCGCACCTTGAACGCATCGAAAGGCCCCGCCGTGCGCGCCACCCGCGCGCAGGCCGACCGCGTGCTCTACAAGGCCGCGATCCGTCGCATGGTGGAGACGCAGCCGAACCTGTCGGTGTTCCAGCAGGCGGTCGACGACCTGCTCTTCGCCGGCGACGCCGTCATCGGCGTGCGCACGCAGATGGGCCTCGAATTCCACGCCGCCGCCGTGGTGCTGACCGCGGGCACCTTCCTCGCCGGGCAGATCCACATCGGGCTGGCGAACTACGCCGGTGGCCGCGCCGGCGATCCGCCGTCCAGCGCCCTCGCGCAGCGCCTGCGCGAGGCGGCGCTCGGCGTGGGGCGCTTGAAGACCGGCACGCCGCCGCGCATCGACGCGCGCAGCATCGATTTCTCTGGCCTCGAAGAGCAGCCGGGCGATTCGCCGATCCCGACCTTCAGCTTCGACAACGACGCCTCGGTGCACCCGCGGCAGGTGAGCTGCTGGATCACCCACACCAACGAGGCCACGCACGAGGCCATCCGCGGCGGCCTCGACCGCTCGCCGATGTACACCGGCGTCATCGAAGGCGTCGGCCCGCGTTATTGCCCCAGCATCGAAGACAAGGTCACGCGTTTCGCCGACAAGGCCTCGCACCAGATCTTCATTGAGCCGGAAGGCCTCGACACTTTCGAGATCTACCCGAACGGCATCAGCACCTCGCTGCCCTTCGACGTGCAACTCGCGCTGGTGCGCTCGATCAAGGGCTTCGAGAACGCGCACATCACCCGGCCGGGTTACGCCATCGAATACGACTACTTCGACCCGCGTGGGTTGAAGGCCTCGCTGGAGACCAAGGCGATCCACGGCCTGTTCTTCGCCGGCCAGATCAACGGCACCACGGGCTATGAGGAAGCCGCGGCACAGGGCCTGCTCGCGGGCTTGAATGCGGCGCGCTACGTGCAGCAGAGGGACGCGTGGACGCCGCGCCGCGACGAGGCCTACCTCGGCGTGCTGGTCGACGACCTGATCACCCACGGCACCACCGAGCCCTACCGCATGTTCACTTCGCGCGCCGAGTACCGGCTGCAGTTGCGCGAGGACAACGCCGACCTGCGCCTGACGCCGGTCGGCCGCGAGCTCGGGCTGGTGGACGACGCCCGCTGGGCCGCCTTCGAGGCCAAGCGTTCGGCCATCGAAGCGGAAGCCGCGCGGCTGCGGGCGATCTGGGCGGCGCCGAACAACGCGCTGGGCCGCGCCTTCGAGGCCGCCACCGGGCAGCCGGTCTCCCGCGAGACCCACGCCCTCGACCTGCTCAAGCGCCCCGAGCTCGACTACGCCGCGCTGATGGCCGTCGACGGCCTGGGCCCTGGCGTGAGTGATGCCAAGGTCGCCGAGCAGGTGCAGATCAGCGCCAAGTACGCTGGCTACCTCGACCGCCAGCGCGAGGACATCGAGCGCCAGCGCCGCCACGAAACCACCGCGATCCCAGCCGATTTCACCTATGCGGGCATCAGCGGGCTCTCCGCCGAGGTGGTCGCCAAGCTCAGCG
>Ga0209278_1001147_pt1 | contig 16754 bp, 22 predicted proteins | sample JI81BgreenDNA_FD_187504 | JGI IMG/M metagenome (GOLD analysis project Ga0209278, IMG submission 187504) | Wastewater effluent complex algal communities from Wisconsin, to seasonally profile nutrient transformation and Carbon sequestration -... | ecosystem: Engineered > WWTP > Effluent > Algae... | reverse complement strand
CGCCGCCGCCGCCCCCGCCCCCGCCCCCGCCCCCGCCGCCCCCCGCCGCCGGCTTCGACTTCCACACCGCCGCTGGCTGCGTCTTCGGCGCCATCAGCGGCAGCCTGGTGGGCCTGGCGCGCGAGGTGGGCGTCAGCATCACCACGCGTGTCTACAACGACACCACCGGCGCCCTGGTGGCCACGCTGCCCGCCACCGCCACCGACAGCGCCGGCCGCCTGCCGCGCCTGACCGATGCCGCGCTGGCGGCCGGCACCACCTACACCATCACCTTCCGCTGGCCGGACGGCGCGGTGTACAGCACCCGGATGGCCGCATCGTGATCCTCAAGGGCGGCATCCCCGGCGTCATCGCCAAGCCCGGCCCGGGCCTGGGCCACGGCATCACGCCTGCGCAGGTGGCCACGGGCGGCGCGGCGCCATCGCCGTTGCTCAACGACTTCGACCCCGCCGACGCCACGACCGAGCTGCTGTGGGCGCTGCTGCCGCCGCTGGTGCCCGCCGGCACCACGCAGGTCAACGACCGCGGGCGCTACTGGCTGCTCGCGCCCGGTGCCGGCACCTGGGTGCAGCTCTACCGCGTGCTGGCCATGCCGGCCACCGGCAGCCCGGTGGTGGGCGAGGCCAGCATCTTCACCATGGTGGGCCCGCTGGTGGCCGGCGCGCGCACCACCTCGCGCAACACCCCCACCACCCGCCGCCCTGCCAACCTGGCCCGGAGCTGACGCCACCATGGCCCTTCGCCTCATCACCGGCCCCACGGCGCTGCCCGTGAGCCTGGACACCGCCAAGCTCCACCTCAAGGTGCAGCACACGGCCGACGACGAGCTCATCACGCTGATGATCAAGGCCGCCGCCCGTGCCGCCGAGCAGAAGCTCAACCGCGCGCTGATGACGCAGACCTGGCAGCTCATCGTCGACGCCTTCCCGGCGGCCGAGTTCCGCCTCGAGCGGCCGCGCGTGCAGAGCATCAGCAGCATCACCTATGTCGACCCCGAAGGCACCGAGCAGACCCTCGGTGCAGACGCCTACACACTCGACGCCGACCTGCTGCCGGGCCGGGTGCTGCCCGCGCTGGGCACCACCTGGCCGGCCACACGCGAGCAGGCCAACGCCGTGCGCGTGACGTTCGTCACCGGCTACGGCGCCGACCCCACGGCCGTGCCGGAGGACGTGCGCACCTGGGTGCTCATGCAGGTGGGGGCCAGCTACCGCAACCGCGAGGCCTTCGCCGCCGGCCTGAGCGTGGCCGAGCTGCCCAACCGCTTCCACGACGCGCTGCTCGACGGCGAGAGGCTCTACTGGTGAACCTGCCGCACCTCAGCGCCGGCGCGCTCGACCAGCTGGTCACGCTGCAGCGCCGCAGCACCGGACAAGACGAGCGCGGCCAGGCGCTCGACGCCTGGGTCGACGTCGCCACCAACGTGTGGGCCCGCGTGGCGCCGCGCCGCGGCCGCGACTTCTTCGCCGCCGCCCAGGAGCACGCCACCTTCGACTGCACCGTGCTGCTGCGCCACCGCCCCGACATCACCGCCGACATGCGCGTGCTCTGGAACGGCCAGCCGCTGGAGCTGGTGGGCGAGCCGGTGGACGTGGGCGGCGCCGGCGTCTACCTCGAGCTGCTGTGCGTGCGCGGCCCGCGCGCGGGGGCTGTGTCGTGATCAAGGCCACTGTCACCGGCATCCCGGACCTGAAGGCCGCGCTGGCCAACGTGAGCGCGCAGCTGCGCCGCCGCATCCTGCGCAACGCCCTGGCCGCCGCGGCGCGCGTGGTGCGTGACGACGCGCGCTCGCGTGCCCCGGTCATCTCCGCGTCGGCGCGGCCGGTGCGCCAGGGCATCCGCAAGCCCGGCACCGTCAAGCAGGCCATCGTGGTGCGCACCAGCAAGCAGGCCCGGCGCGAGGGCAACGTGGGCGTGTTCGTCAACGTGCGGCCGGCCAAGCGCGGCAGCCGCGGCGGGCGCAACCCCAACGACCCCTTCTACTGGCGCTTCCTGGAGTTCGGCACGCGCTACTTCCGCCCGGGCGCGGGCATGCAGTTCCTGCAGCGCGCCGCCGACCGGCTGCCCCAGGCGCTGCAGGTCTTCATCGCCAAGGTGGGCCCGCAGATCGACAAGCTCAACAACCCGGGCGGAAAGGGCAAGCCGTGAGCGCCGAGACCGACTTCCGCGCCCTGCTGGCCGCCTATCCAGGCCTGGCGGCACTGGTGGGCCAGCGCATCAGCGAAAACGCCGTGCCCCAGGGCACGCCGCTGCCCTACGTGGCCTTCACGTCGCGGCACGAGCCCACCTACAACCTGCTGGGCACGCTGATGGCCGACCGCGCCGAGTTCACCGTGCAGTGCTGGGGCGAGAACGCCACCCAGGCCGCTGCCGTGGCCGCGCAGGTGACCCTGGCCGTGCAGGCGGCCAACCCCGACCGCGGCGCCGTGGTGCTCAGCACCGATGGCGCCTACGACCCGCAGACCCAGGCCGACGCCTCGATCCTGACCGTGGAGTGGTGGGCGCTGTAGCGCCGCCGCACCCCAACCGCATTCACCCACCAGCGGCCCGCCCGGCATCCAGCCGGCGCGGGCCGCGCTGCTTTCATCAACCCGCCGGCCGCCGCGCCGGCAACGCCAAAGGAGCACACCATGCCCAATGTCAAGGGGCGCGGCATCCGCGTCGAGATCGCTGCCACGTTCGGCACTGCCAAGGTCGTCACGGCCGTCACCAAGGCCAACCCCAGCGTGGCCACCAGCACGGCCCACGCCATGACGGTCAACACCGTGGGCTACTTCGACGGCGTCGCCGGCATGGTGCAGCTCGAGAAGCAGGCCTGCCGCGTCAAGAACCCCACGGCCAACAACTTCGAGCTGCAGGGCCTGAACACCACGCAGTACAGCGACTACATCAGCGGCAACTTCATCCCCGTGGTCACCTGGCAGACGCTGGCCGAGGCCACCAGCTACCGCTTCGGCGGCGGCAGCGCCGAGAAGCTGAACGCCACGCGCCTGATCGACATCGTCACGCAGGAGGAGCTGGGCAACCTGCCGGCCGACGCGCTGAACCTGGGCCTGCTCGCGCAGGACACGCCCAGCGCCGCGATGATGCTGTTCGAGAGCGCGGTGCAGACGCAGGGCATCTGCATCGTGCGCATCACGCTGGGCAACGGCGCGGTGCGCGTGTGCACCATCGAGCCCGGCCTGCCGGGTGAAGACGTGCAGCAGGGCCAGCTCGGCACCGGCAGCCTCGACGGTGCCGTCAAGGGCCTGGTGCTCAAGCTGGCGGCCTGACGCATGGCCGGCAACAACGGCAGGCCCTCCGGGGCCTTCGACCCCGTCGACCACGTGGCGCGGCGCCTGCGCGAGCAGCGCCTGCGCTGGGTGGACGTGGGCGACGGGCGCCAGGTGCAGATCCTGTTGCTGCGCGAGACGGAAATGCTGCGCCTGCTGCGCGAGCCGCTCGCCGACATCGTGGTCGACGCTGCGGTTGACTGGAAGGGCTTCACCGAGGCCAAGCTCTTCGGCGCGCACGACGGCGCGGCCGACGAGATCCCCTTCCGCGCAGACGTCTGGGAGGCGGTCGCGCGCGACAGCTTCGACATCGTGGAGCGCGTCGGCAAGGTCATCAAAGACCACGCCGAGGCCGTGATGGAGCAAAGGGCCGCGGCAAAAAAAGCCTGATCGCCCTCCTCGACGAGCGAGCCGATGACGACGGCTCTGACGTGGAGGGCGCCGAGCTGCTGCAGCCCGACGCCGACGAAACCGTGGCCATCGCCGTGTTCAACGCACTGAAGAACGGCCAGGGCGGCATCGACTGGGCGGGCCTGCCCGCGATGCTGGAGTGGTTCGGCGTGGCCGACGTGGCCGGGCTGCTGCAGCGCCTGCTGGTGATCAAGAGCTACCGCAAGCCCGCCGAGCGCGGCGAGGCCGCGGCATGAGGAGCACGCCATGACCCAGGGCCTGGCCACACTGAGCATCAACCTGGAAACCCGCCTGGCCAACATGCAGGCGGGCTTCGACAAGGCCGCGCGGCTGGCCGAGAAGAACGCGGCCGAGGTGGAGGCCCGCTACAACCGGTTGGCCAGCGTGGTGGCCGGCGTGGGCGCGGCCATCGCGGGGGCGTTTACCGCCACGCAGCTGGTGACCTTCTTCCGCGCCACGGTGGATGGCATCGATGCGCTGAACGACCTGGCCGACGCCACGGGCAGCACCATCGAAAACATCTCGGCGCTCGAAGACGCCGCGGCGCGCACGGGCACGGCGCTCGACACCGTGGGCAGCGCCATGGTGAAGCTCAACCAGGTGCTGCAGGGCGCCCGCGAGGGCAGCGCCGCCGCCGAGGCGCTGGAGCGCATCGGCCTCAACGCCGCCGAGCTGCGCCGGCTCGACCCTGCCGTGGCGCTGCAGCGCACGGCCGTGGCGCTGGCGGGCTTTGCCGACGACGGCAACAAGGCCCGCCTGGTGCAGGAGCTCTTCGGCAAGAGCGTGCGCGAGGTGGCGCCGCTGTTGAAAGACCTGGCTGAGAGCGGCGAGCTGGTGGCCACCGTCACCACCGAGCAGGCCGAGGCGGCCAGCAAGTTCAACAAGCAGCTGGCCCAGTTCTCCAAGAACGCCACTGACGCCGCGCGCGATCTCTCGGGCCCACTCTTGGAAGGTCTGAACCAGCTGTTCGATGCGGTAGACGGCCGCGGGGTTGGCAGCTTCTCGCAGCTTGCTGACGTCATCCGAGTCCCGTTGCAGGCCCTCAGCGTGCTCGGTGCAAATGTCAGCTTCGTGTTCAAAGGGATCGGCACGGAGTTGGGCGGCCTTGCAGCGCAAGGTGCGGCCCTGGCCCAGCTCGACTTCGATGCTGTGGGGGCCATCGGACGCGCAATGCGCGAAGACGCCGCCGCTGCTCGCAAGGAGTTCGATGCGCTGCAACGCCGGCTGCTAAGCATCGGCGAAGTGTTGCCGCAGGCGACCTACAGCAATGAGGGCCGTTTCTCGGCTGCAGCAAAAAGGGTCGGCGATTTTGCGCCGCTTTCTGGGGCGGGTTCAGGCGCGCGGGCTGGCTCGCGCGCTGCCGCGTCAGACTCGGGGCTTCAGGCGCTTGACCCGCTCCTGCGATCGGCTCAACAGCTGGTCGACTCGACTTCGATCCAGCGGCTTGGCGACCTGAACCTGCAGCTGCAGGGCCTCTTGGAGCTTGGTGGCGATAGCCCATCGCCTGCCGTGGTGGAGGCGCTGCAGCAGGTCGGCAAAGCCATCAACGACCTCACGCCTGGCCAGCGGGAGCTGCGCGAGAGCGAGCAGCGCATCGGCCAGCTGCTGGCCAACACCCCCAGCGGCCAGCTCGGCGGCGTGCTCACCGACATCCAGCTCATCAACGGCGCCTTCGACGACGGTGCCGTCACGGTGGAGCAGTGGGCCGAGCTGGTGCGCAGCACCACTGCCCGCCTGCCGCAAGACACCGAGCGCGCGCTGCAGGAGATGAGCGAGTTCACCCGCCAGTTCCAGAGCAACGTGCAGAGCGTGCTGGGCGACAACATCGCCAGCATCCTGAAGGGCGACTTCGACGACATCGCAGACGCCTGGAAGAACATGCTCCTGGACATGATCGCCCAGGCCACGGCGGCCGACCTGGCCCGGCGCCTGTTCGGGCCCGACGGCCAGGGCGGCGGCTGGCTGTCGCAGCTGGCCAGCGTGGCCGGCTTCGCCAAGGGCGGCGCCTTCAGCCAGGGCCAGCCCATCACGGCCTTCGCCGACGGCGGCGTGCTCACCCGGCCCACCTTCTTCGGCATGGGCGGCGGCCGCATGGGCGTGGCCGGCGAGGCCGGGTACGAGGGCGTGCTGCCCCTGCGCCGCGGCCCGGGCGGCCGCCTGGGCGTGGAGGCCTACGGCGGCGGCGGTGGCGGCAACCTCACCATCAACGTGGCCGCCGGCATGACGCGCGGCGAAACCGTGGCTGCCATCCAACTGGGCATGCAGACAGTGGAAGGCAACATCATGGCGCGCCTGCGCCGGGGCGGGGTGGTCTGATGCCGACCATCGACTGGCCCGAGGCCCTCATCCCGCAGACCGCGCAGCTCACGCTGCGCAAGGCCGGCACGCAGTTCGTCAGCCCCTTCAACGGCACGCTGCAGGCGCTGGACTTCATCGCCGAGCGCTGGACGTTGAGCGCGAGCCTGGCGCAGATGTCGGCGCGCAACCCGCGGGGGGTGGATGTCTTTTGCAACCGCCTGGCCGGCGGGGTTGAGCGCGTGCGCGTGTGGCCGTTCACCACCGGCGGTGTGCCGCGCGGCACCCTGCGTGGCACGCCTGCGCTCAGCGCCGGCGTGGTGCGCGGCGCGACTGTGCTGCCCATCGGCAATGCCAGTGGGGTGGGCAACCTGCTCGTCTCGCCCGACGACCTCATCGCCGCGGCCTGGACTGGCCCGGCCTCCGTGACGGCCAACACCCACAGCGCGCCCGACGGCTCGGGGCTGACGGCCGACACCATCACCGACAGCAGCACCACGTCGGCGCAAAACCGCCAGCAGGTCGTGGCGGTGCCGGCTGACACGCAGGCCTACACCTTGTCGTGCTACGTGCGCAAAACCAGTGGGGGCGTGCAGCCTTCCTTCGGGCTGCTGTTCCTCATGTCCGGCGGCACGCCGCAGAACAGCAACCCGCGGCTGAACAGCGACACGGGCGCCTTGGTCGCGGGCGGCGGGCCGGGCAGCGTGCAGGACGCAGGCGCGTACTGGCGGCTTTCCACCACGCTGGCCAACAACGGCACGAACAACCTCATCACCGTGAGCGTGGTGCCTGCCATCGCTGCCTTCGGGCAGGCCACGCAAGACGTCAGCGTCACCGGCTCGGCCGTGGTCTGGGGTTTTCAGCTCGAGCGCAGCGCTTCGGTGGGCGCCTACGTGGGCCGGCCCACCATCCAGGAGGGCGACTTCCTTGGCTGCGGCGGGCAGCTGTTCCAGGTGGCTGGGCCTGCAAGCTTTGCAGGCGGCTTCGCCAACGTGCCCGTGATCAATCGTGTGCGTGCGCCCATCGCCTCCGGCAGCCCCGTCACCTGGTACCGCCCCACCTGCGAGATGGTGCTGCCCGCCATGCAGGCCGGCCCGGTGCGCCGCCCGGGCGTCATCGAAAGCACGGCGCTCGACCTTGTGGAGGTCTGGTAATGCGCACCGTGGCGCCGGCCGCCCAGGCGGTGCTGGCCGGGCCCGTGGTGCCGATGGCGCTGCTGCTCGATCTGGCCTTTTCGCCCGTGGTGCGGCTGTGCACTGGCAGCGTGGCCATCGAATGGGCGGGGCAGCTCTACTTCGGCACCGGCACGCTGGGCGCGGTCGAATCCGTGGCCGACGAGGTGCAAAGCACCCAGGGCCTGCGCTTCACGCTGAGCGGCGTGCCGCAGGACAGCATTGCCCTGGCCCTGAGCGAGCAGGTGCGCGGCACGCCCTGCGTGATGCGTGCCGCCATCCTGGACCCCGACACCCACGCCGTGCTTGACGCGCCCACCGTCTTCACCGGCGTGCTCGACACCATGGCCGTCACGCACGGTGCAGACGACTGCACCATCGCCGTTTCGGCCATCCACCGTGGCGATGTGTACCGCCGGCCCAAGCCCCTGCGCTACACCGACAACGACCAGCAGCGCCTCTTCCCCGGCGACACCAGCCTGCGCTACGTGCTGAGCCAGGCGCAGGTGCAAGACGTGTGGCCCGCGGCCAGCTTCCTCAGGCAATGAACGCCGCGCTGCCCACCCTCCGCCTGCGGGACTGGCCCGAGCGCCTGGCCGCCCTGTTCGCCGCGCGCGCGGCGCAGCCGTTCGTCTGGGGCGAGTTCGACTGCTGCCTGTTCGCGGCCGACGCCGTGCTGGCCGTGACCGGCCACGACCCCGCGGCCGACCTGCGCGGCACCTACACCACCGCCGCAGGCGCCACGCGCGTGCTTGAGCGCTTTGGCGGCGTGGCTGGGGTGGCCATTGCGCGGGCTGGCCGCGTGGTGCCCGTGGCCATGGCGCAGCCCGGCGACGTGGGCCTCAGCCACTTTGATGCCGGCCGCCCTGCGCTGGCCGTGTGGGGCGGCAGTGCGTGGCACGTGGCCGGCGCGCTGGGTGTCGTCGTCGTGCCCACCGCAACCGTGGTGCGCGCCTGGCGCTGCACCGCAGAACCCATGGAGACCGCCGGTGCCTGAAACCGTCGCCGCCTGGATCGCCACCAACACGCTGACGGCTGCCAGCGTGGCGACCTACAGCCAGATCGTGGCGCTCACGTACACCGCCTTCGCCGCGGCGTCGCTCAGCTACGGCAGCCACCAGCGCCGCAAGGCCCAGCGCAAGGCCCGCGAGGCAATCAACGTCGGTCTGCAGGACCGCCTGGTGATGACCTCCACCGCCCAGCGCGCGCGCAGCCGCGTCTACGGCCGGGTGCGCAACGTCGACGGCGTGCTCTTCAAGCAGACCCACGGCCCCAACAAGGAGTTCTACACCCTGGTGGTGGCCGTGGCTGGGCACGAGGTCGACGCCATCGAGCAGGTGTGGTTCAACGACCAGGTGGTCACGCTCGACGCCTCGGGCAACGTGACCAGCGGCATGACCGCCATCACCACGCGCGAATCGCTCACCACCACGGCCAGCACCGTGGGCCCGGGCGGCGGGTGGGTGGTGGTGGGCTCGCCGGTGCTGAGCATCCCGCCCATCGCCACCATCACCAGCGGCAGCGACGAGAGCCAGAGCACGCAAACCCAGCTCGGCAGCTGGAACGGCAACGGCGAGGCTGTGTTCGGCGTCGACGTCTCGGGCTGGACCATCCTGTACCAGACCGACATCACCGCCACCAAGGCGCGCGTGCGGCGCTACACCGGCGCCCCGGGCCAGAACCTGTACACCGACCTCACCGCCCTGGTGGGCGGCGTGGTCGGCCCGACTGACCGCTTCGAGGGCGTGGCGTGCCTGCTGGTGACGCTGCAGTACGACCAGGACGCCTTCCCCAGTGGCGTGCCCAGCATCAGCGCCGTGTTGCGCGGCGCGCGTGTGTTCGATCCGCGCAGCGGCAGCACGGTGTGGACAGAGAACCCGGCCCTGATCGCGCGCGACTGGAGCCTCTACAGCAACGGCGGCGCCTGCAGCGTTGACGAGCTCAACGGCCCCAGCTTCGTGGCAGCGGCCAATGCCTGCGACGTGTTCACGAGCTTTGCGCTGCCCTCGGGCGGGCCGGTGGTGCTGCAGCTGTACCAGTGCAGCATCGTGATCCCGCTCGACGGCAACCCCGACGAAGCGCTGAGCGAGATTTGCGAGGCCATGGCCGGGCAGTGGGGCTGGGCTGGTGGGCGGTTGAGCGTGCGGGCTGGCGTGTACCGGGCGCCCGTGGCCACCATCACCGAAGACTGGATCACCAGCGCCGAAGCCATCCAGGTGGCGCCGTCGGCCACGCTGGCCGAGGCCGTGAACGTGATGCGGCCCACCTTCGCCGACGCCGCCCAGGGCTACGTGGAGACGCCGGGCCCCGACGTGCCGGCCGAGGAGTACCTGGCCGCCGACGGCGAAGAGCTCGTGCGCGAGATCCAGCTTGGCGGCGTGACCCGCAGCGTGCACGCGCAGCACGTGTGCGGCGTGCTGCTGCGCGAGGCGCGCGAGGCCCTCACGGTGCAGCTGCCCTGCAACCTGCGCGCGTACCCGCTCGAGCTGTTCGACGTGGTGACCGTGAGCTTGCCGCGCTTCGGCTGGGCGGCCAAGCTGTTCGAGGTGGTGGGCTGGCGCTTCAGCCTGACCGGCGGCGTGATGCTGACACTGCGCGAGACGGCGGCCGCCATCTACACCACCGAGCCGGTTTTCGACGTCACCAACACCAGCCCCAACACCGGCCTGCCGCGGCCCGAGGCGCCGCCGGCCATCACCGGCCTGGCAGCCACCAGCGGCGGCGTGGCGCAGATCGACGGCAGCAGCCTGGCGCGCATCCGCGTGAGCTGGAACCCCATCGCCAGCGAAGCCGTGCGCCAGAGCGGCAGCATCGAGGTGCAGGTGGCCGAGGTCTTTGGGGGCCTGCCCGCTGGCGACTGGCCCACCATCGCCCCGCTGGCCGGGCGCGCGCTGGCGGCGGACATCTTCGGCCAGCGCATCGGCCGCCTGGTGGCCATCCGCGCCCGGGCCGTCAACACGCTGGGCATGCGCGGGCCGTGGCGGCAGATCACGCACCTGGTCAGCGGGCGGCGTGCGCCTATCGTGTGGCGGCAAGCCTCGGCGCCCAGCGGCGCCAGCGTGCAGGACGGCGACGAATGGGTCGACACCGACGACGGCAACCGCCGCTACCTGCGATCGGCCGGCGCGTGGGTGGACGTGCGTGATGCCGGCATCGCCCTGGCGCTGTCCACCGCCGAGGCCGCGCAGGCTACGGCCGACGGGAAGATCGATACCTTTTGGCAGAACGATCCGCCGGCCCTGGCCAGCGAGGGCGACATCTGGTTCGACACCAACGACGGCAACCGCCAGTACCGCCGCACCAGCGGCGCGTGGGTAGTGGCGGCTGACACGCGCATCGGCACGGCCATCAGCAACGCCGCCACGGCCCAGGCCACGGCCGATGGCAAGGTGCGCACCTTCGTGCAGACGTCGGCGCCGGGCGCCAGCGCCATCGGCGACCTGTGGCTCGACAGCGACGACGGATTCCGCATGTACCGCTGGAGCGGCAGCGCGTGGGTGGACGTGCGCGATGCCGGCATCGTGGCCGCGCTCACCAGCGCTGCCGCGGCCCAGGCCACGGCCGACGGGAAGATCGATACCTTCTGGCAAAACGACCCGCCGGCCCTGGCCAGCGAAGGCGACATCTGGTTCGACACCAACGACGGCAACCGCCAGTACCGCCGCACCAGCGGCGTGTGGGTGGTGGCGGCCGACACGCGCATCGGCACGGCCATCAGCAACGCGGCCACGGCCCAGGCCACGGCTGACGGCAAGGTGCGCACCTTCGTAGGCGGATCGGCTCCCACGGCCGAAGCGGTGGGCGACCTGTGGCTCGACACGGCCAACGGCAACCGGCTCAACCGGTGGAGCGGGAGCGCCTGGGTGCAGGTGCCGATCGGTACGGCGGGCTTGGCGCCAGGCGCGGCAACAGAGGTTTTCACTGCCGAGCAGCCGAGCATCAACATCACGCGCAGCCCGCCGCCTGGCGCGGGGCTCTTCTACCCCAACTACTACGAGCTGGTGGCGATTTCTTGGACAAACACGGGCGCGGAGACCCTGCAGGTCGAGGTCACTGTCGACGCGGGCGCACTGCGCACTGCTGGCACAGCCGACACCTGGGTCGGCGCGCAGTACAGCCTCTTCCCGCTGCCGTCAACAGAGACCGACTCCGACCGGATCGGCGGCTTCTTGCGGATAAACGACGGGCTGCAGCGGCGGCAGCTCACTGGCACGCTCAACGTGGCGCCCGGTCAAACCGTCTACGCCCGCGGAGTGGCGCTTATCGCTGTGCCTTCTGATGTCACCAGCGTGCGCGGCCGCGAGTGCTACGCCCAGATCACCGTCATCAAGCGCTGAGGAGCGATGCGTGGCGCTGTCGCGCGTTATGTCACGCCCCGTGGTGGCTGGCACCGCCTACACCTGGAACGTGTACGGCCAGAAGCTCGAGGGCACCGTCTTTGCCCGGCGCTTCTATGCCCGTGTCGAGCAGATCAAGCGATGAGGAGCGACTTGTGAGCGACCCCAACCCCAGCATCCTGGCCCACCTGGTGAGCCAAGGCCGCGAGCTCACCAACGCCGCCATGCTGGCCGGCGCCGGCGTGGCCGTGGGCATCGGCCAGCTGCTGCACAGCAAAGAGCCGCTCACCTGGCGCATCGTCGTCGGGCGGGCCATGAGCAGCGGCGGCCTGGGCATGGCCGCCGGTGCGGCGCTGTCGTGGGCGCCCGATCTGCCCTTCGGCGCCCAGCTCGGCATCGCCGCCGCGCTGGCCAGCCTGGGCACCTCGGGCCTCGAGCGTGTGTTCGGTCGTGTCGTCGGCGGTGGCGCCGCAAAGGAAGGGCAGCAGTGAGCAGTACCACCATCCTCATCATCGTCGTGTGCCTGGCCATCGCCGTGGTGGGCGCCATCGGCACCGTGAAGGAGCGTGCCCGCTGCCAGCAGCACGAGCGCCAGGAGCCGCGGCAGTGATCACGCTGCAGCAGTTCTACATGGGCCGCGATCTGACGCACGGGCACCTGCTCGGCAGCGACCTGCGGGCCAACGCGGCCCGCACGGTGGAGACGGCCAATGCCCTGCTTGTGCTGGCCAAGACCGCCGGCGTGACGTTGGAGGCCAGCCCGCGCACGGGCAGCATCGTCAGCAGCGGCTGGCGGCCGCCCGACATCAACGGCGCCACGCCGGGCGCCGCGGTGCGCAGCCTGCACATGCAGTGCCTGGCTGTGGACCTGTTCGACCCCGACGGCGACCTGGACGACTGGCTCCTGAGCGTGGCCGACACCGTGCTCAAGGACCTGGGCCTGTGGATGGAGCACCCGGCCGCCACCAAGGGCTGGGCGCACGTGCAGCTCAGGCCGCAGGGCAGCTACGCGCGCACGGGGCGCCGCTGGTTCTACCCGTGAGGGTTGCCGCCGGCCTGGCCGCCCTGGCCGCGGCCGGCGCCGCCGGCTTTGCGCTGGCGTGGCAGCTGCAGGCCGGCAACCAGGCCGAGGCCGAGCTGGCCCGGCGCGAGACCGATGCCGAGAGCCAGCGCCTGCAGGGCAGGGCGGCGCACGGCGCCGGCGTGCGCCACGAAGCCGCGCGCGCGGCGCTCACCCGGCGCATGGGCGCCATCCGCCAGGAGACCGACCGTGCCATCGCTGCTGCGCCTGACTTCTACGCTGGCCTGTGCCTTGACGATGACGGGCTGCGCAGCGTGGCGCGCGCCCTGCAGCCCGCAGGCGCTGACGATCCCGCCGAGCCTGCTGCAGCCTTGCCAGGTGCCGGCGCCGCCCGCTGACGGCAGCCGGGCCACGGTGCGGCGCTGGATGGAGGAGGCGGCCGTGGCGCTGCGCGAGTGCGCCGACCGCCAGCAGCGCCTGGTGGAGGCGCTGCCGCCCGTGCCGTAGTCGCGCCGGGCTGTGCCGGGTTGTGCCGGACCTGTGCCGGGATCAAGCCGCGTCGGGCTTCTTGCGACGGCCTAAGTCGTTGATTCTCAACACCACGGCGGCCTGGGAACGTCTTGTGATTCTGGTCGTCGTGGGTTCGAGTCCCATCAGCCACCCCACCTGATTCCCCTCGTGAACGGCCCCTTCTGGGGCCGTTTTCGTTTGTGCCGGCGGCGCGGGTTGTGCCGGACTTGTGCCACCGCCGGCCAGGTTGCCGGCCCACTGCGCGACGTGGCTGCGGCCCAGGTGGGCGTAGCGCTGCACCATGGCCAGGCTGGCCCAGCCGCCCAGCTCCTGCAGCACCGCCAGCGGCGTGCCGGCCTGCACGTGCCAGCTGGCCCAGGTGTGCCGCAGGTCGTGGAAGCGCAGCCAGGGCACGCCGGCGCGCGTGCAGGCCTTGCGCCAGGCGGCGCTGCTGATCTTGCCGGTGGGCGAGTCCTCCACCAGGCGCGGCTTCTCGTCGGGGCCGGCGGCGGGTTCCCAGCGTGGCACCGGGAACACCCAGCGCGCGTGCTTGCCGCGCTGCTGGGCCAGCACGCGCAGGGCGTCGTCGTTGAGGGGCACGCCGTGGGCCTTGCCGGCCTTCATCTCGTCGGCTGCGAACCAGGCCACCGCGCGCGCGGTGTCGACCTGGTGCCACGTGAGCAGGCGGATGTTGGTCTCGCGCAGGCCGGTGGCCAGCGCAAAGGCCGCCATGGCGCGCAGGTGCGGCGGCAACTCCTCGAGCAGCTGCTCGGCCTGGTCGCGCGTGAGCCATGCCACGCGCTTGGCCGGCTCGGGTGCCTTGCTGATGGGCGGCACGGCGTCGAGCCAGCCGCGTTTGTGGGCGTAGTGCAACACCGCGCTGAGCTGCGCCAGGTGCCGGTTCACGGTGGCGCCGCTCGTGGGCTTGGGCTTGGGCGCGGGCTTGCCCGCGGCCTCGGCGCGCGCGATCTCGCGGCGGTTCACGGCCTCGGCCTTGCGCGCCCGGGCGAGCTGGCGGATGACGGGGTCGGTGATCTCGGCCAGCGCCTTGCCGCGCAGGTGGCCGCTCAGCCAGCGCAGCACGCGCTTGATCTCTTCGATGCTGCGGCGGTGCGCGTGCTCTTCCATCCAGGCCACGACGGCCTGGTCCCACGTCACCGTGGGGGTTTCGCCGAGCCGTCGGGCCCGCCAGAGATCGCGCGCAAGGGTGGCGGCGTACTCCTGCGCCGCCGCACGGTCGCTGGTGCCAGTGCTGCGTCGAGCGCGCTGCCCGGCAACCTCGCCGAGATCAACCCACCACGTGCCTCGTTTGCCGCGCTGGTAGAGCCGCATGCGTCCTCCCTGAACTTGCCGTACTGAGTGCGCACCCAGGCGATGACGTCCTCGTCGACAAGCACGTAGGCCCGGCCGATGCGCGCGGCTGGCAGGCCGCGATTGTGGATGCAGTCGCTCACCGTCTCGGCGCTGGTCTTCAGCGCCGCGGCGGCCTCTTCGAGCGACCAGGTGGTGGCCATCAGGCAGCCTGCTGCAGGCGCCGCTGCGCCGCGACCTCGTGGGCCATGGCCTGCACGCGCAGGTTGCCCCATTCGGCAGCGGCCACGGCGGTGGGCTTGTCGACCATCTCGGCGAGCTGGTCCATGACCTCCACGCCGCGCTTGGCCAGCTGGTACTCAGCGCCGCTGAAGCCCACGCGGCCCGTGCGCCCGTAGCGCTGCACCACGGCGGTGGCCAGGTTGAGCTGCTCGAGCATCTCGTCGACGCCGGCCTGCAGCTGCTCGGCCACCTTGGACCACAGCAGCACGGCGCCCACCATGTCCCAGAGCAGGGCCTCGTCGGCCTTGCCGTTGGCCACCAGGTCGAGGTTGGTCATGTGGGCGATGCAGAGATCCTGCACCTGGTCGCGCGTGAGCTTGGGCAGCAGGGCGCGCGGGGGCATCGGCACCCAATGGCGGCGGTGGCAGCGCTTGCGGCTCATGGCGCTCAGTGGCCCAGGCTGTCGAGCGGGCTCAGCACGCCGCGGCCGCCTTGGCTGGCGGGCAGCACGTGCGTGTAGATCATGGTGGTCTCGACGTCCTTGTGGCCCAGCAGCTGCTGGATCGTGCGGATGTCGTAGCCGGCCTGCAGCAGGTGGGTGGCGAAGCTGTGCCGCAGCGTGTGCGGCGTGGCCGGCTTGTTGATGCGCGCGCCCTTGACGGCGCGGGCCATGAGGCGCTGGATGCCGTCTTCGTGCAGGTGGTGGCGGCGGATGATGCCGGTGCGCGGGCAGGTGACGTAGTCCTCGGTGGCGAACACGAACTGCCAGCCCAGCTGGCGGCCGGCGTTGGGGTACTTGAGCTCAAGGGCGTTGGGCAGCTCGACGTCGGCGCGGCCGGTGGCCAGGTCGACGGCGTGCCAGCGCTCGCGCTCGTCGAGCACGGCGCGCAGCTGCGGGGCCAAGCTCTGCGGCAGCATGACGGTGCGGTCCTTGCCGCCCTTGCCGGCGCGGACTGTGATGCTGCCGGCGCCGAAGTCGATGTCTTTCACGCGCAGGCGCAGGCCTTCGAGCAGGCGCAGGCCGGTGCCGTAGAGCAGGCGCAGCACCAGGCCGCGGCGCGAGGCCTCGGGGATCTGCTGCCACAGCCGGCCGACCTCGTCGCGCGTGAGCACGACCGGCAGTCGTTGCTGCTGCTTGGCGCGCACGATGTCGTCCACCCAGGGCAGATCCACCTGCAAGGCTTGCCGGTACAGGAACAGCAGGGCGGCCAGCGCCTGGCGCTGAGTGCTGGCACTGACGCCGCGCTCGGTGGCCAGGTACGTGAGGAACTGGCCGACCTCGGGCGCGCCCATGTCCAGCGGGTGGCGCTTGCCGCTCCACAGCACGTACTGGCGCGTCCAGTGCCAGTAGGCCTGCTCGGTGCGCCGGCTGTAGTGGCGCGTGCGGATGGCGGCCACCAGCAGGTGCTGGAGGTGGCCGCGCTCGCCAGGCTGCGGCGCATCGCTGGCCGTGCGGGCGAACGCGGCTTCAGCGCGGCGCGTAACGGGCGCTGATGTGGGCGGTGCCTGGGTGGTGAGCATGGCGGCCGGTGTTAGGGCGCGGCAGGTGCGGTCGAATTGACGTTATGCCGCTTGTGGCTCGCCCACGTTTTGAATGCAGCGCCGTGCGCCTCTGAACACCTCGGGCTTCGGCTTGTACTGTTGGCCCTCGGGCAGCAGTCGCGCGGCCAGCAGTGCATTCCAGTTCGCCCGCGTGTTGTCCACCACCGGCCCGCGCTGGTCATACCAGCGGTGCAGGCCGGTGCGGTTCTCAAAGTAGGGCTCGGGGCTCATCAGCTTCTGCACAGCTTCGACCGGCACCGCGATGTAGTCGCGCCCGTCGTTCAGCTCGCAGGCTTCGCCGTAGCAGTACCTGCCTACGCGGTCGCCCAGCACTGGCGTGTAGCCGCAGTGGTTCGTGGCCCACCAAGTAATGTGCTCGTCGCCCTTGTGGGTGTGCTTCAGGCTTGCAATGTAGTAAGTGCTCATAGTTCCTCACGTTTCTCAACCAGCGGCATAACCCCTCGCTCAAGTTGACCCGCCGGGGCGGGCATGTTGGTTGTCGAGCTACCGCACGGCGGCGGGCAACTTAGCTCGAACGTTGTGCTTCACGCGGCCTGCGGGGCTTCCAAGCCCTTGCGCTCCACCTTCAGCGTCGCCATCACACGCTCGCAGCGTGCGCGGCGCTCGGCGTGCGCCAGCTTCCAGGCTTCTTCGCTCAGCAC
>Ga0209278_1001146_pt1 | contig 16755 bp, 14 predicted proteins | sample JI81BgreenDNA_FD_187504 | JGI IMG/M metagenome (GOLD analysis project Ga0209278, IMG submission 187504) | Wastewater effluent complex algal communities from Wisconsin, to seasonally profile nutrient transformation and Carbon sequestration -... | ecosystem: Engineered > WWTP > Effluent > Algae... | reverse complement strand
GACAATAGAAATTACAGGAATTTCCAAACCCTGTTCCGATTTCCCCGCTACACCATTATAAAAATAACCCTTGCCGTCAGTTTTTTTGCCACTTTTTTTTAAAAAAGAACAATCAATAACAGCAATGACTGTGTGTTCAGGATTTAAGGATTGTTCGAGGAAATATTGATTGAATTGTGGAAAGTTAAAGCTTTTGAGAAAGTGACGACGATAGGTTTTTTCACTCAAACAACTATAACGACTGAGATTCGTGAAGTTGACCTTGCCATAGCTCAGTAAAATAGTTGAGAATAAAGTGATTAAAAACTTCTTTTGGGGTTGACTAATCCCTGGCATTTGTTGTAAGATGGATTCCATAATGTTCATAAGGCAATCTGTTGAGCTTGTGTGTTTTTATAGCTTAACCTAAAAGAGTGCCTTTTTTTCTGTTTATTTTGGGTTCAGATTGCACTCACTTTTTTCACTTCTCTATTTTATTGCGATCCTATCCCTCTTTAAAAACTGTCCGGAGTATTGGTGTATGGCACAATGTGAAAAGAGGAAGTCTCGCCCGACCTGGAGACATTGCTCAAAGCTTTCCCTAAAATATTCAAAGCCCCGTTTAAATATTTAGGTATAATATTATGGCATTAATAGGGCCAATCCAATGTTTGTTGGTTCCTCATTTTTAATTAACGCGATCGCATTTACAACTTTTATAAGTATATTTTGCGGTTAAGTCTACTACAATATTTCCCATTTAGGAGGCTTGATGTTTCAAGGTTTACTTAAAACGATAGGGAATTAAAGTTATCATCGGTCACGCTGTTTTATTCGCAAGCTGACACTGCCATTTTTTACCATTTGCTGAGTTTGCCAAGTGGGGAGAAAAAGAAATTTGTATTGAGGAACTAAATAGTTAGGTGTGTGCTTGTGTAACTCAGACACTAGGTTTTTAATCTTGATGCGAATTGGGGGCGTGGTTTTTCAGAGTCAATAACGCCGAAGTTTCTTGAAGTGTGGAATTTTTGCCATTCAAATGATAGATATTAGCGGGTATGGCGACGATACTCATCTTTAGATAATATGGATATCTAATGGGCATCTTTCCAACATTTCTGAACCGTAAAACTTAGATCGCAAAGGTTCGGAAACCAGGGTATAATCAAAGTAATATTTACTGACCCAAAACTAGAGTTGCTCAAAATTTGCCCTGGGGGCTCATGCAGCCGACGATCGGGCAGTGACAGATCGCAGATAATTAATCAAAATATATTTCAAAAGGGCGATCGAGGCTTTCGTAAAAGCTATCATCACAGAACATAGCTCATATTTAATTTAGTAAAGCTAACCGCGCCACCACGGGCGCTGTAATTTGAGCAAACAATTTGGGAAAATAGAATTAGTCTGGGAGGGGGACACACCCCGCCCCGCTTTTCTCTCCCGGTACGGGGAACCCCCAAGTGATGTGCCCTGACGCTATAACGAGAGTATCCCGCAAGTTAATCAGGTAAATAAGCAACTTAGCACTCAACGAACAAGATTTGATTGCAAGCACCCGCAAATCCCTCCCAGGTCTCGTCAATTTGTGGACGCAGCTTAGAGGGGACTGCGAGCTTAAACTTGAGAGATAGGGATTGAGCCAGAAAATGATAGCTGATCCATAAGCAAAGAATACGGGGGTTAAAACCCCACGTTGGTTTTCCTCTCAGCACTTTTTGTGACTGAGTTTCCCACCTATTGAGTGTTTTTTATGACTAGCACATCCCCGCTTCGCTCCACATCCCTAGTTTCTGTGAGTCAATTTACTCCGGCTATCACCAAGATGATTCAGTCGGGTTACGTCAACGGCGAGCAAGTAAAACAAGCTCTAGTTGATAGCCGGAACTCCGGCAAGCGGTTGACGGAGGTATTAGAAGCACTTACCGGGCAGCCGTTGCCTCCAGAATTGCTGCGACTTTACAAGAAGCAGCAGATGTTTGAACGGAAGATAGTCTACGGCGTTGAAGCATTTGACCCGGAGATGAGCGAAATGTCTAACGAGCAACTCGGAGTTATGCTCGATGCGTTGAAGATTTCGATCGACATTTGTCACCAAGGTCGGTTTTTACCCGTAGCGAAGACTGAAACTGAGCCTGCGGCGGTTTTAGTGGCAATGGTAGATCCCGACAACCTCAACGCCATAGAAGATTTGCGGCGGATTTTACAGCCTCACGGCTTGGCTTTGCAGCGGCGAGTGATTACGCCGGACGACTACCAGGACATTACTTCTGCTTATCAAGACGAACAAGTTAAGAGGGAAGCTAAAAAAGCTGAAATCGAAAAGCAGAGAAAGATGGATTTAGGGGAGGGAGATTTTGGCGAGCTCTCGCTAGTAGAGGAGAGCACCGACCAAGAAGACCTCGCTAACACCTTGGACGATGCAGAGGCTGCTCCCGTAATTAAGGCCGTCAATATCATTTTGGCGAAAGCTTTGTCGGAAAAGGTGTCTGACATCCACGTAGAACCTCAAGAAGAGTTCATGCGGATTCGGATGCGGAAAGACGGAGTGCTGCAAGAGTATTTCCGGTTTCCCAAGCAGGTAGTCCAATCGATTACCGCTCGTTTCAAGATTATTGCCAACCTGGATATTGCCGAACGCCGACAAGCTCAAGACGGGCGCATCCGCCGGGTGTTTGAGGGACGCACGGTGGATTTCCGGGTCAACAGCTTGCCTTCCCGGTACGGTGAAAAAATCGTGCTGCGGATTTTGGACAGTTCCAGCACTCAGTTGGGTTTGGGTTTGTTAATCTCCGACGAAGAAACTCTGGCTTTAGTGCGAGAGAGTGCTAGCCGTCCGTTCGGACTGATTTTGGTGACGGGGCCGACGGGTTCGGGCAAGTCAACTACTCTGTACTCGATTCTGGCGGAACGGAACGATCCGGGGGTTAATATCAGTACGGCGGAAGACCCGATCGAATATGCTTTGCCAGGAATTACCCAATGTCAAGTAATTCGGGAAAAAGACTTGACTTTTTCCAACATTCTGCGGGCTTTTTTGCGGCAAGACCCTGACGTGATGCTGGTGGGGGAAACGCGGGACAAGGAAACGGCAAAAACTGCTCTGGAAGCTGCTTTGACGGGACACTTGGTGCTGACGACGCTGCACACGAACGACGCGGCCGGGGCAGTGGCGCGTTTGGCCGAAATGGGCGTAGAACCGTTCATGGTTTCGGCCGCTCTGTTGGGCGTGTTGGCTCAACGTCTGATGCGGCGCGTTTGCGACAAATGCTGCATTCCTTACCAGCCTACTGCAGCAGAACTCGGCAAGTACGGTCTGTCGGCTTCTCAAGAAATTGATCTAACTGTTTACAGAGCCAACACTATACCCGTGGAGGAAAGGAAGGAACTCGCAGACAACGAGCAACTTTGTCGGAAGTGCGGCGGCCTAGGCTACAAAGGACGGGTAGGGGTTTACGAGTTCCTGAAAAATACTGAGCGGCTTCAAACTCTGATCACTCAAGGAGCTCCCACAGAGCAAATTAAGGAAGCAGCAGTAGAAGAAGGGATGAAAACGCTGCTTGCTTACAGCTTGCAGTTGGTGCGGGAAGGCGCGACTACCTTTGAAGAAGTCGAGCGGGTGACGTTTACAGACTCTGGGCTGGAGGCTGAAATGAAAGCCAAACGCAAGCAGGGACTTACCTGCAAGACTTGTCAGGCGGAATTGAAGCCGGAGATGCTTGATTGTCCGTACTGTTTGACTCCGCGCTTTTTGGATTGATTCAGCAGTTAACTGTTGACTATTAACTGTTGACTCTTAACTGAGCTAGATTGGTCAATAACTATCATATCAATTCGATCGAGGAGAGGTATCTATGGGTCTGATGATTGAAGACGTACTGGAGTCCCTGGTAGAGCAAGGGGGTTCGGACATACACATCCAAGCGGGCGCGCCTATATTCTTCCGAGTCAGCGGTAAACTAACTCCTCAGACGCAATACGGAGACATTCTGTCTGCTGAGGAAGTGCAGATCCTAATTTTCCAAATGCTCAACAATATGCAGCGCAAGCAGTTGGAAATGGAGTGGGAACTCGACTGCGCTTACGGCGTTCGGGGATTGGCTCGGTTCCGGGTAAATGTCTACCGGGAACGGGGTGCTTGGGCTGCTTGTATGCGGGCTCTGGCTTCTAAGATTCCTAACGCAGATGCTTTAGGCGTGCCACAGGTTTTGCGGGATATGACGGAAAGACCCAGGGGTATGCTGTTGGTGACGGGACAAACGGGTTCCGGGAAAACTACTACGATGGCGGCTTTGTTGGATCTGGTCAACCGGACGCGGGCGGAACACATTCTAACCGTTGAAGACCCGATCGAATACGTGTTTCCCAATGTCAAGAGTTTGTTTCACCAGCGCCAAAAGGGCGAAGATACTAAGAGCTTTGCTAATGCGCTGAAAGCTGCTTTGCGCGAAGATCCTGATGTAATTCTCGTGGGGGAAATGCGGGACTTGGAAACGATCGGTCTGGCAATTTCGGCGGCAGAAACGGGTCACATGGTGATGGGAACGCTGCACACTAATTCGGCGGCTGCAACTATCGATCGGATTTTGGACGTGTTCCCGCCCATTCAACAACCCCAGGTTCGCGCCCAGGTGTCTAACTCTTTGGTGGGAATAGCCAGCCAAAATTTGGTAATAAAAGTTGGGGGCGGCCGCTGCTGCGCTATGGAAATCATGGTAAATACTCCAGCTATGGCTAACTTGATCCGGGAGGGAAAAACTCCGATGATTTACTCCCAAATCCAAATGGGGGCAAAATTGGGTATGAGGACGATGGAAATGGCCCTCGCTGAACTTTACAAGAGCGGTAAAGTCACTTGGGAATCGGCAATGGCCAAGGCTTCTAAGGCTGACGAACTCGAACGCTTGATCGGCCCGGCACCGGTTGGTAGCGCCCCGGTAAAAGCTCATTAGTTCCGTCAGCAGTCATTAGTCAGGAGTTCGCAGGCTGAATTAATGACTGATGACTGATGAGTCATAACTTTTAATAAATTTTCAGAGGTGAGCTGTGGCTACCAACGTTATCCGCCAAAAACCGAAAGGTGGCTTTGATTTCAGTAAGATTCAGGAGCAAATTGAATATAACCTTACCAGCCTTACTGTTAAGGATATGGCTATTTTTGCTCGTCAGTTTGCGGCTATGTTTAATGCAGGGGTGGCGATCGTTCGATGCCTTTCCGTGCTGCACGAGCAGTGTTCTAATGCTAAGCTGAAGCGAGCGCTCAGAAGCATGAATGCTGACGTTCAGGAGGGGATAAACTTGGCAGAGGCGATGGCTAAGTTTCCTGATGTGTTTGACCAACTGTTTATCAGTATGGTGGCGGCGGGAGAAGTCGGGGGGGTACTAGATGAAACCCTAGACCGTCTGGCGGTGATGATGGAAAAAAATCACAAGACGGAATCCGAAATTAATTCGGCTATGTCTTATCCGAAGACGGTGCTTTCCATCGCGATCGTGATTTTTTTCGCAATGACCATATTCTTGCTACCAACTTTCGCTAAAATCTTTAAGGATATTGGTGCAGATTTGCCGGCTTTTACGGTGATGATGTTGGCAATTAGTTCATTTTGTACCGCTTGGCCTCCGATTCAACAGGTGACAGTTATTGGGGTAATTATAGCGCTAAAAATTGCCTTCGATATGTACTACAAAACTCCCATAGGTCGCCTACAAATTGATAGAATTGCGATGAAATTGCCGGTGTTTGGCGATTTGATCGAAAAATCTGCGGTGGCTAGGTTTTGCGTGATATTTGGGTCGCTGACGCGATCGGGCGTGCCGATTCTCAATTCTTTGGAAATTGTGCGAGATGTGGCGGGAAATCAGGCGATATCTAATGCGATCGAATATGCGAGACAGGAAATTCAAGGCGGCGGCATGATCAGTATTGCTTTGCAAGAACAAGCTGTTTTTCCGTCTTTGGCCATCCAAATGATGGCAATTGGCGAGGAGACAGGGGAACTTGACAAGATGCTGATGAAAGTTGGCGCTTTCTACGAAACGGAAGTGGAAGAAGCAGTAAAAGGACTTACCAGTATGCTAGAACCTCTGATGATTGTGGTCGTCGGTGGTATCGTAGGTTCAATTTTGCTGTCGATGTATCTGCCGATGTTCGCAGTCTTCCAGAAGCTGTAAAAAAGTGCTAATTAGTTATTAGTTATTAGTTAGTAACAATTAACGCCTGACCAATGACTATTTCAATCTTTCCCAGGCTCTGCCTGGGCAGACTTTTGGAGGAGGCACATCCTCTATTAAAAGGAGAAAACAATTTGGAGGCTCTGCCTCCAAATCTTCATTACCAGGGTCTTCCCATTGGTGACAAATTACGAAAATGTCACAAAAGTCAAGTAGGATAGGTAGACCGATTTAACTGCTGCCTAATCCTGGCTTTACGCTCCAGGGTAAACGCATCTTAATTGGAACCCCAAATATGCTACAGTTAAATCCGAATAAATTTAAATGTAGTTATTGTCGTTGATGGATGCTATCAATGGCAAAAGGTTTTACTCAAACTTTAACTCACCAACCAAAACAAACAGATTCATTGCCTTCGGTGAATATTATATTAAATGGCAGGTTTTTAGAATATTTTGCCAATTTGAACTACCCCAGAATAGAAAGAATAAAAAAAGTTACTCAGAGATATTACAGCGTAATCGCATCTTAATTAAGGTATAATGGTGAGGGAAATTTTTAAAACATTTGACAGCATCATTCAAGCGCAGCTCGTAAACTAAGGAAGAAAAATTGAGTGTGATGCTGATAGCCAGCTAAGCACGCTCGCTGGGGTTCCACCTAGTTGATTTATCTCCATCACGTGCTCTTGCCTAGGGCGTGTTTTCAAACTATAACCACAACAGAATGCAGGCGATCGCGATCGTGGCTGTATAATTGGCAGGCAGCTTCTCATATCGAATAGCGCTCCGACTCCATTGCTTGAGTCGCTTGATAGCACGTTCAACAATGTTCCGTTGCCGATAGATTTCACGGCAGCCTTTTTCCATCTGCCTCAGTGAGAGATACCTGCCGGGAGTCCATTCCCAGTTTAACTACTTGTTGGTGGCCCATCCCGTCTCCACCGCAGCCCTGCCTCTGGCAGGTGCATTTTATGTCATTTGTCAAGTACAATTTATACCAAATTAGATGCGATCGCCCTGCACTAATAACCCATAAATATGGTTCACTTTAACGTTGCCTTTCAACACTTTAACTCCTTCACCGACATTACCCTATCCCTGGCCAAAACTTTAGACCAAATGGGAATTCCTATTTCGGTCGAACCTTCAACAATAGCCTCTCATCTCAGCCGCCATTCCACAGCAGAAGAAAACGACCTGCTAGAGAAGTGGATGAACACCACACCCTCAGATTTATTTCAGATCAAATGGTCTCATTATTGGAAACCTTATTTTTTAAAAGAACTCAACGGACATCTCAACTTAGAACTTTTTGCTATCAATTACGAATTCGCCAAAAACCATGATGATTATGATTACTGGATTTACGATGCTGTTAACACTTCATCCCACAAACTAGCCGTCAGCCAATATTCTAAAAACGTTTTAATAAAAGCTGGATGTCCGCCGGCTAACGTATCAGTCATGCCTCTAGGTTTCAATCCTTTAATCTCGCAACTCTATTTGCCCAGACCGCAAAAAACCCAAAAAGATGTAAAGTATATTCTGCACATGACCAATTCTTTTGATTTGTATAGATTTGGCACGGATCTGGCAATTCAAGCTTTTTGTGAAGAGTTTAAAGATGATTCTAACGTAGAGTTAATTATCAAAGATGGTGGCAAAAATCCTGATGTTATAGTGGAACACCTCGTAAATATCGAAAAACAATTCGGCAAGTTCAAGTCAAAAGTTCAGGTAAAGCCTAAATTTTGTACTAAAGCAGAACTAGCTGATTTATACTTGTCAGCAGATGCTTTTTTAGCACCCTTTCGCGGCGAGGGTTTTGCGATTAAAATTTTGGATGCCTTTGCAGCAGGTTTGCCCGTTGCTATGACTATGTACGGCGGCCCGACTGAGTACGCCAATGCTGATAACTGCTATCCCATTGCTTACGATCTAGTTCCCGTGGGAAAGTGTTACGATACTGAGTATCTAAAAATCAGAAATGCTCCTCATTGGGCCGAGCCAAATGTTCAGTCGGTTCGCGAACAGTTGCGAAAAATTGTTGAAGACCCGATGCGTTTTCAGGTAGCTCAAAAAGCTAAAGAGACGGCAGATTTATTTAATTGGGAAGCTGCTGCTCAAAAATTGCTAAGATTAATGCGAAAGTTGTTTTAAGAGCAGAAATTATGGGACTCGAACGCAAAATGTTTAGGGGAATGTTTTCACCCGGAGAAGTGGTACGATTAAAACAGCCTTGTTTTACTCCCGGCCGATTGTTTGAGCCAGGAAAATATAACGCTGATGAGTTGCCGGATATCGCTTTTGATATGGGTTTGGTAGACCATTTGCCACCAGTCAAAGGCAAAAGTTCAGAAAATCTCAATGTTCAGAACCCGCCAGATCAAAACCTTGAGGAATAAACTCTCGTTGGCAGTAAGGACTTCAGTCCTAAAAATCCCTGTTGGTAGTAAGGACTTTAGTGCTGAAAATTAAAATAAATAATCAATCAAAGACTCAAGTCCTGACTGCAAAAAAGATAAAGCCAAATTAACCATTTTGCTCTATCTGGGCAATTAACTGTTTCAAAACTTGACTAGCTTTATCGTTCTCAATCTGACAAGTTCCGGCATTCTGGTGTCCACCGCCGCCATACCTCAACATTAACTCCCCAATATTAGTTTTAGAAGTTTTGTTAAAGATTGACTTGCCAACTGCGAAAACAGTATTTTGTTGTTTCAGTCCCCAAAGTACGTGAATCGATATATTGCACTGAGGGAACAAAGCATAAATTACAAAACGATTTCCCGCATAAATCACATCTTCGTTACGCAAATCCAAAACAACTAAATTATTATAAACTTGGGCGCATCGCTGTATTTGCTCTTTAAATTTTTCTTCTTGCTCGAAGTAGAGGTCTACTCTTTCTTTTACATCAGGAAGCTGCAATATTTGGTCGATGGTATGATATTTGCAGTAATCGATTAACTGCATCATTAACTGATAATTGGAAACGGTAAATTCTTTAAACCTTCCCAACCCCGTTCGGGCGTCCATTATGAAGTTTAACAGCACCCATTCTTGCGGGTGCAGAACCTCTTCTTTGGCAAATTGAGCGGAATCTGATTTGTCAACTGCCACCATCATCGCCTCAGAAATATCAGGAAACTTTGCTTGGCCTCCATAATATTTGTACAGTACCCTAGCTGCAGAAGCTGCATAGGGATCGATGATGTGGTTGATTTTGATTTTCTCGTGTCTAAGAGTTTCGCTGAAATGGTGATCGAAAGCTAGATGAACTCCCTCAACATAGGGTAAATTGGTGCTAATATCGTTATTTGTTATTTCGATTTTCCCATCCTGCATATCTTTAGGATGCACGAATTTAATCTCGTCGATCATATCGAGTTCTTTGAGCAAAACTGCACAGACTAGACCGTCAAAATCGCTGCGGGTGACTAATCTGTATTTTTTAGTGAGTGGCATATGCTTCTGTGATAGGGAGGAACTGATCACCAGCTAATATAACGTATTACCCGATCGCTTTCCAATATGAACACAGACCCTTACGCTTGGATAGAGAAGGCCCTGGACACAGTTCGCCGTGCCAATTGGTATAGATCGCCAGAATCGATCGAAAGTTCCCCTGGGCCTGTGGTAAAGTTAGCAGGCCACAGCCTGATTAACTTTGCCAGCAACGATTATCTGGGACTTGCGGGCGATGACAGGTTAATTGAAGCTGCTATAGCTGCAACTAAGGAATTTGGTACGGGTGCGACGGGTTCGAGGTTGGTCAGCGGACACCGCGATTTGCACCGACAGTTAGAACAAGCTATTGCTAATTTAAAACAAACTGAAGATGCTTTAGTATTCAGTTCGGGATATTTGGCGAATCTAGGGGCGATCGCATCCGTTGTCGGCAAGCGCGATTTGATATTATCTGACAAGTACAACCATTCGAGCCTGAAAAACGGAGCCACACTCAGCGGTGCAACTGCCCTAGAGTACAGTCACTGCAATCTTGAGGATTTAAAAGCCAAGCTAGAGCAAAATCGCGCAAGGTATCGCAAGTGTTTAATTATTACCGATAGCGTCTTTAGCATGGATGGGGACTTGTGTCCGCTACCACAGTTGTTGGCTGTGGCCGAAACCTTTAACTGCATGGTATTAGTAGATGAAGCTCATGCTACGGGAGTTTTCGGTGCTAGCGGTGCCGGTTGTGCAGAACATTTCGGGTGTACGGGAACACCACTGATTCAAGTGGGGACACTCAGCAAAGCTTTGGGAAGTTTAGGTGGTTACGTTGCGGGCTCTGCTGCTTTAATTGATTTTCTGCGTAATCGAGCTGCGAGTTGGATTTATACTACAGCATTGACGCCTGCTGACGCGGCTGCTGCTTTAGAAGCTGTGAGGATTGTACAGCAAGAACCAGAACGCCGAGTTCGGTTGCGACAAAATATCGAAACTTTCAAATATTGCGCGATTACCAATTACCAATTACCAATTAGTAATTCCCTCTCCCCAATTTTCACTCTTCCGTTAAAAGATGCAGCCTCCGCTTTAACAGTCGGCAGCAAACTCAAGGAAATGGGTATTTTTGCTCCAGCGATTCGGCCTCCGACTGTCAGCGTGAGTCGAATTCGGATTTCGCTGATGGCAACTCACGAGCTCGCACACCTTCAGCAGTTGGTAGAGGCGCTGAAGCAAGTTTTGAGTTTTGACTAAATGTTGAGTGCGTACCGCGCACCGCTTGACTAAATGTAAATGTTGGGCCTAAAAGCATCGGGCCTAAAAGCATCGGGCATCAGCCTAATGACTAATGACTACTGACTAATGACTAATGACTTCTGATTGTCAAGATATCGCTATTGACTTATGACCAATCTTATACAGGAGTTTGGTCGATCGGTCAACAACTGTAAATTTTTTGTAAATTTAGATACTTTTTGGAATTTAGCGCTATATTAGAGAAGTAGCAGGTACACCAAATTTAATATAAGGAACGTCCACCATGAACACAAATCGTCAAAACGTAAAAAAAGTAGCAGAAACCCACCGCGCTAACATTCACAAGCAACTGATGCACCGCATAGAAGTAGCGAGATCCAGTGGCAATCAAGATTTGGTTCGGGTGCTTGAAGAGGAAATGAGACAGCTTTAAAGAAGCTGGAACTAGAATTTGCCGTAGTTTGGTTTAGAGGGTTGTGCGAGAAATGCAGAATTCCGGCAACCGCTACCTGTGAAGTTTTGACTCCTCTCTTAGTTGGTAGGAAAAATCCCGGTTTTTTAAAGAAACCGGGATTTTTTATTGAGAAGGAAGAAGAAAGAGGGAACACTCCTGCACGCACAAACTCTATCTGTAGAGTGCGCCTCGTCCCCAAGAGATTTGCCAAAAATAGAATGTTATGTCGGTAAGTTGAATCAGGTATTTATGAATTTGCTGAGCTATGCGATTCATGCCTTGAATTGCTATGACCAAAAACGCGCCTCGGAGCAAATTAAAAATGACCATAGTAGGATTACGATTTGTACTTATATGCTGAATTAGGATGGGGTAAGAGTCGGTGTGAAAGACAGGCTGGGAATAACAAGGGAGGTAAGGAATGAGAATTAAATAACTTCCACAAGTTTGTGGGATGGGCCTAAGAGCCCGTCCTTTTTGGACGGGCTCTTAGGCCCATCCCACAATAACAATTAAAATTGTAAGTTATTTAATTCGCGATCCTAAGAACCCATCTATTTAGGGCTTGCTGAAAAAGTCAGAAAACAGCATTTAGAAAGATGAGTGAATTTGAGCTGGCATCGGCAATATAAGTTGTGTCAATCTTGTGATGGCGAAACATAGCTTTTACCAATGATTTAAGCCAAAAAACATGACAAAAGGTTTTTGTTGTGAAATAGACCGAAAAAAAGCCAAAAAGCCTGCCGTAGCAGGGCAGAAAGATTCATCACCAGAAAAGTTATTGCGATGCTTGTTTCAGAAGTATTACCAAGTTTAGCCATCACTCTACCGAGGCTGAATCTTCTTTTGGCTTCTCCAAATTTTCCCTCAATTGAGTTACGAATTCTCTCGTCTGACTGAGCCTGTTTTTTCGTTGACTTGCTGATATTTGTCGGGGGCCTTCCTAGAGGGGGGCCACTCATTCTAATCCCTCTTTCTTTGCACCACGCTCGATTTTCTCTGGTTCGATAAATTCGATCTACATGAATTGATTCAGGATAGAATCCCGTGAACCGTTTAAATTCTTCTACTTGTTTCTTTAAGTCTACAGACTCGTTAAAATTATCCCAACTAATTCGGTCTAAAAACACGTATCCGTTACGACAACTGGCTGACAGCTTTGCCCCAAACTCAACGGATTTCCCGGCTTTCCCTCTGACGATGGGGCGGATGTGGGGTTGTGTTAAACTTACCCCAACTGTCCTCAATACTATGTGTTTTATTTTCATACATCCATAACTGTTGACGGTAGACTTCTGTGACTACTAATAGCATTTTATAATAATATTTATTCAGCCACGTTAGCTCACCCATTTCCTCGATATGAGCTAAATTTCTTTTAATATATTGAAGTTGTTTCTTAATCGCTTTTCTTCGTTCTTTTAGTGATGATCTTCGTTTCTTTGCTACTGTCAAGTATTCTTTTCTGGCTAGGTTTCGATCAGGGTAAGCTCATCTAATTTGGTATAAATTGTACTTGACAAAACAAACAAAATACACAGGTAGCCCGCTCGTCATTAACGGTTCTATAATGCCTCAAAAGCTAAGTCATCAAGGTAAGGAAAAGTTTATGGGCATGAGTAAAGGATTCGCTCCTTCCAAGCCAACGGCAAAATCCCAAGAGTTCAACAAGCCAAAACCCATCTCTATGGAAGATTTACAAGCTGGCTTTTCAAATTATTTTGATGACGTACCAGATCCAAGAGTGGAGCGAACCAAACACCACTTACTCAAAGATATTCTCGTCATTGCCTTATTAGCTGTGATAGCCGGAGCGGATGGGTGGGAAGACATGGAAAATTATGGAATCAGTAAGTTTACCTGGTTACAAAAGTTTTTAAAGTTACCCAATGGCATCCCAAGTGACGATACATTCCGTCGGGTCTTTGAAAAGCTAGAGCCAAAAATTTTAGAGCAAAAATTAGCTCAGTGGATGAAACAATTAATCGGGTCAGTTGCTCAAGAAGTGATCCCGATTGATGGCAAAAGTCTGAGAGGGTCTTATGACCGACAAAAAGGGGTAAAAAACTTACATTTAGTGACGGCATGGGCGAGTGAACATCGGTTAGTTTTGGGACAAGTCAAAGTTGAAGACCATTCAAATGAAATCACAGCGCTCCCGGCATTGTTGGAATTAATTGACATCACCGGAGCCATTATTACGATTGATGCGATGGGGACACAAACCGAGATTCTTCGGTTGATTCGTCAGAAAAAAGCCGATTATGTAGTCACCTTAAAAAGTAATCATCCAACTCTTTATAATCAAGTTAAAACCTGGTTTGATATGGCGAAATCTCAACAGTTTGAGGGAATTGAAGTGAGTCAGGATTCCCGCACAGAAAAGGGACATCATCGCGTCGAAATTAGAAAAGTTTGGGCGGTGCCAGTGGCGGCATTAGGAGGACTTTATAAACAAGAACAATGGACTGACATTCAGACTATTGTTTGTGTAGAACGAGTCCGTCATCTTTGGAACAAAACGACTCAAGAGGTACAGTTTTACCTAAGTTCTTTACCAGTGGATGCTCAGCTTAATGGTCGTGTAATTCGTCAACATTGGGGGATTGAAAACCAAGTTCATTGGACTTTAGATGTCACTTTTAATGAAGACCAATGTCGCATTCTGTCGTTAAACAGCCCTCAAAACTTGGCTCTTCTAAGACGAATGGCACTTAATGCCATCAATCAAGAAACGACTCTCCGACGTAGTTTGCGACAAAAAAAGAAACGAGCGGCGATGAATGATGACTATATGATGCAGATTCTCAAGTGCTTGTGTCAAGCCTGATTAAGATGCTCTTACCCTGAGGTTTCGATAAGTTCTTGGTTTTTTTTTACGGGTGACTGAATTTGAGTGTGCAAAGCATCTATGATTGTTTCGGTTTGTTCCCTGGCTTGATTCAATATTCCTAAGTCGTTAGGATATTTAATGTCGGCTGGCGCACAGGTTGCGTCTAATATTAATTTTCCTTGATTTTTCGGCTCGCTGATGTCCGATGACTTTTTGTTGACTACTTTGCCTGGTGCTTCGGTCTGCTCTTTGACCATTTTTTCATTGATTTTATTGACTAGGTTGACACCTATTCTCTGTCGAAAATGAACCAACATTGATGAGTCGAAGGGTGCTTGACAGAAGATAGCTGGTCATGCCTATAAAGTATTGTAAGTATGGGTTTTCTCGGATTTGTTCTATTGTTTCGCGATCGCTGGTTCCTAACCTTTCTTTAATAATTAATGCTCCCAATGCCATCCGAAAAGATTTCGCTGGAGCTCCCATATCTAGGGAAAAGTTTTGAGCATATTCTGCTTCAAATGCTGACCACGGAATTAGTTTCGCCATGATTACCCAACGATTATCTTCTAACAATTGCCCCTCAAAAGGCAAGTCAAAGTTGGATGGCGGGTTTGGGGTTGGGTCAACTTTTCGGTACATTACGAAAGTGATGTTGTACAAGGCTTTGGACAGATTTTAGCTCATAAGCTTGCACACGCGGAGCGTTCAAACCAGTCAAAGTCTTTCTCTGTAAAGGTTTTAGGCTTTTTCGGCAAGCCCTATTTAGTCCTTTCTTTACAACTGAACCTGCGGGTCAAGACACTGGTTTGGGATTATTTGATTACCTATCAGATTTTGGTGGAGAAGCGCGGCGGAGATTTGAAGTGTTTATCACAGCCAACAGAACGGCGTGCATAATTTGTGATTGAGATTCCCATTAGGCAGAGCGAGCGGGTAGAGATGAAGGCGAGTTAAGGGGAATAAAATTGGCTAAAAGAACGCGAAACCCGTACAAGTCTAGCTTATTCGTTGTGCGAACAGGGCGAACGCATCTAAATTTCATGTTAACATAATCTGGTATATTGGAGAAGAATTATTGAGTAACTACAAAACATTTAATTAGGGTTTACCTGTATGAAACTCAAACCTAAAATCACGATCCCCGACCATTTTGCCGACTTAGAAGATCCCAGAATTGAGCGGACAAAACATCATCAATTAATTGACATTATCACCATCTCAATTTGTGCCGTAATTTGCGGTGCTGATACATGGGTGGATATTGAAAGTTACGGGCGAGCTAAATACGAATGGTTAAAGAAAATTTTAGAATTGCCGAATGGCATACCTTCACATGATACAATTGCGCGAGTATTTTCTCGGCTCAAACCGGAGCAATTTCAGAAATGTTTTTTGAGTTGGATTCAATCTATTAGTTGCTTCAATCCCGGAGAAGTAATCGCAATTGATGGCAAAACTCTTCGCCATTCTTACGATCGGGGAGGAGACAAAAAAGCGATTCATATGGTCAGTGCTTGGGCGACCAGTCAAAGATTAGTTTTAGGACAAGTTAAGGTTGATAAAAAATCCAATGAAATCACAGCAATTCCGGCTTTACTCAAAGTATTAGAATTAAGTGGAAGCATTGTCACCATTGATGCGATGGGCTGTCAAAGGTCAATTGTGAAGTCAATTGTCGAACAAGAAGGAGATTATGTAATCACCTTAAAAAAGAACCAACCATCCCTGTATGCCAGAGTAGAAGAGTTGTTTAAAAAAGCAATTAGACAAGGGTTTTCGGGTTTTACACATACAGCTTATTCGACAAATAAAGAGAGTAATCACGGTCGCTCAGAAATTCGACATCATTTAATGTTAAGTGACATCAAAGAGCTAATTGACCCCGACAATCAATGGGAGAAATTTCAGAGTATAGGTATGATAGAATCCGTGAGAATAGTGAAGGGAAAAACAACTATTGAAACTCGTTATTACATTAGTAGTTTACCAAATGATGCTCAAAAATTTGGTAAATCAGTCCGGAGCCATTGGGGAATTGAAAATTCTTTACATTGGGTATTAGATGTGGGTTTTCGTGAAGATGAGTGTCGGATTAGAAAAGATAATGCTCCGCAAAATTTTGCTATTCTTAGACACATCTCGCTCAATCTTTTGAATCAAGAAAAAACTTCAAAAACTGGAGCAAAAAATAAGCGACTTCGAGCCGGGTGGGATGATGATTATTTGACCAAAATCCTCGCTGTTGCAGTTAACTAAATTCTTAGGAATAACTCATTACTAACTATTATACAACTTGTCAACAGTGGTTGTAATAGTTTTATTGTCTCAAAATTAGCACAAGCGTAAAAACCACCATTAATCAGTTACTGTTTTCTTACTAAAGTCATTACAAAGCGTGTCTGTAGCTTCTAAGAAGGGTGAATTTATCTCAAAATATACTCACCACTGATGAACAGTGTTCAATAAGATGCGTTCCCCCTGGGATGGCAGCACCCCTATTTTTTGAGGCACGCCATAGGAAATAGCTAGCTAGAAGCCATCAATTTAGGCATTTTGCCTAAATCCAATCAGCTTATTCCCAATCTTCATCGAATCTTTAT
>Ga0209278_1001144_pt1 | contig 16772 bp, 14 predicted proteins | sample JI81BgreenDNA_FD_187504 | JGI IMG/M metagenome (GOLD analysis project Ga0209278, IMG submission 187504) | Wastewater effluent complex algal communities from Wisconsin, to seasonally profile nutrient transformation and Carbon sequestration -... | ecosystem: Engineered > WWTP > Effluent > Algae... | reverse complement strand
GGACAGTGGCGGATACACCGTCCACCCGGTGCCGACGCCGCGCGCTTCACCGGTGCCTACGAAGGCGCTGGCCAGCAGCAGGATGAGCGAAGGCACAAGCAGCCAGAAGGAAATATTGTTCAGGCGGGGGAAGGCCATGTCGGGCGCACCGATCATCAGTGGCACGAAGTAGTTACCGAAGCCACCCACCAGCGCCGGCATGATGAGGAAGAACACCATCAGGAACGCATGCGCGGTCAGGAACACGTTATAAAGCTGGTAGTTGCCGTTGAAAATCTGGTCGCCGGGATACATCAGCTCCGCGCGCAGCGCGATCGAGAAGGCCGCGCCGAGCAGACCCGCAAACACCGCGTAGCACAGATACAGGATGCCGATATCCTTGTGGTTGGTCGAGCAAAGCCAGCGCGTCAGCCCGCGGGGGGTGTGGTGCGCGTCGTGAGCGTGGTCGGCAGTGGTAGCGTATGACATAGGACGATCCTTCGTAATGGTAGGCGGCTAGCGGCTGAGGCTTGCTAGCTGGAATTGGTCGTTGGCAGCGTATTTCAGTTTGGCACCGGCAACCCAGGCTTCAAACATAGCATCGCTGACCACGTGGATTTCAATGGGCATGAAGCCGTGGAATTTGCCGCACAGCTCGGAGCACTGGCCATAATAAATGCCTTCTTTTTCGGCCTTGAACCAGGTCTCGCTCAGCTTGCCGGGCACGGTATCCTGCTTGATGCCGAAGGCGGGCATGGCCCAATCATGGATCACGTCGGCACTGGTCATCTGCACGCGCACCACTTTACCCACCGGCACCACCACGGGGTTGTCCACGGTGAGCAGGCGCGGCTGGCCGTCTTTCAGTTGGTCCTCGGGCACGATGTTGCTATCGAACGCAATGCCATGCTCGGGGTACTCGTAGCTCCAGTACCACTGATGGCCCACAACTTTCAGCGTCATGTCCGGGTTGTCGATGATGTCCTGGTTGTTGGTGTATTGGTAATGGGCCCGCACCGACGGAATGCCAATGCCGATCAGGATCAGGATGGGTACCACCGTCCAGATGATCTCGACCATGGTGTTGTGGGCGAAGCGGTTGGGGTTAGGGTTGCGACCCGCACGGAATTTCACGCAGACGTAAATCAGCATGGCCAGTACCACAATCGTGATGATGGTGATGACCACCAGAATGCCGTTATGCAGCTTGACCAGATGCGCCATCACGGGGCTACCGGCTGGCTGGTAGGTATATTGCCAGGGCTTAGCGATGCCGCGTACCTTCTGCGCATCGTAGGCGGTGATGGTCTCAGCTTCGGCGATCGCGTTATCTTTTTCCTTGGCGCTGAGTTCACGGGTGGTGTCTTTTTCGTCGGTGCTGGTGGCGTCCGTCATGACGGCGGTGGCCGCATCGGTAGCGTTCGCATCCTGAGCGAACGCAGGTTGGCCGGCGGTGAACGCCATGACCAACAGGGTGGCAGCAAGGAAACGCAAAGGCAGGCTGGGCTTAAACATGGGATGATTCAACTCAGGTGGTTTTCTGTACCTTCCGCCTAACTTATGCCGCGCGGCAATGCAAGTTAGAAGTCGTTCATGTAAAATGCCGTGTATTTGCACAGGCTTTTGCTGGTAAATCCGGGCAACACATCCTACATTTACTGTATGGCTATGATTCCTGATCCGTTCTTCTCCTCCGGCACGCTCGATGCTGTTGCCACCCAACGCACCCTGAGTGACGCGCTTGCCCGCGCCGATGATGGCGAGCTCTATCTTGAGCAGCGCGCCTCCGAGGCGCTGGTGTTCGACGATGGGCGGCTAAAACAGGCCAGCGCCGATGCCAGCCGCGGCTTTGGCCTACGGGCGGTGCGTGGCGAGGCCAGTGCCTACGCCCACAGCGCCGAGCTGAGCGATGCGGCGTTGAAGCGCGCGGCTGAAACCGTGCGCGCGGTGGATTTCGGGCAGAATAGCGTGCCCGTGGCCATTGCGCCTGCGTTTGGTGCCAACCACGCGCTTTACACGCATGAAAACCCGCTGGACGCCGTTGCCTTCCCCGTGAAGCTGGCGGTGCTGCAGCAGATCGACGCGTATCTGCGCGGCAAGGACGCCCGGGTTCGCCAAGTGTCGGCCACCCTCGCGGGGTCGTTCCAGCATGTCCATATCCTGCGGGCCGACGGCCAAGCCACCAGCGATACGCGGCCCTTGGTGCGCCTCTCCATTCAGGTGGTGGTCGAGCAGGGCGGGCGCATGGAATCTGGCTCCAGTGGGGCCGGTGGGCGCTATTTATATGACGCGCTGATCGAGGAGGCCGCCTGGAAAGCTCAGGCCGATGAGGCCCTGCGGCAAGCGCTGGTGAATCTTGATAGTCGGCCCGCCCCGGCGGGCGAATTACCGGTCGTGCTTGGCGGTGGCTGGTGCGGCGTGCTGCTGCATGAGGCGGTGGGCCACGGGCTGGAAGGCGATTTCAACCGCAAAGGCTCCAGCACCTTTTCCGGCCGCATTGGCGAGCGCGTGGCCGCCCCCGGTGTGACGGTGGTGGATGATGGCACCTTCGCCGACCGGCGTGGCTCGCTCACCATCGACGATGAGGGCACGCCCACCCAACGCACCGTGCTGATCGAAGATGGGATTTTAAAAGGCTATATTCAGGACCGCCTGAATGCGCGGCTGATGGGCGTGCCCGCCACTGGCAATGGCCGCCGCGAAAGCTACGCGCACAGCCCCATGCCACGCATGACCAATACCTTCATGCTGGGTGGCAGCACCCCGCGCGCGGAGATGATCGCCAGCGTGAAACGCGGCATTTACGCGGCTTATCTGGGCGGCGGGCAGGTGGATATCACCAGCGGCAAGTTCGTGTTCAACGCCACCGAAGCCTACCTGATCGAGAACGGAAAAATCACAGCACCACTGAAGGGCGCCACGCTGATCGGATCGGGGCCCGAGATCATGAACCGCATCACCGCCATTGGCGACGATATGGCGCTTGACCCCGGCGTGGGCACCTGCGGCAAAGCGGGCCAGAGCGTGCCGGTGGGGGTGGGCCAGCCTTCCATGCTGATTTCCGCCATGACCGTGGGCGGCACCGACCTGCAATAAAAAAAGCCCCAGCGCAGGGGCTGGGGCGTGAAGGCAGGGTTCATGCAAACTGCATGGCCATGCTCATAGGCTGTGCCACATAAAAAACCCATGCGGTTGAAGCCACATGGGTTTTTTGTATGGGTCACGGATTAAATGCCGAGTTTTTTCCCGATTGCCTTCCCGATGGTTTTCGTGGCTGGTTTTTTGATGGCGTTGCTGACGCTGCTCGTGCCACCCAGCTTCACGCCCCCCGTCGTTCCAATGCCGTTGCTGGCAATTTTCACGAGGTTGTTCGGCTTTTGGGTGGTCACGGCGCGGCCGATGGTGGTGGCCACGCCACCGTTCACGCCCGCGACACGGGCACCCGTGGTACCGAGATTGACAAGGTTTCCTTGCGAGGGGTTTTTAATCGCATTGCCAATGCCACTGGCGACCGCACCATTTACGCCCGCGACACGGGCACCCGTGGTGCCGAGATTAACGAGATTTCCTTGCGAGGGGTTTTTAATCGCATTGCCAATGCCACTGGCGACCGCACCATTCACGCCCGCGACACGAGCACCCGTGGTGCCGAGATTGACGAGGTTATTGCCGTTCGGATTCGTCACGGCGCGGCCAATGCTGGTCGCCACCCCACCATTGACGCCTGCTGCACGCGCGCCCGCAATGCCAAGATTGGCGAGGTTGCCATCACCCGGGTTGATGCTAGCCCGACCAATATTGTTAGCCACGCCGCCATTGATCCCAGCAATGCCACCGCCAGTAACGCCAAGATTGGCCAGATTCACGCCATTCCCGGTGGTGCTTACGCTGCCCCCCGACAGCAAGCGATTCCGCTCGGCTTCACGCGCTTGCATCACCCGCACGTTCCGTGCCGCATATTCCTGCAACGCAACACGACGCTGCGCTGCGCGCGATGCCCATCCTTGCTGACCGCCCAATGCCGTTTGCTGATTTTGCATTACGCCAACACTGCTGGTCGCCACGCCACCGTTCACGCCTGCCGCGCGCGCGCCTGCAACGCCGAGATTGGCGAAGTTATTGCCGTTCGGATTCACCACCGCGCGGCCAATGCCGTTGGCCACCGCACCATTCACGCCTGCTGCACGCGCGCCTGCAACGCCGAGATTGGCGAAGTTATTACCGTTCGGGTTCACCGCCGCGCGGCCAATGCCGTTGGCGACCGCACCATTCACGCCCGCCATACGCCCGGCGGTGGTACCTAGACCGATCAGGTTGCTTTTGCTCGGGTTCACCGCCGCACGGCCAATGCCATTCGCCACGGCACCATTCACGCCCGCCATGCGTGCACCGGTGGTACTAAGACCGATCAGGTTACCTTTGCTCGGGTTCACCGCCGCGCGGCCAATGCTATTGGCTACTGCACCATTCACGCCCGCCATGCGTGCACCGGTGGTACCAAGACCGATCAGGTTACCTTTGCTCGGGTTCACCGCCGCGCGGCCAATGCTATTGGCTACTGCACCATTCACGCCCGCCATGCGTGCACCGGTGGTACCAAGACCGATCAGGTTGCCTTTGCTCGGGTTCACCGCCGCGCTACCAATGCCGTTGGCCACCGCGCCATTCACGCCCGCCATGCGTGCACCGGTGGTACCAAGACCGATCAGGTTGCCTTTGCTCGGGTTCACCGCCGCGCTACCAATGCCATTCGCCACCGCGCCATTCACGCCCGCTAAGCGCCCACCGTTATTTTGCGTCACCCCCGACAGGTTACGCAGCACCTGCAGATTTGCCTGACTCGTGTTATTCACGGTGGCAGGGCGCGCGATGCCAATCGTTGCCACCTTCGCGGGTTTTGCAATCGATGCCAAGGATTTCGGAGCGCTAGGAATGTTTCCGGTAAACGCCTGTGCCGTGCCGCAGAACAACAATCCCAGTGCGGTCGAGGCGAGCAAGATACGGCGCATTGGCTTAACTCCTTTAATGGTATGATTCCTAAAATACGCTTAAATAGTTAATTTTAACTTAAGCCAGCATGGCCTGCGCCTGCGCGTATTCATTTGTGACAGTTCGATGAAGTTTACGGGCGATCACGCCTTTTTCTTTGCCTTGGGCCGGGGCCTGTGGCTAACTTCAGGAAGATACAAGTGACGAGCCGCTTTTACGAATCTTGTCATCAAATCTTCACAAATCATGGTTATTCGTTAACCATTCATTAGGGAAGGTTCGGTATAACGAAGGGAAGACGCGTAAAAACGCATCGCACATGAGCTAAGGGTACGACGATGGAATTAGAAACAGTTAAAGGTTGCACTGGTAGTATCTGTTCGTTTGGCAGCTCCAATCCTGCGGTTCAGGCATTCCTCTCAGCGAGCTTTCTTACCGAAAGCCTTGGCATACAACCCTTAAGCGTCACATCAGCCAACTCCGTAGAGATGCAAGCCGGCGGTGGTATCGCCCAAAACGGCAGTGGCATCGGCAAGTAGGCCACGCTCGCGGGAAATCGAACGAAATCCCTTCCCATCCGAACGGCAGAACTTTATACTTCGCGCCGAAAACGTAGCATGATGGGTCATGAACACCACGTGGAAAACCAGTGCGTTCTCTCGCAATTCAACTCCGGTGGAGCTGGATGATGCGCTGCTGAACGAAAAAGTCGTCATTCTGCTGCAGGGCAAGAATGTCTATGGCGACGCGATTTTCACGTATCTGCAAATGACCCTGAAAAGCCTGCAGCAATTGCGTGATAAAATGCGCAAGGGCGATGATTTCATGCCCGCCGAATATGGCACGGTACTGGCTGCCGGCAAAGGCGAGCCTACCCCTGAGATGCGTTCCGAGATGGCCGTAACCCACAACATGGTGGATGTGCCCAAACCCAAGGTCGCACCGCCACCCTCGTTCGCGGTGCCCCAACCCAAGCTGTGGGACGATTAGGGATTGGCTTTTAGGGATTAGGGATTGGGTTTTAGGGATTAGGTTACTAGACTTGCGAATCCCCAATCCCCTTCGCCCCAATCCCTCCTTTAACGCTTTCTTTACTGCACGTCCCGTATGCTCCGATGAAAAGCAGGAGTATTCGGCATGAACCAGTTTGCAGACAGAAATAGCCTTAACGCCGTGGTCGATGCGCAGGTCTATGGCGCGCGCGGTGAGTGGGAAAAACACGAAACGGGCGAGGGCCACACAGCCTTTGTGAAGCCCATCCACACGCGGGATGTGGAGCTGAAAGCCCGCATCGCCAATCGGTATGATGAGCTGGGCTTTGTGCCCAAATTCTTCAGCGAATCGGGCCGCGAATTTGTGGCGCTCGAAAGCGTGAAGCAGAAAGCGCGCTACAAGAACGTGGAAGAAGCCTTTGTCAGCCAGATCCTCGCGAAGCTCTAGAGAAATGCTGATGGGGGTATAAGCACCCCCGTCGTCATTGCGAGCAACCTGCGAAGCAATCCATCTTGCTGAGAGCCACCACAGATGGATTGCCGCGTCGGCTATGCCCCTCGCAATGACGATTACTAACTAAGGCTATTTCTTATGAGCGACCCAGCAGAGCTGATGTAATGCTCTAAAACGCCACCACATCCCGCATCGTATAGAAACCGGCCGGTTTCTTGGCGGCCCATTCGGCGGCCACCAGCGCCCCGCGCGCAAAAATCTCACGGCTGCTGGCTTTGTGCGACAGCTCCAGCCGCTCGCCGGTCGCCGCAAAAATCACCGTATGATCGCCCACCACATCGCCACCGCGCAGGGTGGCAAAACCGATCTCGCCGGCCTTGCGCGCGCCGGTGTGCCCATCGCGCGATTTCACCCACACATCGTGCAGGTCCACCTTGCGACCGCGTGCGGCGGCCTCACCCAGCGCCAGCGCTGTGCCCGAGGGGGCATCGACCTTATGTTTGTGGTGCATCTCGACGATTTCGATATCACACTCGGCGGGCCCAAGCTTCGCGCTGGTATGCTCCACCAACGCCATCAGCAGATTCACGCCCACGCTCATATTCGCGGACCATACAATGCGTGCCGATTCCCCGGCGCGGATGAGCGCCTCTTTCTGGGCGCTGGAAAGCCCCGTCGTGCCCGAGACCAGAATTTTGCCGCTGCTGGCGGCCAGCGCGGCCAGCCCGATCGCATGTTCGGGGGCGGAAAAATCGATCACCGCGTCGGCACGGGCATAAAGCTCGGCGGCCGTGGTGGCGGTCAGCTCGGCAGCAAAGCCGACGCCTGCCTGTTCAAACTGGCTGCGCACCAGTGTTTCGCTGCCGGGGCGAATACCGGCGGCCACCAGCTCCAGCGAGGGGTGGGTCGAAAGCGCACGGATCAGGGCGATGCCCATGCGGCCAGAGGCACCGGAGATCGCTACTTTTAATGGAATTGTCATACACCCTCACTGCGAATTCCGCTTTAGCTAAGCGCAAACGCAACGAATTGCAAAGCAAAGAGGGACCGTATGATTCTCAAAGGAAGCAAGGCGCATTCATGACCCTTCCCGGCCTCACCGTCAGCAATGTGATTTCAATGGAAGCGCGCAGCCTGCAGCAGCGCCTATTCCGCCATCGGCTAGATCAATGGCGGCCTTCCTCGGATTTGCAGCGGCTGGATAGCCATTACACCTATGTGCGACTCAAGGGGAACGAAACCAATCTGACGTTACAACATGCCTTGGAGCGTTTCTTTCGGGATCGGTTTGCTATCACCCCGATCCATACGGAGTTTTTGCAGTCAGGGTATATCCGCGTGACGCTGGATGCCGATCAATTCGCGCAGTTGAAGCTGTATGAGCGGCAGCTCTACAATACACGCTATTACCTTGCCCCGGCGGATGCCGCATGTTGGACGCCGGGTGTAGGTTAGTTCACTTATTCCTTGAGATCGTCCCAGAATTCTTTCACGCGACCAAAGAACGAGGCCGAGGCAGGGCTGGTAGTTTTTGCATCGGCCGACTTCTCGAATTCCTTCAGCAGCTCTTTTTGCTTCTTGCTCAAATTCACCGGCGTTTCGACCGCGACCTCGATATACATATCGCCGCGCGCACTGGAGCGCAGCACGCTCATGCCCTTGCCCTTGAGGCGGAACTGGTGGCCCGTCTGCGTGCCTTCGGGAATGTTCACTTTCACCCGTCCACCATCGATCGTGGGCACTTCGACTTGCCCACCAAGGCTGGCAGTGGCAAAGGGCAGGGGAACGTTGCAATGGATGTTCGCCCCATCGCGGCGGAAGATTTTGTGCGGTTTCACGCCCAGGAATATGTAGAGATCGCCCGCTGGGCCACCGCGGAAACCGGCCTCGCCCTCGCCAGCGAGGCGAATGCGCGTGCCTTCCTCGACCCCGGCGGGGATGCTGACATTGAGCGATTTCTCTTTACGCACCCGGCCAGACCCGGCGCATTGCTTGCACGGATGCTTGATGACTTTGCCGGTGCCTTGGCAGGTATTGCAGCCGCGCTCGACGGTGAAGAAGCCCTGCTGCATACGCACCGCGCCACGCCCGCCACACGTGCCGCAGGTCTCGGAACTGGTGCCACGCTCTGCACCGCTGCCGTCGCATGCGTCGCAACTGGCGGAAGTGGTGACCTTGATGGTCTGTTGCTTGCCCTTAAAAGCTTCCTCGAGGGAAACGTCGAGGTTGTAGCGCAAGTCATTGCCGCGTGCAGCGGCACTTTGCGGGGCTTGCCTGCCTGCACCACGCCGCTGGCCGGTGAAGTCACCGAATAGATCTTCGAAAATGTCGGAGAAGCTACCGGAGAAATCAAATCCTGCGGCACCCGCACCGCCACCGCCGCCCATGCCACCGGTGAAGGCATCGTGCCCGAACCGGTCATAGGCCGCGCGCTTTTGCGGGTCTTTCAGCACATCATAGGCTTCGTTGATGTATTTGAACTTGCGCTCGGCCTCCGCATCGCCGGGGTTTTTATCCGGGTGGTATTGCATGGCGAGTTTGCGGTAAGCCTTCTTCAGCTCATCCTCATTCGCACCGCGCGCGACGCCCAATATACTGTAGAAATCCTCTGCCATAAGTGCCCAGTTGTTAGTGCCTAGTACCACATGTTGTAAACAACCAACAAAGCACTAGGCACTAAGCACTCATTACTCCTTCTTATCGTCGGAGACTTCTTCGAACGTCGCATCCACGATGTCGCCATCGGCGGTGGGTGCGTTGGGTGCATCCGCACTCGCTTGCGCCCCTGCACCGGCCGATTGCTGCGCTTTGTAGATCGCTTCGCCCAGCTTCATCAGCGACTGCGTGAGGGCTTCCGTCTTGGCATCGATTTCCGCTTTGTTGCTGGATTCCAGCACCTCGCGCACGGCTTTCACGTCGGCCTCGATCGCTTCCTTGTCGGCAGCAGAAACAAGTGCCCCATGCTCTTTCAGGTTCTTCTCGGCTTCGTGTGCCAACGACTCGGCCTTGTTGCGCGATTCGATCAGTGCGCGCTTTTCTTTATCGGCGGCGGCATTCGCTTCGGCATCCTTCACCATTTTATTGATGTCGTCATCGCTCAAGCCACCGGATGCCTGAATGCGAATCTGCTGTTCTTTGTTGGTGGCTTTGTCTTTGGCGCTCACATTCACGATGCCGTTGGCGTCGATGTCGAAGGTTACTTCCACCTGCGGCATGCCGCGCGGGGCGGGCGGAATGCCCACCAGGTCGAACTGGCCGAGCAGTTTGTTATCCGCCGCCATTTCGCGCTCGCCTTGGAACACGCGAATCGTCACGGCGGTCTGGTTGTCATCCGCCGTTGAGAAAGTCTGCGATTTCTTGGTCGGAATGGTCGTGTTGCGGTCGATCAGTCGCGTGAACACGCCACCCAGCGTTTCGATGCCCAGCGAAAGCGGGGTCACATCCAGCAGCAGCACGTCCTTCACTTCGCCTTTCAGCACGCCGCCTTGGATGGCCGCACCGATGGCGACCACCTCATCCGGGTTCACGCCGCGATGCGGGTCCTTGCCGAAGAAGTTTTTCACCACTTCGATGACTTTGGGCATGCGCGTCATCCCACCGACGAGGATGACCTCGTCGATTTTATTCGCGTCGATCCCCGCATCTTTCAGCGCCTTTTTGCAGGGCTCCATCGTGCGGGTGATGAGGTCTTCCACCAGCGATTCCAGCTTAGCGCGGGTGAGCTTGATGTTCAGGTGCTTCGGGCCATTCGCATCCGCGGTGATGAAGGGTAGGTTGATGTCGGTCTGCTGCGTGCTGGAAAGCTCGATCTTGGCTTTCTCGGCGGCTTCCTTCAGGCGCTGCAGGGCCAGCTTGTCTTTGCGCAGGTCGATGCCGTCGGATTTCTTGAATTCATCCGCCAGGAAATCGAGGATGCGCATGTCGAAATCTTCCCCACCGAGGAAGGTATCGCCATTGGTGGATTTCACTTCGAACACGCCGTCACCGATCTCGAGGACCGATACGTCGAACGTGCCGCCGCCAAGGTCATACACGGCGATGGTCTGGCCATCTTTTTTCTCGAAGCCATAGGCAAGTGCCGCCGCCGTCGGCTCGTTGATGATGCGCAGCACGTTCAGGCCCGCGATCTTGCCGGCATCTTTAGTGGCCTGGCGTTGTGCATCGTTGAAGTAGGCGGGCACGGTGATGACCGCATCGGTCACTTTTTCACCGAGGTAATTCTCGGCCGTTTCTTTCATTTTCTGCAAGGTAAACGCGCTTACCTGGCTGGGCGAGAACTTGTCGCCACGCGCTTCTACCCAGGCGTCGCCGCTCTCGGCACGCACGATTTTATAGGGCACTTGTGCGATGTCTTTTTGCGTCGTCGGGTCGTCGAACGTGCGGCCGATCAGGCGCTTTACGGCAAAAATCGTGTTCTCTGGATTGGTCACGGCCTGGCGTTTGGCGGGGTGGCCCACCAGCCGCTCGTTATCGTTGGTGAAGGCTACGATCGACGGCGTGGTGCGCTGGCCCTCCGCATTCTCGATCACTTTGGCGTTGCCACCTTCCATGATGGCCACGCAGGAGTTAGTGGTGCCAAGGTCAATTCCAATGACTTTTGCCATAATCTTCTCAGTCCCTGTTTTTCTATGGTTTCTTGTGCTTGCAGGGCGCATGGCCGATAGCACAGCACGCCCTTCTGCAGCGCTACATAATCGGTTTTTGCGCAAGTGCAAGGGGCCAGATGACCGAAAAGTAAGGTTGCCGCCCTCAGAAGGGTTGCACCAGGCAAACCCCTAACGTGGTGCGCGTTCCATTAACGCAGGTGGAAACGGCTGCGCCGGTGAAGCCCGCGCGGGTATTCGTGACATTCACGGAAAGCCCTGCCAGCGTTAGTAACGCCGGTGCCTGACAGCCAATGCCCCAGCTGACCGTTTCCGCGTTACAGTGCGCTGGAGGGGGCGGTGGGCGCTCGAACAGCACCAGATGGTCGTCGTTAAAACTGGCCAAGCTGGGATCGCCCAAGCCATGCGCCTGCGGCATGTAGAAGATCGCATCCAGCGTGTCGCAATTCTGTTTATCGGTCCGCAGGATCGTACTATCCGCCGCTTCGCCATTGCAATGGTGCGGTGCCCCCGGATCATTCGCTGCACTGGCGCCCAATGCATCGCGCCCATGGCTGAGCAGTACGAACGCGGCGGTGCTGGTGAGGGTATGGTGGCTCGCCGCCGTGCCGGTGCGCACGGCAATGGCACCGGGGGTGGCCGCGTTGGCAAAGCCAGCCGGGCTGGTGAGCGCTTCGCTCACGGCATAGGTGATTTTGTTGCCCCAGCAATCCATGGCCTCGGCGCGGTTGAGGCCTAGCGTGGCATGCGGCACCGCGCCGATCAGCACCGGGTACGCGGCGGCAATGCGGTGGAGCGTGCTATCGAATGGGCTGCTGCGGGCAACGCCATCGTCTGGCATGGCGGCACTGGTACTATGGCGGGCGGGCAAGGGGTAGTGCCCCTGTTGCCGCGCGAATTGTTCCATTGCATCGCGCAGGAGGGCCAATTGCGCATCGGCTTCAAGGGTGCAGTGGCCGCGCTGCGTGGCCTGAAACGCTTCGACGCTGAACGCCGCAAACAGTGAAAGCAGGGTCACGCAGACGCATAGTTCAAGTAAGCTGAACCCGGCACGCAGAAAACAACTTTCGCGCGTATTCTTTTTAGGCAGCATCTTGCCGCCCGTAGACTGCGATGCATGCATCGCGCACTCCTACGGTTGCGGCTCCTCATCTGCGAATGTAGTGAGGTTCGATTAAAATACAATTAAGAGTTGTATTTTGGTATCCTAAAGTATGCTAGGGGAACAACGAGATCAGTTAGTTAGTGATGCAACGCTGTCCTTGCACTTCACATCTACTGCAACGGGCAGGGTGGTCACCATCAAGAAAGACAACATTCTCTAAGGTGCAATTAGGATCAGATCCGCATGCTTGTTGTTGTAAATTATAATGACTGCATGCCGCCTTTGGTGGATCGCTGCAGAAAATATCAATGTCCCACTGCCATGGAGCACAAGTTTTGGTAGCTGCCTGCGTACCGCAGGTGCCATTACCATCGCTGTCGCCGTTACAGCACGTACCGCTCCCACGGGCCTGTCCATCCGCGATGCAAGGCGGTGGTGGTGCTGGTTGTATGCCGCAAATCCCATCTCCGTCATTATCCCCATCGCAGCAATTCGCAGGGTTACCGCCGGATGGCTGGCCATCGGCCCGGCAGGGTGTCAATGTGCTACAGGGGCGACATTTCTTAATCGCCCAATCCGATTTTAAGCCCTCAATCGCCCAATAAGCTTCATCGCCGCACCTTGGGGTCAAGTTGGTTAGGGGCAAGCTGGTCAGAGTGCCACTGCTGCCATCATACCAATTTTCTGGCGGACAGCCATACCCACAATGCGCTGGGGCTGATGGGCTACCGTAGCTTGCAGCATCGGCTCCCTGCCCTATCGGACAGGTTACGGGTGTGCTGATCGCACCGCTGCAGTCGGATTGTTCCGTGTGATAGAGATCAAATGTCTCATAGCAGGGCCGCGCAGTGGGTGGCGAACCGCAAATACCATCCCCGTCCATGTCGCCATTGCAGCAGCTTGCAGGATCGCCGCCGCTTGGCTGGCTGTAAAGTTTGCAGGGTGGCGGGGGTGGTGTGCCGCATGCAATAAATGCGGTATTCCCCTCTCTCATGGAAGATGACAGCGACGAGACCACATAGCCACCGCTGAGTGCAGTGGGAGTGCTGCCCCCTGGGTTGTTCAGTCCCCAACAATAGGGTTGCCCCGTGGTGGTGACGGCGCAGGTAAAATGCTCAGCAGCACTGATGATCGCCCACTTATGGCCGCCGCTTACTAATACTGGCTCAGCGCCTATTGCCGTACCACCGTTACCAAGCTGCGAGTGGCCGTTTGCCCCCCAACAATATGCATCCTGAGTATTCGTGATGCCGCACACATGTTGGAAGCCAACCGATAACGAAGTGAAACGTAATCCATTGTCAATTTGCGGCGCGAAGATAATAGGGTTAATCATGCTGCCAACATGTGTAACTCCAGAAAGATCCCAGCAATATGCAGCACCTTTATCAGTAATAACGCAGGTCTTCGAATAGCCACTGAATATGCGCGAAAATGTTTGCGGCCCACCAGCAAGCGTCACTGGCACTGGTCGGTCGAAATGTCCACCTCCTATATTGCCCCAGCAATAGGCTTGCCCAGTGGTGCTCACGCCGCACGTATATCCGTGGCTCATAAAAGCCAAGTTGCCGGTTGAGATATCAGAGAAAACAATATCGGTAGGAACACGCCTCGGCACCATGGAGTGTCCTGGGTTGAGTACCTCTGCGGACATTATTGCTGCTCTTCCTGCTCCCAACATATGCTCTCCCCAGCAGTAGACTTCGCCGGCTGCGGTTAAGCCACAGCTGTGCGTCGCAGAGAGCGATAGTTTGGTAAAACTTAACCCTCCTAATACGGGGGTCGGAGTATGTACGTCATAGATAGAGATGGGATAATCATGGTCACCGAGTTGGTAGTTTCTGCCATTTCCCCAGCAAAATGCAGCTCCTGCTTCATTCAGTGCGCATGTATGGCCACTACCGGTAACGATTTGCGTGAATCGTTCCGTGGTTGCTACAGGTACGGGAGTATTCCGCTGAAATAATGATCCATCGCCGATCTGCCCATAGCTTTGCGCACCCCAACCATACGCGCCACATGCTGGTGTTGCGGTCTTGGCCTCGAAGGCGACCACATCATCATAATGGGCGTCTCCCACATCACCGTTATTCGCTAGACCATCAAAGAAGACATCATTCGTTGCATCGCAATTCTCGCGGTCGATCTGCGCGCCATCCACCAATGCGCACCAGCGTGGAGTGATATTGGCATAGGTAAGGGGTGTCGCGCCGACCTGATCAGCGCCATGACTAATGATGATGTAACCAGCATTGGCTATCAGGTCCTGTGGTGCAGCACGGGTACCGGAGCGCAAGATGATTGCACCGGCGCTGGGCTTATATCCAGTGGCTGGATCGTTACTGGTCAGGGCTTTCGTGACCGCATAGGTGAATTTATTGCCCCAGCAGTCCGAAGCGAATTCAGTCGCAAGCCCCAAGGTCGTGTGTGGCAGGCTACCAATGAGGACTGAACCTGTATCTACCAGGTCTGTACTGGGAAGCGTCTCAACTTCCTTGCCAAATTCACTGTCGGAGGAGCCAAGTGTCACCAGTGCAGGCCGAGGTAAGCGGCCTTGCGCCGAAACATACGCGTTTATGCTTTGCTTAATGGCAGCGATTTCTGCACTCGTTTCTTCAACGCAGCGTTGGCTGCCTTGATTATCGGTAAGCAACAATGCCCCTGCCGAAAGCAGGCCGATCACGAGGATGACCATCGAAAGCTCGATCAGCGAAAACGCTGCGCGCTTGATGCAACAGGCAATAGGTAGCAATGTGGGTGGTGGCTCTCGCATAGAGTGCTTAGTTATTACCTTTCACTACAGCAGATAAATGAATGCATGACGCAATAAACGGGCACCGATCATAAATGATTGGTAGGTGGTTTGAAATGATAGCGCAATAATATATCGGCGTTGAAGCAACTGTTATGCATATTTCACCAAGACGGATTCGTGTCTTTGTTGCTAGCGGGATAGTAAGATACCAAACAGTAGCGGAGTTAGTAGGGTGGTTAGCGCATGACGCACTCATTTACGAATGGCGTATCCGATTTCGACGTTGTTAGTATACCAGTTATCGCAACCGGGTGCCGGGCAACTACCAGAGCTAGTTGAGAGAGCTATTAAAGCATCTGCCAAGGCATGCTGTGTCAGTTATTGGCAATCTCCGGCAAAGGCACCATCTTTATTATTCCAGCGCGTACAGTCTTCTGGTTCCGGTGTTGGTACAGTACCAGGCTCTGGCGCTGGGCCGGGCTCTGGTGCAGGACCGGGCTCTGGCGCTGGGCCAGGCTCTGGCGCAGGACCGGGCTCTGGCGCTGGGCCAGGCTCTGGCGCAGGACCGGGCTCTGGCGCAGGACCGGGCTCTGGCGCAGGACCGGGCTCTGGCGCAGGTGATGAAGGCGGTGGTGGGGTTCCACAAGATGTCCACTCGCAACCAGTTACCTGCCAGTTGGCGAATGCGCCAGATTCACATGTAATCCTAGCGTCGGCCCGCCATAGTGCTGTGCCATTCCCACCGCATTCGGTGCTATTTTGGCAGCTGCATGGTGGGGGTGCTCCACAATATCCGTCTCCGTCGCTGTCACCGTTGCAACAGTGACTGGCATTGCCTTGCGCACTATACGTATCGGCAATGCACTGTAACCCGCAGGTGCCGTTATTATCGGGATCACCGTTGCAGCAGGCGCTTGAATTGCCGCCGGAGCTTGAGCCATCGGCTAAGCAAGGCGGGCTGCAAATGCTGCCATCGCAACCCCTGCCCATGGTAAGGCCAATGTCGCCCCCTGTATTGTTCGGGCAGGAACCCAGCGCGCCATTGCAGCATACATCGCAGGTACCACCGGTGCAGGAGCCATAATCTTCCGTGGCACCACAGGCGGATTGGGTACCGCAGGTGCCGTTACCGTCACTATCGCCATTGCAGCAATTCGCAGGGTTGCCGCCGGATGGCTGGCCATCGGCGATGCAGCTTGTCTGCGTACCGCAGGTGCCGTTGCCGTCGCTGTCGCCATTGCAGCAATTCGCAGGGTTACCACCGGATGGCTGGCCATCGGCGATGCAAGGTGGAGGTCCACCACAAACGGGCCAGCCTGAGGGTGGTGAGGTAGGGGTCCCGTCGCACGGTGCCATGTCGATTTCTGTGCTGCAATCGGCTTTTGTATAATTCCAGCAACCGACACCGGGATTGGACGTACCATAAAGGTCTGCTTCCGTACCTTGGTATGTCGCACAGGGGGTGCAGCTTGCCTGCGTACCGCACGTGCCGTTGCCGTCGCTGTCGCCATTGCAGCAGGCAGCGGGGTTGCCCCCTGAACTGCTGCCATCGGCGATGCAGCTGGAGCCGCATGGCCCGGCACCACAGAATTCGTAATAACCGGTGCTACCATTATGGCAGTTGCCTACCGGTGCATCATTGAGCGTGGTACAGCTGCTTTGGGGGCCCGAGAATATGGTAATCGAGGTGTGGATTGGACCAGCGGTATAGCAGCAACTTTGTGATGCTTGGGTACCACAGGTGCCGTTGCCGTCGCTGTCGCCATTGCAGCAGGCAGCGGGGTTGCCGCCCGAGGGCTGGCCATCGGCGATGCAGCTTGGGGTGCATACCTCACCACTGCTGGTGAGCACGCCATTGGTACAGCTAAAATTGGCGTTCCCGGTGTAATTGGCA
>Ga0209278_1001143_pt1 | contig 16773 bp, 16 predicted proteins | sample JI81BgreenDNA_FD_187504 | JGI IMG/M metagenome (GOLD analysis project Ga0209278, IMG submission 187504) | Wastewater effluent complex algal communities from Wisconsin, to seasonally profile nutrient transformation and Carbon sequestration -... | ecosystem: Engineered > WWTP > Effluent > Algae... | reverse complement strand
GCGTGACCACCGCGAGAATGTTCGTGATCGCCGTGAGGATGTGCGTGATGCGCGGCACGATGGCGGCCGCCGAGACCGGGTCGAGGATGTGCGCGATCGTCGCGAGGATGTACGGGATCGTCGTGAAAATGTACGTGACCGCGGCGAGAACCGCTTCGAGCGCCGTGGCGAGCGGGGTGGCCCGCGTCAGGGCGGACGCCCAGCTGGCCGCCCTCAGGCCCGCCGCTAAGCGGGGCTTGCAGGGCCTGTGGCGGGGGGCCTCGAAGTTTGCTTGACAGAGCCGCCACAGCTTCCTACAAAGCACGCCTTGCTTGGCAGGGGTTCGTAGCTCAGGTGGTTAGAGCGCACGCCTGATAAGCGTGAGGTCGGAAGTTCAACTCTTCCCGGACCCACCATGCAAAGCACAGCGCATGCGACGTTGCATGCCCATCCTATGGAGGGATGGCCGAGCGGTTAATGGCAGCAGACTGTAAATCTGCCCTCTTCTGAGTTCGCAGGTTCGAATCCTGCTCCCTCCACCACCTCCAAACCCCGCCGTTGCGCGGGGTTTTGTTTTGGAAGCGCTTCACGCAAATCTAGTTCGATGGTGCATGCATCTTGCTTTGCCCTCGTTCAGGCCAGCCGTATTGAAGGCTTTTATCCGCAACACACAGGATACTGCTTAGCGTCGCGACGTGAAGAGAGAGCACGCATAAAACCATCCAAAATTGATTCAAATGTTATGCATTCTCACCGACGGTAACGACGCATGTGTCCATGGCTTTATCAGCATATAAAAAATGCAGCGTTACGATGGATTTATTGCATTCAGTCGCTCTCGTGCTGCAGCGCAACATACTAAAATAAATGAAAAAAATCTGCCCTGATTGCTTTACTACATGCATATTTATTTGTATTGTTAACTTATGAAAAAACGAGCGTGCGCTGCATTCACCCTGCTTGAGCTAACTATCGTTTTAGTGGTTGTTGGGCTGATGGCAACAACAGCACTGCAGATGAGCTCCGGGTTATCGTATGTTAAATGTTATGATTCAACGGCTGAGCAAATTGCGACCATTGATCGTGCGATTCATGACTTCATGGTCAGAGAGAATCGGCTTCCAAAACCAGCCTATTTGAATCACGGCACCGCGAATGCGGGTTATGGTAGTGAGGCCCGGGGCGCCACTCCGTTGCCAACAAGTGCCGCCTATGCAACCCATGTACCTAGTGGCATGACTGCAAGCGGCGGCGTGCTTATCGGTGCGGTCCCCCACACTACGCTGGGATTAGCGAATTCATTTGCATCCGATTGCTGGGGAAATAAATTCGTTTATGCCGTCACGAATGCACTCACCAGTAGCGATACCTCTGCCGGATATCCCTCTGCTGCCACTGGAAGTATTGTGCTTCATCATGGTACGTTGGCAGCCCCACAGCAGCTTTCGGACCGCATCGCCTATGTCATCGTCAGCCACGGACAAGACGGATATGGCGCCAACAGGCTTGCGGCAACGGATCAAACCATTCGGCATTGTGGGGGTGCGTCTGGCAGCCGTATCGATAAAGAAAATTGCGATGTCGGCACTGGCGCCAATGCAACCTTCTTCAGTTCGCAAGTTAATATTGGTGATACGAGCTTAGCCAATTACTTTGACGATATTATTCAGCACTGGGTAAAGCCGGATAACGTACCGGGTGCGGGTAGTGCCAACTTAATATTGCTGGGGAAGCAACAGCTCTTCAACATTAGGAAGCTCGGGTGGAAATACTGCCAACCCACGATTGGTACAGATTAGCACTGAAGTGGTACAAATCGTAAGTGATGAAAGTGATAATAGATGTGCGCGAACTGCAGCAGGCGAGATCTTTTGCTGGGGGCGTAACACCTATGGCCATGTGGATACGAGTGTTTCTTCCCGCCCGATTCCACAGCAAATATTGCCTGGCGAAACCTTCAGTGACGTCGCCATGCATAATTGGGCTGCCTGTGCAATCCATGCGGTAACAAAGCGCACATGGTGCTGGGGCTACAGTGGCTATGTTGGTTCAAATGCCGCAGGCACACGAATTGCCCCTACGCAAATTGCAGGTGGCCACGAGTTTGAACGGCTTTGGAATCTTGCTGAGTCGATGTGCGGCATCACCGCGGCTGGTGAAACATGGTGTTGGGGTAATAACGGCACCGGCTCGCTGGGAGTTGGCTCATCCGCCAGTAGAATCATCAACCCCATGCGCGTTGTCGGTTCGCAAAGATTTACCAGTCTTGTTTTCCAAGACAGAAATAACACTTGCGGCCTCGACGATGCAGGGAACGCATGGTGCTGGGGGTCAAACAGCGTTGGCCAATTGGGCAATGGCTTTACCAACACAGGGACTGGGCGTGGTTTTACCTCGGCACCCGCCATAAGTTTCAGTGGGGGTGGTTCAGGCAGCGGTGCGGCTGCCACCGCCTATATCACGGGGGATACGATTACCAGCGTCAGCCTGGATGCGCCCGGTTCGGGATACACCAGCACGCTCAGCACCGTACTCACGGGCGGCGGCGGTACCGACGCACGCATTACACCACTCATGAATTTCAATATTGGATCCGTCACCATGAATGATGGCGGAAGTAATTATACCTCTATTCCAAGTGTTTCATTTACCGGCACTGGAACCGGTGCGACCGCCACGGCCACCATCGGGCGTTGCGTGAGTAGTATCAATATTACTTCCCAAGGAAGTGGCTACACTTCTACACCAACGGTGGTGTTCTCTGGGGGCGGCGGTAGCGGTGCGGCTGCCACTGCTTATGTTAGTAGCGGTAGAGTATTCTACATCTCTCTGGACAGCAGAGGCGCTTATACAAGTAATCCAACGGTTTCGTTTGTTGGGGGCGGTGGAACAGGCGCGACCGCGACTGTGACCACCACCGGCTGCGTTACCGGCGTGAATGTGACCGCGCAAGGCTCGGGCTATTCTGGCAACACGATCGTAAGCTTCAGTGGTGGTGGTGGGTTCTCTGCACGAGGTACCGTCAATCATATTAACGGATTTGTGACTGGATTTAGTATCACGCGAAATAACAGAGACGAGAATACACCCCAACTGGTGACGGGCGGGCACAGTTTCACGCAATTAACCAGCAGCGATCTTTCATTCTGTGGCTTGAAAGCGAATGGCGAGGTGTGGTGCTGGGGCAGCCGGGGAGATTGCCAGCTTGGCAATAATCCGCCTTCGTGCAGCAGCTCCCCACCGGATCAAAATACTCCCATTCAGGTTGCAGGCACCGTTCGCTTTAGCCAGATTTTTGGGCGTGGTGCAGGTCACGGTGCCATCTTCAATCGTGGTTATTGTGGCGTGGGAAGAATCGGCGCAGGAGCCGACAGAATATATTGCTGGGGCGATGGTTTTGCGGATCAGCTCGGTAATAATAGTTCCTCAGATAATCGGCAGCCAGGACAGGTTGCGGACAGCATTACCTATGTACGCGGTAAATCTGCAGGGAATGCCCATTGCGGCCTGACCGATACCAATGAACTACGCTGCTGGGGTAACAATTCCAATGGCGCACTCGGTATTGGCAATTTCTCACGCATCAACACGCCAACCATCGTCACAGGCGGCCACCGATGGATTGATTTCGATCCGGGCGATTATACCAGCTGCGGGTTGCGTCAGTAGTTTGATACTTGGCACGCATCGTGGAAGCGTTCAGCCCACTAATGCCCGTAGCTGCTGCGCCAAGCGATCCGCGGCAAGCCATGCTGCTTCCACGCGGCCGCCTTCACACCAGTCGCCGCAGGCGGCAAGCTGGGCTGCTTCATTCAGGTAGGGTGCTTCGGGTTCGTTCACATCCGCAAACGCATAGCGCCAACGGTGGGTGGCGATGTGCGCGGCACCCACCGCATCAATCCCCGCTTCCGCTTTCAGTGCCGCCAGCAGCACCTCCTGCGCCCAGCCCATCTCGGCATCGGCATGCTGCTCGCTCCACTCGGTGGCGGCATGCACCACCAGGCTAGTGGCCTGCGCATCGCGCCCCGGTTTGCTACTGTTTACCGCAATCCATGCCAGCGTGCTGTCGAGTAATTTTGCCGCCATCCACGGTTTTTGCCACGGCGCATCCAGCCCCAGCATTAGCGCATAGCAGGCCTGAAGACGTGCCGTAGTGGCAAACGCTTGGCCGGGAGCCTGCACGAACAGCCGCGCGGTTTGCACCGGCGGGGCGGTGCTGATGACCCAATCGAATGCGCCCAGCGGCGCACCATCGGCGGCAAAAAGCTGCCAGCCCGCCGCATCGCGCGCGGCAAGCGGTGCTACCTCGCAGCCCAGCTGTAGAATGATACCCTCGGCCATCGCTTTGCAGAGGCTGTTCATGTGCGGGCTGGCCACGTAGTGCGGTTCGAACCAGATGCGGTCATGCGGCGCTTTGCCGGGCTGGAAGGTGATCACCTTGCCTTCCCACGGCGCCACCGTTCCCGTCGCCAAATACGGGGCGAGGAAGGCACGAAATGCGTCGCTGCGCGCGGTGAAATATTGCGCGCCGTGGTCAAAGAAATACGGCGAAGCATACCGCGTACTCATGCGGCCACCGGCGCCGCGCGCTTTCTCGAACACCTGCACCGTGGCATGCGGTTGCAGGCAGCGCGCGAGATGCAGGCCGCCGATGCCCGCGCCGATGATGGCGATGCGTGGTTTGCTCATGCGATGCCTCCTAAAATGGCCAATGCCAATACTACCAACGTAGTAGCCTGCGTGCGCGTGCGCAGGAACCATGCGGGCATGCTCGGCGCACCGACCAGGCGACGATCAAGCTGCAACATAAGCAGGTAGCATAGCGCCAGCAATGCGTAGGCCACGCGGGGCTGCGGCAACGCCAAACTTAGCCAGCCAAGCAGCGTCACGGCGTTACTGGTGATGAGCAGATTCACGCGCGCTGACGCGGCTGGCTGCCACGCCACGGCCCATTGCATGCCGCATAAAAAACTGAGGATGATAGCGGCATAGCTCAGCGCCACACGATGCCAATCCAGCAGCGCAGGTGCAGCAAGCGCGCCAGCCACACATAGCCAGAAAGGCAGCGCACCCAATAGCGTGAGTGCGCGCACCAACCGTGGTGAAGGAGTGGTGGCATGGCTCATAACGGCAGTGTTTCAGCGGCAGGGGTGAACGCATATTTCTCGGCACGTTGCCAATACTGGAAAAACCGCTTGGGGTCATGCCCGCGCTTTTCCGGTACGAACGGCACATCGGCCACGCGCACGAACGGTATGTTGGCTGCTTGCAGCGCGGCGATGGCTGGCTCCAACCATTGCGCACTGCATGCGGGTACATAAAGCGGGTCGGGCTTGAGTGCGCTCAGCACCGCCACCGTGTCGCCGCGCAGCAGCGTGATATTCAGTGCTGCGATGCATTCATAGATAAACACCAGCCGCTTCAGGCTATAGCCCGCGCGCTGCAACTGCGCGTCGTCCCATACATACACGGCGGTGGCGTGCGGGCCTGCCGCGCGCATGGCGGGATGGTCGGCGCGCAGCGCCGCTTCATGCAGCCAGACGATGGGGTTAGCGCCCATGCGCACCCCCGTGTAGCATGCGTGGGAACAACCGCGCGTTCAGTGCCTCGTAGGTTGCATCAAGCAGTGCGTTATGGGCGGGCGAAACATCCACCACGCCGGTGAAATATTTTGCGACATTCTCGAGGTTGAAAATATACGGCTTGTGGCTGAAGGTGCTGGCCACCCATTGCCACGAGAAATTATTGCTCGCCACGTCGCCATCTAACAAATGCTGCAGGAACCAACGCGCGCCCGCCTGCCAACGCACGCGCCGGAAATGCACCACGTAGCTGGCGAGGTACATGCGCGCATGGTTGTGCAGATAGCCCGTGGTGCGCAGCTCGGCAATGAAGGCGTCGATGCAGGCAATGCCGGTGCGGCCCTGCGCAATATCATCCGGCAACTCGGGCGCATAATCTGCCGCCGCGAAGCCAGTTTTGTAGGGCTCCACATCGGTCCAGAGCCAGTGCGGGTGGCGATGGGCCACCCCTTGCCAGAAATCACGCCACGCCAGCTCTTGAATGAATTTAGTGATCTGCACCGGCTGCGCCGCTTTGGCGAGCGCAGCGCACCGTACGGCATCGAGCGACAGCACCCCATGGGTGATATACGGCGAAAGCCGGGTGATGGCACCATTACCGTGGTTGCGCGTGCGTGCATATTCAATAGGCGTGATCGCTGCCAGCCGCGCTGTCGCTGCTTCCGGCCCGCCAAGAAACGCATCACTCGCCTGCCCCTCAGCCCAAGGGGCAAGCGCCGCCACATGGGCAATCAATGCCGCGCGATCCGCGAATTGGGTGGGGAGTGGTTCCATGTTACTTTGCGTGGGCCTTCAATATTTCCAGCGGCACATAATCCAGCGCATGGGCATGCGTGGCCTCAAGATCCACCGGCGGGGCGACCCCGGCTTGCTCGGCCTCGCGCCAGCGCAGCGCACACAGGCACCAGCGGTCGCCTGCTTTCAGTCCGGGGAAATCATATTCCGGGCGCGGGGTGATCAGGTCGTTGCCACGGTCTTTTGTAAACGCAAGAAAATCCTCCGTCACTGTCGCGGCGACAACATGGCGACCGGTATCTTCCGGCCCGGTGCTGCAGAACCCATCGCGGTAGAATCCGGTTTTGGGTGCGAGGCTGTGCTGCTTCAGCAGCTCGCCCAGCACGTTCTTTTCATGGGTGTGGGATGCGGCCATGGCGGGTCCTCCGGCAAAGAGCACCATGCCAGCGACCAGAAGGCGCAGGCATTGCATGGCATGGCGATGATGGTTGCGTTGCATGCGCGCAAATTACCGCTGCTGCAGCAAACTTGCACCCGCCGATGCGCAACCTTGCGCAGAATTAATCCGAACGCAAATCGGCCACCAGCCCGCGCATGTAATGCGTGACGAAGTTGCGTATGAGCGTCTGCATGGGCCGCGTTTCCACATGGCTTAATTTCCGGCTGAGATGCAGTGCGCAAATGCCGTGTAGCCCCGCCCACAGCACGTGGGCGGCATCCTCGGCGCGACGGCGCGACATGCCCGGCAGTGCTGCCACCAGCCCTGCCACCATGCGGAAGATCTGCTGGACCTCCTGCTCGTACCAATCAGGGATCGGGCTGGTGCGTGCAAACCCATGCAGTAGCGACCAGCGCGCCGGGTGTGTTTGCGCATAGGCACCATAGGCCTGCGCCAGATCCAGCAGGCGCTGAGCCGGGTCTTTGCGGGTTGCATGCGCAAGCGGCGCCAACGCCTCGTGCATGGCGCGTACCGTGGCGGCGTTGATGTGCAGCACAATATCTTCAAAATCGGCAAATACGTTATACAGCGTACCGACCGTGTAGCCCATGCGCTGGGCAATAGCGCGCGCACTCAGACCTTGCACCCCCTCTTCGGCTAACAATGCAAGCCCCGCCAGAACGGCCATTTCTTTCAGTTCTTCCCGGGTATTATCGCTACGACGTGCCATGCGTTCCCTTAATTTTGAACAGTGTTCATAATAATGGTTGAACATTGTTCAATTTTCATATACCGTTCAGCGGTATAATGCAATCCGTCGATACTCACGAAGCTTTGGAGCGCCTTCCATGCCCACACTCACCCTGCGCAGCCCCCGCTTTCTAAGCTATCTGGCGGCAACCTTTCTGGGCGCGTTCAACGACAATGCGTTCAAGCTTGTGGTATCGATGGCGGCACTCACGCTGGTGAGCGACGCGGCAGCCCAGCAACACTATCTTTCACTGACCAGCGCGCTCGCGATTTTGCCGTTCGTGCTCTGCTCGGGCTATGCGGGCTATCTGGCCGATCGCTATCGCAAAAGTACCGTACTGCGCATCAGCAAAGCCGCGGAAATTCTGGCGATGGGGGCGGCGTTACTGGTCTTTGCCACAGGGCAGAACCTGACGCTGCTACTGATAACCCTCTTTCTTCTTGCACTGCACTCGGCCTTTTTCAGCCCCAGCAAATACAGCGTGCTGCCAGAGATTCTTGCGCCCCAGGACCTCGCCCGTGCCAATGGTTACCTCAACATGCTTACCTTCCTTGCCATCATTATCGGTTCGGTCTGTGGCGCTATGCTGTGGGGCAGTTTTAAAGACCAGCCCACGATCATTGGTCTACTGCTCACCGGCGTGGCGGTGCTTGGCACGGTGCTGTGCTGGTTCGTGCCACAAAGCCCAGCAGGCAATGCAGCCAAACCCTTCCGGCTGAATCCATTTCATGAGATTGCGCGCGGTGTCGCGCTGGCGCGCCGCAACCGCGTGCTGGTGGTGTGCATGCTTGGCAGCGCCTGCTTCTGGATGCTGGGCGCGCTGATTTATCTGGCGTTGATTCTGCTGGGCAAGAATGTGCTGAAGCTGAGCGAAACCGCCTCCGGCTCGCTGTTTGCATGCCTTGCGATTGGCATTGCGCTGGGCAGCGTGCTGGCCGGTAACATCATGGGCAAGAGCAACCGTTACGGGCTGATTCTGTGGGGCGCGCTGCTGCTGTCGCTGGGCTGCATGGCCGCAGGCGTTGCCGCTACCAGCTACGCCACCACTGCGGCGCTGATGGTGCTGGTCGGCTTTGGCGGCGGGCTGTTTGTAGTGCCGGTGGTAACGCTGCTGCAACGCCATGCGCCGGACGATCAGCGTGGGCAGATTTTAGCGACGACCGGATTTTTCGACATGCTGGGCGTGCTTGCAGCGTCGGGTCTGTTCACGCTACTCGGCATGGCGCAGCTTAGCCCCGCGATGATGATTGCAGCGGCGGGCATGCTAAGTTTCGTGGGCCTGTTATGGGCACTACGGCTAGCCCCCAGTCTGCTGCCGGAGGCGATCGAATCGCTGATCTATGTGATCGCACGGCGCATCTACCGCGTACGGCTGGTGGGTGCGGGGCTTGAGGAAGGTGGCTTGCCGCAGCCCAACGGTGGCGCGGTGTTTGTGGCCAACCATGTGAGCTACGTGGATGGGTTGATCCTCAGCATGCTGTCGCGCAAGCGGCTGCGCTTTATGGTGCTTTCCACCTTCTGGAAAAAACCAGTGGCGCGCTATGTGCTCAACGCCATTGGTGCCATTCCCTTCGGCACGGGGGAAGCGGGCGAAACCCAACGCGGGCTGGACGCCGCACGCGCGGCGCTGGCGCGGGGGGAATATATCTGCATTTTCCCGGAAGGCGCCCTCACGCGCACGGGCCATTTGCTACCGTTCAAACGGGGCGTGGAGCGCCTGGTCGAAGGGCTCGATGTGCCGATTATTCCGCTCTATCTGGACCGACTCTGGGGTAGCATTTTCAGCTTCGCCGGTCAGAAATTCATTCGCAAACGCCCGGCGCGCTTGCCCTATCCGGTGACGGTGGCAGTCGGGCTGCCACTGGCCGCCAGCACGCCCGCATGGAAACTCAATCGCGTGGTCGCGGCCCTTGGCAGCGAGACCGTGCCCCACCGCTATGATCATGGGGCAAGCCTTGGCCGGCGGTTTATTCGCGCCGCCAAACACCGCATGCGCGCCCCCCGCATGCGCGATACCACGGGCCGCGCCATGAATGGTTGGCAAAGCCTGACCGCTGCGCGGCTGATGGCGAAGGCCTTACGCCGCCCGCTGGGTGATGCGGCGCGCGTGGGCGTGATGTTGCCGGCCTCGGTCGGCGGAGCCGCGGCCAATCTGGCGCTGGCACTGCTGGGTCGCACCAGTGTGAACCTCAATTTCTCGCTGGGCGAAGCAAGCCTGCGCGGCACCATCGCGCAAGCCGAGCTGGCGCAGGTGATCACCAGCCGCGCCGTGGTCGGGCGGTTGGGCATTGCAGCGGACCAAACGCAATTTCTGTATCTCGAAGATCTGCTAGGCAGCATCTCGCGGCTTGCGCGTCTTCTTGCCGCGTTGCAGGCCATGCTGCTGCCCGGCTGGATATTGCAGCGGCTGTGGCTGCGTGGCGACCAATCGCCCGATGCAACGGCGACGATTCTGTTCTCCAGCGGCTCGACCGGCACGCCCAAAGCCATCATGCTGGGCCACCGCCAATTGCTGGCGAACATCGATGCCATTGCCGAGCTGCTCGCCCATGCGGAAACGGACCAACCAGAAATGCTGCGGCTGGCCGGCGTGCTGCCCTTTTTCCATTCCTTTGGTCTCACCAGTGGCATTTGGTTGCCAGCCATCACCGGCCGCCCGGTGAGCTACCACATGAACCCGCTGGAGGGTAAAAACGTGGCGCGCATGCTGGCGCAGGATGCGTGCGGCATTCTGGTGGCCACGCCCACCTTTGCGAAACTCTATGCGGGGCTCACCAAAACCAAAGGTCTGCCCGCCTTGCGCCATGTGATTCTCGGCGGCGAGAAACTGACCGAGAGCGCACAGCAGGAAATCCAGTCGATCTGGACGCAGGCCAATATCCTGCAAGGCTACGGCGCGACCGAGCTTGGCCCGGTCGTTGCCATCAATGTGCCGGACGTGACGCATGGTGTGATCACCCATCGCGGGCGCAAGGATGGCAGCGTGGGCAAGCTGATTCCGGGCGTGGCGGCGCGCATTATCCATCCCGAGACGGGCGAGGAATTAGCACCGGGCGAGGAAGGGCTGATCCTGATTCGCAGCGCCGCCTGCATGCAGGGTTACCTGAACGACGCCACGCGCACGCAAGACGTGATCCAAGACGGCTGGTACCATACCGGCGATATCGGCCTGCTGGACAAGGAAGGGTTCCTTACCATCACCGACCGGCTGGCGCGCTTCAGTAAAATCGGCGGCGAGATGGTACCGCACGGTAAAATCGAAGAAGCACTGGCGGCGCATTTGCCCAGTGAGGCAGCGCTGGCTGTGGTGGCGGTGGAGGATGCTGGCAAAGGCGAGAAACTGGTGGTACTCAGCACCGATGCAGGCATGGACGGGCGGCAGCTGCAAACGCAATTGCGCGGGCACGGCCTGCCCAACTTGTGGATTCCCGCCTGGGAGCATTTCTATGTGGTTGAAGCCATTCCCACGCTGGCCAACGGCAAGCGTGATTTAAAGGCCTGCAAGACGATCGCCACCGAACGGATGGGAAGCAGCTTGAAGTCTTAGTGGCGATGCATGCGCAGCGAGGTTTCGACCACCCCCCAGATGACGACGCCCTGCTCGGGATCGATGGGGATTTCATCGTACGCGGGATTGGCGGGCATCAGGAATGCTTTGCCTTTTTTCACGATCAGGAATTTTACCGTCATCTGCCCATCCACCGCGGCGACGACGATCTTGCCATGCCCGGGCTTCACATGCGGCTGCACGAGCAGCGCGTCGCCGTCAAAAATACCGGCGTCTTTCATGGAGTCGCCATTGGCGTAGACGATAAAGGCATCTTCCAGATTGCCGCCAAGCAAGCTGGCCATGTCCACCCGGTCTTCGATGTGGTCTTCCGTGGGCATGGGGTAGCCCGCCGAAACACGCCCCGAGTAAACCGGTAACGTAAAGCCTTTGGTCGCCACGAATTGCTTCACCCCGTCCAGCATGCTGGCGGGCACGCGCACGCGCTCGGTCGGCTCGGTGTGAATCTTGGGTCTACCCGCCCCTTCGCGCTTGCCACCACGTGCCATGCAATCCTCCGGCTGATTTGATTGGATGGACAATAATCAAAAAAGCGTGGCCCGTCAACCGGCTTCTTGCGGGCTTACGCGTGGGCTTCCTGACTCACGCGATTGCGGCCCGCATGCTTGGAACGGTAGAGTGCGGCATCGGCACGTTCGATCATGCGGATGGCATCATCGTCGCCGTTGGCGCGCAAGCTGGCAACGCCTGCGGAGATGGTGATGATACCATAATGCTGACCCGTCGCGCGATTTTTGAACTCGCGCCCAGAAATAAGTTTGCGAATGGATTCGGCCACGCTCATGCCGCCACCCAAGGGAGTGCGTGGCAGAATGATCGCAAATTCTTCGCCACCAAAACGCGCGACCATATCGATACCCTTGACCGATTCAATCAGGGTACGCGCAACAATTTTTAGCACCTCATCGCCGATGAGATGGCCGAAATTATCATTAAAATGCTTGAAATGGTCGATATCGATCAAGATCAAAGTAAGATCCAGATCGTTGTTCTGCGCCTCATGGATCAGCTCATGAAGGCGACGGTCGAAGGCTTTGCGATTGAAACTACCCGTCAGGAAATCACGTTCCGATTCCACGGTTGCTTTCGCAAGATTTTCACGAAGTTTGGCGATTTCGCTTTGTGCCCCGGCCAGCTGCTTGGCCACGGATTCACTGGAGCTCATCATGGTCAATGCCCCGTCGACCACCGAGCGCGCCATCAGCTGGATCGCCTCTTCCGACATGGGGTTCTCGATCGATTCAATCTGCTGCTGAATCTCCTGGCTGATGCTGTGCGTCGTACCGGTAAAGGCGGCAATGCTTTGCACCATTTCCGCCAGAATACGGCGTGCGCCCGTCGCCGCATCTTGCACCAGCCGGTTCTGCGAATCGCCGATATGGGTATTGTAAAGCCGGTCGAGCTGCTCGTCGCTGAAGCCTGTGCCGCGGGCATTTTGCAGGTCGATCTCTTTGATCAGTTCGGTTGGCTGGCCTGCTGCATACGCATAGAAAACAGCATAATGTTTCGGTGTAGGCAGGATGGATTTGGATTCCATCAGACGCAGCGATTCCTTCGCATAGCGTTGCGCCAACTCGGCGGGGCTGGATTGACGTGATGATTGCATGCCTATTCACGTAGTTTCAATTCTTAGCATCGTCAAGCTGCGCCTTTATGCTTTGCATTCCATGCAATTCATGACAAATTTAGGGCATGCAACCTGCCCGTTCCAACCCCACCGTCGAGAGTAGCGCAAAACCCAAGGTCATGCGCCGCCCAGCGCAATTCTCTCGCAAAACCGGGCCATCTTCATCGGTTTCGACGGATGCGGCCACCATGGGCGAGACGCCAGCGGCCCCCGCCCCATTTGCCCCACCCATTACTGCGGCTGGCCCCACCCCGCGCAGCCCTTCCTCTACCCCCGGTCATATGCCTTGGCAGGAAGATGGCCGCTTCGGCATGGTCATGATTGCGGTGCTGGTGCTCGTCAACATCGTCTTGTCACTCACGCTCCCGCTGGTCGGCCCACAACGGCGAAATGAACAGCCACGTACCGCGACGCTGAGTAACAGCACCGCCATGCCCGCAACGCACCGCCTGCGTGCGCCCAGCACCATTCGTATCTACTCCGACACAACCCCGCGCCAGGCTGAAGATGGGTGGGACTTGAACTCGCTGGCGGAGGATTACAACCATTTCGTGACCCAGCCAGAAAGCATCCCGGCCCCTGCCGCCCGCGCGCTGACAGAGCAGGACTGACCATGCGCGTGGCTTTGCAATGCGATACACCGGTCGTCGCCCGAACGTTGGCGGAGCTGCTGGGCAGGATGCGCTATGAAGTGCTGGCCACACCCCAGCCGGGTATGCCGCTGTTGCGCCAACAGGCAGACCATTGGGAGCTGATCGCGCCTGATGGTAGTGCACAACCGATTCCCACCCCGGTGCGGCTACCCGCGCTGGCCAACTTGCTACGCAGCCAGCAGCGCGATGCGCGCGGAACACCCCTGCCCCTCGCCCATGGCTGGCGACTGGAGCCGCTGGCGCGGATGCTGCATCACGCGGCGGGTCAGCATGTGCCGCTCACCGAGAAAGAAACATTACTGCTTACCGCACTGCACACCGCGCGCCCTAAAACGGCAAGCCGCGATGCGTTGCTGCGCGACGTGTGGGCCTATGAGGCTGATGTAGAGACACACACGCTGGAAACTCACATCTATCGCTTGCGCAATAAGCTTTCCGGCCTTACGCCCCTGCCTGCCGACATCATCACGGTGGAAGGCACGTACCGTCTGGTCGTGGAAGAGGAATAGCGCATGCAACCGATCATGAAAATCGCCGACACGGCGGATAATGCTGCCGAGCAACTGGCCGCCAAAACCAATCTGGTCGGCATGCCGCTTGCCACCATGACCGGCGCACTCGCCAGTATTGGCATCGAGCCGTTTCGCGCCAAGCAGATCTGGCATTGGATCTACGCCAAAGGTGCCACGGAATTTGCTGCGATGGGCAACATCAAGCGTGATATGCAAGCCTTGCTGGATGCACATTTTTCCATTGCGCGCGCAGGCATCTCGCGCAATGCCGTCAGCTTCGATGAAACGCAGAAATGGCTACTGAAATACGCGGATGGCAACGAAGTGGAAACCGTGTTCATCCCCGATGCGCCCCGCGGCACACTATGTGTTTCTTCGCAGGTGGGCTGCACGCTTTCCTGCACCTTCTGCCACACTGGCACACAGCGCCTGGTGCGTAACCTCACCGCGGGCGAGATCATCACGCAGCTGCTGGTCGCCAAAGACGGCCTCAGCGAATGGGACATGAAACCCCGCAAAGGCACCGGCACCGGCAAACCAGGGGGGCAAAAAGATGTACCCGCGCGTGCCATCAGCAACATTGTGTTCATGGGCATGGGCGAGCCGCTCTACAATTACGACCACGTGGTCGCCGCCATTCACATCATGATGAGCAACGAAGGGCTAGCACTGTCACGACGCAAAATCACCGTGTCGACCTCGGGTGTGGTGCCCAAGATTGTGCCGCTCGCGAAAGATGCCGGCACCAACCTTGCCATTTCGCTGCACGCCGTCAGCAACGACTTGCGTAACGAGATCGTGCCCATCAACCGCAAATACCCGATCGAGGATTTGCTGGAGGCTTGCCGCGAATATCAGTCGCTGGTGGCGGACCGGCATATCATGTTCGAATATGTCATGCTCAATGGCGTGAATGACAGCATCGCCGATGCGAAGGAAATGGTGCGACTGCTGAAGGGCATTCGCGCCAAGGTGAACCTGATCCCATTCAACCCCTGGCCCGGGGCGCCTTATACATGCAGCAGCAACAATCGCATCCACGCCTTCGGGCGCGAGCTGATTGCCGCCGGCATTGCCAGCCCCATCCGCAAAACCCGGGGCGAGGATATCATGGCCGCCTGCGGGCAGCTTAAATCCCTTAGCGAGCTCAAGAAGGGCCAGAAGGTGAAGCTTTAAGTTTCCTCGTTACAGCCAAACGCCCATCGGGTACAATCCGAAACATGCAGCGTGGATTCTCATTGGTCGAACTTTCCATTGTGCTGGTCATCCTTGGCCTGCTCACCGGCGGTATTCTGTCTGGACAAAGCCTTATTCGCTCAGCCGAACTGCGCAGTGTTTCTGCTGATATGGCGCGCTACAGCACCGCTGTGTATACATTCCGCGACAAATATTTTGCCCTGCCCGGCGATATGGCCAACGCCACCAGCTTCTGGACTGCGCAGGACCCTACGCCGGCCACCTGCATCACCACCCCCAGTAGCGGGCAGGCCACCTGCAATGGCAATGGCGATGGCATCATTTTGGGTAACACCCATGAATCGTTTCGCGCGTGGCAGCATCTTGCCAATGCCGGGCTGATCGAAGGCTCATATACTGGAGTGACCGGTCCCTTTACCGTGGGTGATCACGATCCCGGCGTCAACGCCCCACGGCTGAGACTGGGCGCCAATACCGGTACTAGCATATACACGCAAGCGGCCATTGCCGCAGGCGAGGTCGGCGCGCCCTACATGTTCGAAGGAAGCTACGACTTAACGCTTGCCTCGGGTTCGTGCGGTGGATGGGATTGCGTCGAAGCCATGCTGCGGCCGGAAGAAGCCTGGAACATCGACACCAAGCTGGATGATGGCCGAGCCGGGCTTGGCGCCGTGGTCAGCCGTGTCTCCTGCGCTGTCGGTGGCTGTATGCCAGGTTGTAATAGTGCCACTAGCAATGCAGCCGGGCAAGCGGCAGCAGCGACCTACAGCCTCAACAACAACCAGGTGGCCTGTGCGCTGTATCACCGGCGGCGGTAATCGCCTTTGCACAGCGTATTGCGTTGCAGCGGCCAGAAGGTGAAGCGTTAGCTACCGCTGGCTTCGTCGGTCGAGGCATAGTGCGCCAGCACTTCTGGCGGAATGGGTGGCAACGCAACCTTCACACTTGCTTCCTGCGCCTGCGCATCCGCTGTCACGAACGCCTGTTTCAGCAAGTGCAGTGAGGCCTCACGCAGCTGGCGGAAATACTCCAATGTCCCTTCGGGTTTGGTGTGAGCTACGGCATAGGTAAATTGTGCCTCTTTTAGCGCCGCAATGTGGCGCGGGCTGACCAGCGGCACATATGGGCTACGCGTACGGTCCATGACAATCCTCCATGATGGGTTACGCAACATGAGAACCCATGCATGATTTATGCCGATTTTTGCATGAAATTACCTCAAATTTTAGGGAATTTGAGAAGCTTAGCTCCGTGCCTGCTTGAGAAAAAAGGCCGCCCCAACCGGAGCGGCCTTTCTTGTGCTTGGTCATGCCGGGTCAGCAGACCCGGCCAGCCACGAGCCAGCGAAGCTGCTACGCGGCTTCGCCCGTGCCTTGCGCTTCGATCTGAGCGGCTTTTTGGGCCTCCAGCTCGGTATCGCGGGCTTTGGCGACCTTCTTCATGCGGGCAATGGCAGCGCCAGTACCGGCCGGAATGAGGCGACCCACAATGACGTTCTCCTTGAGGCCGGCCAGACGGTCGGTCTTGCCTTGAACGGCTGCCTCGGTGAGCACGCGGGTGGTTTCCTGGAAGGACGCCGCCGAGATGAACGAACGGTTCTGCAGGCTCGCTTTCGTGATCCCTTGCAGCACCGGCTGGCCTTCGGCGGTACGGAAGCCGAGAGCAGCGGTTTTGTTGTTCACTTCGAGGAATTCGTCGCGGTCGACGATCTCACCGGCGAGGAAGGTGGT
>Ga0209278_1001142_pt1 | contig 16786 bp, 12 predicted proteins | sample JI81BgreenDNA_FD_187504 | JGI IMG/M metagenome (GOLD analysis project Ga0209278, IMG submission 187504) | Wastewater effluent complex algal communities from Wisconsin, to seasonally profile nutrient transformation and Carbon sequestration -... | ecosystem: Engineered > WWTP > Effluent > Algae... | reverse complement strand
ATAAAGAATTAGTACTCGATTTTTACAATCAGCGACGAAGACAATTGCATCAAGTAAAACCAAATCTTGGACATTTCACTTTAGCCGAATTAGAAGCTGATTTTGACGTTCATATTATTACTCAAAACGTAGATAATCTTCACGAGCAAGCCGGAAGTTCAAGCGTTTTACATCTTCATGGCGAATTGTTTAAAGTAAGAAGTACAAAAAATGAAAATTATGTTTTAGATTGGAAAACCGATTTGAATTTAGGCGATGTTGATACAAACGGCAACCAATTGCGACCACATATTGTTTGGTTTGGCGAAGCCGTTCCAGCATTAGACGAAGCCATTGTAATAACCCAAACCGCTGATTATTTTGCCGTTATTGGAACATCTTTGCAAGTGTATCCAGCCGCAGGATTATTGCATTATGCCAAGTCAAATGTTCCTGTTTTTTACATTGATCCTAAACCAGCAACCATTTATGATTTACAAAATCCATTAGAAATTATTCCGATGAATGCAACCGATGGTGTTCCGTTTTTGAGACAAAAACTACTAAATGAAGATAAAGTATAGAAATTTAGGATATAGATTTTAGTTTATTTTTATCTATTTTCTATACTCTATTTTCTATATTCTTAATTACTAATCACTATTTTTGCACCTTTAAACAACAACACATACAAAATGTCACTAACTACTTTAAATGCCATTTCGCCAATTGATGGTCGTTATAGAAAAGCTACCAAAACTTTAGCCGATTTTTTCTCAGAAGAAGCTTTAATTAAATATAGAGTTTTAGTTGAGGTTGAGTATTTTATTTCACTTTGTGAAAATGATTTACCACAATTAAAAAATGTAAGCTCAACTGTTTTTGAAGAGTTGAGAAATATCTACAAAAATTTCTCAACCGAAGATGCACTATGGATTAAAGAAACCGAAAAAACAACTAATCATGACGTAAAAGCCGTTGAATATTTTATCAAAGATAAATTTGAAACGCTTGGGCTTTCTCAATTTAAAGAGTTTATCCATTTTGGATTAACCTCTCAAGATATTAACAATACCGCCATTCCGCTTTCGACTAAAGATGCATTTGAGAAAGTGTATTTGCCAAGTTTAATTAGTGTAATTGCTAAATTGAAAGAACTAAGTGTGGAATGGAAGGATATTCCAATGTTGGCACGAACACATGGTCAACCAGCTTCGCCAACGCGTTTAGGTAAAGAAATTTTGGTTTTTGTAGAGCGTTTAGAAGAACAAATGCGTTTGTTGTTTAATATTCCTTTTGCAGCAAAATTTGGTGGCGCAACAGGAAATTTTAATGCACATCATGTAGCGTATCCAAATGTAGATTGGAAAAAATTTGGAACCGATTTTGTGGAAGGAACTTTAGGATTACAACATTCTTTTCCAACAACACAAATAGAACATTACGATCATTTTGCAGCATTTTTTGATGCTTTGAAAAGAATAAATACCATCATAATCGATTTAGATAGAGATATTTGGACGTATGTTTCGATGGATTATTTCAAACAAAAAATCAAAGCAGGAGAAATTGGTTCATCGGCAATGCCGCATAAAGTAAACCCAATTGATTTTGAAAACTCTGAAGGAAATCTTGGAATTGCCAATGCTATTTTTGAACATCTTTCGGCTAAATTACCCATTTCAAGATTGCAACGTGATTTGACGGATAGCACGGTTTTAAGAAACGTTGGTGTTCCAATTGGTCATACGATTATTGGATTTGAAGCTACATTAAAAGGTTTGAATAAATTATTGTTGAACGAAGCAAAATTTGCCGAAGATTTAGAAAAAAATTGGGCTGTTGTTGCCGAAGCGATACAAACGATTTTGCGTCGTGAAGGTTATCCAAATCCGTATGAAGCATTGAAAGGATTAACTCGCACCAACACAGTAATCAACAAACAATCGATACATGATTTTATCGAAACCTTAGAAGTTTCAGCCGAAATAAAATCCGAATTAAAACAAATTTCACCTAGTAATTATTTGGGGATATAATTCTAAAAACTGTTATAATTTCTTTAAATCTGCTTATTTCATTTTGAAAAAAGCAGATTTTTTGCTATTTTGTAAAAAATTAATTTTATGCCTATGTTTTTAGCATCTACAACAACTTCTGTTCATTTACCTGATTTAATTAGTGATTTAGGATTAATTCTAGTCACCGCAGCTATTGCTGTTTTACTTTTTAGAGTTTTAAAACAACCTTTAGTTTTGGGTTATCTTGTTGCTGGATTTTTAGCAGGAAATCAATTTGATTTTTTTCCAACGATAAAAGACATTCACAGTGTAGAAGTTTGGGCAGAAATAGGAGTGATATTTCTCTTGTTTAGTTTGGGTTTAGAATTCAGTTTTAAAAAGCTGATGAAAGTTGGTGGAACAGCTTCTATTACTGCTTTTACTCAGATAATTTCAATGGTTACGATTGGCTTTTTTGTAGGTCAATTAATGGGTTGGAATAAAATGAATAGTATCTTTTTAGGTGTAATTTTATCCATTTCTTCAACAACCATTATTCTAAAAACCTTTGATGAACTTGGCGTAAAATCCCAAAAATTTGCCGGAAATGTAATAGGTTCATTGATTGTTCAAGATATTATTGCCATTTTGATGATGGTTTTGCTTTCTACTATTGCCGTAAGTCAGCAATTTTCAGGAATGGAGTTAGTTTTTTCAGTTTTAAAATTATTGTTTTTTCTAACAATTTGGTTTGTGGTTGGTATCTTTTTTATTCCAACATTACTTAAAAAAGCAAAACATTTACTAACCGATGAAATGCTACTCATCATTTCTTTAGCGCTTTGTTTATTGATGGTGATTTTTGCCGCTGGAGTTGGATTTTCGCCAGCTTTAGGTGCATTTATCATGGGTTCAATCATAGCTGAAACTACTCAAGCAGAACACATTGAGCATTTGGTAAAACCAGTAAAAGATTTATTTGGAGCAGTTTTCTTTGTATCGGTTGGAATGTTAATCAATCCTGATACATTAGTTGAATATGCAATTCCAGTGGCAATTTTGACCTTAGTTGTTATTTTTGGTCAATCACTAAGCTCAACAATAGGTTCGTTACTTTCTGGTCAACCGTTGAAGCAATCTATTCAAACTGGAATGAGTTTGTCTCAAATTGGGGAATTCTCATTTATCATTGCCACATTGGGAACAACATTAAAAGTTACGAGTGATTTTTTATATCCCATTGTAGTAGCGGTTTCGGCGGTAACAACATTTACAACTCCGTTTATGGTAAAATTAGCAGAACCTTTTTCGGGTTTTGTGGAGAAAAAGTTACCAAGAAAATGGGTAAAAAGAATTCAATTGTATAGTTCAAATACTGAAGAAATTAAATCTTTAAGTAATTGGCAAATAGTAATTAGAAGTTATTTAACTCAAGTAGTAATTCATTCCATAATTATTGTTGCTATTATTTTATTGTCTTTCAATTTTATTTTGCCATTGGTTCAAGGTTCAAGATTTGGAAACGCCATTACAGCTTTGATTACAATAGTTCTTCTTTCACCATTTTTATGGGCATTATCCTTGCGACGTGTTGCTGTAAATGAAGTTGCAATCTTGCTCGAAGAGAAAAAACATCAAGGTCCAATAATTATGTTGGTTCTTTTTAGAATTGTACTTGCGTTATTTTATGTAGGTTTTGTTTTGAACACGTTCTTTTCTTCAGGTGTTGCCTTAATTGCTTTTTTACTTGCCATAACAGCTTACATTGTTTTCCCAAAAAAGCTTAATTCGATTTATTACAAAATAGAAAGTCATTTTATTGATAATTTTAATGATAGAGAGAAAAAGAAAGAAAATAAACGTCAAAACACTTTATCGCCTTGGGATGGACACATGACAGATTTTTCCATAGCTAAAGAATCAAACTTGGCGGGGAAAACGCTGTTGGAACTTAAAATTAGAGAACAATTTGGTATCAATATTGCGTCAATTAAACGAGGTGATGTTTTGATAAATATTCCCGTTAGAACTGAAAGATTGTTTCCAGGTGATGAAATTAGCGTAATTGGAACGGATGATCAAGTGAAAGAATTTAAAAACTATTTGGATAAAAATGAAATTGATGTTCCAGAACAAATGGAACAAGCTGACATTATACTTCAAAAAGTAGAACTGAAGAATAGAATTTGTATAGGGAAAAGTATTCGCGATTCGCAAATTCGTGAGAAAACCCATGGAATTATCGTTGGTATTGAGCGCAACGGAAAACGTATTCTAAATCCCGAATCGCATATAGTTTTAGAAGACAGCGATATTCTTTGGATCGCAGGTGAAAAGAAAAAGATTTCAGAATTTTTGAAGGTGTAGAAAATAAAAGAACCATTAAGAAATTAAGTTTCATTAAGTTTCAATCTTAATTATCTTAATTTCTTAATGGTTTAAATTATTTAGATTCTTACGAAATGATAAATCATTGAGTAAATTGATATCTGAAAACTGATAATTGACAACAAAAAATTATCTCGAATAATTCGGTGCTTCTTTAGTAATCGTTACATTATGTGGATGACTTTCTGTAATTCCGCTGGAAGTAATTCTAACGAAACGTCCTGTTTCTTGCAATGTTGGAATGTCTTTTGCACCACAATAACCCATTCCGGCACGAAGTCCACCAATGAATTGTTGCATACTTTCGTTTAATTCGCCTTTATATGGAACACGACCAACAATTCCTTCGGGAACTAATTTTTTAATATCGTCTTCAACATCTTGAAAATAACGGTCTTTTGAACCTTCTTGCATTGCTTCAACTGAACCCATTCCACGATACGATTTGAATTTTCTTCCTTCAAAAATGATGGTTTCTCCAGGAGATTCTTTAGTTCCAGCTAATAAAGAACCAAGCATAACCGAACTTGCTCCAGCAGCAATCGCTTTTGGAATATCGCCAGTATAACGAATTCCACCATCAGCAATTACAGGAATTCCTGTGCCTTTTAAAGCTGCTGAAACTTCTAAAACCGCCGAAAATTGAGGAAATCCAACTCCAGCAACAACTCTTGTCGTACAAATTGAACCTGGACCAATTCCAACTTTTACGCCATCGGCACCATTTTCTACCAAATATAAAGCCGCTTCTGGCGTGGCAATATTTCCAACGACAATATCAATTTGTGGAAATTTATTTTTTACTTCTTTTAATACAGAAACAACACCTTTGGTATGTCCATGAGCTGTATCAATAATAATAGCGTCAACTCCTGCATTTACTAAAGCTTCAGCACGTTGTAGTGAATCGCCTGTTACTCCAATAGCAGCAGCAACTCGCAAACGTCCAAAGGAATCTTTATTGGCAATTGGTTTTTGAGTATGTTTTGTAATATCTCTAAAGGTAATTAATCCAACCAATTTATTTTCGGAATTTACCACTGGAAGTTTTTCAATTTTGTGACCTTGTAAAACGACTTCGGCTTGTTCCAATGATGTTCCTTCGGCAACGGTAACTAGATTTTGGCTGGTCATTACTTCAACGATTGGTCTTGAATTGTTTTTTTCGAAACGTAAATCACGATTGGTTACAATCCCTTTTAATGTTTTATTTTCGTCAACAATTGGAATTCCTCCGATTCCAAATTCTTTCATCGCATTTTTAGCATCAACAACCAAAGCTGTTAATGGTAAAGTTACCGGATCGATAATCATTCCGCTTTCGGCGCGTTTTACTTTTCTAACTTTTGCCGCTTGTTGTTCAATGGTCATGTTTTTGTGCAAAACACCAATTCCACCTTCTTGCGCCATGGCGATTGCCATAGAACTTTCGGTAACGGTATCCATTGCTGCAGAAACAATAGGAACGTTTAGCGTAATGTTTTTTGAAAATTTTGATTGAATAGAAACTTCTCTTGGTAAAACGTCTGAAAAATTAGGAACCAAAAGGACATCATCATAAGTTAAACCTTCACTGATGATTTTTGAGTTGTGTGTATGCATTGCAATTTGTAGTTGTAGTTAAATTGCGTGCAAATATAGTGAAAATCCTTGAATTATTTATGAATGATGTTTTAAAAATGAAATTACAAATTCGGTCATTTTTCCTTCAGTACTTTTAATATCGAGTTTTCCGTTATTATTTAGTAAAAATTGCTTTACCAACAATAAACCTAAACCAGTTCCTTCTTCCATTGAAGTTCCTTTTTCGGAAGAAAGTCTTTTGTCAAAACTGATGATTTCTTGAATTTTACTTTGGTTAATTCCGTCGCCAAAATCTCTAATATGTACATTTTGATATTTATCTTCTTCGGAATAAAATATTTCGATTTTACTGTTTAAAGGCGCATATTTTAAAGCATTGGCTAAAATATTTTGCAAAATAATTCGAGCTTGACCAATATCAGCATTCACAAAATGTATGTCTTTTTTATCGTGTAGAAATGAAATTTTCTTTTTGAAAGCATCACGATATAATGAATTTACTGTTTCTTCTATGATTTGGTTCAATTCTACTTTTTCAAGTTTTACTTTGGCACCATCAATTTGAGAACTTGCCCATGATAATATATTGTTCAACATTGCCGAAGTTCCTTCAACTTGCTTGTGCAAATGTTCATAAATAACCGCTTGTTCTTCTTTGGTTAAATCTTCATCTTTATTTAATTCTATAACCTGAAGCAACGAATTCATTGGTGATTTTAAATCGTGTGATAAAACAGAGAAAAGTTTATTCTTTGTTTGGTTTAATTCTTCTAAAGCCAAATTTTGAGAAATAATCATGGATTGTTGACTTTCAATTTCTTTGTTTTTTGCATCAATTTGCTTGTAAAGTTTTTCTTTTTGGTTGGTGTATTTTGAATATTGATAAATGAATATCAACAACGAAATCAGCAAAAAGAAAATAAATCCAACAAAAATTCGAGTATTGTAAAGCTTTTGTTGTGCAATTTCAGTTTTGGTAATTAATTTTTGATTTTCAGCTTCTTTGGCTTCAAGTTGAAGAATATTAACTTCTTTTATTTTCGATTCGGCATATAGAGAGTCGTTGTATTTTTTATTCATTTCTAAATAATAATAGGCGTTCTCATCGTCATTTTGTTGGTGATATACTCTAGAAAGAATTTCTGCAGCACGAGCAATATCCCATTTTGCACCTACTTTTTTAGCAGTTTCAAGACCTTTTAATCCATAATCAACCGCTTGTTGATAATCACCTTTTTTTAGAAAAACTTCCGAAAGTCCAGATAAAGCATATGCTTTTTCCCATAAATTAGGTTTTACAGTATCGTTTAAAACTTTTTGATAATAATAAAGCGTTGAATCTAAATTGTTTTTTTTGAAATGAATATTCGCTAATTTATTCATTGCCATTTGCGAGTCTTCAGTAGATTTGTTTTTCAAACTCAACTTTAATGCTTTTTTAAAACTGATGTAAGCTTCGTTATGCAATGCTAAATTGGTTTGAGAAATTCCAATATTTAAAAGGTTTTTTGTCGTAAATTTTTCGTCATTGAATTTATTGCAAATCGCAATCGATTTTTTAAAATTTTTCAACGCTTCTTTGTCTCTGCCAAATCCTTGCTGAATAATTCCTTTTCCCATCAAGCATTTTGCAACACCAAGTTCGTTATTTTGCGAATCATATATTTCTTCGGCTTTGATATAATTTTGTAATGCAATATCATAAGAACCATTGATGTAATAGTTTGAACCATAATTGTAAATTACATCTGCAATTAAATTTTTATCATTCAGTTTTTTCGCAATTTTTTCGGCTTTTGCCAGATAAAATTTTGCGTTATTAAGATTTGAAAAGGAATGATTTTTAGATTCTCTAAGATAATAATCAACAGAATCTTTAGTGGTTGTAGTTCCAAATGCTTGATTTTGAGTGGTAAAAAGGCATATCAGGAACGATAACGAAAAGAAAGTTATTCGAGGCAAAGTTTATTTTTTTATAATTTGGGGTTATAAAAATAGAAAAAACAATTTCAAAAACCAATCTTTAATTGTATTTTCCAAATAATTTGGAAGCTTCATTATAAGCACTTTCAAAGCTCATCGCGCTTAAATTGGTTTCTGCTTTTTGGGCAGTAAAATAGGAGAGAAGTTTCTCGGTAGGCATGTTTCCAGTCAAATCGTCTTTTGCCATTGGACAACCGCCAAAACCTTGAATTGCACCGTCAAATCGAGTACAACCTGCTTTGAAAGCTGCGTCAACTTTTTCGTGCCATTTGTCTGGTGTTGTATGAAGATGTGCACCAAACTCGATTTCGGGATATTTTGGAATTAAATTCGAAAATAAATAATCAATAACTTCTGGCGTTGAACTTCCGATAGTATCAGAAAGCGAAAGGATTTTTACGCCCATTGTCGCTAATTTTTCAGTCCATTCGCCAACGATTTCTACATTCCAAACATCGCCATACGGATTGCCAAAACCCATCGATAAATAAGCAACGACTTCTTTGTTTGTAGCATTTGCAATGTCTAAAATTTCTTGAAGCGTAACCAAACTTTCGGCAATGGTTTTGTGTGTATTTCGCATTTGGAAATTCTCTGAAATCGAAAAAGGAAAGCCCAAATATTTAATTTCTTTATGAACGGAAGCTAATTTTGCGCCTTGTGTGTTGGCAATAATTGCTAAAAGTTTGCTTTCGGTTTTTGATAAATCCAATTGTGCCAAAACTTCTGCGGTATCTTGCATTTGTGGAATGGCTTTTGGCGAAACAAAACTTCCAAAATCAATAGTGTCAAAACCTACTCGAAGCAAAGACTGAATGTATTGCACTTTTGTTTCGGTAGGAATAAACGTTTTGATACCTTGCATGGCATCGCGCGGACATTCTATGATTTTGACTTTTTTCATTGGATGCCAAATATACTAAAGAATTCTCTTTTTACGAAATCGTTTTTATTATGAGATTTTTATAAATATTACACTTTTTGGTAATAATTTAAAATATTACGCTTTTTGGTAATAATTAAAAATATTACGCTTTTTGGTAATAATTTATATTTTTTTAAAATATTTTTCTATATTTGAATTATGATTGTGATACTTACAGCCGATATAATCAACTCAAGAAAGCTTTCTTCCAAAAAATGGATGAATGATTTTAAGCAATTGCTCAATAGTTTTGGAAAGTCACCAAACGATTGGGAAATCTATCGTGGCGATGAATTTCAGTTGGAAATTAAAAATCCAGAAGATGCTTTTTTGATTGCATTTCAGTTAAAAGCTTTTTTTAAATCGATTGATTTAGATATTAGAATGAGTTTGGGTTTTGGCGATAAAACGTATAAAACCAAAAAAATCACCGAAAGTAACGGAAGTGCTTTTGTTCGTTCTGGAGAACTATTTGAAACCTTAAAAAAGCAAAAAATTAACTTAGCAGTCAATTCTGGAAATGTAGATTTTGATGAAGAATTCAATTTGATAGTGCAATTAAGTATGTCTTTTATGGATAGTTGGTTGCAACAATCAGCTGAATTTGTGTTAATTGCAATACAAAATCCAACACTTTCTCAGGAAGAAATTGGTTTAAAACTTGGTATAAATCAAGCTGCCGTTAGCCGAAGACAAAAGCGTTCACAGTATGAATTGATGCTACAAGTAGAACGCTATTTTAGAAAAAAAGTTAAATCACTTGACGTATGATTATTTTCTTAAAACTTCTTTTGGCACATTTAATTGGCGATTTTTTATTGCAACCAACGTCGTGGGTTGAAGATAAAGAAAAGAAAAAACACAAAAGTTACTACTTATATATTCATACTTTTTTGCATGGATTAATAGCTTGGATTTTGGTTGGAGCAAAAGATTTTCTTTGGTTCGCAGTTCTTTTGGCGGTTTTGCACGGATTTATCGATTTTTTGAAATTGTATTTCCAAACCAAGAAAACAAAGCGAATTTGGTTTTTAATAGATCAAGCGTTGCATTTGGTTGTAATTGTTTTAATTACAATATTTTACACTAATTCAGAAGTTGACTTGACTATTTACAGTCATTATTTTTGGATTGTATTGACAGGTGTAATTTTGTTGACAAAACCAACTTCTATTCTTATAAAAAACATCATTTCCATTTGGTCTCCAGAAAATAAATCCAAAGACAATTCTCTTGAAAATGCTGGAAATTACATTGGAATTTTAGAACGACTTTTCGTGTTTTGTTTCATTATAACAGGACATTTTGAAGCCATTGGATTTTTATTGGCAGCAAAATCGATTTTCCGTTTTGGCGATTTAAAAGAAGCCAAAGACCGAAAACTAACCGAATATGTTTTAATTGGAACGTTGTTAAGTTTTGGAATAGCTTTGTTAATTGGACTTTTGGTACAATTCTGTTTAGGATTTCCTTTTTAGAATAGCTTTATTTATTTCCTTCACCAATTTTGGACCTTCATAAATAAAACCAGTATAAAGTTGCACCAAACTTGCTCCAGCATCTAGTTTTTCAAGCGCATCTTCGGCTGAATGAATACCGCCAACACCAATAATTGGAAACGCTTTATTGCTTTTTTCTGAAAGAAAACGTATCACTTCGGTAGAACGTTTTGTTAACGGTTTTCCTGATAATCCACCAATTTCAGCCATAACTTCAGGATTGTTTTCCGTCTTTAAATTTTCTCTAGAAATGGTAGTATTCGTAGCAATTACGCCAGCAATTTTAGTTTCATTTATAATATCAATAATATCCAAAAGCTGTTCGTCGGTTAAATCTGGAGCAATTTTTAGCAGAATTGGTTTTTGCTTTTGCTTTTTCAAATTTGAATTTTGCAAATCTCTTAAAAGATTTGTCAAAGGTTCTTTATCTTGTAATTCACGAAGATTTGGTGTGTTTGGCGAACTTACATTTACTACAAAATAATCAACATAATCAAATAAAGTGTCAAAGCAAATTTGATAATCATTTACAGCTTCGTCGTTTGGAGTGATTTTATTTTTACCAATATTTCCACCAATTAAAACGTTTTTGTTTTTTTTCAAACGCTCAACAGCTTCTTGAACGCCACCATTATTAAAACCCATTCGGTTGATGATTGCGTTGTTTTTTTTCAATCGAAATAAACGTTTTTTTGGATTTCCTTCTTGTGGTTTTGGTGTTAACGTTCCAATTTCGATAAAGCCAAATCCAAAACTAGAAAGCTCTTCGTATAGTTTTGCATCTTTGTCAAAACCAGCAGCCAAACCAACAGGATTTTTAAATTTTAAACCAAAAACTTCGGTTTCCAATCGTTTATCTTTTACTTCAAATAATGATTTACAAATACTTAAAAAAAAAGGAATTTTAGAGAAAAATCGTATGCATGAAAAACTGAAATAATGAACTTTTTCAGGATCAAACCAAAAAAGTATAGGACGAATAATTAGTTTGTACATAGTTGTTGTGTTGTTTTGCAAAAATAGAAAATCAATTTCATTTTTATATACTTAAATAAAATCATATTTTAGCCAAACAATTTTATATCATGATTTCAGAAGCACAATTTCAACACGAACTTGAATTAATTATAAAAAATGGCATTCGCGAAGACATTGGTCCAGGCGATTTTAGCTCGTTGGCTTGTATTCCAACTGATGCCAAAGGAAAAGCAAAACTCTTGGTAAAAGACAATGGAATTATTGCCGGAGTTGAATTTGCCAAAATGATTTTTGCCGAAGTCGATGCCAATTTAGTTGTAGAAACTTTCATTAATGATGGTGAAAAAGTAAAACACGGCGATGTAGTTTTTTACGTTTCCGGAAGTTCACAATCTATTTTAAGAGCCGAACGGTTAGTGCTAAATTCCATGCAAAGAATGTCGGCAATTGCTACAAAAACTAATCATTTTGCACAACTTCTCGACGGAACAAAAACCAAAATTCTCGATACTCGAAAAACAACACCAGGTTTCCGAGCTTGCGAAAAATGGGCTGTAAAAATCGGCGGTGGCGAAAACCATCGTTTTGCTTTGTATGACATGATAATGTTAAAAGACAATCACAACGATTTTTGCGGCGGAATTACACAAGCAATCAATAAAACCAAAGTTTTTTTAACCGAAAACAACCTCGATTTAAAGATTATTGTTGAAGCTAGAAATTTAGATGAAATCAAAGAAATCCTTGAAAACGAAGGTGTTTATAGAATTTTGATTGACAATTTTAATTTTGAAGATACACGGACAGCTGTAGAATTAATAGGCAACAAATGTTTAACCGAAAGTTCAGGAAACATCAACGAAAAAACCATTCGCCAATATGCAGAATGCGGCGTTGATTTCATTTCGTCTGGCGCGTTGACACATTCGGTTTACAACATGGATTTGAGTTTAAAAGCCATCTAAATGTCATCGCCAATCGAAAATAAACTGATGAAACTTCCTGTAATTAAGCAGGTTATATTGCTCTTGCAAAAAATAAAATTGCCTTGGCTTTATGGACTTTCGCTCTACGATTTACTTGATATTTATTTTATAGGAATAATAGAAGGTGCAATTTCTTATCGTGCCGCAGCAATTGCATGGAGTTTTTTTATGGCGTTATTTCCATTTATGTTATTCATTTTCAACTTGATACCATACATTCCAATTGAGGGTTTTCAAGAAGATTTTCTAAGTTTTGTACAGCAAAATGTTCCGCCAACAACTTATGATGCGATTTATTCCATCATTAGCGATATTTTGAATAATAGTAATACAGGATTAATTTCAACCGGTTTTTTTATGGCTATCATATTGATGACCAATGGAGTAAATGCCATTCTTGGCGGTTTTGAAAACTCACATCACATTGATTTTTCGCTCAAAAGAAAGTTTTTTCGTCAATATTTTGTGTCGTTAGCGTTGTCATTATTACTGTCATTTTTCTTGATAATAACCGTCGCAGCCATTGTAATACTTGAAGTTATTATTCAAAAAACAATTATCCAAGACGTGCTTTCTGATAAAATTTCGCTACTCGAAACTGGTCGATACATCTTCGTAATTTTAATGATTTTATTCTCAACATCATTGCTTTTCAAATTCGGAGTGAAACGCGAAAAAAATCGTGCATTCATTTCCATCGGTTCGGTTTTTACCACAATTTTAATCATTTTATCGTCCTATTTCTTCGGAATTTGGGTGGTAAAATTCTCAAAATACAACGAACTTTACGGTTCCATCGGAACACTTTTAGTCGTCATGTTTTACGTTTGGATCAACTGCATGATACTACTTTTGGGCTTCGATTTAAACGCATCCATCAACAAATTAAAAAAGGAAAATCAGAAAAAAGAAGAAACCAATCCATAGTATTTTTTAAACCATATTCCTGCTTTTCGCTTTTGCACGGCAACCGCTACAATCAGGGTTAAAAACTCAAACAATTGGCATTCTTTAAACTATTTTTATGAACTATTTTACAGAAGTTATTGTTCCGTTATCATTATCTAAAACCTTTACCTACAAGGTTTCAGAAGCAGAATATTATTTCATAAAAAAAGGAATGCGCGTTGCTGTTCCCATAAAAAATAAAATCTACACCGCGTTAGTAATCGATGTACATCAAACGCCACCAACATTATACGAAGCCAAAGAAATTCATCAAATTCTCGATGAAAAACCAATCGTAAACGAATTTCAAATCAATTATTGGTTTTGGATTGCAAATTATTATATGTGTAACATTGGCGATGTATATCGAGGTGCTTTGCCATCAGCATTAGTGTTAGAAAGCGAAACCATTATTTCACAACAAAAAGAAACAGTTGTCAACGAAACTGAATTATCCGATGATGAATTCCTAATTTATGAAGCATTGCAACATCAATCGTCGTTGAAAATTCAAAATATTATTGATATTCTCAATAAAAAAACGGTTTTGCCAGTTATTCAAAAGCTGTTGAATAAAAGCATTGTTTCACTCCAAGAAGAAATTCAAGAAGAATACAAACCAAAATTGGTAAAATACATTCGCTTGCATCAAGAATATCAAGACGAAAAAGGTTTGATGGAACTTTTGAATACTTTAAAATCCGACAAAAGGAAAAATCTCGTTTTGCAATATTTTCAATTGCAAGCACAACAAAAAACCCCTATTTCGGTAAAACAATTAACCGAAACAGCAAACGCTTCATCATCGATTGTAAAAGCATTGGTCGAAAAAAATATTTTCGAAGAATATCACATTCAGGAAGACAGAGTAAATTTTGATAAAAATAAAACCGAAAATCAACTCCATTTAAGTCAAGCACAACAAACCGCATTCGACGAAATTGAAAAATCATTTACAGAAAAAGACGTTTGTTTATTACACGGTGTAACGTCTAGTGGAAAAACCGAAATTTATACTAAATTAATAGATACATATATTAAGGAAGGAAAACAGGTTTTATACCTTTTGCCTGAAATTGCTTTAACAACACAATTAGTTTCCAGATTAACACAGTATTTTGGAAATAAAGTTGCTGTTTTTCATTCAAAATACAGCAATAACGAACGAGTAGAAGTTTGGCAAAATGTTATACAAAATTCTGAGAAAGCACAAATTGTTATTGGAGCAAGGTCGGCTTTGTTTTTACCTTTTTCTGATTTAGGATTAATAATTGTTGATGAAGAACACGAAGCGACATTCAAACAATATGATCCAGCACCGCGATATCATGCGCGCGATTCGGCAATTGTTTTGGCAAATGCGCATCAGGCAAAAGTTTTATTGGGTTCGGCAACACCAAGTATTGAAACTTATTATAATGCAACTTCAGGAAAATTTGGATTAGTTTCGCTGAAAGAACGTTTTGGGAAAGTGCAAATGCCTGATATTGAATTGGTCGATTTGAAAGACAGTTATTTCAGGAAAAAAATGAAAGGTCATTTCAGTTTGACTTTAATCGAGCAAATAACCGAAGCATTTTCTAATGGCGAACAAGTGATTTTATTTCAAAATCGTCGTGGATTTTCTCCTGTGATTGAATGTTTGACTTGTGGTCATGTGCCGCAATGTCCGCAATGTGATGTGAGTTTGACGTATCATAAATTTAAAAATCAGTTGCGTTGTCATTATTGCAGTCACAGTATTGCAAAACCAACCAATTGTCATGTGTGTTCGAGCGTAGATTTGGAAACTAAAGGTTTTGGAACGGAACAAATCGAATTGGAATTAGCCGAGTTATTTCCGAACAAGAATATCAAGCGAATGGATCAAGATACAACTCGCGGAAAATATAGTTTTGAAAAAATCATCGATGGATTTAAAAATCGTGAAATTGATGTTTTGGTTGGAACACAAATGCTTGCCAAAGGTTTGGATTTTGATAATGTTTCGTTAGTTGGCGTTATGAATGCTGATAATATGTTGTATCATCCCGATTTTCGTGCGTTTGAAAGAAGTTATCAAATGTTGACGCAAGTTTCGGGAAGAGCTGGACGTTCAGAAAAAAGAGGAAAAGTTGTTATTCAAACCTATAATCCGTTGCACAATGTCATTCAGCAAGTTTCTAATAATGATTATGATGGAATGTTTAAAGAACAACTTTATGAACGTCAAATTTATAAATATCCGCCATTTTTTAGATTAATCCGATTAACGCTGAAACATCGCGACTTTGATAAATTAAAAGAAGGTTCAATGTGGTTGTATCAAGTGTTGCAACAAAATCTTTCTATTCCAGTTCTTGGTCCAGAAGAACCAGCGATTAGCAGAATTAGAAATGAATACATTAGAACAATTATCATTAAAATTCCAAGCGAAGTGAATTTGCAAAGCACAAAAAAAACTATCCAGATAGTTCTGAATAGTTTTGATACGGTTGCGCAATACAGAGCAATCAAAGTTGCTGTAAACGTAGATTTTTATTAAGCAAGTGCCAATGCTTTTATCAAATCTTCTTTTTTATTGCGACTTAAAGGTATTTTTGTTACACCAATTTCTGCGAATTTACTGTTAAAACGTTCTACTTTGTCTATATTGATAATGTAAGACTTGTGTACTCTGATGAATTTATCGCTAGGTAAATCTTTTTCAAATGATTTCATTGTTGAAAGTACCAAGTTGCTGTCTTCTTCGGTAACTACTTTTACATAATCACCATAAGCTTCAATCCATTTAATTTTATTAGTGTAAACTTTTAATTTTTTAAGGTTACTTTTAATAAAAATGTGTTCTCCATCTTCTTCATGATTTTCCTTTTTAAGCATGTGGAATTCCATTGCTCGTCTAACAGATGAATTAAAACGGTCTAAAGCGATAGGTTTTTGTAGGTAATCTGTAGCATCATAATCAAATGCTTTCATAGCATATTCCGCTTTTGACGTAATAAAAATAATCTGGGGTTTTACTTTTAATCCATCTAAAAAATCAAATCCACTAATGACTGGCATCTCAATATCTAAGAAGATTAAGTCAACAGTATGAACCGACATGCAATTTTTTGCTTCAATTGCATTAGAAAAATCACCAACTAAATGTAAATTCGGATGATTATTTACTAACTTTGCAATGATCATTCTTTGTATAGAACTATCATCAACTACAACACAATTTAATTTCATATTTTCTTTTATTATAGATTTGGTGATGTAAAAATATATACTTTTTTTTGAACCACCAAGCATTTCATCGATTTTTTTTGCTTTTAAGCGATATTTTTTACTTTTGAACGATTTGTATAGGTTTTGTGTTGAATATTTAAAAGAAATGTTTATTTTTGCGCCCAATTTAAAATTTTAAACATTTTATTATGAATCATTACGAAACTGTTTTCATCTTAAATCCCGTTTTATCTGAAGTTCAGGTAAAGGAAACAGTAAGCAAATTTGAAGATTTTCTTACTAGCAGAGGAGCAAAGATGG
>Ga0209278_1001141_pt1 | contig 16802 bp, 12 predicted proteins | sample JI81BgreenDNA_FD_187504 | JGI IMG/M metagenome (GOLD analysis project Ga0209278, IMG submission 187504) | Wastewater effluent complex algal communities from Wisconsin, to seasonally profile nutrient transformation and Carbon sequestration -... | ecosystem: Engineered > WWTP > Effluent > Algae... | reverse complement strand
TGCGGAAAACGCGCACGTCCTGCCCGAGCTCGCCGAAGTACTGCACCAGGTTGAAGGTGAACGAGTCGTAGTTGTCGATCATCAGCAGCATATGCGCTCTAACCCTTTGATTTCATTGGATGTTCCGGGGAACATCCTGATTCGGTACCCGCTTTGATACCCGCTTTTTGCGACGCTGGCGAGGCCGGTGCGCCGTGCTGGGTGGGGACGGAAGGCGCCCGCTGGGGGCGCGTAGGGGTGGTCAGGCTGATGGCTTGCGCCAACGCCAACCGGAGCGCGCTGCGGTGATCGGACGGATCGCAGACATGGCCTGCATTATGGCCGCGAGCGCGACACGCGCTTGAGAACGAACTCGTCCGCTCGCGTCTGAGACCCAGGCTCATCCGATCCAGAAAGCCAGAGCCACTCTGGGAGGAGCGTGGGAAGGTGCACCGGCCCGACGGGCTCACCGTGAACTGCCCAGCCCGTCAGCCCCGAGTTGGGCGTTTGGGCGATTCCAAGTGAAGAGGCCGCTGAAGTCGTCTGACCACTTTGGGCTCTCCCGCTTGGGAAAGTAGTAGGCGGTGCCACCTGACTCCACGAGCCCAGCCTCCAGCGGCTGCAGCCCGCTTTCGCTGAGGAACCCAACGCCCACCACGTGGTCCCGGCCTTCACCACTCAGGAATCGACTGACCGCGATCCGAAGGGCTGTAGGCGTCTGGCTGATATCTTGGTCTTGCTGCGCGACGGAGAAGAGTTGATCGCCGCCAAGGCCATGAAGACCAACCAGAAACATCGCACCCCGGGTGCCCGAGAACTGCCGGCGCGCCGAGTCGCTGAGCGTATCGAAGATGGCCTTCATCAGCGCATCATCTTTCGAACTCTGCACGGTCAGCGCCAGAGCACCGCCTGCATGGGTGCCGACCACCATAGTTTGGCGGTTTCGCGTCTCGCTGACTTGGTCGATCGTGGCGCGAACTTCCGAGGGCTGAACGCCACTTGGAATGTCGCCCAGGACCGCAGGATCGAATTCGCTGATGCGCACGCCCGAACCGTCCTGCAGCGATGTGCTCTTGCCGGCAAAGATCGCCCGTGCAAATCCCCGGGCCAGATCGACGCGTTGGGCGTGCCGCTCGGGCAGTCTGCCCTGCAGCGTCAGTACAGCAGACAGTCCTGTCTGCAGTCCCTTGATCGTTGGCTGAAGGTGAGGCCACAGCAGCCCATAGAAGTCCAGCGCTTCACGCTTGTGGACCTTACGCCCAGTGTCTTCTCCGATCGACTTGCACTCCACTTCCAGGCCGTCGGGGCCCACGTCCTCGACGAGCAAATCGAAGGTGCCGCCACCGGTCATCTCCGGCCACGTCAGCCTCCGTGAGCGACGGGCGAAATGCGTCGCGGCACTCAGCTCAAGCCGAAGGGCGCGCATGGCCTCGGGCTTGTTCAAGGCGTCGTGGACTCGGCGCCGAAGTTGCTCGGAGAGCGGCCTGGGGGACACCTGCGCCAGCGAGAGCACCTGGGCAGCGAAGCTCATCGCAGGATAGATCTCCCGGTTGTTCACCTCCCAGGCCGGGATGCTGCCGAAGCGGGCCTGAAGCTCCCGCAGGTGTTCAAGCTGAAAGCACAGCGCGTTCTCGCTGCGCAGAAACTCCCCAAGAAAGCGATTGCCGCGGATCTCTTCCTTGATCTTCTTGATCCTGTTGCGCCAGTGGGCCTCGCCGACAAACTCAGCGAACCGGCGATAGACCTCCGGGATCTCGCCCGTGCCCAGTTCCGTCAGCAGCATTGCCGCCTCTGGCAGCTGTCAGGCGCGTCGATGGCTCGCGAGCTACCAGCCGGGCGGATCAGAAGCTCCATTCCTCGTGCCCAAGTGGCGCCGCGTTCAGCCGCTTCTGCGTCGCCGCCCAACGTGGCAAGTGACGATTCATGAGCGCAATGAAGCGCTCGCCGTGGTTGGGCTCGGCCAGGTGCAGCAGCTCGTGCACGACGATGTACTCGATGCACTCGATCGGCTTCTTGGCCAGCTCGGAGTTCAGCCAAACGCGGCGGCTGGCTGGGGTGCAGCTGCCCCACTTCGTCTTCATCCGCTTGACGCCCCAGGCGCTCGCCTGAACGCCGAGCTTGGCCTGCCAAGTCGTGAACATCGGCGTGACCACACCCTTGAGCTGCTCGCGGTACCAGCGGTCCAACACTGCTGCGCGCTGCGCTTGGCTCGCGCCCGGGCGCACGAAAACGTCGAGCGACGCGATCCCTCGCATTGCCACCCGCGGCGCGCCCTCGGCCTCGTGCACCCGCAGCCTGTAGCGGCGGCCGAGGACGTAGTGGCTCTCGCCCACCGCCATCTCGCGTTCCGACTGGCGCGGCTGCTGTTCGAACTTCGAGCGCTGCAGCTTGATCCAGGCCAGCTTGTCGATTACCGCCAAGCGCACCGCCTCGTCGCTGATCACCAGCGGCGCCGCCACCCGCACCCGCCCCGCCGGCGGGTAGACGCCCAGGTGCAGGTTCTTGATGTCCTTACGCACCACGTTGATCGTGAGGCCGGCCACCTTCAGCACGGTCTCAGTACTCATGCTGATTCTTGGCCAGTTCGAGCACCTTGTCGGTCGCCGCGTCGATGTCAGCTGGTGATACACCGAGCGAACCCTGCGGCGCTTCCTGCGCCTGCCCCGGCTGCGGCTCGACCAATCGCGCCGCATGCTGGGTCATGACGGCATGGATCGCAGCGCGCACGCGCTTGAGCTTCATCGCGTTCGACCGCCACCCGTCCTGGCGACTCGTCTGCAAGGCCGCGTCGATGGCCAGGGTCAACGTGCCGTCTTTGCCGAGGTTGTTGTACAGCGCCCGCTTCGCCGGGGTGTCCACGGCCGGCGGATAGCTCGCCGGCGCGCCTCCCGGCGTCGTGGCTGCCTTGGTCAGCGCCGCGATCTCGTCCAGGTACTTCTTGTAGTCGATCACCCCTTGGCGCCGCTGGGCGATCAGCGCGTCGAGCAGCTTCGACATCTTCTCGTAGTACGCCGGGTCCACCGGCGACTCCTTGACGATAAGGCGCCGGACGTTGTTCTCGATCGTTTCGGCCACCGCCGTCTCGTTCTTTCGAATCGAGGCCGGCAGCGCGTCGACCGCCGCAGCGCCCCGATCGACGATCAACTGGATCAACGACAGATCGTCGAAGGCCGAGATCTTCTCGCTCTCCTCGGCGCGGATGTAGGTGTCGATCAGGAACCGCATCGCCGGCTCGAAGGCCTTGAGGTCGATGTAGTCCCCGCTGGCCAGGCGCACTTCGTCGCGCACCTTGGTGAAGTGGTCCACCTCGGTCTTGATCGTCTGTACGTCGGCGGCCGTGTAGCCCGCCGCTTCGAGTTCGCTGGCCAGCGCAGCGTAGGCGCGCAACAGCGCTGCTGCGTACTTGTAGAGCTTCAGCCGCCTGGGCTCGTTGGCCTTCAGCTGCTCGGCATTGCCTGACTCCACCGCACAGAAGAAGCGCATGTAGGCAGCGGAGTCCCTGGGCTGCTGCACCGGCTCGCACAGCGCCTTGATGGCCTCGCGGGCTTCCTCCAGGTCTTGCCGGGCCTCGTCCAAGCGGTCTTTGAGCAGGCCCTTCACATCGTCTTCGTCGAAGGCGTCGAACGCGCCGCTGGTGTAGTCGCGCACGGCGCCTTCCAGCGGCTTGAACAGGTCCTTGTAGTCGATGATGTAGCCGTACGGCTTGTCTTCGCCGTCCAGGCGGTTCACGCGGCAGATGGCCTGGAACAGGCCGTGGTCCTGCATCTTCTTGTCGATGTACAGGTAGGTGGCCGGCGGCGAGTCGAAGCCGGTGAGCAGCTTGTCCACCACGATCAGCAGCTTCAACTGTCCAGGTTGCTCGATGAAGCGCTTCTTGGCCTGCTTCTCGAACAGCTCGGCCTTCCCGGCCGCCACGTCCTCGGGCTCGTTGAACCAGTCGGCCAGCATCTGCCGGTAGACCTGGTACTTGCGCAGGTTGTCCGTCTCGCCCTCGCCGGTCGCCTCACCCTTGGCATCGGCCGTCGTGGGCATGTAGCTGGTGACGATGGCGCACCTGCCCTTCAGCTCGGTCTTCGCGAACAGCTCGTAGAACTTGCACGCCTCGTAGATGCTGCCGGCCACCAGCATCGCGTTGCCGTGGCCGTCCATCAGGCGAGGCCGGGTGCTCATGTCCAGCAGGATGTCGGCCACGATCTTCTCCAGCCGCGACTGGCTGGAGAGCACACGTTGCATCGTGCCCCACTTCTGCTTCAACTGCGCCTTGGCCAAGTCGTTCAGGCCCTTGGTCTTGGCCTCGAACCACTCGTCGATCTTCTTCTGCGCGGTGATGGACTGATCGATGTCCCGCGCCTCATAGCGCAGGTCGAGCACCACACCCTCACGCACCGCCTGGTCGAACTTGTAGGTGTGGATGTAGCGCCCGAACACCTCGATGCTGCGCGCCTTGTCTGCCTTCAACAGCGGTGTGCCGGTGAAGCCGATGAAGAGTGCGCTGGGCAGCAGCCCCTTCATGGCCTTGTGCAGGTCACCGCTTTGGGTTCGGTGGCACTCGTCGACGAAGACATGCAGGTCGCCCTGCGCCTTCCACCCTGGGGGCACCCTGCGCAGCGCCTCGACAAAGGCCTTGGTGGCCGCCGCGCCATCGGCTGCGTCGTCATCGTCCTTGCCGCCGAACTTGTGCACCAGCGTGCAGATCAGCGACTCTTCGGCCTGGCCGAGCGTCGCGATCAGATCGGCCCCGCTCTTCGTGCGGTAGATGTTCTCGCTGACGCCGAGGAACACCTTCTCGATCTGCTCGTCCAGCTCGGTGCGGTCGGTGATGATCAGCACGCGGGCACTGGGCCGGTTCTCGCGGATCCACTTGGCCAGCCACACCATCGTCAGCGACTTGCCGCTGCCTTGGGTGTGCCAGATGATCCCGCCCTCGCGCCTGCGGATGAACTCCTGCGCCGCTACCACGCCGAAGTACTGGTTCTGCCGGCACACCTTCTTGATGCCGGCATCGAAGACGATGAAGTCGTGGATCAGCTGCAGGAACCTGTGCTTCGCACACAACTGCAGCAGGTGCCGGTCCAGCAGGTTGGGCTCGTCGGCGAACTCGCCGGTCTCTTCAACCCACGAGAGCCAATACTTCTCGGGCGTCTCGATGGTGGCGTAGCGCAGGCCTTCGGTGTCGTTGCCCGCCATCACCCACTGCATCGTCGAAAAGAAGGGTTGGATGAACTCCTTCTTCTGGTTGTCCAGGTTCTGGCGGATCCCTTCGGACACCGACACCGTAGAACGCTTCAACTCCAACACACCCAACGCGATGCCGTTGACGTACAGCACCACGTCCGGCCGCTTGGTGCTGGCCTTGGCGCCACTGACCAGGTCGCCGCCGGGGACGGTCACTTCCTCGGCCACCGCGAAGTCGTTGGCGAGCGGATCTGCCCACTTCACCAGCCACACGGTGACCGTGTTCTCCCCCGCCTCGGGCCGCACCTTCACGCCATAGCGCAGCAGGCGGTAGACGGCATGATTGCGGTCGTAGAGGCTCTTGCTGGTGTCGTTGGCCACCTTCTGCAGCTCAAACAGGGCGCGTGCGGCCAGGGTGTCGCTCACGCCCTGGGTGGCCAACCAGGCCTTCAGGCGTTCGGGCTCGATGTTCGAGTTGGCGGGCCGGTCGATCCAGTCGCCCAGGTAGGTGTAGCCCAGGCGCTGGCTCAGCAGCGCCAGCACCCGCTCTTGCGTCTTCTTCTCGATCTGGCCGACGCTGGGCATGGCAACCTCGCCGTCAGGGCTCGAAGCGCGGCATCGCGCGCCGCATGAAGGCATCGAACAGCGGCACGGTGAAGGCCATCTCGCCATGCGAGGGGCTGTAGACCATGCCCTTCTTGATCAGGTTCGCGCGCACTGGCGCCAGACTTGTGGTCTTCACGCCCAGCTTGTCGGCGATGTCGCCGGTTCGGTAGGGTCCTTCGCCCAGTTCGGCCATGGCGCGCAGGTAGGTCTTCTCCCGCGGCGTCAGCCGGTCGAAGCGCACGCGGAAGAAGTTCTCGTCCAGGCGCTGCGACACCAGCTCACTCGTTTCGCGGATCACGCCCGCGCCGATGGGCGAGGCCGCTGCGTGGTTCCAGGCCTGGTAGCCCCACTCCTGCAGAAAGTACGGATACCCCTGGGTGAGCCGGAAGATCTCGTGCAGCGCATCGAGGTCGAACGCTACGCCCTCGGCCTGCACGGGGTCCTGCAGTGCACGCGCAGCGTCGGGCTCGGGCAGCGGCCCCACAGCGGGGAAGTTGAACAGCCGCTCGGCGTATGACTTCGACTCACCGGCCAGCCCAGGCAGGATCGGGAGGCCCGCGCCCACCAGCACCAGCGGCAGTTGGCGCTGCTGCATGCGGTGCATGGCCATGATCAGCGCGCTCAGCTCCTCGGTGCTGAAGTACTGGATCTCGTCAATCAGGATCGCGACCGCCGCGCCTCGCTCCTGCGCCGCCTCGCCCACGGCCACGAACAGGTTGGGGAGATCGACCTCCAGATCGCCGCTGTCGGCCGAGCCAGGCTCGGGTTCGATGTCCAGGCCGATGTCCAGATCACCCACCTTCACCTTGATGGCACCGATGAAGCTGCGCAGCACGCCCAGGCCGCGGCGCACCTTGTCGCCAGCCGCCTTCACCCGATCCAGGTCGAACAGCAAGCGGCGCAAGTGCGGCGCCAGCAGCACGGCCAGCGGCTTGCCTTCGTGCGCTTCGACCAAGATGGTTCGAAAGCCTTCGGCCAGGGCAATGCGCTCGATTTGGTTGAGCAGTACGGTCTTGCCCACACCGCGCAGGCCCGTGAGCAGCAGGCTCTTCTCCGGCCGCCTGGCCTGCACCCGCCCGAACAGCACCCGAGCCTGCTCCAGGATGCCTTCGCGGCCGGCCAGCTCGGGCGGCGGCGAGCCCGCGCCCGGCGAGAAGGGGTTGCGGATCTTGTCCATGGCAGGTGCCACTATAGCGACTTATACCGCCTTATACGACCTCGACCGCATAAGGACGAATAGATGGCTATCAACCCAGGAGCGCCGCCGCTGCAGCCGTTTTATCGGAATCCAGATAAAGCGCGATAAAGCCGAGGCCCCGACGGGCACTCGATCACGGGAGGCGGAACAAACCCGACGTTTTCAGTGTCAACTTATCTGTAAACTACTTCCAGCCTTTCCGGAGAGAGAGGTTGCCACCCGCCCCAGGAGCCACCATGACCACCACCGCGCTCGGCACGTGGCGCCAGCCACCGCTCGTTTACGTCGTCGCGGAGCTGGTGATCTCGCCCTACTACTCCCTGGCCGGCAAGGTGCCCGGCCTGCAAGACCGGCTGCGCAGCAGCTTCCCGCGGACGCTGGAAGCCAAGGAACTGGTTGTCGATGGCGCCAAGCCCAGCGCCCAGCCGCTGTGGCAATTGATGTCGGCCGACCAGCGGCTAGGCGTACAGTTCGGCACCCGCGCCATCTCGCTGCACGCTACCAGCTACCTGCAGTCGAGCGATTTCCTCAGCCGCTGGGCCGAAGTACTCGACGCCATCCAGCAGGCCGACCTGGGCGCCTTCGTCGAGCGCGCGGGGCTGCGCTACGTCGACCTCATCGTGCCGAGCGCAGACAAGGCCCCAGGCGACTACCTGGTCGACAACCTGAAGGGCATCGTCCCCGATGGGGCGCAGTGCACGGGCTCCATGTGGGCCGCCGCCTTCCAGTTCGACGGCAGCATCGTCAACCTGCGTGCCGGTGCACCCTCTCCGCAGGGCATGCTGCTGCCCCCGGACTTCAACGCGTTGCCGCTGGCAAAGCCCGCAGTGATGCTGGAAGCCGAAGCGCGCCTCAAGGCCAGCCAGCCGATCGGCTTCGTGGATACTGATTGCCTCAGGGAAATCGGCCGCGTGTTCGAAGCCAACGAACTGCTGGACCACTACACCGCCATGCAGAAGCTCACCTCGAAGACCTTCAAGTCGGCGCTGTCGGCCACCGCACGCGGGGAGTGGATGTGAGCGCGTTCATCCGGCCCCGGACCTACACGCCTCGCGACGCCACGATCTACCAGCAACGCCCGGCGGCGCTCATCGACGCCGTCGAAGAGGCCGACGCGCCCATCTATCCCACTGTCCACGTGTTCCACGGACATTCGGCGCCGCTGCTCATCCAAGCGGCGGGGCCGGCGTTTCTGGTCACGCATCAGCTCACGGGCGCCACCCGCTACGCGTTGTGCGACAGGAGCTGGTCCACCACGGCAACTTCCGTCATTGACGCCGCGCCAGCCGACGCCCAAGAGGCCAGTTGGGAACAATGGGCCGAGCAAGCCCGCGAGGCCTTCGAGCATGCTGCCACCCAGCAACGCCGCACCACGACGGCCGCCGCGCGTCTGCGCGTGGAGCGGCTGGCCGCGATCCAGGCAGCACTCGGCTTCACGACGCAGGACCTGGCCGCTGTGCTCGGCCTGTCGCGGCCACAGCTCTACCGCTGGCTCGATGCCGCGGACGACGTGCGCATGCAGGACGCCAAGCGCCAGCGCCTGGCCGCGGTCGAGCGTGTGGCCAAGGCCTGGCAAGACCGGTCGCCAGCACCGCTGCGCTCTGTCGCGCACGAGCCGCTGGCCAATGGCAGCACGCTGTTCGCCCTGCTGTCGTCCGATGCAATCGACGAGGCCGCGCTGCGCGCCGCCTTCGATGAACTGACTGCCAAGCTCCAGGCCCAACCCAAGACCCTGAGCCAGCGCCTGGCCGATGCCGGCTTTAAGCGCAGGCCCTCAATTCGCTCGCTGCCCAGCGATGAGTAAGGGGGCACATCCGTGGCGTTTGGCGACGACGTGGCGCAGCGTGGTTGGCAGACAGGCTCCGTCCTGCCGGCCGACCTGCTGCCGCAGCTTGCGCCGCACCTGACGAGGCCCGGGCAGGCCGCAACGCCGGTCGGGGCCGACGACTGGCTGGTGGTCATCTCGCAGACCTGCGACATCCTGGCCACCCGCCTGGACGCAGAGCCCTATGTGGAGGTGCTCCACTGCAGGCCGGTGGCGGGCAAGCCGCGCAAGGGGCGGCGCGATCTGCAATCAACCCGCTATCTCGACTTCCGCCCCAACCGTGGCACGCATGCCGAGCTGGTACTTGGCGCCCACGCCATCGCCGACCGGTACATCATCCCGCGCGAGCTGCTGGCGGCGCACCGCCCCGACCCCGCGCGGTGCCTGAGCGAGGTGGCGGCGCGGCGCGTACTCGCCTGGTACGCACTGCGTGCCTCTCGCCCGTCGTGGCCGGATGCCTTCGTCGACCGAATCAGCGGCGCAAAGGACGCGCTCGAAGAGGCGCTGGAGCCGCTGGCCGATGAGATCGCCGAGGTCCGCGTGGCCATCGCCGAAAGCGACGCCGAACTGGAACCCGGCCAGCGTTACCACGTCGCCGTCTACTTCGTGGTCGACGAGGCCACCTGGAACACCGACCCCGACGGACGCGCTGCCATTCTTGCGGCGTTCGGCCGCTTCGTCGGCGAGCTGGCGGCGTGCGAGGGCATCGAGGTCGACCAGGATCTCAGCCAAGTCATCTCAGGCGGCGAGTTTCGCTGGCAAGCGATCCAGGCCACCGACGAGTGGAACTTCGCCAACCTGAGCCATCGGGAGCCTTGAGGCTGCCGCGGACCGGTGCGGTCACGCCAGCCGGATCCGGCCGGTCAGCAGCGCCTGCATCATGCCCTGCTTGAGTTGGCGGGCCTTCTCACGTCGGGCTTCGAGGATGGCGATTTCGGCGTCCATGTCTGACAGCACACGCACGATGGCCTCTTGCTCTTCGAACCCAGGCAAATTGAACCAGCGAGCCGCCAGAAACTTGAAGTGGCGGTTGTAGCCTGTCGATTCGATTCCCGAGTTCTGCAATTGGTAGGCGAGAAAGCGCGGCAGAACATCGGTCTTCGCGGAAAGCAACTGCGTCCCATCAGCACCGACCACAAAGTCGAAGTCCACGTACTTGATGATGCAGGTGTGATCACCGAACACGATCACGCCGCCGGACGGACACTTGAATACCTTGTCGGCCCGGTCTGAGTAGGCCACTACAGGCTTCTGCCCTTGATCGACGACCGGGAAGGTACCAACCTCCAAGTATTCGCTCGTCTGAATCTGGTGGCGCTTGGCGTTAACGCGGGACAGGACCTTCGCGAAGGGTCGTTCACCCCAAGCCCCAACGAAGCCGGGTAGCCGCAAGCGCCCAGACAGCAAACTTTGCATCGCAGCTTGCTTGAGGTCGCACCTCTTGGCAACCAGACGGTCGAGCTTTACAACCAGTGCATCGACTCGCTCCAACACAGCTGTGATTTCGCGCTGAGAAGCAAGGGCTGGCAACGCAATTGGCATCGAAGCCAAATCAGCACCGTTCAGAGCTGGCAGCGCGGTGGCACTGACCAAGTCTCCGAGCCGCGCATTTAGCAGAAGCTGATGAACGAACCCAATTTCGGCCCTTGACGGGTCGAGCACAAAGGCCGCCATGTTGTTGTCTATGCAGCTGGGCTGGGCGAGGATGCGCTTTCGCTCCAGAAACACGGCCGCGCCGACCTTGGCAAAGACGATGCTCCCAGCAGGGAAGAGCGTCGCCCCAAGTTGCTTGCGAACGGCTTCGCTGATGTAGTGGTTTGCGCGCATCATGTACTTCCCGTTGCCGGGAAGGTTCATGTCCGAGACCTTGAAGAACGGAACCTCGCCGGATGCCTGCCCCTGAAAGCGCAGCGGGAAGCCACTGCCACCGCGGAATCGTCCAACGTCGCCCGCCGGGACAGTTCGCCATTCGGCGGCGGCTTCAGGCGTCAACTCTTCCGATGTCATGGCCACGTGAACCCCATTCGGCTGAGGTCTGCGTCAACGGCGGACGCCAGACGCTGAGCCTCAGCGGTGAGAGCCGCAACTGGCAAGGCGTATCGGTCAGCAAGCAGCTGTAGGCGCCCGGTGAGCGCACTGCTGACTCGGTCTTGCTCTGCAGCCACCCGCAACGCCAAATCCGATAACCACTTGTCGTCTATGACCAGCACCTTTACCTCGGTCACGTCGAGTTTTCGGTACTTCGCAAGCACCATGGCAGCAAGCGCCTTCTGCGCATCTTTGAGACGCTTGCCCGCTGCTGCCTCCTTGTCGAACAGCGCCTGCAGCTTCTCCAGCACGGCACGCTCCTCGGCGGCGTCCTTGTCGCCCCGAATCTCACGCAGCCGGTCCTTCACGCCCTTGGCCGTGACCTTGCCCTTGTCGTTCCTGGCCTCGTCCAGCGGCCCGTCGTCGGCGCCGTGTTCCTCGATCAGTTCCTCCAGCTCGAGCGTCACTGCATCGCGCTCGGCTTCCAGCGCATCCACCTGTGCCTGCTCTTTGGCGAAGTAGCGGGCGATCACCAGGTGCTCGGGGATCAGGTCGAGGTTCGGCTTGCCGTCGGCCATCGCCTGCCAGCCATCCAGCGCGATGGCCCAGGCGTCGTCGTTCATCGTCTCGTCCCAGTAGTCCATCAGCCGCTGGTAGACGTCGTAGGCGTCGAGCAGCGGCGCGCCCTGGAAGGCGGCGAGCAAGGCCTCGGACAGCGTCTCGATCAGGTGCTTGGGTGAGTCGCCGGGCTTCAGGGCGACGAGGCCTGGCCGCTGCGCAGTGCGCCAGGCCTCGAAACGCGCCTGCACCTGCTGCCGGAAGGCGGTGAACTCCGGGTGCCCGAAGATCGTGGCCTTCACCTGTGCAGGCTCCACCAGCAGCCGGCTGTAGCCGGGACGGCCGGCCGATTCGAAGAGCTGGGCGCGCACCCCGGGCAGCACCCGCCAGTAGGCCGCCAGCGCGTCCAGGTCGCGGTCGGGGATGCCGCCCTTCAGGTGCGCCTCGATGTCCTGCAGGTCTTCGGGCTCGCTGGTGTCGATGTAGCGCGGCAGGTTCAGGTTGAAGTCGTTGGCCTCGATCTCCGCCAAAGGCACCATGCGCGAGTAGCGCGGCTGCTCCAGTTGGCGGTGGAAGGTGTCGACGATGCGGTGCATGTCCTGCGCGCGCAGCCGGTTCTTGTTGCCGTCCTTGATGTAGCCCTTGCTGGCGTCGATCATGAAGATGCCGCGCCGGCCGGGCGCGCCGGCCTTGTCCAGCACCACGATGCAGGCCGGGATGCCGGTGCCGTAGAACAGGTTGGCCGGCAGGCCCACCAGCGCCAGGATCACGCCCTGCTGCACCAGCTTCTTGCGGATGGCACCCTCGGCGCCGCCGCGGAACAGCACGCCGTGGGGCAGGATCACCGCGCCGCGGCCGGTGCTCTTCAGGCTGGTCAGGATGTGCAGCAGGAACGCGTAGTCGCCGTTCTTCGGCGGCGGCACGCCCCAGTCGTGCGGGTTGGTGCCGAAGCGGCCGTACAGGTCGTTGGCCGGGTCGAGCCCGCTGGTCCAGTTCTTCTGCGAGAAAGGCGGGTTGGCCACCACGTAGTCGAAGGCCTTCAGCCGCAGCGCGTTGCGCTCGTCCTTGAAGTGCGGGCTGCTCAGCGAGTTGGCGGGCCAGATCTCGGCCGTGGGGCAGTCGTGCAGCACCATGTTCATGCGCGCCAGCGCCGACGTGGCGTTGTCCATCTCCTGCCCGTAGATGGTCAGGTCATGGCCGGTGCGGCTCTTGGCCAGGTCGTGCGCCTTAAGCAATAGCGAGCCCGATCCGCAGGTGGGGTCGTAGATGGTCTGCGTGGCCGACGTGGCCTTGTCCAGGCCGATCACCTGGGCCATCACGCGCGACACCTCGGCCGGCGTGTAGAACTGGCCCTTGCTTTTGCCCGACTCGGTGGCGAAGTGCCTCATCAGGTATTCGTAAGCGTCGCCCAGCAGGTCGTCGCCCTCGGCGCGGTTTCGGCCGAAGTCCAGGCCTTCGAAGATGGCCACCAGCTTGGAGAGGCGGTCCACCATCTCCTTGCCCTTGCCGAGCTTCTCTTCGTCGTTGAAGTCGGCGACGTTGATCGCGCCCTTCAGGCTGTCGTTGGCCTCGGCCAGCTTGCCGATGATCTTGTTGATGCGGTCGCCGATCTCCTTGTCGCCCTTGGCGGCCACCATGTCCGCAAAACGGGCGCCGGGCGGCACCTCGATCAACGCAGCCGGATCGGCGGCGTACTTGTCGGACACGTACTTGACGAACAGCAGCGTCAGCACGTAGTCCTTGTACTGACTGGCATCCATGCCGCCGCGCAGTTCGTCGCACGACTGCCAGAGCTTGCTGTAGAGCTGGGATTTCTTGAGGGCCATCGGTTCTTGTTCTCAGTGGGCGCCCTGCCGGGGCAGCAGGCGCTGGATCGCGTTGTAGCTGCTCAGCAGTTTCGCCGGGACATCCTTGCGCCGCTTGTTCGTGCGGATCGGATGGGCGCACAACGGGTGCCGGTAGCGCTCCTCGCCGGTGCGGCGCACGTCTTCAACAGTGCCGCCGGCTGCGATCCAGGCGGCCCTGAAACGGCGGCGCGATTCGGTGTGCAGGGCTTCGCTCATGGTGGTGACTCGGTGCAAGCGGCTCACTCATCGGTACCCAGCAGGGCCTCGATGCGGGCGAGCGCGGCACCCCACTCGCGCTGGATCATCGACAGCAGCTCACCTTCCAGTTCAAGCCGCTCGGTCTGGCCAAACCAGTCACGGCTGTGGCTGGCCACGCGGTCCTTGTAGCCGCCGCCCCGCCCCCACTCGTTTTGGCAGGCGCTCCAGAAGGCCTTGTCCAGCTTCAGCTCGTCGCGGAACGAGGTCTGGCCCATCAACTGGACCTTGAGCAGCAGTTCGTCGTAGGCGGTCTGCAGCAGGCGCTCGGCCTGGGCGATGAGTTCCTTTGCTTCCTCCAGCCCCGGGGTTGCGGCCATGTTCTGGCACACCTCAGTGAATCCTTGAACGGCCGTTCCGAGCGACAGCGCCGCCATGCGGCGAGCGCCGTAGCCCAGGTGGTGGCCGTAGTTCAGGTTGTGCCATTCGCCTTCGCGATTGACGGAGGCGCGCACCGTGGCCGCGTACGCGCGCGTCATCTGCTCCAGCAGGCTGTCCTGCACATGGACGTTCAGCCGCTTCGGGGTGCGATTGCGCTGGATCCAGGTCTGCAGCTGCGATGCAGCCTGGCGGATGACGGCCTGGGCCTGCTCCTTCTCGTAGTTGAGCAGCAGAGCCTTGGCGTTGGTGACGATCTCGAAGAGCCGGCCACGGAAGGCTTTGCGCGCGGCCAGCAGGCGGTCGGCAAGAAAGGTTCTCAACGTTGCCGGGTCGTCTTGGAACGAGTTGAAAAACCCGATCGCCAAGTTGTCGATCCCGATCTGTTGAAGACGCATCTCGACCTGCTCACGCTTCAGTTCGTAGCCTTCCTCCACCGAGTCAACGCGTTGGCCCGAGTCATCCTTGACCGCCAATGCTTCGCTGGGGCGCGGCAAGACAAGCACCGTCGCCCGCTCATGCAGGCTTCGCACCCCTGCCTCCTTGGCGCGCCCAAGGAGAATCTGGGCGGCCTCGCTTGGCGCGTTGTTGAACCCAGAGCACAGCACCGACAGCGTGTGCGTGTCATCGAGCAGGCACTCCAGATCAGCACGAGCAGCGATTCGATCGATACCCTTGGTGTCGATGAATCGGATCGACAGATCGTCCGCCTGGAGCAGCACGTCAGGCACGATCACCTCGATCCGACGCGGCAGCGTGAACTCGGGGTGACGGCCGTTGTTGACCTTCTCGAAGGTGTCCTTCAACCACTCCAAAGGCTGCTTGCCGGTGCTGGCGTCGTGCCAGATGTCCCGACGATCCCTTCGGTGCAGCTCCATCAGGGACAGGATCTCGACCACCAGCTCGCGCGTGCTGCCAGACTTCTTGGCCAGTTCCTTGGCCTCGTCGCGCCGGATGGTCTTGCCGTCGGCACCTTTCTCTCGCCGGACACGCAGGCCCGCCAGATTGCGGATGGCCCGCTCCACCTCCTTGGAGATGCCCTGGGACTCTTCGTCGCCCTCGGCTGACGAGGCATCGGCACCGCGCACGTACTCGGCGAAGTCCGTGACGTCGGCGCGGATCTCCTCGTCGCTGCGCGGCTCGATGATCAAGCCGTATCCGGGGCCCCGGCGCAGATGCACCTCGCAGATCGTGATGCCACCCGCTCCCGCTTCCAGCACCGGCGCTGGGTTGGGCGAGTCCGGCACCGCCACCTCCAGCCCGGCGAGGCGGCAGATGGCCGTGGACTTGCCGATGCCGATGCTGCCGATGAAGGCCACCTGATGTTCGCGCTTGAGCAACAAGCCTGCGACGGCGCCCAGCTCCTGCACATACGCGGACAGCCGGCGCTCGAACGCATGCTTCACGTCTGGCTGCTGAGCCAATGAGTGCAGCTGCTGCGCCACCTCTTCCGCCGACCAGAGCAGATCCTGGTCGGGATGGTCGAGGCCCGGCCGCTCGATCACAGCCCACTGGCGCCCCAGCGCTGCCTTGAGCTGCGCTGCCTCAGGGGTGTCGATCGCCTCCAGCAGCTGCTCCAGCTCCTCGGCCGCAACAGGCCGCTCGCCGCTCTCTACACGCGACAGGACGGCTGGGCTCCAAGTCACCCGACGTGCCAGCTCGGCCTGCTTGATGCCGGCCCGCTCACGAACGTGCGTGAGGTGGCGACCCAGTTCGAGGGGTGAGACACTTTGCGGTGCGTTCATGGATGTCTCCAGTTGCGTTGCCGCAATCATGCCGCAACGTTGCTGCAACGTCCATTACCTACTGATCGCGTCGGGTATCGCGCCCGGCTCGGCCAGGCGATGCAGGTGGGGCCGAGCTGCATCACTTGACCCTTCGAAGCTGCACCCGCCCCTCCATCTGGGCTTGTGCCGTCTCGAATGCGCGCTCCACGTCGGCCGATAGGCCGCACCGAAGAAGCCATCGGCCCAGGATCCACATCGGCGGGAAGCCCACCGCCGCCAGAGTGGCTAAGGCGCCCGCCGCGAGCGACCCCATGAGCCCGGCCATCACACCAACGATCACGAGCAACGTGACCGCCACGCCATCACACCGCCGCCACAGCAGCGGCGGGTCACTGCGCACGAAGTTGACCTGCGCGCCCGTCGACAGGTTGCGCAGGCCCACCAGTTGCCTGCGGTGCAGCACGGCCAGCACACGGTGCCCGCGGCGGGCCGGCATTGCGCGGGTGTGCACGACGAGCTTCACCTCGATGCCCCCGGTCGACCGGATCCACAGCTCCCGCCGCTCGCGCGCCGGGTACTGCTCGCACCAGCGCATTGGCACGTTGATGAAGCGCTGGACTTCGGTCAGCTCGCCGCTGACCCAGTGAAAGGTACGCATGGTCTTTCTCCGGATGAAGATCCGGCCACCGTCCCATGCGACGACGACAGTTCAACCCCATGCACGCCGGCGAGCCGGACTTCGGCGCGTCACTGTCACGGCAGTGGCATTCGAATGCCACCCCAGTGGCGCCGCAGTGACACCGGACAGAGGCATGCAGCCGCTGGTGTCACCACAGTGGCAGTCGGGTAACACCGCGACGATGCCGCAGCGCTTACGAGCCAGGCTCAGCACCCGCGCATCGCATACCCGGTTCACCACCAGAGGCCAATCGCACAGCCGTCAACCCCAGGGGCGGCGCGCGCCCTGCCGGCATTCCGCAAACAGAGCCGCCTTGCACCCGCACTACTTGCCCATGCAAGTACCCTCGAATCCGGCCGATTGCGGCGGGCGTCTGCGCCACGCCCGTTGACGACACCCGCGCCCCGCGCGTCCACTACAGGCTCCCTTGGGCCTCCCTCATGGCCTGCTCCGCTGGAGCGAAGAGGCGTCGCAGTCGTTACCTGCCCTTTGAGGCCTGGCCCTGAGCCAGGCTGGCCGTGACCCACGAGGTCGCGGACGATGGTTC
>Ga0209278_1001139_pt1 | contig 16838 bp, 13 predicted proteins | sample JI81BgreenDNA_FD_187504 | JGI IMG/M metagenome (GOLD analysis project Ga0209278, IMG submission 187504) | Wastewater effluent complex algal communities from Wisconsin, to seasonally profile nutrient transformation and Carbon sequestration -... | ecosystem: Engineered > WWTP > Effluent > Algae... | reverse complement strand
TGTGCTTACAAGTATGTGATCAGGCAGGGTTATGCTCTACGACGAATGTACAGATCGAAGTGATCGGCGTATTTGTGCGCTTGAATGCAAAAGTATTGTTGCAAGGAAGTTTGATCAATAACTCGAGCGAGTTGATGAGAGACTCATTGAGAAAGACTACGAACTTCCCGATGACATCACCATATGGAGCAGTAGGCAGCAGGTTTGTGCGGGTAGCGAATACAGCAGAGACGATGCCGAGTACTGCGATGTTAGCAGACTTCGGAGCGAATAGCATTGTAGACTGGATCTTTGTAGAGCTGAGAGATCCGAACAATCCGGCCATTGTGGTAGGGACCCGATCGGGCTTACTACAGCGAGATGGGGATATCGTAGATATAGATGGGGTGTCACCACTGACATTTAGTTCAACGACGGTAGGCTCATACTATGTGTCCGTCAAACACCGAAACCATTTGGGTACGATGACGGCGCAGCCGATCGAATTGACATCAGGTGGAACGACGGTAGACTTCACGAGTACGAGCTTAGATTTATACAATCGGACGACGAATTTCAATGGCTTTGAGCAGGCGACGGTTGGCACCCGAAGAGCACTGTGGCTTGGCGATACGAATGTAGATGGTCGAGTGATCTTCTCGGGTCAGAATACAGACAAGACGGATGTATTCAATGCGATCGATCAGACAAGTTTGAATGTACTGAAGAGCCAGTCATACGTACTGAGAGGATATGGGTTTGGAGATGTGAATTTGGACGGCAGGACCATATTTGCTGGTCAAAATAATGACATCACACCGATCTTCAATGTGGTGGACTCCTTCCCATTGAATACGGCCTTCAGACTTCAGTCATATGTAATTGTTGAACAATTACCATAAAGTTAGGAGAATTTAGCTCATGTGCCATTTTTTGACACATGAGCTTTTCTCTTTTCACTTAAAAGAAGTAACATATTTTTTGTTTTGCCAAATCCATTTATGGTAAGTTGACGTAAATGAATCAGTGTAAATCTAGAAATAGATTCATGTCATTGTCCTATTGTGTCAACTTGTGTAAATGATAAGATAATATGAATGAGGAGTTTTTCTTGGTAAATGTGGATGACAGAGCTTTATTTCCGGTCAAATACAGCGATATCCTCTGTGTAAAAATTGACAGAAATTATTTGAAAGTGATTACTACTTATAGAGAGTTCAAAGTTTCTGGAAGTATTGAAAGGGTCATTTCTTTACTCCCAAATTTTTTCAAAAGAGTACATACCTCTTATATCATAAATGTAAAGCACTTAGATACCATCCAAGAATCATTTACGGAATGCAAGGTTGGTAATTACACAATTCCGATTGGCACACCCTTCAGAGAAAAGATAGAAAGCCAGATCAAGGTATTCTTATAGAAGGCTCATGGAAGCATTGCCTAGTAACAGATCTCGTTAGTTAGTATTTCTGAATGATCGTCAAACTGTCCTTCCTTACGTTTGGTTAGCCTTAGTCTACTAGCAAAAACTCCTCCAAGTTTTGATGTTTATTCCCTCGTTGGAATAGGACGAACCCGCCCAGACTATCGAACACAGTATAGATTTGGATGGGTTTTGCTATGTTTACATTAGAGGTGTCGCTGGCTGAAAAGCTGGATTTATAGATTCTTCTTTCGAGGCTTCGGAATTCTTCATGAAGTTCATTTGTGAACCCTGTTTGCGCTTCTTTGATACCGGATGAGATGGCAGATGCTACGATCCGTTCGCTTGTGCGGGAAGTGGAGTCTATTGCAAAAGCAATAAGTTGTTGGTGTATGTCTAAGGTGTCTATAAGAAAACTTGGGTTGAGGCCCTGGTCCTGGTATTTCTGCATAAATGCAAGGATCAGGATTTTTGAATTTCCAGGCAATTTTCGTTGATCGAGATACTGGATTAGGTCTTCGGCTACGAGTTTATATGTGGCGGGAAGAGGAAGCTGCCTATTGATTTTTGGGATATTGATTTCCTTTTTTTCAACGGGTGACTCGATAGGGGTCACTTGAAGTTCGCCACCTTTTTCGTCCCTACAGCGCCATAGCAAGAGCGGTATCAATGCCAAAAACAAATATTTCTTCATCCAATCTGTATTTAAATGAAGCCAAAGTTATATAATTTTTTTGTGCTAGCCTATTTGGCTATCCTACTTTTGTATCGCCTATCTGATTAAGTATGGAACTTCGGTCAGATACTTAATAATACGGACACCTGAAATGATCTGCCATCTGATGGCCAGACTCCTGCGCCTGGATAAATCAAAGGTCTTTTCGTAAAGTAACTTTTATCCAGTAAGTTGTTGGCAGTGGCTCTCAGCTGAATATGTTTTGAAAATTTATAACCTATACCCAAATCTACCAAGGTGTATCCTGGTACCAAACCCACTGCACCATTGGCAGAAGGAGCCACCGTATTCGCAGGATCTGAAAAACTCTCATCCGTATAACTCACAAGGGCTTGAAGGCTCCATTTTTTGAAGATGATATCTGCGCCATTTCTTGAGATGATATGGGGTACAGATTCGATTTGATTGCCAGAAACGGAAATATTTTCGCCACCTTGGCGGATGGCTGCATTCTGGTAGGTTCCATTCATAAAGGAGGTGGAGCTGAAAAAACTCACCGAACTATGGTCATTTTCAAAGACGAGATATTGGGCATAGAGCTCTATTCCTCTGGTGACGGCATCTCCGATATTGGATTTAAGAATGATGCTGTTTCCCTCGGCATCGGTGTCCACCAGATTGCCAAGCCTGTTGTTGACCCGCATGTAGAATGCAGTAATGTCCACGTTGATTCTCTTTCCGAGTCTGCCGCTGAAGCCGAATTCTGCATTATAGCCCAAGGCATTTTGGATATCAGGGTTGGTTCGTTCGAGTACAGAGCCGGGTATGATGTCTTTGAACAATACAGGTCGATAGGCTTGCGAGCACCCACCGTACAGCTTCATACCATCGCCCAATGCGTACTCGCCACTGATACCGAACAGCGGAAAGCTGTGGTCGATCTGTACGGGGACATCTGCCACATCCAGGTAGCGGATGATGCCTGTCATCTTGGAGCTACCATGCTCTATGCGGAACCCTGGCGAGATGCTCAGTCGCTCCGTAAGATCTATCTTTTGCTCTGCGAAGAACGCAATGTTTCTCGTGGCAAAATTGAGGTCTCGATTGAATGGTGCAATGATTGAAAAATCAGCATCCGTCCCCGTCGTTCCACGGCCCTGTTGTTTTCGCTTTAGGTCATTGTGGATGTAGCGAACACCAGCTGTCAAGGTTTGATTGATCCCCGCAAGACGGTAGCGGTGTAGGATTCGCAATTCGCTGGTGTAGCTGTTGAATTGGTCGATATCTACGATTCGGTTTCGGAATTGGCCTGTCACAGGGTCAATAGTGTCTGCCACATTCGCAAAAGCATCAAAAAGTACACTGCGTCGATCACCCAATACGGCGGAGACCGTCCAATCGATTTCTGTCTGATCGCTGATCTTCCAAACTGCTTTGATTGATGGTACGTAGATATCTGGGTTGAAATAATTTCTTGCTCTGGTAGCTTGTCGAGGATTTTCGGCAAACATCTGATCAGTAAGTGGACCTGGATTATGAAATAAATAGGTAGATCTACCAAGCTCCGCTTGAAGAAAAAATCGATCAGTAAAATTATATCTTAACCTGACGTACTGATTATCCGAGGTAGATGCTGCTCCTTCTCGATATCCATCGCTCTCACGGGTATGGTAATATGCCTGATAGGTGAGCTTACCTGTCTTGCCTCCGATCTGGTGATACTGACTTCTCAGCCCAAAGGACCCAATGGTATGGAATCCTTCGTAGCCAAAGGTCTTGGAGGTGTCTGGTTCTTTGATGACGTAATTGATCATGCCGCCGAAGGAAGCGCCATACTGTAGCGACGCTGTCCCCCTGATCAGCTCCACCTGAGATACGGCCTCGAGCGGCATACTGTAGTGGCTGGCGGGATAGCCATAGATATCAGAGTTGATCATCACGCCATTCTGCCGGATGTTGAATTCCCAACTGCGGTGTGGATCCAATCCTCGGGTGGCCATATTGATTTGATTACCAGAGCCATCCATATCGTAGACGAAGGCACCGGGAACACGAGCAAATACCTGACGACCTGTTTTTTCGGCTACATTGGCATTGAGTGCTTTTAGGTTGATGACTTCGTTTTTCTTGCCACTGACGATGAAATTTTGGTGGACAGCCCCTAGCCTACTCACACCATTGACCTGCGTCTGGTAGCCAGAGATGATGAAGGGCGTCAATATTTGTTCTGGTATGCTATCACCTACATGGCTACTCCATAATGTTAACGGGATAAACAATAGAAAGAATTGTATTATTTTTTTAAGAAACATACGAATTAATAATATTTTTTTACAAAGGTATTGAGTTCAAAGTGCCTCACAAAGAAGCCATCTAAATCCTAAGCCTATTTTAATAGAATGAATAGATGACACCACTTGGATTCGGAGTTAAAAATCCTAGCATCTTCTAATAGATATTAAAAGAAAAAAGGGGTGATCATATGAATAATCTCCCCTCTTGAATTATAGTTTTAGCTTGTGTCTGTCGCTTACCGCCTGTTCAATTCTTTGGTTACAACTACAGAGGTACTATCAAGTATCTGCGCATTAAGTCTTAGAAATTCCCGTTGATAAAAGCGTAGGGTGATGGTTTCAGGTTCGTCCAGTAAAACATTCGGATCGAGGCGTAGCTCTGTACCATCACCTAGTGCTGCTGGATTGTTCCAGAAGCTATCGTCATATAATAGTTGTATAGGCCTATTGTTTGTAAGATACCAGTCAAGGTCAGCACCTTTAGTATCGAGGGAAGGAAAATCTGAGATGGTCTTAATGTCAACTACCTTTTTGTTATTTTTTATAATTAACAATATAGAATCCTTTATATGGCCATAATTTACATATCCAAAGTATGGAATGTCTCCATTTTCAAAACTGGTGATACATTTTTTTGAAAATGCAATCGGTTCTCCAAAACATCCACATATCTCATCATATCCAGTCCACGCTGGCTGTTCCTCGCAACTATCTATTTGGCTTTTTTCAGCCTTTTCGCAGCCAATCACGAATAGAGCCACTAATATCATAATAATGGTATGAAATATGGGATTCATAGCGTGTAGATTTTATTGAATGAATTAAATTCCACCTGCTTTGTCCCCAAATTTTTATTGCTGAATACCTTTTCCATTGAGTAAAAATTTAATACGTTCGTAAATAAGAATCTAAATAGGTTCGGCAAAAAAATCTCCGGATATCCTTTTGCTATTTCATTTTATTCGAAATGTCAATGCTAAAGTAAGATAACTTATACAACTGGTCAAAAAAAGTTATTCTTTGTTGTTGTGGATTTTGGGCTTATTTTTTGAAAAAAACTAATTTTTAAAATTATATTAATTGGACTTATAGAATCGTTTGCAAATATTCGTAAATGCAATCAAAAGATCTATAAATGGCGAATAAGATTTTTTACTTTAATCTAACTAAGCGATCGGATCTACAGCTCGTTCGAAGGATTTTTTCCTCTTATTTGGCTTTCTTGTAGATCGGTACAGTGGAGCATGGCTCGCCATACATAATGCTCAGTGCAGTAGGCAATAGCCGGGCCGTGATGGCTGCATAGGCAGATGGTGGTACCGGTCGGTCGCTACAGCCTTTGATGACTACGCGTTGCCCGTCGTAGGCGCTTAGGTCGAGGGCGTCGATTTCGCGGGCATAATGCTGCTGTAGGTATTCGGCCTCCGTACCTACGAAGATGATTCCACCTGCCTCTTGGAGGTATTTTGCGACCAACATAAAGGCCCAAACAGGTAGGATGGCGTCTGTGCTGCAATATACCAGCGTGACACAGCCCTGATAGGGTGTCCAGTCCATGTTTTTGAGGGCCTCGCGGAAGTCTTTCTCCTTGAGGATCAATCCATGAAAAAGGTAGTCTTTGAGATCGATTTTCTGCCATGCTTTTTTGGGGTACAGCAGTTCGAGGTTGAGGGTTTGGATCCCACTTTCTGCGACTCTATTTCTTAATACATCTTCCATGGTGTGGTTTATTTTGGTGTGATTTGTGTCTATTTTGTATGTTCGAATTTCGTAAGCTTATTAACGGATCTGCTAGCTGATCGGTTCACCGATTTCATTTTCGTTGGGTTGGAATTCCTTGAGGCTGGGTAGATCCTTGATGGATTTCAGGCCGAAGTAATCCATAAATTTTGCACTGGTGCGGTATAGTAGGGGTTTGCCAGGTCCATCGGCACGTCCGGCGATCTCTACGAGGTCTTTTTCGAGGAGTTTCTGTACCACATAGTCACAGTTGACCCCACGGATGCTTTCTATTTCCGTTTTGGAGACGGGCTGCTTGTAGGCGATGATGGAAAGTGTCTCGATGGCGGCTTTGCTCAGTTTTTTCTGGTTGATGGTCTTCAGATAGTGGGAAAGGGTTAGGTGATAAGCCCCCTTGGTCATGAAGCGGTATCCGCCCGAAATTTCGGTTAGCTCGAATGCAAAGTCATCCTGACCATATTTTTGGCCAATGGCCTCGATGGCTGCGAGTATCTCAGCTTCTGGAAATGCAAGCCCGAAGGTATCGGTCAATACCCCGCTGATCTCCTCCAGACTGACCGATTGCTCAGCAGCGAAGATGATGGCCTCGATGTGTAATTGAAGATTGATCATGGTGCAAAGGTATGTATTCTAGCCCTTATGAAAAAAACTGGTAGATCAATAAACTGCCGAAGTACGCCATTGCCGTCATATATCCCAATTGGATCATGGGCCATTTCCAGCCATTGGTTTCCTTTTTGGTCACTGCCAGGGTACTCATGCATTGCATCGCAAACACATAAAATACCAGCAGGGAAAGTGCCGTGGGGAAATCATATCGCTTGGTGACGCCGTCCGTTTTGAGTTCGGCGCCCATTTTTTGGCGTAGTGTGGCGGTGCTTTCGTCCTCATCATCCGTACTACCGATGCTGTAGATGGTGGCCATCGTACCTACGAAAACCTCTCTCGCAGCGAAGGATGTAATCAGGGCGATCCCTATTTTCCAATCAAATCCCAGTGGGGCGATCGCAGGCTCAATGGCTTTTCCCAGGTAGCCCGCATAGGAGTAGCTTATTTTGGCACCTTGTATCTGCGCATCTCTTTCGTCTTCTGTTAGGGTCGCGTAGTCTGGTTTGGCGGATACTTCTGCAAGGGCTTTGGCATCCATATCACCTGGCCCATAGCTCGCTAAAAACCACAACACGATGGAGATCCCAAGGATAACCTGACCCGCACTGCTGATAAAGGACCATACCTTTTCGCGAACGGTAAGGAGTACATTTTTCATCAGCGGCGCTTTATATACTGGGAGTTCTATCATCAGTTGGGAGTTTTGCTTCGACTTGATCACCCACTTGAAGACCAAGGCAGCCACTAGGGATGCGATGATCCCCAACAGATACAATCCCATGAAAGCCAGCCCTTGGTAATTGAAGATGCCCCAGTTTCCATCTGGTACTACAAATCCAATGAGTACCGCGTACACGGGAATCCGAGCCGAGCAACTAATCAGTGGAGCGACCATCATGGTGATTATGCGTTCTTTCCAGTCAGTGATGGTCCGGGTAGCCATGATGGCTGGGATGGCGCAGGCACCACTGGAGATGAGGGATACAAGGCTCCGGCCATTCATCCCAAATTTTTGCATGATCTCGTCAAACATAAATACGGCCCTACTCATGTATCCGGATTCCTCTAGGAGAGCTATCAGTAAGAAAAGGATGGTGATCTGCGGTACGAATACCACGACACCCCCAAGCCCTGCTATCACGCCATCTGTGAGTAAATCGGTATACCAGGCCTCTGGCATGATCGACTTGACACCATCCGTCATCCAAGCGAAGGTCTCCTCAATCCAGCCCATCGGTGCCTCACTCCATGCGTAGATGGCCTGGAAGACGAACAGCATGATGGTGAAAAAAATCAGCGGCCCGATGAAACGGTGGGTGATGATCTGATCGATGCGATGGGTCCATTTGGTGTAGCCCTCACTTGGGATGTCCAAAGTCCTTTTGATCGATGGTGCCATATCTCGGAATCGAGTCATGGTCTCGTTGATTTGATACCTGAGCCTGTTGAAATTTTGGCTTTGTACCGATTGCTCTATGCCTTGCTGAAGGGCAGGTGCGAGTGAAATATCTTGTGCCAGGTGGCAGCTGACGAGTTTGCTATAGTCGGTTTTTCCTGCCTCCCATCCGCTGATGGATTGGATCAAGGATTTTTCATCTGCGCTGAGGGCGTAGAAAGCCTCTTTGCGTAGGTATGCGCTGTGGGGTGGGGCGCTTTGGTGGAATTGATCAATGGCTTGGAGCAGATTATCCTTACCCTCAGCTGTCCTTCCTGAAATGGGTACCACAGGCACCTGAAGGTAAGCTTGCAGCGCTGCTATGTCCACTTGAATATTCTCTGCTGCTGCCAGATCCATCATATTCACTGCGAGGATCATGGGGATGCCCAGGTCGATAATTTGTGTGGCGAGTAGCATGTGCCGCTCCAGGTTCATCACATCGAGAACATACACCACTAGATCGGGAAAGTTGAGATGTTGAGGATTGGTCAGGATCTCGCCGACGATGCGCTCATCGCTGGAGTTTGGGTATAAGCTGTAGCAACCTGGCAGATCTGTGACTGCTACTTTTTTGCCAGATGGCAGATCAAAGGCGCCTGTCTTTTTTTCGATGGTGACTCCCGGAAAATTGGAAACCTGCTGCCGGAGACCCGTGAGTAGATTAAATATACTTGATTTTCCTGCATTCGGATTGCCTACGAGGGCTATTTTTAAGTGGTCTGATTTCATGGTCTTGATTTATGTTGGTGTAGCATGGTTAGGAGGGCTAAGTGAATTTCGGATATCTTTTGCTTCGGAATTAGATTTCCTGAAGGATGATGCCTTCCGCCTCTGATTTTCTGAGGGCGATGAAGTGGCGCCCTACGGATACATAGAGAGACTGACCGAATGGAGATTTTCGGACCACGGACAGATTCACTCCGGGTTCGATACCGAGGGCCATGAGTTTACAGGCATGCGCTTCTATTTCAAGGGCATGGACAGTGGCCGATTTTCCCACTGATAAGTTCACAAGGCTTGGTCGCACTTTCTGCTGCATGTCAACATGTTTGAGTTCGATACAAAGATAACACGGGGCTTTCGATCAAAGCGGATATTCCTAAGAAATATTCTAAATAAGGAGATTCGCTGCCCTGATTTCTCCAAATTATCCCCGTAAAATCAAAGGCGGAGAAAAAAAGTTAAAATTTTTATAACTGGGATAGGGGTAAGGGCTGCTCTGCTTCGTCTTAGCAGTGTATTGATTGACAAACCATAAAAAAGGGATACCATGCAACTACATACGACCGAGCAGCAGACCATGTCCAATAGCCAATTCTTCAAGTTACTGACAGAAGATCAGCGGACGTTTTTTCAGAGTAGGGCAGTGGTGCAGCAGTTTGAGAAGTCCACGAAGATCTTCCAGACCAATGACCCGACGAAGTTTGTCTATCTCCTTTTAAGTGGACAAGTGAAGCTTGCCAATGGCCCTGATGAAGAGCGGACCATCGTGAAGCAGCTGATTTTTCAGGGAGAAATCTTCGGAGAGCAAGTTTTTGCGAAAAATGCTGTACGGGGTGAGTATGCAGAGTGTATCGGTGCCGTTCGGGTACTGGCTATCCGGTCTGAGGACTTCATGAGTATGGTCGCCCAAAACCACAAATTGATTCAATACGTCTCTGGCCTGATCGTGCTGCGCCTAAAGGAACTACAGAATCGCGTGCAAAATTTTGTGGTGATGCCTGCACGGGATCGCATCATTTACCATCTACTACAAGTGGCCCGAAGAGCGGGTATCACCATCGGACAGGAGGAGCGGCTGATCACTGCGGGCGTTTCCCCCAAGGATATCGCTTCCATGACCGATACTTCTCGCCAGACCGTGGCCAGGGTATTGTCAAAATTGCAGTCTGAAGGCTTGATTTATTTTTCGAAGCGCAATGCCAATAAACTGCTGGTCAAAGATATCTTCAAAATAGAGCAATACATGACCCAAGCCTACGCCATCTAAATTGTACATTATATATCAAAAACATGGGAAAAAGAAGTACACTATACAATAAAAAAACATTTTAAATACTGAAAACTTTAGTGTGTGTGGGGAGCAAATTCTTTCAGGAGATTTGCTCCTTTTTTTATGAATATAGGGGCTAAATCTAGAAGGAGAAATAGGGGGATATCCTTCTGGTGTCGACCTAGGGAAAAAGCCAAAAAACATATCGGCGACAAAAGTAGACTGAGATCTTGTTTTACAATGATGTTCTTAGTAAAAAAAAATTATTATCAAAAGATAGCAAATAACAAGAAATATCATTTAGTTATGAGCCGCTTGGGTAGATTGCTTGATTATTAATATTTGGTAAAATGCTTATATTTCAATTATTTATATAGATTTTTGTTGTAAAAATGATATTTGGGAGTTGCGAATATGAAAAATGTGAATTACTTTTGCAATACTAGATATAAAAACAAAAAAGTTTCTCTCACATTTCAAAAGTTAAAAAAATGAAAAATTTAACCTACAAACCTACTGAACCCTTTTTGCATCGAATCAGGCAGATCATGATGAGCTTTTTCCGAGTGTGGATTTTGATCGTTTTAGGTGCGGCGGGTGTACAAGCGCAAGGAAGTGGTGCCAATCCAAATGCCCTAATTCCCGTAGCTGGAGAGGATGTGATCAATCAAAACCAATACTATGTCACACTGCTGAAAAAATGCAATGACAAGGGGGATGTTTACTTTGAGTTTGGCCCCAAACCCAAAGACCTTGGTGGTATCAAGCAATCGCCAATTGCTCAAACCCAAGTCCAATCTTTCGACTAAAAGAGGCTGCAAAAATTATTTTATCATGAGAAGTCTACAAATAGTGCTGCTGAGTCTGATTAGTTTTATTATCCAAGCTCAAAACCTTGTGAAAAATCCAGGATTTGAGGAGTATACCAAATGTCCTGAAGGCGAAGGCCCGAGAGGGAACTGGAATGGATTTGTGAAAGATTGGGGTAGTATAAATAGGACAACCGCATCCTATCCTCCAAGTCCTGGCTATTATTTCAGAGTGGACTGTTTCAAGGAGTTTGCCTTTGATAGCCTCTATTGGTTCACTCAAAAAGATTCGATCATGCCCTATGAAGGGCTAGCAATGGCTCAAATTAATCTTACAAGCTTAGGCGATAGGAATTCGAATAGAAAGTACGCATATTATTTTACAAAACTAAAAGAACCGCTCATAAAAGACTCAACTTACCGAGTGGAGTATTATGTACATTGGAATAGATTTTACCAAATTTCAGATCACTTTGGTGTGACCTTCATCCGGGATACTTCAGAAATATACGCCCAAAATGGGTATCAATACCTTACGGATGATTATGTAGGCATTAGAGATACTTTTTTAGGACCTGACCTACTATGGCACAAAGTAGAGGGCTGCTACACCGCTAAGGGCGGAGAAGAATGGTTGTTATTGGGAGAATTCATACCTGCGGAAGAAATCCATATACATCCTTGGGAACCACTATGGGGATTAAATGGAACTGGCGGATTCATTCCTATGATGGATAATTTTTATGTGGGAAAGGCAAGCTCGGTAGCTGAAGATGATTATAGCATGAAAGTCTGTGATGGAGAAGAAATCACCTTACCTTCTCCACAAAACCCCAACACGAAAATCGTTGATGAAAATGGTAATGAAGCTAAAAGTGTATATGTAGATTGGCCTAATAGTTACACCTTCTATTTTGAAGATGCATGCTACGGCATATTGGGATCGATAGAAGTGGGAAGCGAGATATGTATCGATATGATAGACACGACCATCGTCATATGTGATAATCAAAAATTGGCGTTGACAAAAATCCTGAGCGAGGACTATGAAATAATAGACAGGGACGGAAACATCGTAATATCATTTGAATCAGGAGAAACGGGAAACTACGAAATGATAGCGAGACACAAGAAATACGGTGAATGGGGAAGAATAAAAATAGAGGTGGTAGCATGTGATGATTGTAAACTGATCGTACCAAACATATTGAGTCTAAGCTCCACGAATGCCAACAACATTTGGATGCCACTCAGCAAATGCTCATTTGAAACCTTCCAAGTAGCGATATTTGATCGCTGGGGCAACCAAGTATTCAGAAGTGAAGATCCAAATATCGGATGGGAAGGCAGGTATAATGGAGCTATGTGTAGCGTAGGGGTTTACCTATATCAAATAAAATATAAGTTCAAACATCCTGTAATACCACAAAATGAAAAAATAAAGTATGGAGATATAACATTAATAAGGTGAACCTGCTATAACAAGTGCTTTGACGACAGTTTTGGCTATAGCCAAAAACCGTCGCAAAGTACAGTCGTTATCTTCGATCAACCGCTTCTTCCCGAAGTACGTAACATTTCGAAACGGTGACGGCCTTTCAAATATGGCTTATTCTTGGTCAAAACAACGTTATTTCTCGATTAATAACATTGTCTCACCATTACCAAATTGTGCTATACTGACCAAGCATCCGCCATCATCAAATATCAGCATAAAAAAGGATACCATCTTCGGGAGTACCATAGTGTTGAACTCAAGATCAGATTATCTCCCTACGTTTGAAAAACCAGCGGTAAGCGGTCGTGCATTGGAAGGACGTTTTCGCTCAGAGGTAGGATGTTCCAAGGATAGGTGCTAGTCTTGGCTCTGACATTCCAGTCATGGGTCGGCTGAGTGTAGCTCCGGAGGTTCAATTTTTTTACGATTTTATGCCTGACCAGCTCACACCTATGGGTATTGAGCCTGCTCCAGAACATATCGCATCCTTGCCTGGATTCCAAGAAGTGGCGAGCTCTGGGCGGGTAAGGTCCTATGAAAAGAAATTTTTCTTTTTTAATGTGGTGCTGCGTTATAGATTGTAGCATTTCAAAAATTAAACTATTTTAGATTCAAGTCTCTTAAAGATGAATTTAATTGATTAACAAAAGTTGCATTTGAGACTTGAATTCACATTTTTACATATACCCCGAATCTGCGAAGCTAAAATATTTATTTCCGGCGATGATGATGTGATCCAAGAGCATCATATCGAATATTTTGCACCCTTCGGCTACTTTTTTTGTGAGTTTGATGTCGGCATCACTGGGTGTGAGATTGCCAGACGGGTGATTGTGGGCTAAGATGATCCCCGAGGCTTGATTTTCGATGGCGTGAGAAAAGATAATCCGTACATCGACCACCACGGCGGAGAGGCCTCCTTTCCCGATGTTGATGGCCTTGACCACACGGCTGGCTCTATTCGTGAGGAGGATAAAAAATTCTTCGTGGTTGATATTTTCGAGGTATGGTGTCAAGACTTTGAAAGCATCGAAGCTGGATTTGATGACGGGTTTTTCTTCGACCTTGCTGGCCTGCCTTCGGGTGCTGAGTTCGAGTGCAGCTACGATGGTGATGGCTTTGGCGTCGCCTATTCCTTTTTCTTTGCAGAGTTCGGCGATTGATTTTCGGCTAAGTTCGTCGAGGCTGTTGTTGGCCTTTGCGAGGATTTTTTTGGCGAGGTCTACCGCACTGAGGCTTCTGGTACCCGATCCGAGTAGGATGGCGAGCAGCTCCGCATTGGTCAGGGCTGTTTTGCCGAGGTGCATCAGTTTTTCGCGGGGTCTGTCTTCGGAGCTCCAGCTATTGATGGGCAGGTATTCTGAATTTTGGTTTTTATCTTCCATTTTGGGTATTTTGGCGTGGTATTATTTATTTTGGAGTAAGGTGATACCTACGCGAATGATGTGGTAAGGGATCTGACCATCGCAGGCATCGAAGAGGGGTTTTAGTTTATCCGTATGGCCCACTTTTTGGATGGCATCAGCGACCATGTTTTTCTGGTCTTGGGTGATGAATTGCTCCAATTTTATGGTCCTGCCGCGAAGATAGAGTTCGCTGAGGTGGCTGAATACCGTGCTAACATTGATCTCTCGTTCGGCGGCTATTTCCTCAGGGCTCAATCCTTGTTGGTACATGAGGTAGGTAAGCTCCAGGCTTTTGCTCAATTCGGCGGATTCTTTCCATTCGGGATAGATGACTTTTCGGACGATTTTCAGGACATCGAATCCGTAATTGTTCAGTTTCGCATTTCCGATCCCGGCTATGGCGCTGAGTTCTTCGAGTGATTTTGGCGCTTGCTGGACTATCTCCTCAAGGGTGGCATCGTGGAATACGACGAATGGTGCTACACCTTGGGCGGCAGCTTTTTCGGACCGCCACATTTTCAGCTCTGCAAGCAGACGAGCGGTGGGGCTTTGGTCACGGACGATGGCTGCAGAAACAGAGGCCTTCTTGGATTTTTTCTCTCCAGCATCCAGCACACCAGGATCTTGATAGGCGGTGACCCGGAATTCAAAGTCTGCATCCAAAATATTTTTTGATAGCGGCGTGGCTTTCAAGTGACTGTGGTCGGTATAGTCGATGCGGAGATAACCCCGATTGATCATCTGTGTGATGTAATGCCGCCAATCTGGAAAAGGGATGTTCAGACCAGCGCCGTAGGTCTTGATCTGATCAAAGCCCTTCTCCAGGAGTTCCTGCTCCCTGCTGCCCCGTAGCAAGAGGATGAGCATCTGGAGGCTCAGCTTTTCGCCACTGCGGATGACCGCAGATAAAGCCTTCTGGGCCAGGACCTTCCCATCGATGGTTTTCGGGGGGAAGAGGCAGTTGTCACAGTGACCGCAGCCTTCTACACGGTATTCGCCAAAATAACTGAGGATCATATTGGTCCGACAATCTGAAGTGGTGGAAAATTCCCACATTCGGTCGAGTTTGGCATGCTGTACATTCCGAAATACCTCGTCACTCGGACTATCATCGATGAAGGATTTCAGCATCGAGAAGTCGTTCCAGCTGTAAAACAAAATGCTCTGTGCTGGGGAGCCATCCCTTCCACTTCGGCCGATCTCCTGGTAGAAGCCTTCGAGATTTTTGGGCATATTGTGGTGTATGACCCATCGGATATTGGATTTGTCAATACCCATCCCGAAAGCGATGGTGGCACATATGATTTTCACCTCATCATGGGTAAATCGCTGCTGTACCTTTTCGCGGTCGTCTGGGCCCATGCCCGCATGATAAAAATTAGCGGGAATCCCATGTTTCTGGAGTTTCTGGGCGAGATCTTCCGTGCCTTTTCTGCTCAGACAATAGATGATGCCTGAGTGATCACCCTGCTGGTGGATGAACTGTACGATCTGCTTAAACTTATCCTGACCGGGCAGAGCAGATATGGTGATGTTTTTTCGCTCAAAGCTATTGATGAAGGTCTTCACCTGCTGTAAATGTAGTTTTTCGGCGATATCGTGCTGCGTGGAGGCATCCGCAGTAGCGGTCAGGGCTACGAAAGGCGTATTCCGAAACTGCTTCCGCAAGTCACCCAATACCAGATAATCTGGCCGAAAGTCATTGCCCCACACAGATACGCAGTGTGCCTCATCGATGGCCACGAGGCTGATCGGCACCCGACCGAGCATCGCCATGAAGTCTCGCGATTTCAGTTTTTCAGGGGATACGTAGAGCAGCTTGAGTTGCTGGGACATGATGCGCTGTTCGATGGTTCGCTGCTCGCTGTCCGAGATATTGCTGTGCCAGGCAGCAGCGGCTATACCATTTTCCTTCAATGCAGACACCTGATCATTCATCAGGGCGATGAGCGGTGATACCACGATGGTGAGGTGCGGTAATACTAGGGCTGGTAGCTGGTAGCAGATAGACTTACCCCCGCCCGTAGGCATGATGACCATGGCATCCTGACCCGATAGGATATGCCGGATGATCTCTTCCTGATTGGTCCGAAAACTGCTGTACCCAAAGTATTTCTTGAGCACTTCATAAATCTGATCCATAAGCTACGACTTTTGATGATTGCCGAGGACAAAAATAACAATTTGTAGGAAATCATGGATCTTTGAGGCGTTGTGGTTGATTTATAGTGTAAAAATTAATACTCTTAAGGTCCATTTATAGACTATGATACTCGGGCAGTCATGAGATGAAAGTAAAAGCAGTAGAAGACCAAACCCAAAATTTCACGCAAAGTCCGCAAAGATTTTTCGCAAAGTTCACTGTTAGCGCAAGTTTGTAACTTGTGCTTTGCCGACCAAGCCTTCATTTTCACACAAAGTCCACAAAGAATACCCTCCGCTGTTAGCGCAAGTTTGTAACTTGTGCTTTCCCAACCAAATGCAATTTCACGCAAAGTCCGCAAAGATTTTTCCCAAAGACCACTGTTAACGCAAGTTTGTAATTTGTGCTTTACCGACCAAGCCAAATTTCACGCAAAGGACTCAAAGAATTACCGCCAAGGACGCAAAAGAACTTCAACTGTTAGCGCAAGTTTGTAACTTGTGCTTTACCGTCCAAGCTCCATATCACGCAAAGGCTACAGAGCCATATAGCAATGCCAGAAACCAGCTCCAGCGGAGCGAAATATGAATAGCCGTGGGCTTTAGCCCGCGGATACAAAATCAAAAGAGATCTCCTTTTGGCGACATTTTTGCCCAAATCGCAAAAATGGTGACAAAAGCTAAATGAGCGAATTGCCTTCCAAAATTTCCCAATGCCCATCAATGTGGTGAAAGCACCAACCTCGGAGAGGTTGCATGTCTATAGCCGTGGGCTTTAGCCCGCGGATACAAAATCAAAAGGGATCACCTTTTGGCGACATTTTTGCCCAA
>Ga0209278_1001138_pt1 | contig 16843 bp, 14 predicted proteins | sample JI81BgreenDNA_FD_187504 | JGI IMG/M metagenome (GOLD analysis project Ga0209278, IMG submission 187504) | Wastewater effluent complex algal communities from Wisconsin, to seasonally profile nutrient transformation and Carbon sequestration -... | ecosystem: Engineered > WWTP > Effluent > Algae... | reverse complement strand
AATACATTGCCGGACAAAAGCCACACATCAATTACCTCCTCATTCCAAATGTGGTATACACCTGGCCCGAAGTTGCAGGTGTTGGCTACACCGAAAAGGAATTGAAGGACAAGGACATTCCCTTTAAGTCAGGTGCTTTCCCCTTCAAAGCCAGCGGTCGTGCCCGTGCTTCCATGGATACCGATGGCATCGTCAAGGTGTATGCCCACCAGGATACCGATGAGATTCTGGGCGTTCACATGATTGGTCCACGTGTAGCCGACATGATTGCCGAAGCCGTGGTGGCCATGGAGTTTCGTGCCAGCGCCGAAGACATTGCCCGCATGAGTCATGCGCACCCTACTTACACCGAGGTGTTTAGGGAAGCTTGTTTGGCGGCGACCGGTAACCGAGCAATACACATGTAAGTAGACATGCTACCGCATTTTGGTAGAACAGTGATTTTGGGGGGACGAGCATTACGTTTGAGTTAAAAGCTGAGAGTTAAGAACTAAATTTTGCTTCCGCTAATCGGTAAAAGGATAAGATGGGGTACGCTAAGCTATTAACCCTTGGCTTTTTGCCGGCAATGTTTAGCTGAATTTGGGAATGATGAGGTGAAAACTATCCTCCGTAATCTTCCCAGCTCCCAGCCCCATGCTCCTTGCCTCCAAGGGCCGACTCTTTCCGTATCTTTGCGCCATGTCAGCACTTTTCAACGAATCGCCTAAACTCACGCCCATCAGTGAGGTTGGCGAGCAAGGCCTCATTCGCCTGCTTACCCAAAACATCCGTCATCACCAAAAAGGCACCCTTTTGGGTACAGGAGATGACGCCGCCGTACTTGAAATTCCGGCCGGAGAGCAATGGGTGGTGAGCACCGATAGCCTGGTAGAGGGCATTCATTTTGACCTGACTTACACCCCGCTCAAACATCTCGGCTTTAAGGCGGTGGTGGTAGCCATCAGCGATTTGATCGCCATGCGTGCTAAACCACGTCAAATCACGGTTTCCCTAGCCATTTCGGCCAAATACACGGTAGAATCGATGGAAGAATTGTACCGTGGCATTTTAACGGCCTGCGAGCAATACGAAATCGACCTGGTTGGCGGCGATGTGACGGCTTCGGCCGGTGGTTTGTTCATCAGCTTAACGGCCATGGGCAGCGTGCCTGTGGGTCAGTGGGTAAAGCGTAGTACCGCCAAAGCGGGTGATTTGATTTGCGTTACCGGCGATTTGGGTGGTGCTTTTGTGGGATTGAACCTGTTGGAACGCGAAAAGCGCGTCTTTAAGGCGCATCCCGATGTGCAGCCCGATTTTGGCGACAACGACTATTTGCTCCAGCGCCAGCTGCGCCCCGAAGCCCGCATGGACATGCTCGAAGTTTTCGAGCGCCTGCAAATCCAACCCAGCGCCATGATCGACTTAAGCGACGGTCTGGGACGCGATTTAGAGGCCCTTTGCCTGGCTTCAGAAGTGGGTTGCAAGCTGTATGAAGACAAGCTGCCCATCGATCCCAAGACCATGAGTCAGGCCCTCGATTTCAATCTCGACCCAACCCTGTGCGTTTTGAGCGGGGGCGAAGATTACGAACTGCTTTTCACCATCTCTCAGGCAGATTTTGACAAGGTAAAAAACCATCCCGACATCAGCGTGGTGGGCCACCTCACCGATGTATCAGAAGGTATGTACCTGATTTCGAAGGGCGGAAATGCCATGGAGATGAAGCAGCGAATGTACGTTCCCGAGTGATTGGTACGCTCGATGATACGTTACAATCTTCTAAGCTCAAAGAAGGGTGGTAGAGGTAAAAATTAAAAGTTAAAAACCAAGGAGCTGTTGGGTGGGGTGAAGATTCGTGGTTTTGTCCACAATTCAGATTTTCCGTGTCTGAGAGAGTTGTACGCTCGATGTTTCTTGGTCGTTTTTCTACGTTCAAAAAAGGGGGTAGTGGTAAAAATTAAAAGTACCTGTTGTGCGGTTTGTGAGGAGATACAAAGTCCTTGGAAAACACACGACAGTCTTCAATGTATAGATGCAGCAGACGCGTATTCATCCTTCAAACCATGCGATCATTCCCTGTGTTGAGGCATCAAATCATTAAAAAAGCCAAGCGATAGCAATGTAGATGCAACTTTATTGCACGATTAATTTTTGCAATTAACTTTGTGTTAAATAATTACTCACCTTGTGATGCAACCAAGTTTCAAAATGAAACGTCTTTGAAATATGAAAAAGCCCTTCCTACCCCTTGTCTTTTTTGTAGCCGCACTCGCGCTGCTTTCTTGTAACAAAACTGAAGACCTGGGTCCTGAACCCTGCACCGACATAGAACCAACCAGATTAACAGGTTCTTTTTACGTTGATGGTTTTTTTCCGTTGCACAGCAGGTATTATTGGCTATACAACGATACACTTTTTGATATTGAAGGCAATGTAGAAAGCACAACGGTACGCATGCTCACGGCAAAAGAGGGCTATTCCCATAGGTTCCGAGAGCCAAAGGGTCCTGTTTTGGTTTCCTTCAGCAGTATTTTGCCAGACATGGCTTTCCGCAACGATTCCGTTTTTCTTACAGGGACACGCGACAATTTACACAGCACTAAATGCGTACGACTGTTTAGTCCCCTTCTATTCCCAACTACCGATACCATCAAGTTAAATAATGCCCAAACTTTGATGCCCTTCCCTCAAGAAGTTATTACCCCAGCAGGTACCTTCAACAATAATTTTATCGTGCAGAGTATTTCTCAAACCTTACTCTTTAGCCGTGAAGTAGGACTGTTACATCTCAGCTCAAAACTTAGAAATCCCACTACAGGAGCATATTACACCCGACGGTCGGTTTGGCTCAAAGAAGCGGTTCTTGACGGAAGCATGGGAAGGTGGGGTAACTGACTTTTTACATTTCTGGTGACCGCTTAAAAGCACTAAAACCGAACCAACAGATCTCTATGGTAACCAAGTCGCCAGATTCGGTGGCTAAAATTACGCGGAGATTGGGTGTGGCGAAAGCTCCTGATACTTCCGCGATTCCGGCCTTTCGTGCTTGACTCAGGGTGGTATGCTCTATGACGCGTTACAGTTCTGTTACGCTCCTAAGGGGTGGAAGAGGTAAAAAGTAAAAGTTAAAAATTAAGACCAATAGTGGTCAGGGTTCGTACTGCTCTGGGTGCCTAGTTGGTTTCGGCGACTGCCATTGTGGCTGATTGTGGGGTTTTGGCGTTATTGTTGACTTGTGCAGCAACATCCAAATGATAGGAGCGCGGCCAAAAGCTGCTACGCTTTTGTTAACTTTGGCAGGTTTAAGCATTCATTCCGTATTTACTCCGCATGTTAGGTATTTTCACCAAAGCCCTGAATAGCATTTTCGGCAATAAGTCCGACCGCGATATCAAAGTGTTGCTTCCCCGGGTAGCCGAAATCAACACCCATTTCGAACAGCTTCGCAACCTGAGCCACGACCAGTTGCGTGCCAAAACGACCGAATTCCGTGCCCGCATCCAGCAGGCGCTCACCGAAACCAACCAGCAGTTGGCCGATTTGCGTCAGCAAGCCGAAAAGTTGCCGGCTGGTGCGGTAGATGAGAAGTTTGAATTTTATAGCGAAATCGACAAGCTCGAAAAGGAGCGCGATACCATCCTCGAAAAAGCACTCGATGAATTGTTGCCCGAGGCCTTTGCCGTGGTCAAAGAAACGGCCCGTCGTTTTACTGAAAACGAGACGTTGGAAGTGAGCGCTACCGAAATGGACCGCGACCTCGCAGCCAGCAAAGATTTTGTGCGCATAGAAGGCGACAAAGCCATCTACCAAAACCGATGGCTCGCCGCAGGCAACGAAGTGGTGTGGAACATGGTGCATTACGACGTACAGCTCATCGGCGGTATGGTGCTCCACAGTGGCAAAATTGCTGAAATGGCCACGGGTGAAGGTAAAACCCTCGTGTCGACGCTGCCGGCCTACCTCAATGCCCTCAGCGGCATGGGCGTACACCTGGTAACCGTGAACGACTACCTCGCCAAACGCGACGCCGAGTGGAACGGTCCACTGTTCCAATTCCATGGCATCAGCGTTGATTGTATCGACAAACACCAACCCAACTCGCCCCAGCGCCGCAAGGCTTACCTGGCCGACATCACTTACGGTACCAACAACGAATTTGGTTTCGATTACCTGCGCGACAACATGGCGCATGCCCCCGAAGCCCTCGTGCAACGCAAGCACCACTTCGCCATGGTCGATGAGGTAGACTCGGTACTCATTGACGATGCCCGTACCCCCTTGATCATCAGCGGTCCGGTGCCCCGCGGCGACATCCATGAGTTCCAGGAGCTGAAGCCGCGCATCGAGCGCCTGGTGGAAGCCCAGAAGCGTTTTGTAAACACCGCACTCACCGATGCTAAAAAGCTGTTGGCCGAAGGCAAGAACGAAGAAGGTGGTTTGGCACTTTACCGTGCTTACCGCGGTTTGCCCAAGAGCAAGGCCCTCATCAAGTTTTTGAGCGAATCGGGCATGCGTGGTCAACTTCAAAAGACTGAGGCCTACTACCTACAGGATCAGCAAAAGGAGATGCACAAGGCCGATGAGCCCCTTTTCTTCACCATCGACGAAAAGAACAACACCATTGAGCTGACCGAAAAAGGCATTGAATTGATCACTGCTTCGGGCGAAGATCCACACTTCTTCATCATGCCCGACGTGGGTGCCGAAGTGGCCGATATCGAAAAAAGTGGCCTGAGTGCGCAAGAAAAGGCCGATAAAAAGGCCAAGTTGATGGCCGATTTCCAGGTGAAGTCGGAGCGCATCCACACCATGAACCAGTTGCTCAAGGCCTACTGCCTGTTTGAACGCGATGTGGAATACATCGTTGACCAGAACAAGGTGAAGATCGTAGACGAGCAAACGGGCCGCGTTCTCGACGGTCGCCGCTACAGCGACGGACTGCACCAGGCCATCGAAGCCAAGGAAAACGTGAAGGTGGAAGCGGCCACGCAAACTTTTGCCACCGTTACCCTGCAGAACTACTTCCGCATGTACCACAAGCTGGCCGGTATGACCGGTACGGCCGAAACAGAAGCCGGTGAATTGTGGGAAATCTACAAATTGGACGTGGTGGTAATTCCTACCAACCGCCCCATTGTGCGCAAAGACGAAGAAGATGTGGTGTACAAAACCATGCGCGAAAAGTACAATGCGGTGATTGATGAGGTAGATAAAATCGTGGCAGCCGGTCGTCCGGTGCTCGTGGGTACTACCTCGGTAGAAACTTCTGAGTTGCTAAGCCGCATGCTCAACCTGCGCAAAATCAAGCACAACGTCCTAAACGCCAAGCAGCACCAGCGCGAAGCAGAGATTGTGGCAGAAGCCGGTCGTGCCGGTACGGTGACCATCGCTACCAACATGGCCGGTCGTGGTACCGACATCAAACTCGGACCGGGCGTAAAAGAGGCCGGTGGTTTGGCCATTATTGGTACCGAGCGCCACGAATCGCGCCGGGTCGACCGCCAGTTGCGTGGTCGTGCCGGTCGCCAGGGTGACCCCGGTTCTTCGCAGTTTTTTGTATCGCTCGAAGACAACCTCATGCGCTTGTTCGGATCGGAACGCATCAGCAAGGTGATGGATACTTTCGGCTACAAAGAAGGCGAAGTGATTCAGCACAGCATGATCACCAAGTCGATTGAGCGTGCCCAAAAGAAAGTAGAAGAAAACAACTTCGGCATCCGCAAGCGCTTGCTCGAGTATGATGACGTGATGAACTCGCAGCGTGAAGTGATTTACGGCAAGCGCCGCCACGCCTTGTACGGCGATCGCTTGAGCGTCGACATCCGCAACATGATCAGCGATGTGGCTGCAGATGTGATAGAGCGTCACCGCGACCAGGGCGATTTCGAAGCCTTCACCCTCGACGTAATTCGCAATTTTGCCATGGAAACAGGCATTACTGCCGAGAGCTTTGCCAAAGACAAGGTAGAAAACCTCAGTGCCCAGTTGGCTCGCGAGGCGCTGGCTGCTTATGATGCTAAAAATGAGCGTGTTGCTGCCATGGCCATGCCGGTCATTCAGTCGGTATTTGAGCAAAAAGGCGAAGTGGTTGAGAACATTGTGGTACCCTTCCAAATGGGTAGCCGCGGTTTGCAAGTGGGCGTGAACCTCAAGAAGGCTTACGACAGCCAGTGCCGCGACATCATCACCGAATTTGAAAAGAGCATCATGCTGTTGCTCATTGACGAAGCATGGAAAAACCACCTGCGCGACATGGACGAGCTGAAACAATCGGTTCAGAATGCCGTTTACGAGCAGAAAGATCCGCTGGTGGTTTACAAAATGGAATCGTTTAACCTGTTTGAGCGCATGCTCAGCGACCTCAATGCAGAGGCCACGGGCATGTTGTTCCAGGGAACCATCCCGGTGCAGGATGCCAGCGAGGTGCGCGAGCAGCGACCCATGCCGCGTCAGGCCCAACCAGCGGTTCAAGCCAGCAAGCCCGCCTATACCAGCAGCAGTTCGGCAGCACCGGCTGCGCCCGGAATTGGCATGCCGCAGCAGCCGGCTCCACGTCCGGTTCAGCCTGTGCATGTAGGCCCTAAAGTGGGTAGAAACGACCCCTGTCCTTGCGGCAGCGGTAAAAAATACAAAGCTTGTCACGGTAAAGAGGAGGCTTAATGGACGTACTTGCCCGGCGAATAGATCACACCATGCTTTCGATGCAGATGCAGCGTGCGGATGTGCTGCGTTTGTGCGAAGAAGCCATGGCCTATGATTTCGCTGCGGTGTGCGTGCCAAGCTACTTTGTGCGCGACATGGCCGATGCGTTGGCTGGCAGTCATGTTCAAGCCTGCACAGTCATTGGCTTTCCCTTTGGGTACCATCCGCCTTTGGTGAAAAAGCATGAGGCTGAAACCGCTTTGCGTGCAGGTGCCAAAGAAATTGACCTGGTGGTGAATTTGGCGGCCTGGTTTTCGGGCGACCGCAAATTGGTGGCTGATGAAATTGCCGCCATCACCTCGGTAACCCATGCACACCAGGCGCGTATCAAAGTCATCATCGAAACCGGCTACCTCGATGCCTCCAACCTTGCCGCTTTGTGTGAGGTTTGTGCCAAATCAAACGTAGATTACGTAAAAACCAGTACGGGATTTGGCAAAGAAGGTGCTCAAATTGCGGTGGTGGAGGAGATGCGTCGTATATTGCCGGAACAAGTAAAAATCAAAGCCTCGGGCGGTATCCGCGAGCGGGCTTTTGCGCTGGAATTGCTGGCAGCAGGAGCCGACCGCATTGGCACATCCTCGGGCATAAAAATGATTAACGCATGAAAACACTGTTGCTTCTGATGAGTTTGCTGACCTCGGCTTTTTCGGTTTGGGCCCAGCAACCTGCCAATACCGACAGTGAGCGGATGGCCAAAGTCCAAACCGATACCCTCAAGACGCGGCGCGACAGCGGCCGCGTATCTTCCAAACCGGCAACCGTTTCTGGATTTAGGGTACAGGTTTACAGCGGGAACAACCGCGCACAGGCCATTCAGATCCGCACCGAAGTACTCGAAAAATACCCCGATTACGCAGCTTACCTCATTTATAAGCAACCTACCTTCAGGGTGAGGGTAGGTGATTTCCGCTCGCGCGCAGCCGCGCAGGAGTTGTTCCGCGAACTCAAAGCCATCTATCCGGTAAGCTTTATTGTGCCCGATGAGGTATTGGAGAATCCCGTTTTAGCGCCACGCGAACCCGAAGAACCACTTGCAGATGATGCTGATAGAACAGATCCGTAAGCAGGCGCAGGAGCTCAGCCCGTGGGTGGTTGCCCAGCGCCGGCATTTGCATATGCATCCCGAATTGTCGTTTGAGGAAGCCCAAACGGCTGCTTTCGTACAACAGCACCTCCGCGATTTGGGCATACCCTTTACGCCCGATGTGGCCGGTCACGGGGTTGTTGGTCTCATTCAAGGTAAAAATCCCGACAAAAAGGTGGTGGCCTTGCGTGCCGATATGGACGCCCTGCCCATCATCGAAGCAAACGAAGTAGCCTACAAATCTACTAAGCCGGGCACCATGCATGCCTGCGGACACGATGCACACACGGCCAGCTTGCTGGGTGCTGCTGCCATCCTGCAATCGGTGCGCGACCATTTTGAAGGTAGCGTTAAGCTTGTTTTCCAGCCTGCCGAAGAACGTTTACCGGGCGGCGCCTCGCTCATGATCAAAGCAGGCGTATTAGAGAATCCCAAACCGGCCAGCATCATTGGTCAACACGTCATGCCGCTTTTGCCTGCCGGTAAGGTGGGTTTCCGCAGCGGCATGTACATGGCCTCGGCCGATGAAATTACCATGACCGTTCGCGGCAAAGGTGGCCATGCCGCCATGCCGCACCTCAATACCGATACCGTGATGGTGACTGCCCAGATATTGGTAGCGCTCCAGCAGATTGTAAGCCGGTATGCCAATCCCACCATTCCTTCTGTGCTGTCGTTTGGCAAAATCACCGCCAACGGCGCCTTCAACATCATTCCCAACGAGGTGGTGGTTTTGGGGACTTTTCGCACCATGGACGAAAAGTGGCGTAAGGAAGCGCACGTCCGCATGAAACAGATTGCCGAGGACATGGCCAAATCGATGGGCGCCAGCTGCGATTTCAGCATCCATGTAGGATATCCTTTCCTTGTAAATGAACCACAACTCACTGCCAGGGCCAAAGCGGCGGCCGCGGCTTATATGGGCGAAGAAAATGTGGTGGAACTCGATTTGTGGATGGCCGCCGAAGATTTTGCCTACTACAGCCAGGTAACCGACGCCTGTTTTTACCGTTTAGGTACCCGCAACGAAGCGCGTGGCATTACGTCGGCCGTGCATACTCCCACTTTCGACATAGACGAAACCGCCCTCGAAACCGGTTGTGGCCTCATGGCCTGGTTGGCCGTGCAGGAATTGCAGGCTTAGTCGGTAATCAATCCCTTTTCGAAAGCCAAAATGGCGTCGCGGTAAGGCGCAGGAAGCGGAATGGTTTTGTCGTTTCGGTAATCGTATACCACCAATACAGCGCTGGCAACGGTAATGATTTTTTCGCCGGCTGCGGTTTGTTTCACCACCAGGTATTCCATCTCAAAACTTTTGTTGCCCAGGCGAGAGGTCCGCATTTGCACAGCAGCTTTATCGCGTGGGAAGAGGGGTTCGAGGTAGTGAATGGTGTTGCTGGCCAAGATCATGCCTACTTCGTCCCAGTTCCAACGCACCACTTCGCGGAAGTAATCGATGCGGGCCTGCTCAAAATAACTCAGGTAAACGGCATTGTTTACATGCTGCAAGGCATCGATATCGGCCCAGCGAATGTGAATGGGGCTGCTGAATAAAAAATTTTCGCGTGCAGGTATTTTTAAATCGGGCATGTTGAATCGTTAAATTTGGGCAACAGAAGCAGCCAATGGCCAAAAGTGCACACAAAGAAACGGAAATCGACTGGCATGACCTAAAAGACAGGTTACGCAGGCAGTCAGATGCCTATGGGGTGCACACCAGCGTCGACAGCTTGCAGCAGCAATGGATGCGGCTGTTCAGCTTTTTTCAGCACAGCACCGAAGGCATGTTGCTGCTCGACGATGCAGGCAATGTGTTGCTGGCCAACCGCGAGAGCCAGCATCTTTTTGGTAAAAGCCAGGACGAGCTGATGGCGAGCACTTTGTTTGACCTGCTTCCTCTTGAACACGAAGTTGTACGTGAACCCCGTGCCTGGCTTGATGCAGCCGCTTCGATGGGACTTTATACCACAGGCGATAGTATGCGTAACCGCCGAAGTTTTTCCATCCGGCAGCTGGGCATAGAGGAGTATGGTGAAAAACCCTTTATCCAGGTTTATATCCGCGAGGTAACCGACCTCGTGCGTCAAAGTGAGTACGAGGCTGAACAATTGGCCATGCTCTTGCAGATGTTGTCGCACTCACACGAGCCCTTCATCCTGCTCGATGCCTCGCTCACCATTTTCGAATTCAACGAAGCCGCCAGCCGCATGATGCATGCCATTACCGGTCGTTACATGCGCAAAGGTCTTTCATACCTCGATTATGCCAATCCGGGACGGGCCAAAGAAAAGGGCTGGGAGATTTTTCGCGAGGTATTGTCGGGTTTGGTGGTTGAAAGGGAGGTCAAGGTTCCATCGCCCATGGGAGGAAGTCCGTTCACCTGGCTGCTCACTTATCAGCCACTCTACGACGCCTATGGAGAGATGGCCGGGGTATTTATTGGTGGGCTCGATCAGACCCAGGAGCGCATCTGGCAGCAGATGTTGGAAGATCAGGGCGAGCGATTGGCCGCCTGGGAAGCACGCGGTGATATGGCTATCTGCCTGCTCGACGAAGATTTCAAGATCCGCTATGCAGGTGGCGGCTTAGCGGCTTGGCTGGGACTCACCGGGAGGCGCATAGAAGGCAGTAGCATGCGCAAGTTTTTGCCGGCCAAAAGTCCATTACTTGCTCAAATTGAACAACACCGCATCAACGAGCAAACACAGGCCTATGAGGCCATTTGGGAATTGGTTGCTACCGATAAAAGCAAGTTTCGGGTGAAGGTGGCCATGCAACCCATAGAAACCACCGAAATCAAAGCCGCTTACCTCTTGCAGCTGGAGCAGAGCAAAGCAGCCGATGAGCGGCTTCAGCTAGAGTTGGCCCTCCAACTGCTGAGCTCAGGTAATTTAACCCTGCCGGTAAAATCTTTCGTGCTGTTTGACTCCTTGGGCAATAGCCTTCAGCAGGGTACCTGGCCGCTGCCAGGCATTGATTGGCCTGCTGAGCGACCAGCACAGTTGCGACAGCACCTGCAGTTGCTGGGCAAACAGCCGGGCACCTTGTTGAAGCAATGGGAGGAGCAAGGCAGGTCACCCCTGCATTTCAAAGTGAAAATGGGCGAAATAAACAGTCACTGGGTGCTTGCAGAAGAGAAAGATGCATCGGGCGTTTCGGTACAACTGTTGGCTATGCTCGATGATGCAGCTGCGAAAAGGGTACCCGAATTGGAGCGGGAAGTGGGTAAACTCAAGGATCAAGTTGAACGCTTGTCAAGCACGGGAAGCCGTTGGCAGGCTGCTTTCGAACTGATCAATGGGGTATTCGAGAGCCTCAGTTGGGAGTATGCCGTTGATGAAAAACGATTCCACTTTTATACGCCACCTGCCAAAATGCTGTTTGGTGTGAGGACGAAGCAGCTCGATTTGCCGCAGCTGCTGCCCTTTTTGCATCCTGCCGATGCGCGACAGCTCATGCAGCTGTTGGCAGAACCGCCCGCTGCTTCGGCTTTGCTCAAGGGTTTGTTGCGGGTGCGCAACCAGGAAGACACCTTCGATAACTGGCATTATAGCCTCATGGCAGCCGGTGAGACCGGGCGTTGGCGGGGCCTGTGGTACCGGCCAATAGATACAGACAGTAACCTTTCCATCGAGCACTTTCTTGGGTTTTCGCGCTTTCTCGACGATATCGGCTGGGGAGCGCTCATCCTCGACAAGCAAATGCGGCTCGAGCATGCCTCGGCTTTGGCTATCGACTGGTTGAACCTGCCCGAACACTGGGCATTGGAAGTTTTCGATAAGCTGGAGGCCGTGCAACAAACACGTCTGGCAGCAGAGGCGTGCGGTTTTCGTGAGCCCGGTAGCCTCTATCAGTTCGAATATTTTAATGCCTATACCCAACGCTGGTTGTTTGTGTGGATTTACACCACCCAGAGCATACGCGCCGTTTACCTGCAGCTCATGAAATAGTTTTGCCCCAAAAAGCATTCTGATAGTTAGACTTTATGTATATTTATCCGTCGACATTGTTCGGCAGAGCTATCACAATTCACTGCGCATGAAAGTACTCATAATCGACGACGATCCTATTTTGATCATGGTTTGTACCCGCCTGATGAAAATTACCGGATTTTCGGAAGAGGTAATGGCTGCCCGCGAAGGCAAGGAAGCCGTTGAAAAGTTGCGCGCCTTGATTGGTCAGCCGGAGGAAGAATTGCCCCGCCTGATTTTGCTCGACATCAACATGCCAGTGATGAACGGATGGGAATTTTTGGCAGAGTATCTGCGCATGATTGACCAGTTCAGTAAAATCATTCCGGTTTTCATGCTGAGCTCTACCATTGATCAGGCCGATTTCGACAAGGCCAAAACTTATCATGTGGTGAAAGGTTTTTACAGCAAGCCACTGACCAAGGAGAATTTGTTTGAAATAGAGGCACTTATAAAAGGTTAATGCCTATTTGTTTTGCGGTCAGTGCTTTTGAAGCTACTTTTGCACCATGAATGAAACCAAGCGGCAACTTCGGGTCGCGAAATTGATTCAGCAAGAAATTGCTGACATCCTGCAACGCGAGTTGCCGGGACTTACAGCCGGAGGACTTACCACCATCACCAAAGTACGGGTTACGCCCGATTTGTCGCTGGCACGCTATTATGTGAGTGTGCTGGGTCAACAAAAACACCAGACCGTTGATCGCTTGAATGAAGCCCGCGCTGAAGTTCGTTTGCGGCTGGGTCAACGCTTGCGCCATCAGTTGCGCATTGTACCACAGCTTGAATGCTACCTCGATGATTCATTGGATTATATCGAAAACATTGACCGTTTGTTAAACGGAGGAGATGCCTGATAGGGCAGGGCCATGCAACACAACGAATTACGACAAACACTCTCTGAGATTTTCAGAAACCGACCCCACTTTCGCTCGGTTTTTTATGTGCTGATCGACATCCTAATCGTTAGCTTTTGGCACATACGCCGTGGCATTCTGTCGTTTGCCCGTGCGCACCAAGGACCAGTTCACGTGCTCGATGCCGGTACCGGTCTGGGCCAATATGTGTATTACCTCACGCGTAACTTTCCCAGCTGGAACATCTACGCAACCGATGTATCGGCCAATGAAATTTGTGAGTGTAACCGCTATTTCCACCGACTGCAATACGAAAGGGTGTTGTTTCGCACCGAAGACCTCCAGGAGATGAATAGGAGTGAGGTATATGACCTTATTTTGGCGGTGAATGTGGTGGAGTATGTTGACAACGACCGTCTGGTGATGGAGAACTTCTACAAGGCTTTGAAGCCGGGAGGCATGCTGCTCATGTCGATGCAGTCTGACAAGTCGAAGGTCATCCAGCCCAATTTCACCAACAAATTGTTGGGCAATAAGTCGGTAAGCCACCGCTACAATAACCTCGAAATCAAGAAATGTCTGCGCGAATTGGGTTACAAGCACATCAAAGCGCATTATGCCTACGGGGCTTCGGGTAGGGTTTCTACCGTTTTGGGAGTGAGTGTGCCCAAATACCTGTTACGCAGAAGCAAAGGCTATCTCTACCTTTTGCCGCTTTATTACCTCATTACCTATCCGCTCATTTTTGTGCTCAACACCATTGATGCTTATTTTGTGCATCTGAGTGGTAGCGAACTCGTTGTTCGTGCCTACAAAGCCTGAGCATGCTTCGATTTGTGATTTTTCGGTACCTGGTGGCCAAGAAGCGCACCAATTTTATCAACCTCATTACGGGTATCTCGTTTTTGGGTGTTTGGGTGGGTACGGCTGCACTGGTGGTAGTGCTGAGTGTGTATAACGGACTTGAAGGACTTACCGAAAGCCTGTACAGCAAGTTTAATCCCGACATGCGGATCCGTCCGGCCAGGGGCAAGCTGTTGGATGCCGCCAACTTACAGCGTTTCGTGCAAAGCCGCGAGGAGGTGGCCCATTGGTCGTTTACCCTCGAAGAAAATGCCCTGATCCGCTATGGCGACAAAGAAGTGGTGGGGGTTGTAAAAGGAGTGGATGCCGGTTTTGCCGAAGTGACCGATTTGCCTTCCGCCATGATGCGGGGAGAATATGTATTACGCGACGGTTTTGGCCTGCCGTATGCCATGGTAGGTGCCGGTTTGGGGTATCAGTTGCAGATTTCGCTCAACGATTTCCGCAGGGGCATCGAAGTATACATGCCTCGTCGGGGTGCCAAGCTCAACCTCATGCAGCCCGAAAGTGCTTTTGTACGGCGCAACCTGCAACCAGCGGGCATATTTGATGTACAGCCCGAAATCAATCAGCAATACATGTTGGTGCCTTTGGTCTTTTTGCAGGACTTGCTCCAATTAAACGAACAGCAAGCTGGCAGTTTGGAAGTGAAGCTCAAAGAAGGCATCAATGCCGAAAAAGCCATGTTGGCCTGGCAAAAGGAGTTGGGTGCCGGGTACGAAGTGAAAGACCGCTACCGCCAGGAAGAAGCTTTGTTCAAGATTTTCCGCTCTGAGAAGTGGTGGACCTATTTTTTCCTGATGCTCATTGTGTTGGTGGCTGCTTTGAACCTCATAGGCTCTCTGTCGATGCTGGTGATTGAAAAGAAACGCGATATCGCCATTCTGAGCAGTTTAGGAGCTTCGGGACACTTGTTGTTTTCGCTCTTTTTTGGCTTGGGTATGCTTATTACCGGCATCGGTGTGGTGCTGGGCCTGGCGAGTGGTGCCTTGTTGGTATGGCTGCAGCAGCAGTACGGTTTTGTGCAATTTGCAGGTGAGGGCAGCTTTTTGGTAAGTGCCTATCCGGTGGCATTGAAAGTGGCAGATATGGTAGCTGTGGCAGGTGGCGTGATGTTGATTGGTGCCCTGTGTGCCTTTTACCCGGCCAGTAAAGCAGCTCGTCAGCCGGTAGCTGAAAACCTACGGGCATAAAAAAAGGCGGCTTTTCGCCGCCTTGTTGTGCTGGTGAGGTAATTACTTTGCCTGTGCATTGCTCGATTCTCCCTCGAGCTGCTTGCTGTTGCTTACCTTACCACGCTCATCAAACATGGCCCACTCACCCACCGGCTCGCCGTTTTTGTACGTTAACTTATAGCGGAGGTTGCCATCGGTGTCCCAAACCAACCATTCGCCATCTTTATTGCCGTTATGGAAATGAGCAGTGCTCATTAATTTTCCGTTCTCATTGTAGGCCGACCAGCTGCCGTGCTTTTGACCTGCCAGGTAAAAACCTGTTTCTTTAACCTGACCGTTTTCGAAAAAACGGGTGATTTTGCCCTCGGCCTGGCCGTTTACAAAAGCTATTTCCGATGTTTTTACGTCAGCTTCGTTGTACGTAACTTTTAAACCGGTAAAGCCATCGCCTTTGCCACCGGCCGGAATCAGTTCCACCCGCTGCGCCATCGCCATACTTCCGGTCATTAACAAGGCCAAAACGGCCATTAGCATCTTTTTCATAGCTCCTCCTCTTGTTATGTCAAAGTTAACGAAATATTAACTGAATGTTAACAAAGGGTCGCTGGAAATTTTATTCTTTTTGACGAATGGCTTAAAGTATTGAAAAACAGATGAATGTATTTCCGTGGGCGGCTTAAATGATGGTGCTCCATTGCGGTTTGTTAACATAGAGGTAATATGAGAGGTCTCATTGGATGCAAAACCACCGTGAATTGGCAGGATGTGAGGAGGGGAAACATCGGTTTTGGCGAATTATAACCCAAGGGTAGTCTTGTTTCAATTCGATGAAAATGCCCTTATCTTGTCGGCATGGAATCGAAATACGGCAAGTGGATGCGTCGCCTGGGTTGGGCAGGATTTTTCTTCTTCCTGATCAAGGGCCTTATCTGGCTGGCCGTGTTTTATGGCCTCGGTAAGTGGTTAACCGACTGACCGGCACGAGCGGGCACCGTCCTGCAAGGTTTTTTTCCAATCGGTATAGCGAAACGCTGGCAATGCCTCGGTAATGGCCGTTCCGCCAAACTGGCGCAAGCGGTAAGCCGATGCCACGGTTTCGCGGGTGATAAAAGCCTGCTTACCGCTCAGTTGCGCCCACAGCAAGTTCAAACGCCAACCAATTTCAGCCAGCCAACGAGGTGGCATGAAGCTGGGTTTGGCAACGCCCAGCACCCGCGCCATGTCGGCAAATAATTGGGCATAGGGCAAATTGAGGTGATTGAGCACCCAGCGTTTGTTGACGATGTTGGCTTCGTGCAGGGCAATCATGGCGCGGGCAACGTCGCCTACGTCTACGAAGCCGGTGCCGCCAGGACTGCTGAAGCGCATGCCTTCGGCGATTTTACGGAACAGCTGGTTGCTCCCCGAGGCCACTTTTCCGGCTCCCAAAATGACCGAGGGATTGACAATTATTACTTCGAGGCCCTCTTCCATGCCGCGCCACACTTCGTTTTCTGCCATGAACTTGGAGATGGCGTAGTTAGAGTGGCTTTTATCGGTTTTCCAGGAGGCTTGTTCGTCAATTAACTGACCGGGTTCGGACGCATCACCCAGTGCGGCAATGCTGCTTACGTAAACCAGGCGCTTAACGCCTGCGTGTAGACAGGCATTTACCAGGTTGGCGGTGCCACGGATGTTGGTTTCAAATAGCTGCTCCCGGTATCGTGGGTCATAAGAGATAAAGGCGGCGGTATGAAAAACGGTTTCTACCCCTTCCAACAGCTCTTCCAGCTTGAAAATGTCGCTTAATGCTCCTTGTTGCCAGTCGATATGGGGGTGATGTATGTCTTTGAGCTGACCATGACCACCCTGTAAACGCGCATTGCGGTACATGGCGCGTACTTTGTAGCCCTTGTCGAGCAATTGTTGCAGGGTGTGTTCACCTACAAAACCTGTGGCACCTGTGAGTAAAATCATGGGAATAAATCCAATAATACGCCAGCACTGTGGTCGGCCGAACTGCCGGTTACACTGCTGTACACATTGGGCAGGTGAAGATAACGCAACAATCCGAGGAAGGCGAAAATGAGAGCTTCTTTTTGTGCTACAACTTCGGCCGACGGTACCACAAGTTCCAGGGTGGTCGCTTGCTGCATTTGGCGCATCAAATAACCGTTGAATGCCCCACCACCGCTTACCAGCACTTTTCCGCTTTTGGCGGTAGTG
>Ga0209278_1001137_pt1 | contig 16844 bp, 13 predicted proteins | sample JI81BgreenDNA_FD_187504 | JGI IMG/M metagenome (GOLD analysis project Ga0209278, IMG submission 187504) | Wastewater effluent complex algal communities from Wisconsin, to seasonally profile nutrient transformation and Carbon sequestration -... | ecosystem: Engineered > WWTP > Effluent > Algae... | reverse complement strand
ACCAGGATCGACCGATCCACATTCACCAGTTGCGTGTGCCCGCAGAAGGCCATGGTCACGTCGAGTTCCTTGTGGATGATCTGCAGCGCCTTGGTCACGCCTGCCTCACCCATGGCGCCCAGGCCGTAGACCATGGCGCGGCCGATCATCGTGCCGCGTGCGCCCAGGGCCCAGGCCTTGAGCACGTCCTGCCCGCTGCGGATGCCGCCGTCCATCCAGACCTCGGTCTGGTGGCCCACCGCGGCCACGATGGCCGGCAGCGCGTCGATGCTGCTGGGCGCGCCGTCGAGCTGGCGGCCGCCGTGGTTGCTCACCACGATCGCGTCGGCACCGTGCTGCACCGCGAGCTTGGCGTCCTCGACGTCCATGATGCCCTTGAGGATGAGCTTGCCGCCCCACTGCTGCTTCACCCAGGCCACGTCGGCCCAGCTGAGGCGCGGGTCGAACTGCTCGTTGGTCCAGGCCGCCAGCGAGGCCATGTCGCTCACGCCCTTCACGTGGCCCACGAGGTTGCGGAAGGTGTGGCGCCGCGTGCCGGCCATGCCCAGCAGCCAGCGCGGCTTGCTCAGCATGTCCACTGCGTTGCCGAAGCTCGGGATGACGCTGGCGCGCAGCTTGTTCTTCAGGTCCTTGTGGCGCTGGCCGATGACCTGCAGGTCCAGCGTCAGCACCAGCGCGCTGCACTTCGCGTCCTTGCAGCGCTGGATCATGCGCGCCATGGCCTCGCGGTCGCGCATCATGTACAGCTGGAACCAGAACGGCGCGCTCGTGTTCTCGGCGATGTCCTCGATGGAGCAGATGCTCATGGTGGACAGCGTGAACGGGATGCCGAACTTCTGCGCCGCGCGCGCGGCGTGGATCTCGCCGTCGGCGTGCTGCATGCCCGTCAGGCCCACGGGCGCGATGGCCACCGGCATCTTCGCCGCCTGGCCCACCATGGTGACGGCCGTGCTGCGGTTCTCCATGTTCACGGCCACGCGCTGGCGCAGCTTGATGCGCTGGAAGTCGTCGCTGTTGGCGCGGTAGGTGCTCTCGGTCCAGCTGCCGCTGTCGGCGTAGTCGTAGAACATCTTCGGCACGCGCTTCTTGGCGAGCACGCGAAGGTCTTCGATGGTGGTGATGACGGTCATGGGCGTTGTCTCCTGCAGCCGCGGATGCTAGCCAGCGCCGCGCGCCGGCTCCGGAAACGGATTCAGGCGACGCCGGAAAGCAGCGCCTGCGCTTCCCGGGCGGCCTCGCCGCAGGCCTGGCGCAGCCAGGTGGCGAAGGCGCCGGCCGCGCCACCTTCGGCGTGCGGCAGCAGGTAGTACTGGTGCGCCGGCTCTGCAGCCAGCGCCCAGGGCGCGCGCAGGGTGCCGCTGGCCAGGGCCGCGAGCGCCAGGCTGGGCCGGGCCAGCGCCACGCCCTGACCCGCGAGCGCGGCCTCCAGCACCAGACCCAGGTCGGCCAGCCGGGGGCCGGCGTCGGGCTCGGGCCAGGGCAGGCCGGCGGCGCGGAACCAGGGTGTCCAGGGGTCCAGCGGCGATCGCAAGAGAGGCAGGCGCGCCAGGGTTGCGGGCTCGGGCCGCTCGCCGAGCAGGGCGCACAGCGTGGGCGCCGCCAGCGGCAGCACACGTTCGCGCAACAGCGGCTGGCCGGCGCCGGCTCGGCCGAAGCGCACCTCGACATCGGCGTCGGTGGCCGCCACGTCCAGCTGCGGCAGGCTCAGCAGCAGTTCCAGCTCCACGGCGGGGTGCGCGGCCGTGAAGCCGGCCAGCCGCGGCATCAGCAGCTGGCGCGCAAAGGTCGGCGGCACGCACACGCGCAGGCGCTCCCGCGCCGCGCCGCCGCGGCGGTGCTGGGGCAGGGCCCGAAGCAGCTCCAGCACGTGGCGCGCGGGTGCCAGGTAGTCGTGGCCGGCCTCGGTGAGGGCCAGCGCGCGGGCGCCGCGCGTGAAGAGGGGCGTGCCCACCAGCTCTTCGAGCACGCCGATGCGCTTGCCGATGGCGCTGGCGGTGACGTGCAGCTCGTCGGCCGCGCGCTCGAAGCTGCCCAGCCGCGCCGCGGCCTCGAAGGCGCGCAGGCCGTCGACGGAGGGCAGGCGGGTGCTCATGCGGCGATGCTACGCAGGGGCGCGCGCCTCACACGCGCCTCACACCCGCACCAGCGCGCCCACGCGCACGCCCAGCAGGCGCAGCCGGCGCGTCAGGTCCACGCGCTTGAGGCACTGCCCCGCGGCGTGGCGGATGGCCGCCGCGTCGGCCACGGCCTCGGGCAGCGTGTGGTCGCGCGTGACGGTGCGGAAGTCCTCGAAGCGCAGCTTGATGCCCACCGTGCGCCCGGCGTAGCCCTTGCGCTGCAGGTCGGTGGCGACGCGCCGGACCAGCTCGTCGAGCAGCGCCGTGAGCTCGGCGCGGTCGCGCACGGCGTGCAGGTCGCGCTCGAAGGTGGTCTCGCGGCTCATGGACACGGGCTCGGCATGCGTCTCCAGCGGCCGGTCGTCGCGGCCGTGGGCGGCCTCGAACAGCCAGCGGCCGGTGCTGCGCCCGAAGGCCGCCACGAGCGCCGCGCGGTCGGTGGCCGCGAGCTGGCCGATGGTCGCGATGCCCATGGCCGCCAGCTTCGCGCCCGCCTTGGGGCCGATGCCGTTGATGCGCCGCACCGGCAGCGGCCAGATGCGCGTGGGCACGTCGGCTTCGGTCAGCACCGTCAGCCCGTCGGGTTTGTCGAGCTCGCTGGCGATCTTGGCCAGCAGCTTGTTGGGCGTCACGCCCACCGAGCAGGTGAGGCCCGTGCGCCGGCGCACGTTGTTGCGGATCTCCTGCGCCACGGCGCGCACGCCGCCGCTGCCGTCGAAGCCGATGGGGTCCTGCGCGCCGGGCACCTCGGTCAGGTCGATGTAGATCTCGTCGATGCCCCGGTCCTCGATCACCGGGGCCACCTCGGCCACCGCGGCCTTGAAGGCGCGCGACAGCTGGCGGTAGCGCTCGAAGTCCGTCGGCAGCAGCACGGCCTGCGGCGCCAGTGCCGCGGCCTTCATGAGGCCCATGCCGCTGTGGATGCCGAAGTCGCGCGCCGGGTAGGTGGCCGTGGTGACGACGCCGCGGCCGGCGTAGCCCGCCAGCGTGGCGAAGCGGCGCGTGCCGTCGGGCAGCGGTTCGGGCTGGTGGCGCCGGCCGCCGCCGATGACCACCGGCAGGCCCTTCAGCTCCGGGTAGCGCAGCAGCTCCACCGACGCATAGAAGGCGTCCATGTCGAGGTGGGCGATCCAGCGGCGCGGCATCGGGCATGAGGCTACCGTGCCGGCGCGGGCGCCTGTGGCGGCTCCGCCGAGCCGGGGAGGCGGCGAGCCTGGCTGCAACCATTCTTCACACAAATGGGCAGAACGCCCATTTACACTGCGGTGCAGGCGGTGGCCAGCCCGGCCGCCGGTTTCCACGGAGCAAGCCGCCATGAGCGCACCCCGATTCCCCCACGACGACGTTCCTGCCGCGCTGTCGCGGCGCACCCTGCTGGCCGCGGCCCTGGGCTCGGCGGCTTCCGGCCTGCTGGCCGCCTGCGGCGGCGGTGGCGACGACCCCGCCCCTGCCGGCAGCACGGCCAGCGCCAGCAGCTACACCGACGGCGTGATCAGCGGCTTCGGCTCGGTCATCGTCGGCGGGGTGCGCTACGACGACAGCGCCGCCAGCATCAGCAGCGAAGACGGCGCAGCGATGGCCGCCGGCGCGCTCAAGCTGGGCATGACGGTGGAGATCGACGGCAGCCGCATCGACCGCGTCGCCGCCACCGCGCTGGCGCTGCGCATCCGCGTCAACACCGAGGTCAAGGGCCCGGTCGAGGCCGTCGACACCACCGCCGGCACCGCCACCGTGCTGGGCCAGACCGTGCTCGTCACCACCAGCACCCTGTTCGACGAGACGCTCGCGGGCGGCCTGAGCGCGCTCACCTTGGGCGCGGTGGTCGAGGTCTACGGCATCCTCGATCCCGACGGCGGCCGCATCGTGGCCACGCGCATCGAGGCCGAGGACAGCGCCACCGAGTACAAGGTGCGTGGCCGCATCACCGAGGTCGACAACACCGCGCGCACCTTCAAGGTCAACGGCGCGCTCATCAGCTACGCCAGCCTGCCCGCGGCCATGGTGCCGCCGGGCCTGGCCAACGGCCAGCTCGTGCGCGTGCGCCTGCAGACCACGCCCGTGGATGGCGCCTGGGTGGCCACGGCGCTGCGCGGTGGCCGCCGCTTCCCCGACGCCATCACCGAAGCCAAGCTCGAGGGCCTGATCACCGCGTTTGCCAGCGCCACGAGCTTCTCGGTCAACGGCTTGCCGGTCAACGCCTCGGCCGCCAGCTTCCCCGACGGCACCACGGGCCTGGCCCTGGGTGCGCGCGTGGAGGTGGAGGGTACGATCACCGACGGCGTGATGCAGGCCAGCAAGGTGGAGATCGAGGATCGCCGCTTCCCCGGCCCGCGCGAGTGGGACCTGCGCGGCGAGATCGCCAACCTCGACACCACGGCCAAGACCTTTGCGCTGCGTGGCGTCACCGTCTGGTACGGTGGCACGGTGGAGTACCGCGACGGCACCGAGGCCACCCTGGCCAACGGCGTGCGCCTGCGTGTGCGGGGCCCGCTGGCGACCGACCGCACGCGCCTGGAGGCCACGCGCATCGACTTCCGCTTCTGACGGCGGCCGCCGACCGCGGCCCAGGGCGGCGGCTACAGTCGCCGCCGCCCGACAAACCCTGCATGGACGAGCCCGCCACCCCGACCAGCCCCGCCGAAGCCGAGGCCGCCGCGCTGCGCGACGCGCTGGCGGGCCTGGTGGCGCAGGTGGCCCGCCTCGCCGTGGCGCGCGGCCTGCCCGCGGCGCCGGTGGAGGAGATGCTGCGTGCCGCCTTCGTCGACGCCGCGGCCGCCGCCCACCCGGGCCTGCCCGAACACCGCAAGGTCAGCCGCATCGCCACCACCACGGGCCTGAACCGGCGCGAGGTGACGCGCCTGGTGCAGCAGCGCGCCGCGGTGGCGGCCGGTGCGGCGGCGCCGCCGGTGCACACCACGCCGGCCGGCCAGCTGTTTGCGCAGTGGCGCAACCAGCCCGAGTGGCGCGGTGCCGACGGTCGCCCGCTCGTGCTGCCGCGCCTGGCCGCCGCGGCCGCCGGCCCCAGCTTCGAGGCCCTGGCCCAGCAGACCACGCGCGACGTGCACCCCCGCAGCCTGCTCGACGAGCTCGTGCGCCTGGGCCTGGTGCAATGGGACGCCGCCAGCGACACGGTGGCCCTGGCCTCCGAGAGCTTCGTGGCCCGCGGCGACCCCGTGCGCCAGCTGGGCTTCCTGGGCGACAACGTCGGCGACCACCTGCGCGCCGCCGTCGACAACGTGCTGGCCGGCGCCGCGGGCGAGGCGCCACGCCACTTCGAGCAGGCGGCCTTTGCCTGGGGCCTGTCGGCCGAGTCGCTGGCGCTGCTGCAGCCGGCCATCCGCGCGCAGTGGCAGTCGCTGGTGCAGAACCTGGTGCCGCTGCTGCGCGAGCGCGTGCAGGCCGACGCCGCCACCGAGCCCACGCCACCCGGCCGCGTGCGCATCGGCCTGTACGCCTACCAGGAGGGCGCCACGCCGGCCGCCCCCGCGGTGCCCGCCGTGCGGCGGCGCGCACCCCGCCCGCGCCCGGCCGGCGGCCCGACAACCGAACCCCCAGGTGAGTGACACCATGAAGCTCCTGCACGCTCCGCGCCCCGTCCTGCACAGCCTGGCACGCGGCTTTGCTCTGGGCCTGGCCCTGCTGCTCGCGTCCTGCGGCGGCGGGGGCGGTGTCGACACCGGCGGCACGGGTGGCGCCGTGCCCACGGCCGCCGCCGGCCCCATCACCGGTTTCGGCTCCGTCATCGTCGGCGGCGTGCGCTACGACGACAGCAGCGCCGCGGTCGACGACGCCGACGGCGCGCCCCGCAGCCGCGACGAGCTGCGCCTGGGCATGACCGTGGACATCGAGGCCGACGCCATCAGCGATGCCACGGGCGTGCCGCGTGCCGTGGCGCGCCGCATCCGCGTCGACAGCGCGCTCGCGGGCTTCGTGGCCGCGGTCGACGTGGCCGGCGAGTCCTTCACCGTGCTCGGCCAGCGCGTGGTGGTGGACGCCGCCACCGTGTTCGACGAGCGCATCGTGGGCGGCCTGGCCGGCCTGGCGCCGGGCGACGCGGTGGAGGTGTTCGCCGAGTTTGACGCCGCGCTGCAGCGCTACCGCGCTACCCGCGTGCAGCCGGCCAGCGCCGGCAGCGGCCTGCTGCGCCTGCGCGGCCCGGTGGCCGAGCTGAACCCCGTGCTGCGCACGCTGCGCATCGGCAGCGCCACCTACCGCTACGAGCGCGCCGACGGCGTGCCGCCCACGCTGGCCGCCGGCACCTGGGTGCGCCTGCGCCTGGCCTTCGACCCCAGCCCGCTGGCGGTGTGGGAGGTGCAGCGCTTCACCGTGGCCCAGCGCGACTGGCCCGACGCCGACGAGGTGCGCCTGGAGGGCCGCGTGGCCGCGCGCAGCGGCAGCCGCTTCGTGGTCGACGGCCGCGAGGTCGACGGCAGCGGCCTCACCCTGCCGCCCGAGCTGGTGGTGGGCGTGCGCGTGGAGGTGCGCGCCACGCTGCGCGCCGGCGTGCTGCGCGCCACGCGCGTACAGCTGCGCAGCGAGGGCGAGGTCAGCGGCCGCGAGTTCGAGGTCGAGGGTGTGGTCAGCAGCGTCGACCCCGTGGCCGGGCAGCTGGTGCTGCGCGGGCTGGTGATCTCCACGCGCCGCACCGACCTGCGTGTCGACAACGGCAGCCTGGCCGACGTGGTGGCCGGCCGCCGTGTCGAGCTGCGCGCCCGCCTGGCGCCCGACCGCCGCACGCTGGAGGCCACGCGCATCACGCTGCGCTGAAGGCTTGGCATGCCCCGGGTGTGGCGCGACCTTGTGCCGCCCCGGCCCTTGCCCGCCGCCCTACACTGGCTTGCATGAAAGAGACCCCCGTCGCCCGTGCCCTGCAGGCCGCCACCGTCTCGCTCATCGCGGCCCTGGGCTGCGTGGCGCTGTTCCTGCCGCCCTGGCTGGAGGACACCTTGGCGTCGCCCGTGCGCGCCGCCGTCACCGGCGCCGGCCTGGGCGTGACGCTGCTGCTGCACTGGATCTTCCTGGGCCTGGCGGCGCGGCGCCAGGGGCGCTCGGTGCCGGCCTGGGTGGGCCTGTCGGTGCTGCTGTTCCCCGTGGGCAGCGCGCTGGCGCTGATGCTGCTGGGCCGCCTGGCCGAGGCGCGTGGCGCGCTGGCCGGCGGGCTCGTCAGCCCCGCTGCGCGAAGCCGCGCCTGAGCTCGGCCGCGAGGTCGATCACCGCCATCGCGTAGTACGCGCTCCAGTTGTAGCGCGTCACGGCGTAGAAGTTGGCCGTGCCCAGCACGTGGCTGGGTGCCGCGTCGCCGTTCTGCAGCTCCACCAGCGCCAGCAGGCCCGGGTGCGCGCGGGCGTCTTCGGGCAGCTCGGCACCGCGCGCGCGCAGCTGCGCGGCCGTGAAGCTGGGCAGGATGTCGGGCGCCAGCAGCGCGGCGCGGTCGGCCGTGTCCACCGGCACCGCCACGCCGAAGTGCGTGGGCATGCCCCGCTGCCAGCCGTGCACGGCCAGGAAACGCGCCACGCTGCCCACCACGTCGGCGGGCTGGCGCAGCAGGTCGATGTGGCTGTCGCCGTCCATGTCGACCGCGAAGCGGTTGATGCTGCCGGGCATGAACTGCGGCAGGCCGATGGCGCCGGCGTAGCTGCCGCGGGTGTCGCCGGGGTTCAGGTCTTCGCGCTGGCACCACACGAGGTACTCCTCGAGCTGCTCGCGGAAGAAGGCGCTGCGGTCGCGGCGGCCGGGCGGGAAGTCGAAGGCCAGCGTGGCCAGCGCGTCGACCACGCGGAAGCGGCCGGTGATGCGGCCGTAGAAGGTCTCCACGCCCACGATGGCCACGACGATCTCGGGCGGCACGCCCCAGCGCGCCTCGGCCTCGGCCAGCCAGGCCTCGTGGTCGCGCCAGAAGGCCACGCCGGCGGCGATGCGCCGCGGCTCGACGAAGCGCGCGCGGTAGGCCGCCCAGTCCTTGGCCGTGCCGGCGGGCGGCGGCATGATCAGCCGGCGCACGGGCTCGCTGCGGTGCGCGCCGGCCAGGGCGCGCTGCAGCCAGGGCTCGGGCAGGCCACGCCGCGCCACCACATCGGCCACGAAGGCCTGGGCCGCGGGGTGGCCGGCGTAGCTGGGGCCGCGGTTCTCGGGCTTGCGGTGGCGGCCGTGGCGGGGTCGCTCGGCACCGGCGGCCCAGGCCACAGGGCCGGTGGCGGCCACGGCCAGCAGGGCCAGGGTGGCCAGCGCCTTCAGGCCCTGGCGGCGGGCCGGGGGCGCGAGGGCGACTTGTTCAGGGCGATCAGGGCGGGGCGAACCGGGGCATCGGGCCATGCGGCCATTATGGGCAGCGCCCCCCGGCCGACCCCGCGGCGCCTGGGGCCAGGGCCAGCAGGCCCAGCAGGGCCTCGCCGTCGAGCGGTGGCTCCAGCAGCCGGTCGGCGCCGGCCATCTCGGCGCGCACGCGGTTCACGGCCGCGGGGCCGGCGGCGATCAGCACCACGGGCGGCGCCGTGCGGCCCTCGGCCTCGGCGCGGCGCTTGATGCTGCGGCAGGCGTGGTAGCCGTCCAGGCCGTCGAGCGCCGCGTCGATGAGCACGAGGTCCGGCGCCTCGGTGCGCGCGCGCTCGATGGCCTCGACGCCGCTGCGCACGCGCCGCAGCTCGCAGCCGGCGCGCTGCAGCGGCACCAGCAGCAGGCGTGTCCAGGGCAGTTCGGGCAGGGCCAGCAGCACGCGCGCCCGCGGCTGCGCCGGGGCCACGCCGGCCAGCTGCGCCAGCTCGTCGAGCACACGCTGCACGGGGGCGGGTGGCGGTGGGCCGCGGTGCGCCAGCTCGTCGAGCGAACGCACCACCAGCGCCACGTTGATGGGCCGCGGCAGGCGCGGGCCGGAGGCCGGCTCGCTGCCGCCCACCCACAGCACGGGCAGCCGCCCGCCCTGCAGGCGGGCCACGGCCGCGGCGTCGTCGCCGTCGGCCACGGCGAGGTCGGCAGACAAGGGGTCGTCGACGAGTTCGTAGCGCACGCGGCGTGCGCCGGCCAGGCGCAGCACGGTCTGCAGCTGGTGGCGCTCGAAGGGCGCGAAGCCGAGCACGACGACACGTCGTTCAACCACCGCGGGGGCGCTGGGCAGGGCTTGGGAGGCGACTTTCAAGGGAGGCGGCGGGCAGGCGGGCGGGGGCCGCACACGCGGCGGCCATCCCTGCGCTTTCGGCTGCTCGACGCCGAAGTTGAGGCCGCCCTTCCAGGGCGTCTTGCCGGCGCTCAGCGCGCGGGCAAGGCGCGCGCGGCCTGCGCGAAGCCGGCCCACCAGCGGCGCAGCTCGTGGCGTGGCGGTGTGGCGTCTCCGCCATAGCGGGCCTGGTCCAGGGCCTCGAGCTGCTGCGCCAGCGGCTCGCCAGCGGCGCCGAGCGCGGCGCGCACCTGCCGAGCGCGTTCGCGCGGGCCGTGGTGCGGTTGCACCGCCACGCCCAGCGCCACCAGGCGCGCGAGCACCCGCTGCTGCAGGCGCTGCCAGGGGTCCTGGCGGTGGCGGTCCCACCAGGCCCACAGCGCGCCGCCCAGGGCCAGCGCGCACAGGCCGGTGATCAGCGTCTGCGCCAGGTCGGTCCAGTCGGGGCTCTGCACGCCCAGCTGGCGCAGCAGGTCGAACTGCTGACCGCGCGAGTAGTTCAGCACCCACTGGTTCCAGCGGTTGTTGACGGTCTCCCAGGCGGCGCGCAGGCGCTGCGCCAGGGCCGGGTCCAGCGTGTTCATGGCGCCAGCCACCAGGCCCGGCGGCGGTGCCAGGCGCTGGCTGCGCTGCACGCGCCAGGGGGCCACGGCGGCCGTGGGGTCCACACGCACCCAGCCGCGCTGCGGCATCCAGACCTCGGCCCAGGCGTGCGCGTTGCTGTTGCGCACGACGAGGTAGCCGTCCTGCAGCACCGGGTCGGCGCCCTGGTAGCCGGTGACGATGCGCGCCGGCACGTCCATGGCCCGCATCACCACCACGAAGGCGCTCGCGAAGTGTTCGCAGAATCCGAGCTTGCGGTCGAACCAGAACTCGTCGATGGCGTTGTCGCCGTAGGTGCCGGGTTCCAGCGTGTAGGTGAAGCCGGCCGTGCGGATGTGCTGCAGCACGGCCTCGGTCATCTTCATCACGTCGGGGCCGCCCTCGGGGGTCTCCATGCCGGGCCGGGTGCGCAGCTCGGCCGCCCATTGCAGGGTGCGCGGGTTGGCGTTGGGCGGCAGGTCGACCAGGTCGCGCAGGCCGAGCACGTCTTCGCGCGGGCCGTGGCGGTGCTGCAGGTAGGCGGTGGCCGTGACCCGCTGGCGCTCGACCAGCGGCCGGTCGGTCTGCCACTGGCCATCGACGCGCTGCACCACCAGCCAGCCGGGGATGCTGGGCGCGGCGCCGGGCATGTCGGGCGTCATCTCCAGCAGCGGCAGCAGCGGCAGCTGGTTGGGCTCCACCGTCATCTCGTAGCGCAGCGGCGGGCCGCTGACCTGCAGCTCCAGCCGCGGCCGCTGCGCCGCCGGGAAGCTGGGCGCCAGGCGTGTCCACTCGCGGCCGTTGAAGGTGGACAGCACGGGGCCGCGGAAGTAGAGCTGGTCCTGCGGTGGCGCGGCGCCCTCGAAGCGCACGCGCAGGGCGATGGAGTCGTCTTCGGCGATGGAGGCCACGCCACCCAGGCGCAGCGAGCCCGACAGCCCGGTGCGGCCGGCGGCGTCCTGCGGCAGGCCCCACAGCGGGCCGATGCGCGGGAACAGCACGAACAGCAGCACCATCAGCGGCACGCCCAGCAGCGCCGCGCGCGCAGCCACGGCGCCGGCGCGCGCCAGCGGCGGCCGGCCCACGGGCATGTGCGCCAGCGTCAGGGCGGTCAGCAGCCCCCACACCGCGCCCAGCAGCCACAGGCCGGTGAGCAGGGCCTGTGAATACAGGAAGTGCGTGAGCACGAGGAAGAAGCCAAGGAAGAACACCACCAGCGCGTCGCGCCGCGCGCGCAGCTCCAGCGTCTTCAGCGCCACCAGCACCACGAGCATGGTGATGCCGGCCTCCTTGCCCAGCAGCGTGCGCTCCTGCCACCAGGTGGCGGCCGCGGCGGCCATCAGCAGGAAGGCCACCAGCCAGCGGCTGGGCAGGGCGCCGCCCGTGAGCGCCAGGCGGCCGCGCCAGGCCAGCACGGCCAGCGTCATGACGCCGCACCACACGGGCAGGTGCAGCAGGTGCGGCGCCACCGTCCAGGTGACGACGGCCAGCTGGAACAGCGTGTCGCGGGCGTCGCGCGGCAGCTGGGCCAGGCGCGGCAGGTTCAGGCGGGCGGCGATGTTCATGCGCCGTTCCATTCGGCCAGCGCGTCCAGCGCCGCGCGGCGGTGTGCCTCGCCCTGGCGCGGCGGCAGCTCGCGGCCGGGCAGGCGCAGGCCGCAGTCGATGCCTTCGCGCTCGGCCTGCAGCACCCAGGCGGCCAGGCGCGCGAGGCGCGGCTCCGTGCCGGCGGCCCCGGTCTCGGCCCAATCGAGCCAGAGCGAGCGGCTGGCCAGGCCCGCGGTCTCGCGGCTGACCAGCTCGCCGCTGGCCGCAACCTTCTTCCAGGCCACCTGGCGCAACGAATCACCGCGGCGGAAGGGGCGCACGCCGTCGAGCTCGCTGCCGCTGCGGCGCTGCGCGGCGCGTTCGTCGCCGGCCGCGGCGCCGCTGGACGGCAGCGGCGGCGGCGCCGGCTCGGGCACCGGCCAGGCCAGCAGGCGGCCGGCCGGCCGCCAGACGCTCCAGGCGCGGAACAGGCCGAAGGGGTAGTGCGTCTCCAGCACCAGGGCCGGCACGCGGTGCCAGCCGCGGTGCGGTGGCGTGAAGGCCAGGTGCACACGCGCTTCGCCGCCCGCGGGTGCGTCGCACCAGGCCGGGTGGCTGCCGTGCGTGGCGGTGTCGTCGAAACGCAGCGCCAGGCCGGCGCGTTCGCGCCCCGGGTTGTGCAGCACCACCTCCAGCGGCGCCGGCTGCTCCGCAAAGCCGCTGGCCACGGGCCTGAGGTGCAGCGTCAGCCCGCTGAGGTTGCCGTGCGTGAGGTGCATGCTCACCACGCCCGCGCCGGCCAGCAGGAAGGTGAGCGCGTAGCCCAGGTTGAGCTGGTAATTGATGCTGGCCACCAGCATCACCACGAGCGTGAGCGCGAACATGAAGCCCGCGCGCGTGGGCAGGATGTAGATGTTGCGCTGGCCCAGCGCCCACTGGTCGGTGAGGGGCAGTCGCGCCTGCCACCAGGCGCGGAAGCGCTGGCGCGGCGAGAGCGCAGCCGCCAGCTGCGCGGCGCTCATGGGATGGGCGTGGCTTCGATCATGGCCCGCACCTGCTCCACCGGGCCGCGGCCGGCGCCGGCCACGGGCACCAGGCGATGGGCGATGGCCTGCGGCAGGATGGCCTGGATGTCGTCGGGCGCCACGTAGTCGCGGCCGGCCATCAGCGCGCGGGCGCGCGCCACGCGCAGCACGGCCAGGCCGGCGCGCGGGCTCAGGCCCTGCACGAACCATTGGCCGCTGCGCGTGGCGGCGATCAGGGCCTGCAGGTAGTCCAGCAGCGCCGGCGCGGCGCGCACGGCCAGCACCTCCTGCTGGGCCAGCAGCAGCTCGGCCGGCGGCAGCGCCGTGCCCAGCTGCAGCGCGGCGTGGCGGCGGTCGCCGCCGGCCAGCAGCTCGCGCTCGGCGGCGTGGTCGGGGTAGCCCAGCGTGATGCGCATGAGGAAGCGGTCGAGCTGGCTCTCGGGCAGCGGGTAGGTGCCGAGCTGGTCGGACGGGTTCTGCGTCGCGATCACGAAGAAGGGCTCGGGCAGCGGGCGTGTTTCGTTGTCGATGGAGACCTGGTGCTCTTCCATCGCCTCGAGCAGCGCGCTCTGCGTCTTGGGGCCGGCGCGGTTGATCTCGTCGGCCAGCAGCACCTGCGCGAACACGGGCCCGGGATGGAAGACGAAGCGCTCCTGGGCGCGCTCGAACACGCTCACGCCGATCAGGTCGGACGGCATCAGGTCGGCCGTGAACTGCACGCGGCGGAACTGCAGGCCCAGGCTGGTGGCCAGGGCGTGGGCCAGCGTGGTCTTGCCGACGCCGGGCACGTCTTCGATGAGCAGGTGGCCGCCGGCCAGCAGGCAGGCCACCGCGTCCTCGATCTGCGGGCGTTTGCCCACGACGATCGTGCTAACCTGATCCACCAGCCGAGACAAAGGGGTGGTGAACCGCGAAGGGTGTGCGGGGCTGAGCCGGGCGTTCATCCAGGCACCTTACCCGAAGCGCGCCAACCCTGAACCGCCGATGAGCACCGCATTCTTCAGCCATCCCGCCTGCCGAGGGCACGACATGGGCGCCGGCCACCCGGAATGCCCCCAGCGCCTGGATGCCATTACCGACCACCTGCGCGCCACGGGCCTGGATCTCTTCCTCGACCACCAGGACGCCCCCCTGGCCACGCCCGAACAGCTGGCGCGCGCCCACGCCAGCAACTACGTGAGCCAGCTCGCCGAGCGCCTGCGCGTGGTGCAGGAGGAAGGCCAGCCGCGCAACCTCGACCCCGACACCGTGGCCGCCCCCGGCACGCTGGCCGCCGCGCTGCGCGCCGCCGGCGCGGCGGTGGCTGCCACGGACGCCGTGATCGCCGGCCAGGCGCAGAACGCCTTCTGCGCCGTGCGCCCGCCCGGGCACCACGCCACGCGCGACGAGACCATGGGCTTCTGCTTCTTCAACAACGTGGCCGTGGCGGCGCGGCACGCGCTCGACGTGCACGGCCTCGAGCGCGTGGCCATCGTCGACTTCGACGTGCACCACGGCAACGGCACCGAGGACATCATCGCCGGCGACGAGCGCGTGCTGATGGTGAGCTTCTTCCAGCACCCGCTGTACCCGTACAGCGGCGCCGTGCCCAAGGGCACGAACATGGTCAACGTGCCGGTTGACCCGTACACCCGCGGCGCCGCCGTGCGCCAGGCCATCACCGAGCAGTGGCTGCCGGCGCTGGACGCCTTCAAGCCGCAGATGCTCTTCATCAGTGCCGGCTTCGATGCCCACCGCGAAGACGACCTCGGCCAGCTGGCCCTGGTGGAAGACGACTACGCCTGGATCACCCAGCAGCTCATGGGTGTGGCCGAGCGCCACGCCGGCGGGCGCGTGGTGTCGTGCCTGGAGGGGGGCTACAGCCTCTCGGCGCTGGCGCGCAGCGTGGCCGCGCACCTGCGCGTGCTGGCGGACGTCGCCTGATGGCGGCCCCGCAGGTGGCGCCGGCCGCAACGGCCGGCGAGCTCTCCGTTCTGGTGGCCAACCTCACCAGCCGCACGGCGCTGGTGGAGCTGGCGGCCTTTGCCGGCTGCCTGGTGCTGGCCTGGTTGGTGGTGCGGCTGCTGCGGGGCAGCGAGGCCCCGCGCGAGAACTCGGTGTGGTTCGGCCAGCGCATCGTCGACGGCGTGATGTTCCCGCTGCTGGCCCTGCTGCTGGCGCTGCTGGCTCGCTGGCTGCTGCAGGCGCACGTGCCCACGGCGGTGTTCAAGCTGGTGGTGCCCATCCTCATGTCGCTGGCGGCCATCCGGCTGACCGTGCGCGTGCTGCACCAGGCCTTCCCCACCAGCCACGTCGTGCGCCTGTTCGAGCGCACGTTCTCGTGGGTGGCCTGGATCGCGGTGGTGCTGTGGGTCACGGGCATCCTGCCGCTGCTGCTGGCCGAGCTCGACCAGATCACCTGGAAGCTCGGCGGCACCACCCTCAGCGTGCGCAACCTGCTCGAGGGCGCCATCAGCGCCATCGTGGTGCTGATGGTGACGCTGTGGCTGAGCTCGCTGCTGGAGCAGAAGCTGCTGCAGGGCGCGGTCGAGAACCTCTCGATGCGCAAGATGGCGGCCAACGCGCTGCGCGCGCTGCTGCTGTTCATCGGCCTGCTGATGGCGCTGTCGGCCGCGGGCATCGACCTCACGGCCCTGGGCGTGCTGGGCGGTGCGCTGGGCGTGGGCATCGGCTTCGGCCTGCAGAAGCTGGCGGCCAACTACGTGAGCGGCTTCGTCATCCTGGCCGAGAACAGCATGCGCATCGGCGACCTCGTGCGCGTGGACAACTTCGAGGGCCGCATCACCGACATCACCACGCGCTACACCAAGATCCGCGCGCTCAACGGCCGCGAGAGCCTGGTGCCCAACGAGATGATGATCACCCAGCGCATCGAGAACGTGACGCTGGCCGACAGCCACATGCTGCTGACCACGGTGGTGCAGGTGGCCTACGGCACCGACGTGGCGAAGCTCATGCCCGAGCTGCTGGAGGTGGTGAAGAAGGTGCCGCGCGTGATGGCCGACCCTGGCCCGGGTGTCAACCTCACGGCCTTCGCGGCCGACGGCCTGGAGCTGACCTTCGGCTTCTGGATCGGCGATCCCGAAAACGGGCAGGTCAACGTGCGCACCGGCGTCAACCTGGCCATCCTGCAGGCGCTCACCGAGCGCGGCATCGAGATCCCGTTCCCGCAGCGCGTGCTGCACCAGGCCCGGCCGGCGAACGACACGCCGCACTGAAGCGCCCGGGCCTGGCAAGGGGCCTTGCCGGCGGGAGGGCTTCGTCAGCCCGGCTCAAGGGTCGAGCCACTACACTCGCGCGCCAAATCGGGGGAGGGGTGGTGGCCCACCAGGGCTGCGCCGCGCCACGATGACATCCGATCACCCATCACAAGCATGAGCGGCGCGCTGCTACCCATCATCGTCCTGCTGCCCCTGGTGGCGGGCACCCTGCTCACGGCCTGGGCCGCTGGCGACGAGAGCCCGGCGCGCCGGCGCCTCACGGCCGGCGTGGCCGGCGCCGTGGCGGGGGCGGCCTTCCTGCTGCTCATGAGCCTGGCGCCCACCGCGCTGGACGGCCCGCTGCTGCTGTGGCAGGCCGAGTGGGTGCCGGGCATCGGCCTCAACCTCGGCTTCCGGCTCGACGCGCTGGCCTGGATGTTCGCGTCACTGATCACGGGCATCGGCCTGCTGGTCATCCTGTACGCGGCCTTCTACCTGCACGAAGACGACCCCGTGCGCCGCTTCTTCCCGGCGCTGATGCTGTTCATGGCCGCGATGCTGGGCATCGTGCTCTCGGACAACCTGCTGCTGCTGGTGGTGTTCTGGGAGCTCACCAGCATCTCGAGCTTCCTGCTCATCGGCTACTGGGGCCGGCTGGAAGAGTCGCGCAAGGGCGCGCGCATGGCGCTGGCCGTCACGGGCGGTGGCGGCCTGGCGCTGCTGGGCGGCGTGGTGCTGCTGGGGCAGATCGCGGGCACCTACGAGCTCTCGGCCATGGTCGCCCAGGCCGCGATGATCCAGGGCCACGCGCTGTACCCGCTGGCGCTGGCGCTGGTGCTGCTGGGCTGCTTCACCAAGAGTGCGCAGTTCCCGTTCCACTTCTGGTTGCCGCAGGCCATGGCCGCGCCCACGCCGGTGTCGGCCTACCTGCACTCGGCCACCATGGTGAAGGCGGGCCTGTTCCTGCTGCTGCGCCTGGACGAGGTGATCGGCGGCACGCCGCTGTTCGAGGGCCTGGTGGCCTCGGCCGGCCTGGTGACCATGGTGTTCGCGGCCGGTGTGGCCCTGTTCAGGCACGACCTGAAAGGCCTGCTCGCCTACAGCACCGTGAGCCACCTGGGCCTGGTCACCTTCCTCATCGGCCTGGCCTCGCCGCTGGCCACGGTGGCGGCGGTGTTCCACATCCTCAACCACGCGGCCTTCAAGGCGGCGCTCTTCATGAGCGCCGGCATCGTCGACCACGA
>Ga0209278_1001135_pt1 | contig 16860 bp, 18 predicted proteins | sample JI81BgreenDNA_FD_187504 | JGI IMG/M metagenome (GOLD analysis project Ga0209278, IMG submission 187504) | Wastewater effluent complex algal communities from Wisconsin, to seasonally profile nutrient transformation and Carbon sequestration -... | ecosystem: Engineered > WWTP > Effluent > Algae... | reverse complement strand
GTGCTTAGTCGCAAAGGATTGTTGTCGAGCGTCAAAGGCCCGCATGGCGGTTTTTTCCTCGACGAATGGCAGGCCAATCAGCTCACCGCTTATGATGTGGTAGAGGCCATCGACGGACTGAGCGTGTTCAAAACCTGCATGCTGGGTTTGCGCGATTGTTCGCACGAGTACCCTTGCCCCATGCACCATGAATTCCTGCAAATACGTACCCAACTCGAAATAGCACTCAAGCAAACCAGTTTCAAAGCCCTGGCCGAACGCTACCAAAGTGGACGGCATTTCGTATCGCTCGCATCCCTCTAAACCATACCGCCATGCAAATCGACCAGCAAATTCTGAGTGACATCATTGTGCACATGAAATACGCCCGCTACCGGCCTGAGTTGCAGCGCCGCGAGAGCTGGGACGAAATCTGCGACCGCTATGCGGAAATGCTGGTAGAGAAGTATCCGCTTTTGGTAGATGAAATTGCCGAGAACATGGCCTGGGTGCGTGCCAAAAAGGTGTTGCCGTCCATGCGTGCCATGCAATTTGCCGGAACGCCCATTCAACGCAATAACAGCCGCATCTACAATTGCGCCTACATGCCGGTCGATGACATCCGCGCCTTCAGCGAAGCCATGTTTTTGCTGCTGGGAGGTACGGGTGTTGGCTATTCGGTGCAGTTTCACCATGTCGACAAGCTGCCGCCCATCCGCAAGGCTGTGCGGCACCGCAAGTTTTTGGTGGGCGATAGCCTCGAAGGCTGGGCCGATTGCATCAAGGTGCTGATGAAGGCCTATTTTGGCGAAAGCGACTATCTGCCCGATTTCGATTTCAGCGACATCCGCCCCAAAGGCAGCCGCCTGGTAACTGCAGGTGGCAAGGCGCCCGGTCCCGAGCCTTTGAAAATCTGCGTGGCCCACCTCACGGCCATCCTCGACCGCAAGGAAGATGGCGAGCAACTCACCCCGCTCGAGTGCCACGACATGCTGTGTCACATTGCCAATGCCGTATTGGCCGGAGGTATCCGCCGCTCGGCCATGATTGCGCTCTTTTCGTTCGACGATGAGGAAATGCTGAGTTGCAAATACGGCAATTGGTGGGAACTCAACGAGCAACGCGGCAGGGCCAACAATTCGGTGGTGATCAAACGCGACCGCATCAAGGAGGAAGAGTTTTTTGCACTCTGGGAGAAGATTGAGCTGAGCGGTTCAGGCGAACCCGGCTTTTACTTCACCAACGACATCGAGTGGGGCACCAATCCCTGCTGCGAAATTGCCCTGAGGCCCTTCCAGTTCTGCAACCTGTGCGAAGTGAATGTAAGCGATGTAGAAAGTCAGGAAGAGCTGCATGCCCGTGCCCGCGTGGCTGCCTTTTTGGGCACGCTGCAGGCCGGCTTCACCGATTTTCACTACCTGCGCGACATCTGGAAACGCCACACCGAAAAAGACGCGCTCATTGGCGTTGGCATGACCGGCATTGCCAGCGGCAGGGTGCTTAAACTCGATTTAACCGCTGCAGCTGCCGAAGTCCGTGCCGAAAACGAGCGTGTAGCGGCCCTCATTGGCATCAGAGCAGCGGCGCGCTCAACCACTATCAAGCCATCGGGCACCACCTCGCTGGTGTTGGGCACTTCGAGCGGCATCCACGCCTGGCACCACGATTTTTACGTGCGTCGCATCCGCATTGGCAAAGACGAAGCGCTGTACCATTACCTGCATACCATGCATCCTGAGTTGTTGGAAGACGATTTGCTGAACCCACGGCAGGGCATCATCTGCATTCCACAGGCGGCTCCCAAAGGCAGCATTGTGCGCACCGAAAGCTCACTCGATTTGCTGGAGCGCATCCGCAAATTCAACGACGAATGGGTGAAACCGGGTTACCACAGCGGCAGCAACGCCAACAACGTATCGGCCACCGTGTCGATCCGTGCCGGCGAATGGCCCGAAGTGGGGCGCTGGATGTGGGAGAACAAGGCCTCGTACAACGGTCTCAGTGTTTTGCCTTTCGACAACGGCAACTACAAACAGGCTCCTTTTACCGACATTGACGAAGCCACTTACCTCGCCATGGTAGGCAAGCTGCACGCCATTGATTTGCGTGGCGTGGTAGAAGCGGAGGACCTCACCGATCACCGTGCCGAAGCCGCTTGTGCGGGTGGGGCCTGTGCCGTGGTTTAAAGGTGGTTAACAAAACATGTATTTGCCGCCATCGGTCCGTCAACTCATTCCGCTTATTTGGTTGGTATGGGTGGCTGTTTTGGGCAGCTTGCTTCGCTGGCATGCTGTATGGCCAATAGAAGGCCTGGCTTACAACTGGTGGCTGCACGGGCACTCGCACCTGGCCTTTTTGGGCTGGTTGTTCAATGCTTTTTATGTGCAATTCACAAGGGGACTCGAAGGCAAGGCCGAAACCGAAGCTGGCAGGCTCTTTTTTTGGCTTCAAATTCCTTTGTTGGGCATGGCCGTGAGCTTTCCGTTGACGGGTTATAGTCCGCTGAGCATCGTTTTTTCTACAACACATATCTTTTTGGCAGCCGCTTTTGCCTGGCGCTGGTTCAAAAAATGGCAGCACCAGCTGCAAGGGGCCTGGTTGCAGAGCGCGCGATTGGCCTTGCTGGTCATGTTGCTGTCGAACATTGGCCCCTTTGTGGTGGCCTACGCCCAAGTGACCAAACAAACCGAACTGTATGCCCAAGCACTGCACTATTACCTTTATTTCCAGTACGCCGGCTGGTTTAGTCTGGCCATTTGGTCGGTTTTACAGCGTCGTTTTCAGTTGGCTGCAGCCTGGTTGCCCATTTTGGCGGGCAATGCAGTGCTGTATTACCTGCTTTCGCTTTGGCAAGCCGGCTGGTGGCCATTGATTATACAGCTGGCTTTTTGGGGATGGTCGATTTTGCATGTGCTGCGTGCCGAACGCGCGCTTAACTGGCAAGCTTGGCGGCAATTGGCTGCATTAAATCGCAAGCTATCGCTGCTGGCCGGGACAGGCTTTGTGCTCAAAAGCCTACTCGAAGCGATGAGCCTGGTACCCGGACTCATGCAATGGGCCGAAACCATCCGTCCGCTGCGCATTGGTTATTTGCACAGCTATTTTTTAGGCATGCACAGCGGCTTTTTGCTGCTGCTTTTGCCCAAACCTGCACGTTATGCTGCCTGGTGGGTGGGGGGAAGCCTGCTTACCTGGCTGATTTTGCTGGGTTGGACGGTTTGGGTTGGCTTTATGTCCGAGGCACTGGCGCCGGCCTTATTGCTTGCTGCTCTTTTGTTGCTCACAGCTGCTTTGCTGGTCCTGCACACACAATGGAAGCAGCTCAGGTTAGCTTCAGGCGAAGGTAAATTTGGATAAATCAACGTTCGACAGCTTAAGAAAATAGATATGCCACACATCCAACTCATCCGCCTGTTCAGCTTCGAAGCCGCACATCTGCTCCCATACCACGAGGGTGATTGTCGGCATGTTCATGGCCATTCTTACCGGCTCGAAGTGCAAATCAACGGACCGGTTCAAGCCGAGCACAGCGGCCCCGAGTCGGGCATGGTAATGGATCTCAAGCAGTTGAAAGAGCTGGTGCAAACGGCCATTGTAGCACCCTGCGACCATGCCTTGCTGCTGCCTGATTTTCTGCCTGAACCTCAGCTGGAAGCGGCGCGCTCGTTGAGCACCAAAATTTTGCTTTTGCCCTTTTCACCTACTGCCGAAAACCTGGTCGGTTGGATGGCCAGACAACTCCAGGCGCAACTTCCTGCTGGAGTGGAATTGGCAGGTTTGGTGCTCTGGGAAACTGCTCAGGCCGGGGTACGGTGGCTGCCCGGTGGCGATGACTTGAATGTTTTTGGCGTCTGAAGCCAATACACAGTGCACTTTGCACGCCTAGAATTGCTGTTGATAAAATAAAAAGACAAAAAAGTCTTCTAAAAAACAGGCTTTAAAGCTCATTAGGGTTGTTTTTGAATTTTATTTCAGGATTTTATGATTCAAATCATAACCCGGAAAAATGGGTATTTAGACATTTGTATCTGAATAAAAAGCCCGATGATGAAAAAAACATTGCTCCTTTTGGCCCTCGCAGCACTGACGATGTACTGCGGCCGTCCTGACCCTGCTGCCGATTCTGAAACTGAGTCAACCGAAGCAGCTTCTCCTTCCGATTACGATCCCAACCGTGGCGTTGGTAAGTACGAGAACTTCGAAGTATCGGCCACTCTTGATGCGGCCCTCGCTGCCGAAGGCGACAAAGTGGTGAGCACCAAATGTAAGTCGTGTCACAAAATGACCGATGAGCGCCTGGTTGGTCCAGGTTGGGCAGGTGTTACCCAGCGCCGCACCCCCACCTGGCTGATGAATTTCATCACCGATCCTGACCCCATGATCAACGTTGACCCGGAACTCCAAACCCAACTCGAACTCTGTTTGGTGCGCATGCCCAACCAGAATGTGAGCGAAGACGAGGGACGCGCCATTTTGGAATACATGCGCCAGAATGACGGAGTGAAATAGCAACCAAGCCTAATTCCTCTCATATGAAAAAATTATTCCGCATCCTCCCGCTGGTAGTAGGAGTTGCACTCTTCGCCGCTTGTGGTGGCGAAACCCAAACAACGGAGTCGGCCGAAGCTGCCGACCATTCGGGCCATGCCGGTCAATCGGCTGTTCCTGATGACGAATCAGCGCGTAACGTGGTTCAAGTGGCTGTTGCCTCTGCCGATCACAGCACCCTGGTAGCTGCTGTAAAAGCCGGCGGACTGGTGGATGTACTCAGCAACGTTGGTCCATTCACAGTTTTTGCGCCTGTAAATGCAGCATTTGACGCCTTGCCCGAAGGCACCGTAGAAAGCCTGTTGAAGCCCGAAAACAAAAGCAAGCTGGTCGACATCCTGGAGTATCATGTGTACGTAGGCGTGATTCGTCCGGCCATTTACAACGACGGCATGACTCTCAACCAAGTGAATGGCAAAAACGTGACCCTGGGCAAACAAGGCAGCGAAATGACTGTGAACGGCGCTAAGGTACTTGCACAAGTTGAATGCGCCAACGGCATTGTGTACGTGGTCGACAAAGTATTACTCCCCGAATAATCAAACAAACCTCAAAAAGAACTCATATGAATATCCATTCTATCGTTCGCACGGGCTTGCTGTTCACAGCTGCTGCAGCCGTTATTGGTGGCTGTAAGCCCAAAGCTCCGGGCTCGGTCGACACCGGCGATGCCGCCTCTAAAGTATATGTGGCACCCGGCAAACACGACGAATTTTACAACATTGTTTCAGGTGGTTTTAACGGCCAAATGAGTGTGGTTGGCTTGCCTTCGGGCCGCGTATTCAAGATCCTACCGGTATTTTCGGTGCATCCTGAAAACGGTTATGGCTTTAGCGAAGAGTCGAAACCCATGCTCAATACCTCACACGGTTTTGTGCCTTGGGACGACCTGCACCACATTGCCCTTTCGGTAACCAATGGTGAGCACGACGGCCGCTGGGCTTTTGGTAACGCCAACAATACCCCCCGCGTTGCCCGCGTAGACCTCACGACCTTCGAAACCACCGAGATCCTCGAAATTCCCAACAGTGCCGGTAACCACTCGTCGCCTTTTATTACTGCAAACAGCGAGTACATCGTAGCCTCATCGCGCTTTTCGGTGCCCATTGGCGATGATAAATCACGCGACGTGCCCATCAATACCTACAAGGAGAACTTCAAGGGTACAGTGAGCTTCGTTCGTGCCGATAAAGAAGGCGATATGCACATTGCTTTCCAGCTGGTTACTCCCGGTGTGAACTTTGACCTGGCCCGTGCCGGTAAAAACAAGTCGCACGGTTGGTTCTTCTTCTCAACTTACAATACCGAGCAGGCGCACACCCTGTTGGAAGTAAACGCTTCGCAGAAAGACAAGGACTTCATCATGGCCGTGAACTGGAAAAAAGCCGAAGAATACATCAAAGCCGGCAAAGGCAGGGTGGTGAAAGCCAAATACGCGCACAACGTGCTCGATCACAACAGCGGCATCGCCAAATCGACCATGAAGGATGAGGTGATTCAGCTCGACATCAAGGAATTCCCCGAAATCGCTTATATGATTCCTTGTCCTAAGTCTCCCCACGGTACCGACATTGATCCAAGCGGTGAATACATCATTGGTTCGGGTAAACTGGCTGCCATCATTCCTGTATTCAGCTTCACCAAAATGATGAAAGCCATTGAAAGCAAGGATTACGAAGGCACTTACGATGGCATTCCTGTACTGAAGTACGAATCGGTACTCAAAGGCGAAGTAACCAAGCCCGGTTTGGGTCCGTTGCACACCGAATTCGACGGTCGCGGTTATGCTTACACCAGTATGTTCGTATCATCGGAAGTAGTGAAATGGGACATCGAAAAACTCGAAGTAGTTGACCGTGCACCAACTTACTACTCAGTAGGTCACTTGATGGTTCCAGGTGGACCAACCACCAAGCCGCACGGCAAATACCTGGTGGCATACAACAAAATCACCAAAGACCGCTACCTACCAACCGGACCTGAATTGGCCCACTCGGCACAGCTTTACGACATTTCGGGCGATAAGATCAAGCTCCTGCTCGATTTCCCCACCATTGGTGAGCCCCACTATGCCGAAGCTTTACCTGCCAGCCTGATCAAAGACAAGCAGGTGAAATTCTACCCGCTCGACAAAAACACCCACCCTTACGCAACCAAGAGTCCCGATGACACCAAAATTGAGCGCAAGGGCAAAGAGGTACACGTGTACATGACTTCAATCCGTTCGCACTTTGGTCCCGACAACATCGAGGGCATCAAGCTGGGCGATGAAGTATACTTCCACGTAACCAACCTCGAGCAGGACTGGGACGTACCGCACGGTTTTGCCATCAAGGGTGCCAATACTGCCGAAACCCTGATCATGCCGGGTGCTACCCAAACCCTTAAGTGGGTTCCGGATCGTGTGGGCGTGTTCCCATTCTACTGTACCGACTTCTGTTCGGCCCTTCACCAGGAGATGCAAGGTTATATCCGCGTATCGCCTGCTGGCAGCAGCGTGCCGCTCACTTACTCTTTAGGAAAATAAGTTCAGAGGGGGGCGGCCATAGCCGCTCCCCATTTTTTATTCGCCATGAAAACTTTAAATCGTTCGAACCGCTTGCTCTTGGCAGCTTCTTCGCTGCTCATGGTGGTGGCCTATTTTGTGCCTTTTTGGCAAATAGAAATGTGGGCACCACAATATCCAGAGTGGCTGCACATGAAAATCTGGTTGTACAAGCTCACGGGCGATATCGACATCATCAATGGCCTCAACCACTACATCGGCATGAAGCACATCAAGGTGGAGATGTTCCCCGAGTTCAAAGTAATGCCTTACATCCTTGCTGGCCTCATTGCTTTTGGGGTAGTTGCAGCTTGGGGTGGCAAGCGCTGGTTGGCTTGGACTTTCCTGGTGTTGCTATTGGCTGCCGGAACCGCAGGTTTGGTCGATTTTTATTTGTGGGGTTACGACTACGGTCACAACCTCGATCCCAATGCTGCTATTAAAGTGCCCGGCATGGTGTACCAGCCGCCTTTGATTGGCACCAAAGAATTGCTCAATTTTATTGCCTACTCGGCCCCCGATTGGGGCGGCTGGGTGTTGGCCACTTCGGGTATTGGTGTGATTGTGGCACTGCTGCGCGATTACCGCATCCTTAAATTCTGATTCGCATGAGATCTATGCTCTTTCTGGCCTTTATGGCCCTTATTTCGGCCTGCGAGGCCCAGACAAAGCCTATCAATTTTGGAAAAGATGCCTGTAACCATTGCAGGATGATCATATCGGATCCGCGTTTTGGAGCCGAACTCGTAACCAACAAGGGCAAAGTGTTCATGTTCGATGACCTGAACTGCTATTGGAATTTCCGAAAGGAGCAGAAAATGCAGGAAACCGATATCGCTCACAGTGTTGTGGTGTTTTTTAACAAGCCGGGAACCTTTGGGAAAGCAGGCGAAGCCTGCTTCCTCGGCTCCCGCGAAATCCGCAGTCCGATGGGCAGCGGCGTAGCTGCTTTCGACAGCAAAGAGGCCTGTGCGGCACATCCTGAAGCAGCCAATGGCAAGCAACTCAATTGGGAAGAAGTAAGCAAGGTGTTGAATAAATGAGTAGGCGGACCCTTGTGACGGTCCTCTTGCTCGTATGTGTGCAGTTGGCCGAAGCCCGTGTTTTGCGGGTGAGCAAAGCAGGTCCATACCTGCTGCTTTCGCAAGCGGTGGCTGCTGCCCGTCCCGGCGACACCATTCGAATCGCTGCCGGCGTATACACCGAACCCAATGTGCTCATTCAAAAGCCACTGGTATTGATTGGCGAAAATGGGGCAGTGCTCGACGGCCAGGGCAAGCATGAAATCCTGACCATTGCCAAAACCAGGGTGCAGGTGCAAGGCCTCACCTTCAGGCGCTCGGGCCGCTCCAACATGGACGATTTTGCCGGCATCAAGGTACACGACGCCCATGGCAGCCGCTTCATCAACAACACCTTCGAGGAAACCTTCTTTGGCATCCACCTGTCGAATACCGATTCGGCTTACATCAGCGGCAACCGCCTCAAGGCAACTGCTGCCAACGAGTACGAGCTGGGCAATGGCATTCATCTGTGGAAATGCCGCTGGGCGCGCATCGAAAACAACCACATTACCGGCCACCGCGACGGCATTTACTTTGAATTTGTAACCAATAGCCGCATTGCGCGCAACCAAAGTCGCCAGAACAAGCGTTATGGCCTGCATTTCATGTTTTGCGACGACAATGTTTACGAAAGCAACGTATTCAGTAACAACGGGGCAGGGGTGGCGGTGATGTATACCAAAGGCGTACACATGCTCAACAATGTATTCGAAGAAAACTGGGGGGAGGCCGCGTATGGCTTGTTGCTCAAGGATATCCGCGATAGTGAAGTGCGCGGTAATCGTTTTTTGAACAATACTTCGGGTATTTACATGGAAGGCACCAGCCGCACCCTTTTTGAAAACAACCTTTTCAGAGGCAACGGATGGGCCATTCAGCTGCAAGCCAGTTGCGATGGCAATACGCTGCGCCGCAACAACTTCGCCGGCAATACCTTCGACATTGCCACCAACGGGCATGTGGTGCTCAATACCGTGAATGGCAATTATTGGGATAAATACCAGGGCTACGACCTCAACCGCGACGGGGTGGGCGATGTGCCTTATTATCCTGTGAGTTTGTTTGCTAGTTTGAGCGAGCAAATTCCATCTGCCATGCTGCTTTGGCGCAGCTTTTTGGTATTCATGCTCGAGCGGGCCGAGAAGGTCATGCCCGCCATCATCCCCGTCGATCTTCGCGATAACCAACCTAACCTCCAACCGCATGATCTCCATCAGCGATCTCGATAAAAAATTTGGCCGCTTGCACGTGCTGCGTTCCCTTCGGCTAGAGCTCGAAGCCGGCAAGGCCTATGCGCTCATTGGTCCCAATGGTTCGGGCAAAACCACCCTGCTCAAATGTATTTTAGGCCTGGTAGTGCCCAACCAAGGCGAAATTACCGTTGCCGGTGAATCGGTGCGCGACCACTGGCGTTACCGCGAAAAGCTGGGCTATATGCCGCAAATTGGCCGCTATCCGGGCAATATGACCATCGGGCAGCTGTTTAGCATGGTGAGCGATGTGCGCAAAGCAAGCACCGACCGCGACGAAGAGTTGTATGAAGCCTTTCAGCTTGGCAGGATGGCCCACAAGCGCATGCATACCCTTTCGGGCGGTACCCGACAAAAAGTGAGTGCAGCGCTGGCGTTCCTCTTCCGCCCACCCGTACTCATCCTCGATGAACCTACAGCCGGTCTCGATCCCGTTTCGGTTGAAATTCTCAAGGATAAAATTGTGCGCGAGAAGGAAAACGGCCGGCTCATCATCATCAGTTCGCACATCATGAGCGACCTCGATCACCTGGCTACCGACCTGGTTTACCTCTACGAAGGCGAGTTGCTGTACCACGACAGCATTGCCCGCCTCAAGGCCGAAAGCGGTGAAGACCGCCTGGGTCGCGCCATTGCCCACCTCATGCAAGCCCACCTGCCCGCCAAGGCCTAATCCATACGCCGTGTTCCAGCTCATTCGCTATATCCTGCTCGACATTCTCCGCACCCGGTTTTTGCTCTTTTATACTGCTTTGTTGCTGCTCAGCAGCATCGGCATGTTTCAGTTAGATGCCGATACCGGCAAGGTGCTGCTTTCGCTCATGAACATTGTGCTAATCGTGGTGCCGCTCATCAGCGTGGTGTTCAGTACCATCCATTTTTACAATTCCTACGAATTCATTGAGCTCATGCTGGCACAGCCCATCGACCGTCGGTTGATATTCTGGGCCGAATTTGTGGCCACGGCTTTATCGCTGGTATTGGCCTTTTTGATTGGGGTTGGATTACCCTTGGTGTTTTACGGAGGTGCGGTGGGCGGCAGCATGTTGCTGTTTTCGGGCAGCATGCTCACGGTGGCTTTTGTGTCGCTGGCCTTTTTGAGCAGCGTGCTCACCCGCGACAAAGCCCGCGCCATTGGGTTAGCCCTCGCTTTCTGGCTGTATTTCACCCTCATTTACGATGCTTTTGTGCTGTGGGTGGTGTACCAATTCAGCGATTATCCCCTCGAAAAGGCCACCCTCATCTTGGTCAGCCTCAATCCGGTTGACCTTGCCCGTATCCTCATGATGCTCCAGCTCGATATTTCTGCCCTCATGGGCTACAGCGGCGCCTTCTTCAAGACCTTTTTCGGAACCTCTGCCGGTGCCTGGTTTTCGGGTGTGCTGTTAGTTATTTGGTCGTTTTTACCTGTCTTCATTGCCACCCGCATTTTCCGCCGCAAAGATTTGTGAACCATGAAACCCGATTTAGCCAATCGCACTGATTTAGAACGCGTAGTCAATCGTTTCTACGAGCATGTGCTGGCTGATGCCCAATTGGCGCCTTTTTTCAATGAGCATTTCCGGGTTCATTTCAACAAGCACTTGCCGCGCATGTACGATTATTGGGAGAACGTGATGCTGCACACCGGCACTTACAACGGCAATCCCATGCGTACCCATCAGTTGTTACATGCCAAGCATCCCCTTGCTGCGGCCGATTTTAGGCGCTGGCTCGAACTGTTTTTTACCACGGTTGACGAATTGTACTTAGGGCCACAAGCTCGTGAACTCAAGGTTCGGGCGCGCAACATCGCATTTCTCATGGAGTCTCGGGTAACCAAGACCCTGCCCAACGATGCTACTTATGCGGCCATGCTGCCCGACTCAGCAAGCCAATCGCCACCGGAAAAAGAAGTGTGAGCACTAACAGTGCTTCATTGGCGTAAGGAATTTGGGTGTAGCTGAAAGAAGCGGCACCCATGAGGGCCAACATACTTTCTGTGCCCAAAAAAGCCATCAGAAACAACCCTGCAGCTGTTTTGCTCATGAATGAAACGCGCAATTTACCGCTCCTGAAAAGCCAATACAGCAAGAAGCTGCTGATGATGCCCAGCAGCACCAGGTGCAAATAGGCAATTACTACCGGACGGAAACTGAAGGCTGCCTTTTCGAGCGCAGGAATGGTGCTAAGCAGCTGAAAAAGCATGCGCGCACTTACCGCAGCTCCTGCCAAGGGAAGCAGCCAGCGAATAGGCTGTGCCATGCGTCCCCATTCTTCACGCCAGGCAGGCCAGGCTTGTCGGAGCCAATCGCCCCAAAAAAGCAGTTGCAATATGGCTACGGCGATGGCCAGGATGAACAACCAGAGGGGCAAATCTTGCCACAGCAGCGAAAGCAATACTCCCGGCAGCGCCAGCCAGGCAAGGCGCCTTCCTTTGATGCTGAGTTCCGACTGATCGGGCAGGTATTGCTGCAGCAGGGCCAACGCACCAAACAAAAACCAGCCGTTATATTGAAAGTGCAGGTAGCTGTAAAAACTGCCCAGGTAATTGGTCATGTTGAGGCTGCGGTGCATGTAGTGCCAAAAGAGGAGCAAGGTGCCGCTTCCCGATAAAAGCAAAAAGGCCAGCGCCGGATACAACCAATGCCGCATGGAAGCCGTAGCAGGCAGGCGATGAACCTCACGCAGTAGCACAACGACCATGGCTACCAGCCAAAGTAGGAGCGAAGATTCGGTTACAAACGACCAATACCCCATGCCAAATGCCAGGTATACCCCAAAAAGCACCCACGAAAGCACCCATTGAACCAACACCATGCGCTGCATCAAGCGGCCACGCTGACTGCCCAAATGCACCAAACGTTCGGCCAGCAACCAAAGCAGGGTAAAGCTTACCCAACCGTTGAAGGCAAAAAAGGCGTGGGCCAGTTGCAAATGCTTTTGCACCAGAAAGGGCATTTCAAACACCACTTTGGCGCGCATAAGCAAGCCCAACAAGCTAACGGTGAAAAAACTCAGCAGCGATAGAAGTCCGAACCAGCGAAAAGGCATCAACAATACAGTTTTCGTTCGCGAATCACTACTTTGCCTTCCTCGGCCATTTTGCTGAGGGTACGTATCACCGTTTCAACCCGCATGCCGGTAAAATGTGCCAACTCCTGCCGGGTAAATGGAATTTGCAGCAGTTCGGTGGGATTGCCCGCCTGTTGTCGACATTGTTTTAAAAAATTCTGCAAGCGCGTTTCTGGGTTTGAAATCATCATATCGCGCGCTGTGAGGGCTTTTTGGTAGGCACGCCGGGCCATGCTGTCGAGCAATGCACGTTGCACGGTTGGGTATTCTTCCAGTATGTTGTGAAAGCTGCTTTTGGCGAGTCGAATCACCACACTGGCTTCGCAGGCAACAGCCGCTGCGGGGTAGGTTTCGTTGAGCAGCAAAGGCGGTTCTCCAAAGCTCTGTCCGGGGTAGAACATGCCTTGCGTATATTCTTTGCCTTCGTGCGACAGGTTGTACATGCGCACCACACCCTTTTCTACCTGAAAGTAGTATTTGGCGGTCTCGCCTTCGGTAAAAATCACATCGCCCTTCTCGTACTTACCACCCACCGCACCCCAGGCATACAGCAAGTCACGGCTAATTTGGTCGGGGTAGGAGCGGGGCATTTCGTGGGCCATGTGATGGTCCAACGGCAGCTGAAATGCTGCCATTGGCCGTTCAAAATTCAAGATAAGAATTTTGGATGGTTATGACTAGAATCATAGGAAATAACGAATCGGCTTCGCCCAACGCAACTGCTGTTGGCGTTCAGCAAACCACGGTCGGCCGAATGCCATCAGCCGAAAGAAGAACGCCATGGGCCAATCGCCGAATGCCAAACGCTATTGCCTAATCCGTTTCAAAACTCCGCACCAACTCCTGCAAGCGCTTTACCTCCTTGCCAAAGGCTATTTTATTTAGCCAACGGGTGAGATAATAGCAAGCCGGAGTTAATACCAACAAAACGATAAGCAGAATGCCCTGCAGCAAGCCGTCGGTAACCAATAAATCAAGTTTGTTTTCCGATGCAAGGGACAAACATACGCCCGAAGTGATGCTGATGGGGTAGAAAAAAAGTGCCACATACTCTAAACTACGCAGCCCTTGCAACATGCGGTGGCTGAGGTGGGTCAATCTTTCTCGAATGAGCGTATCGGCAGGTGGAGTAACTACTACTTCGCGGAGCAACCAGCGGTTGTACAGCAAGCCGGCTACGTGACCGGCCACCATGATGCCCAGCAAAAAGCGAATCCAGAAATGGTCGGCCCAAATGAAAAGGAAGGCCCATGCCAGTCCAAACACCACGGTATACGCACTGTTGATTTTTATGTTTTTGCGCAGTTTTCCCAAAGGATCATTGCTTCGGTGTTGCCAGTACAGCAGGGTTTCGTTGCTGATGGGTTGGCAGGGTTGTTCGTTGGAAAGGTTTTTCCAGAGGTCGTTTATATCGAAAGTGGGTTCTGTTGTAGCCATTGGGTGAGTTGATTTTTGGCCCGGTGAATCTTCACTGTGGCCTGGTTGATGTTAAATCCGGTGATGTCGGCAATTTCGGCCATCGAGTAGCCGTCGAGTTTGAGCGAAAGCAGCATACGGCTGGTAGGATCGAGGCGGCGCATGTGTTCCAACAACCATTCTGCTTGTGCATGACGGGGATCATTTTGGTTTTCAATCTCCCACAAGCTATCGGCTTCGGCTTGTTTGCGCTTTTGTTCGCGGCGTTTCCAGCTCAGGGCAGTATTGAGGCATACGCGGTACAGCCAGGTGCTGAACTGGGCGCGGGCCTCAAATCGTGACCAAGCCGTGAGGGCCTGCAACACCATCTCTTGGAAGAGGTCGTGCTGCTCATCGTGGTCGCGGGCATACAAACGCGCTAGTTTGTAGACCACCGCCCGGTGTCGGTTGAGTTGTTCGAGGAATGCGGCTTGGGTCGACATTTTACAGTCCTAAAATAACCATGGTAGCAGCAGCATCGGTATTTTCTTTGTCGTACTGCTTTTTGTCGGGATTGCGAACGGGCTTGACCGTGTACCCGGCCTTTTGTAGCAAAGCAATCAAGCCTTCTTCACCGGGCAAATGCAAGCTACCAACCGCTACAAAGGTGCGTTTTTCGCGAAATAGCTTATCCAATTGCGGTATCCAAGCCCGGTTGCGGTCGCGGAGCAAGGCATGCATGGGGTCGAGGGTGCTGTTTTGTATCTCCCCTAATATAGCTGCCATGTCAGCGAAATCCTGATGGAGGTAGCTTTTGAGTAGCCTGGTGGCTACACGTTTTGTACTATCGGTTTCGTAAAGGCTTTTGCGCAGGTCGTTGAGTTGAGAGTCGAGCGTGGTATTGTATAGCAGTCCGAATTGATGCTCCAGGGTTTCGAGCGGCAACACCTGTTTTTTGTTCGACTTGGCTTGTTGCACCAGTCCGAAATCCACACCTACACCCGTAAAGGTGCTAAGTGTATCGTTGAGAACACCCCGACTCATCACCAAAGCCAGACTATGCTGCAAGGCAGCGGGTTTTAAAGTGACTACAGCTTCGAGACCGGCACCGATTACAGCCTTGCAGAGCGAATCGAGACTGGTTTTTTCAGCTTCACTGAGTTGCTGTACCCAGGCACCACCATCGGTGGCCAGCATCATGGGCATGAGGCGCATCATTTCAGTGGAGTCGACCACTACTTCTACCACCAGCTGTTTGCTGCGCTTGAAATGTGATTTGGCAATGGGATGGTTGTCGAAAAACGAAACCGGCACGAGGTGGTGGGTGCCAAAAAGGTAGCTCGATCGGCGGAGGCCGTTACCGCTTACTTCCCACAACAGGGTTTGTTGGGCTTGCAAGCTTTGGGTGCTAAGCAGCAAGCCCAAAATCGATTTAAAAAGAAAACGTTTCATGGTTTGAAGTTGAATTGTTGAACCGTTAGTGTTAAACCCATCCTGAATCTTACAGCCCTTGAAAAAAAATGCATTTTATGCTGACCCCTAACTTGACTTCAAATAAAAGCTTCTGTCTACAAGCTGCCTGCTGCCTAAATTTGACCTTAGCAAGCTAATTGGCTGCCTGCCATCATGGTAAACCACCCGGCTCGACAGATATTTTTTTCTTTGGTGCCACTTTTTCTGTAGAATGCTGTTATTAGTGTCAGATTCACGCACACATGAACATCGGAATAGTTTGTTATCCTACCTACGGAGGTAGCGGCGTTGTTGCCACCGAACTCGGCAAGGGACTGGCCGCCAGGGGACATAAAGTCCATTTCATCAGCTATACCCAACCGGCACGGCTCGACATCTTCATGGAGAACATCTACTACCACGAGGTAGCCATGGTGCATTATCCACTTTTTGAGCATTCACCCTACGTTTTGGCCCTCACCGGCAAGCTGGTGGACGTGGTGAAGTACGAGAAATTGGACGTTTTGCACGTGCATTACGCCATTCCACACGCCACAGCAGCCCATTTGGCGCAGCAAATTTTGGCCTCGCAAGGCATCCGGGTGGCCGTTGTAACCACCCTGCACGGCACCGACGTAACCCTGGTGGGAAAAGACCCTACTTACGAACCGGTGGTGAGTTTTGCCATCAACCAAAGCGATGCCGTAACGGCCGTTTCCGACTTCCTCAAAGCCGATACCTACCGGCATTTCCACGTGAACCGCGAAATTGAGGTCATTCCCAATTTCATCGACCTAAACCGCTTTTCGCACAAAGCCAAAAGCCATTTTAAAATGGCCATTGCGCCCAACGGTGAGCGCATTGTGACCCACGTTTCCAATTTCCGCAAGGTAAAACGCATCGACCTGGTGATTCAGGTGTTTAAAGGCATCCGCGATGCCCTGCCTGCCAAGCTGATCCTGGTGGGCGACGGTCCCGAACGCCAAAAAGCGGAGCAACTTTGTCGCGAGCTGCAACTTTGCGACGATGTGCGCTTTTTGGGCAAGCAGGAAGCCATTGAAGAGATTTTATCGGTGAGCGACCTCTTTTTGATGCCATCAGAAACCGAAAGTTTTGGTCTGGCGGCCCTCGAAGCCATGGCCTGTCAAGTGCCTGTGGTAAGCAGCAATGCCGGTGGTTTGCCAGAAGTGAACATCCACGGAAAAACCGGCTATTTGGCTCCAGTAGACGATGTGGCAGGCATGATTGCACACAGCGTACACATACTGAAAGACGAAGAAACATTGCAAGCGTTCAGAGAGGAAGCCCTGCAACAAGCCTTGCGATTCGACCTGGTGAACATCTTGCCTTTGTACGAAAATTTGTACGAGCGCACGATGGCCGAGGCAGCCATACGTTGAAGGGGCAGAGGGCAGGGAGAATGGGGTGCGGTTAACAGCTGTCCGTCTTTTCTAAAGCGATAAAGCATTCCTGCCGGAACCTACAGCCGACAGCCATTGCCAGCCGCAGGCGTTAACAGCTGCGCAGCGGCATCCACAGCCGCAGGCAACCATAGTCCGAATATTCTGGACAC
>Ga0209278_1001134_pt1 | contig 16863 bp, 9 predicted proteins | sample JI81BgreenDNA_FD_187504 | JGI IMG/M metagenome (GOLD analysis project Ga0209278, IMG submission 187504) | Wastewater effluent complex algal communities from Wisconsin, to seasonally profile nutrient transformation and Carbon sequestration -... | ecosystem: Engineered > WWTP > Effluent > Algae... | reverse complement strand
GCAGAAATGCTGCTGGCAGGGCAATTGCCCGATGGCAGCACGCTGGTGATCGACGAGGGCGACGGCCAGCTGGAGATGACGATTCGCTGACTTGGCGCGGCAGAATGGCAAAAGCTGGCCGCGCAAGATTGTAAGCTTGCGTCGTTCGATCCGGGAAGTGGGGCGGTTTGTTGCGTGCAAGCCGCCCTATCTTTTAACATTCGCAAAGCCACAAACTAACAATGTTGCGGGGTAAACGGTGACCGCCCCCTGAATGTGGGATTAACGCAACACCCCCCGGAAAATTTCGGTCTTGCGACGGGGCGCTTTGACATCAAACTTTCGCCATTGCACAAAACGGTCACTGCGGGGACTGACGTAGGTAACCTTTGATGCGCGCGCCTTCCACATGGGGCAATTATGTGGTCGGCGGCGGTGGTTGCTTGTCGTTCTCCGGTTTGGGCAACTGGAGTGACCATGAAGAAAATTCACAGCAATTCGATCAAGGCTCTGGCCTTCTCCGCGTCGGCGATTGCCTTCGCGATCGCCGGGCCGGCCTCCGCGCAGGACGCTGACGAGCCGGCGCAGGACGAAGAGGAAGAAGAGGTCAGCGTCGGCACCGACGCCAAGGGCCGCACCAGTGAAGGCAACATCACGGTGACCGGTTCGCGCATCGTGCGCGACACCTACTCGTCGATCTCGCCGCTTCAGGTGCTCACCACCGAAAACCAGCAGGCCGTCGGCGCCTTCGACCCGGCGCAGATCCTGCAGCGTTCGGAAGCCGCCGCCGGTCAGCAGATCGACGCGACCTTCCAGGGCTTCGTGCTCGACAACGGCCCGGGTTCGCAGACGCTGAACCTGCGCGGCCTTGGTGCGGACCGCACCCTGCTGCTGATCAACGGCCGCCGCCTCTCGCCCGCGGGCGTGGAAGGTGCGCCGTCGAACCCGTCGCTGAACCTGCTGCCGTCCTCGCTGGTCGACCGCTACGACATCCTGACCGACGGTGCTTCGTCGGTTTACGGTTCGGACGCGGTTGCGGGCGTGGTCAACGTCATTCTGCGCAAGGACTTTGACGGTCTCGAAGTCCAGCTGAACGGCAACATCAACGAATATGGCGCCGGTGACGACTTCACCGTCAGCGCCGCGTGGGGCTTCAACACCGACCGTGCCGTGTTCGGCATCGGGGCGGAATGGCGCCGGGTCGACAAGATCCTGCTCGATGACCGTCCGTTCCTCGCGGGCTGCGACCGTCACATCGAAATCGATCAGAACGGCAACATCCTGACCTTCGACGTGCAGTCGAACGCCAACGTCCGCAACCGCAGCAACGGCGCCGTCGGTCTTCCGATTCAGGAATGTAAGCCGGGCAACGTCGGTGGCCGTATCCAGCTGTCGGGCGCTCCGGGCACCCGCTTTGGCGACGTGTACTTCGATCCGCGCAACTATGGTCTGACCCGCTCGGGTCAGGCGATCGCCGGCAACACCGGCGTTCCGGGCTTCTCGGACAACTTCAACGCCTTCAACGTGCCGCAGGATCGCAATGGCGACGGCGTGGCCGACATCTTCCTGGTCGATTACGGTCAGGTCGAGCCGGGCCGTACCTTCATCCCGCAGCAGGACACCTACAGCCTGTTCACCTATGGTGAATACGTCCTGCCGGGCGATGCCAACATCACCCCCTACTTCGAAGCGAGCTACAACCGCTTTGAATCCTTCACGGAAAACAGCGGCACCCCGCAGTTCTTCCCCTGGGTTCCGGCCAGCAACCCCTTCAACCCCTGTAACCAGGCGGCTGGCGGCGTTGACTGTCGTGCGCTCGACAACAACTTCCAGCAGATCCTGCCCGGTCAGCCCAACGCCGGCCGCGCAGCTCCGCTGGGTTCGGCGCCCACGCTGGCCGTGCGTCCGATCCCGTTCGTCCGCGGCGACCGTAACAACGTCGACGTCCAGACCGAACAGTATCGCGGCGTGATCGGTGTTCGCGGTGACCTGCCCTTCATCGGCTCGAGCTGGACCTTCGACCTGTCGGGCGTTTACTCGCGCTCGATCGGTAAGACCGTCCGTCGCGGTATCCGTGAAGACAAGCTGGCGCTCGCGCTCGGGATCGACCCGACGGCCGACTTCAACCCGACCGGCAACCCGCGCAACACCTTCGACAATGATGGCGACGGCATTGCCGACGACTACATCAGCCTCGAAGTCAGCCCGATGCTGCTTGCGACCACCGGTGTGGCCGCTGGTACGCCGTGTAACGCGGCTGGCCTGCGCAACCCGACCTTCGCTGCTCCCGATCTCATCGCGGGCTGCGTCCCGGTGAACCTGTTCTCCCCGACCCTTTACGGGACTCCGGGGACGGGCAGCCCGATCGGCGATTTCGCCACCCAGGCCGAGCGTGACTACCTGTTCGGTGAGCGGTCGTTCAACACCGTCTACGAACAGAAGATCATCTCGGGCTACATCACCGGTGACCTGTTCGAACTGCCGGCTGGCCCGGTGGGCGTGGTGCTCGGCGGCGAGTGGCGCGAAGACTCGATCGACTCGCAGCCGAACTTCGTGGCTTCGAACGGCCTGTTCTGGGGCTTCTTCGCTGACGGCGGCGCGGTCGGTTCCAAGTGGATCCGCGAAGTCTACGGCGAAATCGACCTTCCGCTCCAGGCCGGCAAGCCGCTGGTCGAGGAACTGACGGTCAACCTCTCGGGCCGTCTGACCGACGAAGAGTTCTACGGCACCAACGGCACCTTCTCGCTCAAGGGCGGCTGGCGTCCGGTGGCCCCGCTGCTGCTCAAGTTCAGCTACGGCACCTCGTTCCGTGCGCCGAACCTGCGTGAGAACTTCCTGCTGAGCCAGTCGGGCTTCGGCAACATTATCGACCCCTGCGCCGTGCCGGCCGCCGCTTTCTCGGTGAATGGCTATAGCGCAGCCGATGATACCCGTGACCCGGCGATCCTCGCCAACTGCCGCCGTGAAGGCCGTGACCCGACCCGTGTCGGTACCGACCCGCTCCTCGGCAACACGATCCAGGCGACCAGCACGCAGATCTTCAGCGGCGGCTCGCTCGACATCGATCCGGAAACCTCGCGTTCGATCACGACCGGTTTCGCGTTCGAGGAAGATTGGGCCAGCGGCTTCGAGTTCGCCTTCAACTTCAACTACTACGACATCAAGTTGAAGGACTCGATCGTTGAAGCGACCGGCACGTTCATCGTGAACGACTGCTTCACCCGCCTCGAAGGTGGCCGCAGCCCGTTCTGTGACCGTATCACCTTCAGCGACCAGGCCTCGGCGCGCTTCCTGATCACCCAGGTGCAGGCGGCCTTCATCAACCTCGATGAAGAAAGCGTCCGCGGGATCGATATCAACACCACCTTCAGCTACCCTGTGACTGTCGGCGGTGAAGAATTCGACCTCACCCTGAACCTGACCGCCAACCACCTGATCGAGCGTTCGACCACCACCCGGGATGCGAATGGCAACCGTCTGACCGACGACTTTGCCGGCCGCTTCTTCTTCCCGAGCTGGATTGGCCGTGCGACCTTCAACGTGCGCTATGACGACTTCCTGTTCACCTGGCAGACCCGTTACATCGGTGACGTGTCGCAGGATCCGGACTTCGTCGATCCGTTCTCGGATGCCTTCGGCTTCGGCCCGGACGGCGTTGCGACCGGCGTCGTTGCCAACACCTGCCTCGGCAGCGGCTCGCGCAACGTGGCGGCTCCGAACCTCAACGCGGTCAACGGGATCGTGCCGGGTGACGGCGTGTTCTGCCGCAACGTCGGCTTCGCCAACGAGTACTTCGAGCACACCGCTTCGATCCGTTGGGACAATGGCGATCTGCGTCTGATCTTCGGCGTCAACAACGTCTTCAACCGCACCCCGCCGCGGGTCGACAGCGCGGAAGTGCTGGCGATCGGCAACACCCCGCTGGGTGGTGGTTACGACCTCAACGGCCGCGAATTCTTCGGTCAGCTGCTTTACCGCTTCTGATCGATGAAGGTCTGATGGACTGAAAGGATGCGGCCTCCCGGCGAACGCCGAGAGGCCGCATTTTTCGTTTGAGGGCGGGGCAGCGGCTCCCTAGCCGGATCGGCTCCCGCCCATGTTATCTGCAATGACACCAGGGCACGCTCGGAACATGAAACTTCTCAAAACCTCGCTCGCCGCCGCGCTGATCGGCGTCTCGGCCATTGGGCTGCTGACCGCGGCCCCCGCTCCCACGCTAGCGCAGGGCACCGTGCCCGTGGACGTCTGGGCGCTGCGCGATGTCGTCGATCAGGTGCAGATCTCGCCTGACGGCCAGCACGTGCTGGTGCACAAGGTCGAAAGCCGTGAGGGTGAATACATCCTCGAAATCTATCGCACCGACGATCTGTCCAAGCCGCTGCGCCGCCTCAACGCCGATCCGATGGAGATCGTGTCGGGGCAGTGGATCGGCAATGACGTGATTTTCGGATCGGCCTGGCAGGTCAACCGCAAGACCGTGAAGGGCCCCGAGGAAGACGTCCGCGATTACAAGACCTATTCCTACAGCGTCTCGGCCAACAAGTTCACCGCGGTCGACGGCAATTTCGGGATCGTCAACCTGCTGCCCAACGACCCTGATCACATTCTGGTCAGCACGGGCACCACGGTGGGCGACGGCACGGGGGTTGATCCCTTCGCCGCTTTCCGTCCGCGTTCCTACTACAAGTACAACCTCAAGACCGGTGCCCGCGAGCTGGTGCTGCGCGGCGGGGGCAAGTTCCCGGTGGTTGACCGCTGGGACAATGAAGGCAACCCGCGCTTCACCCAGTCGCAGGATACGGCTGCCGGCACGGTCAGCTCCTATTATCGCCTTCCCGGCGACAGCGAGTGGAAGAAGTTCCAGGAATTCGACCTCAACGATCCCAAGAACCTCTACCGCATCCTCGGCGGGTTCCACGGCATCGTCGGCTTCGATCCGGAAAATCCGAATATCGGCTACCTGATCGAAAACCCCGATGGCGAAGACAAGGCGGGGCTGTACGAATTCGACTTCACCACCGGCAAGATCGGCAAGAAGCTGTTCCAGGCGCCGGATGCCGACGTCATGGGCATTCAGCTCCATTCGATCCCCGGCAACGACAAGCTGGTGGCCGCCCGCTATCCGGGCGAGAAGATGGAGCGGTTCTGGTTCGACGAGGAGGAAAAGGCGCTTTACCAGGCGCTCGAGCAACAGATCCCCTACGCTTGGCAGGTCTCGATCGCGAGCCGTTCGCTCGACGGCAAGTCGATGATCGTCACCAACCGCGGCCCGCGCGATCCGGGGTCGTTCTGGTTGGTCAAGGACGGGAAGCTCGCCAAGCTTGGCAGCCGTAACCCGCTGGTCAATCCCGAGCAGCTCTCGGATGTGAAATACATCCGCTACAAGGCCCGTGACGGGCTCGAGATCCCGGCATGGGTGACGATCCCCAAGGGCAAGGGGCCGTTCCCGCTGATCGTCCAGCACAATGGCGGCCCGCACGTCAACGGCATGGTCGGCTATGACGAATGGGGGCAGATGCTCGCCAATGCCGGCTACATGGTGCTGCACCCCGACAACCGGATTTCGGTGGGCTGGGGCCAGAAGCACTTCGATGCCGGTTATGGCGAGCACGGCGGCCGGATGCAGGACGACAAGGACGATGGGGTCAAGTACCTGATCGAACAGGGTCTCGTCGATCCTGACCGCGTGGCGTTCTTTGGCTGGTCGTATGGTGGCTATGCCGCGCTCGTGTCGCTCAGCCGGGATGAGCAGCTCTACCAATGCGCCATCGCCGGCGCGGCAGTGGCCGATCCGGAAAAGCAGCACATGGGCCGCCGCAACCCTGATCTCAAGGCGCTCGACGAATGGTCGAAGCGGCGCGGGATGATTGGTGTCAACCCGATGAAGGAAGTCGCCAAGGTCAACATTCCGCTGCTGATGATCCACGGCGATGTCGACCGGCGCGTGATGTATTACCACATGAAGGATTACCAGAAGGCGTTCGAGGCCGCTGGCAAGACCGGGGAATTCATCACGCTGGCGGGTGCCGATCACTTCTACGCCACCCTGATGTACAAGCATCAGCAGCAGCTTTACACCAAGATGCTCGATTACCTCGCCAACGATTGCGGCCCGGGCGGGCTGTAAGGCGCAGGCGATCGCCGAAACACAAAGGGCGCGGCCAGCGATGGCCGCGCCCTTTTGCTTTGCGCCGCAGCGCGCGCCTGAGCCGCTATTGCACCCGGCGGCCCTTGACCCCCTTCTGGCCGTTGATCCGCAGGAAGTAGCTGCTGAGCGCGCCCTTCTTGATTTCCAGCGTCTGGCCGATTTTCGGCTTCATCAGCCGCGCGGGAAGCTCGTCGAGCTGCCATTGCGCGCCCTCCGCGGTGGTCAGGACATAGGTGCCACTCACCCCGCGCACCCCGGTGATGGTGGTGTTGAGCGTGGTGAACTCCTCTTCCTGTTCGGGGTCGTCCTTGTCGCTCTTGCCGCCGAAGATGCCGAGGTCGGGCAGGGTGAAGCCGAACAGCTTGCGCCGGGTTTCGCGCACGGCCTCGCGGTCAACCACCTGCACTTCGCCCTCGCTGGTGGCCGAAACCATCGCGGCCACCGCCGTGTCGTAGCAGGCGAGCCGTTCGGCGGGGTCGGTCTTGGCCTGACATTCGCGCAGGGCAGTGACATAGGCGCTCTCGTCCCCGCTGTCCTTGTCCTTGGCACCCAGCGGAGCAGCGGCGGCGGCGGCCAGCGCGGCGATGGTCATGCAGCCCACGGCGGCGTAACGGGTTCGGCTCATCATCGTCATCTCCCCTCGCTCAGGGCCGTGTGCGGCCCGCTCCTTGTGGCGTGTGATTACTCCGCCCGGCCAAGCATGGCAAACGGGCAGAGCGCGGCTCAGGCGTCGTAGCCCATCCGTTCGGCCCAAGGCGCTAGGATCGGCATGACGGGCGCGAGCTGATCGCCGTAGCGCTGCCAGCGACCGCGCGCGCGGGTGTAGAGCTGCTCGCCGATCTGGGCATAGCTTGCGGTGCGCACCCGGCCGCGGCTGCGCGCAGTTTCGGTGTGGTCGAGCAGGCGGTCGTCCCAGCCAAGCCCGAGCCATTCCACCAGCGGCTGCAATTCGCCGCGCGGGTCTTCGACCAGACGCTCGTAACGCACGGCGTGGGCGTTGATCGGGAACAGCTCGCCCGCGCGGTGCCAGGCGCGGAACACCGTGTCATAGGTGCGCGCGGCTTCCTCAAGCTCGGTGAAGCTGCGCATCGCGTGGTTGAGCGTGAAGTTGGCCATGAAGCAGCTCAGCACCACATCGGCCGGGTGCCGCTCGGCGAGGATGAAGCGCGCCTGCGGGAAGATCCGGTGGATCGCGACCGCGCGCGCCATGTTGAGCGGGTGCTTGTCGACCAGCCAGCGGTTCCCGTCCCAGCCATTGCGGCGGGCGCTGTCGAAATAGGCGGCGCGCAGCTGGGCGCACTGGTTTGCGGTCAGCGCAGCGAGATCGGCATTGCCGGCCATGCGCAAGGTCTCGGCCAGCATCGGGCGTTCTTCGAGCACGTTAAGATCGGGCAGGCCCATCAGCATGGTGTCAAGCAAGGTCGTGCCCGAACGCGGGAAGCCGACGAGGAACACGGGATCGCGGTGCGCAGGGTCGGGACTGATCGGCGGCGTCCAGCGCGCGGCCCAGCCGGGCGTCCAGCGCGCCAGATCGGCTTCCACGCCCTCGCGGTAACTCGGCCCCCTGCGCGGCGGCGCCTCGGCGATGGCGGCGGCATTCATCGCGGTGAATGCCGCAAAGGCGCGTGCGCTATCGCCGAGCCGCTCGTTGATATTGCCGATCAGCGCCTCGCGCCGCATCGGGTGGATCGTCGGCGGGATCGCCTCGGCGTGGCGGGCAGCATCTTCGAACCGCCCCTCGCGCTGAGCGAGCCAGGCGTGGAGGAAGGCGGCTTCGGGCGGAGTGGTCGCCGGATCGAGGCTCGCCAGCAGCGCGGCCAGCGCCTCGGTGCGGTTGGTCGCCTCGTAGAGCCGCCCGAGTTCGAGATGGGATTCGCCGAATTCCGGCCAGCGCGCCACCGCCGCTTCCAGCACCGCGATGGCTTCGTCGAGCAATTCATTATGCGCCAGCGCCATCGCCAGCTCGGTCTGCACGGCGCGGTTGTCGGGCGCGAGTTCGGCGACATCGCGCGCGACCTTGAGGCGTGGCACCCCAAGGTCGGCGCGGCGCAGCACATCACAGAGGTTGAGATACATTCCCGGCTCGTCGGGCTGATAGGTGATCGCGTGCTCGAAGGCCGTGATCGCCTGATCGAAATGCCCGGCGCCGGCGTGGATATTGCCGAGGTTGTTCCAGCTTGCCGCATCGGTCGGCTCGCCCTGCAACACGCGGGCATAAGCCGCGACAGCCGGGCCGAATTCGCCGCGCTGCTGGCGCACCCACGCCTCGATGCGGGCGAGCGCAGGCAAGGCAGAGCCAGCCGAAAGCGCCAGCGCCTCATCCTCGCGTCCCACCGCCAGCAGCGCCTTGGCATAGTCGCCGCGGATCTCCTCATCATCGGGCCGCATCCGGGCGAGCGGCTCAAGGTGCGACAGCGCCCGCGCGCCATCGCCCAGTTCGAGCGCGGCGAGACCGGCAATCGCAAGGAAAGGTGCGCCCGCCTCACTGGGGCTGGCATGGCGCTCGGCCAGTGCCAGCGCGCCTGCGGCATCGCCCGCCTGCCGCAGACGGATCGCTTCGGCGAGGGCAGGCGGAAGGGTGGCAGTCGGGGGGGCGGGTTGCATGAGAGTCAGTCCTGTCGGGGGCGGGCAATATCGAAGGCGACGGTCAATCTTTCGCCCTTTGGGAAGGGGCGCGTACCATGCCACATGGTCGATGGGAACAGCACGAGGCGGCCGGGTTTGGGCTCGACCAGGCGGTAGGGTGCAAGGCCGGGAACCAGATCCCGCGCTTCGCCTAGACCAAGCCAGCCCGCGTGATCCTCGCCCCCGTGACCCAGTGTTTCGGGCAAGGCGAGGTAGAGTGCAGAGCTGAACCAGCCCTGCGGGTGGACGTGATCGGTGTGGTGTCCGGCATCGGTCAGCCGCACCGACCATGCCCCCGCAACCCGCAGCGGGGTGCGGCCTGCCAGCAAGGTGGGGTGTCCGGGCTCGGGCGCGGGCAACTGCGCGACATGGCGCTCCACCACGGCGAGCAGGCGTGCCCTGAGATCGCGGATCGGCGCTTCGGCGCGCAGCAGCAGGTTGCCGTCGGTCTGCGTGCCTCCGCGCACCGACTGGTCGAGTGGATCCGCCGTGGCGCGGTGGAGGCCGCGCAGGTGATCGGCGAGCGCGGCAAGCTCGGCGGGGGAAAGGCCAATGTCATAGACGCCGACAAGGCGCGGATCGCCTTCCAGCCATGCGGCACGCGGATCATCCATCATGCGCCACGCAAGCGAGAGGTAGGGCCACAGCGCCAGTGAGCCGGGATCGGCGAGACGCGGTTCGAGTTCGGCGGCAGCGGCCTCGGGCCGGGCGCGGCGCAGGTGGTGGCGGGCGTGCATCCACGCCTCGCTGGCATTGTCAGGCGGGCCGGCGGCGGCGAAGTGGGTGTCGGCAGTGTCGAGCGCGCCGCTTTCCGAAGCGATGTGGCCCGCCATCAGGCTGATCCAGCGCTGCGGGCCGAGTGCGGCCTCGGCAGCGGCGCAGGCGGCGGCGGCGCGCGGCAGGTCGCGGGCCTGAAGGGCGATCGCGATGGCGCAGTGGTGCAACTCGGGCGAACGCGGGTTGCGGGCGAGGGCGGCGGCGGTGCTGGCGAGCGGATCGCCGCCCATCTGCCCGCTCAGCGCGGCAAAGCTGCGGTGCCCGTCAAGCCAGAGCGGATTGGCGACGGTGAGGCGGGTGAGCATGGCGATCCCGGTCTCGGGCTGTCCTTCGGCAAACAGGGCCGTGGCGTGGCCGATCAGGACCGTCCCGTCCTGCGGGGCGAGCGGGGCGGCGGCGGCGAACAGGGCGGCGGCGGGCACGCCGGCCTCAAGCGCGGTGCGGGCGTGGGAGTGGGCAATCAGCGCGTCGCCCGGCGCGAGGGCGGCGGCGGCGCGGAAGGCTTCGTAAGCGATCACGCTCTCCCCGCAGGCGCGGGCAGCAAGACCGAGCAATTGGTGGGCCTTCGCGCTTGTGGGGTGCCGCTGCGCAAGGTCGCGGGCGAGGGGAAGCAGGCGTTCGGGGTAATCGCCCTTCAGCAAGGCCAGCCCCGCGCCGAGCGCGGCGGCAGGATCATGCAGCGGAAACTGCGCGATCCGGGCTTGGGCTTCGGCGGGTTGCAAGCTTTCGGGTTCCCCAAACGAAAATGGCGGGCCTTTCGGCCCGCCATTCGTTGTCTAGCGACGTGGACGCTTAGAAATCAAGCGTCACACCGGCAAACAGGTAACGACCCAGCGCGTCATAGACCTGCGCGTAGACGTTGCCGTTGCACGGGCCGGCCGGGCAAGCCTGCGAGCCGGTGGTCGGCGGCGACTTGTCGAGCACGTTGTTCGCACCGAGGACGAAGTTGAAGTTATCGCCTGCGTCGAAGGTGAAGGTCAGGTCGAAGTAGTTGACGGCATCGAAGCCGGCAGCACCCGGACGGGCAACGCCACCCGGCGACGGACCGGTACCACCGGTGTTGCTCAGGTTGGTGTTGGTCGACACCGAGTCGAGGCCAACCCCGTCAAAGTAGCGCCAGCGCACCGAAGCGCCGAAGCCATTGCGGAAGTTGAAGCCGACGCGGGCCTGGTGACGCCACTCGGGGTTCGGCGAACCGCAGACGTTGCCGTACAGACCGACGCAGTCGAAGGTCTGGTCGAGACCCGGGATGGTGACCCCCGTGTCGGTCACCAGCTCATCGAGGTAGGTGCCGAGGAAGTTGAAGGTCAGGGTGCCGACATCGCCGATTTCGGTGCTGTAGTTGACCTGGGCGTCGATACCCGAGGTCGAGAAGCCGCCGATGTTCTGCGTCACGTTGGTCGTGAAGCCCTGCGCCGAACGCCACAGCGAACCGGTCGGGTCACGGTTGATCAGGCCGCAGAAGAACGGATCCGCCGTCGCGGTACAGGCCGCGAGGATGGTGTCCGAACCGATGCCACCGATCGCCTGCGTGATGTCGATGTTGAAGTAATCGACGCTGGCGGTGAAGCCAGGCAGGAAGCCCGGGGTCAGCACCACACCCACGGTGTAGGTGTCGGCTTCTTCCGGGTTGAGGTTGGCGTTGCCGCCGACGAAGCCGTTGTACTGGTCAGCCGGGTTCGGAGCGACGAACTGGCCGACGCTCAGGCCCTGGGCCAGACAGCCGGTGTTCGCGGCGGTGATGACGAAGCCGGCGCAGGGGTCGGACGAACCGTCGAGAGCGACGAGGTTCGGCGCGAACAGATCCTGCACGGTCGGCGCACGGACGGCACGGTTGAAACCGCCGCGGATGCGGAAGTCACGGATCGGGGCGAATTCGCCTTCGATCTTGAACGTGTCGGTCGTGGCACCGGTGCTGTAGTCCGAATAACGGTAGCCGCCGGTGATGGTGAAGTCATACACCCAGCTGTCCTGCGCGATCGGGATACGGATTTCGGTGAAGAATTCCGTCACGTCGAAGCTGCCCGAAACCGGCAGGGTCGCCGCGCCCTGACCAGCAAGGTCGCCGGTCGAGAAGGCGGTGTCCGAATTGAACTGCAGGCTTTCCTTGCGGTATTCGGTACCCAGAACGATGTCGACGCCCTGGTCGGCCCAGGGGGTCTTCAGACCGTACTCACCCAGCGAACCCGACAGGAACGCGTTGGCGACCTGCTGTTCCACGACGCCGCGCGAGAAGCCCGGGGTCGAGAGGTAGGCGACCGAAGCCGCGCTCGGGGCGACGGTGCCCGGCGAGAAGATGTCCCACGGCACGCAGTTCGGGTCCGAACCATCGAGGGTCGAACGGCAAACCGGGGTGCCACCGGGGCCGGTGACGACGTCGAGGGCACGGCCGAGGCGCGAGACCGAGAAGTCGTTCAGGTAGGTCTGGGCGTAGTTGTTACGGCCATACTGGTAGAACGCGTCATACGACCATGCCGGCGACAGGTCGCCCTTCACGCCGATGACGGCGCGGTAGGAAACGTGCTGCAGGTCGTCCTGACGGGCGCCGCCTTCCACGTTACGACGCAGGATCTGTGCGAAGGCGCGGTTGTAGGTGGTGCCGGTCAGCGGGTCGATGAAGTTGAACGGCGTGGTCGGCAGCAGCGGCTCGCCGAGACCGCGCGCAACGCGAGCGGCGTTTTCAGCGGCAACGTTGCCGGTCACGATGAAGGCGTTACCCGGCAGCGGGCTGACGAGCAGGTTGGCGCTGTTGCACAGCTCGGCGCGCTGGCCGGCCGAAAGCAGCGGGTTGTCGCAGTTGATCGACAGGGTGTTGCCGAAGTTACCCGACGGAGCGATCTGGGCGACCGTACGGTCGTCCATGAACATGAACTCCATGTAGGGCTTGATCGCGCTCGAGATTTCGTAGTCGGCGAAAAGGCCGGCGGTGTAACGCTCGTCCGGGCGCTGGAAGTAGTTCAGCGGACCGAAGTTGAACGGCGTGGTGCCTGCGAGCAGCGTGCGGTTCGGGCCGAACTGCGCGAGGGTCGAGGTGAAGTCAGCGCCAAAGCCTTCGTTGTAGAACACGGTGCCGGTGGCCGAGGTGGCCGAACCGCCGCAGTTGTACAGACGACCGCCGCCGGCAACCGACGCTGCGGTGTTGGCCGAGAGCGAGCACGCCGAGTAGTCACGACGGGCCTGGAGCACCGGGTCGATCTTACGGTAGCCGACATAGGCGGTGACGCGGCCGCGGCCATCGTCGAAGCTGCTGCCGAAGGCGATGGTGCCGTCGAAGGTGCCACCATCGGTGACCATGCCGGTCGGGTAGCCGAAGCCGCGCGCGTCGTTCGCACCGCGAATGTCGGCCGAGGCACGGTTGTTGTGGTTGTAGACGCCGTAGTTGGCGTTGATCTTGAAGCCTTCGAAGTCGGTGTCGAGAACGAAGTTCACAACGCCGGCGACCGCGTCGGCACCGTACACCGACGAAGCACCGCCGGTCAGCACGTCGACGCGCTCGATCAGAGCGGCCGGGATCATGTTGATGTCAGCAGCCGAAGTGCTCGGCGTGCCGGGCGCAAGGCGACGGCCGTTGACGAGGACGAGTGTACGCTCGGCGCCCAGACCACGAAGGTCGAGGGTCGCGGTACCGGTCGAACCGTTCGAGACGCTACCACCCTGCGCAGCGAAAACCTGCGGCAGCGAGTTGATGAGGTCTTCCACGCGGGTGGTGCCGGTCAGGGCAAACTCTTCCGCGGTCACGACGGTGACGGGGCTGGCCGATTCAAGGTTCGGCGAGCGCAGACGAGTCCCGGTAACGACGATCGGCGCACCGGCATCTTCTTCTGCGGCGGTATCAGTGGTGACGTCGGCGTCCTGCGCGAAGGCAGGGGCGGCGACAGTAAGCGCGATAACGGCGGTTGCCGCACCGGCCTTGAGAAGCGCGTGCTTCTTCATGGTGGTCTTCCTCCTCTAGGTTTGACCAGGTGTATTGACACTTTATGCGTCAAGGGCTCGTGACAAATCACGTAAATAGCCCTCTCCACGGGGCGGAATGCTCCAAGCCATAGTGCAGTGCAAACCCAATTCGCGCCGTGCGTTGCGCTTGCGCAAAACGTGTTACGCTTCTGCAACAGTTGGCATAGACCCCACAGGCCGCCCGATTTGACCCCCTGCGATTTTTGTCTGCTTGATTTGCGCGTGGCGCTTCAATACGCGCGTTGCCACAAGCGAGTGGCGAAGCGAAACTGATTGTTGGCCGCGCGCCGGGCCCGTCCGGGCCAGTTGGAGGAGAGAGACATGACCACAGCCTATATTGTCGAAGCCGTCCGCACCGCCGGCGGTCGCCGCGGCGGGCGCCTGGCCGGGGTGCATCCGGTCGATCTGCTGGCAAAATCGCTCGATGCCATCGTCGAGCGATCGGGCATTGATCCCAAGGCGATCGACGACGTCGTCACCGGCTGCGTCAGTCAGGCAGGCGAGCAGGCACTTCAGGTCGGACGCATGGGCGTGCTGGCGAGCAAGCTGCTCCCGCAGTCGACCCCGGCGGTCACCATCGACCGCCAGTGCGGCTCCAGCCAGCAGGCGATCCAGTTCGCCGCGCAAGCGGTGATGAGCGGGACGCAGGATGTCGTCATCGCCAGCGGCGTCGAGAGCATGACCCGCGTGCCGATGGGCTCCAACGTCACGCTGCACATGAAGGAAGGCCTGCTCCAGAAGGCGGCGGGTCTCGAGGAGAAGTTCCCCGGCATCAACTTCAGCCAGTTCATGGGCGCGGAGATGATCGTCAAGAAGCATGGCTTCACCAAGGACGATCTCGACCGCTTTGCCCTGTCGAGCCACGAAAAGGCGATTGCCGCCACCAAGGCCGGCGCCTTCGAGCGCGAGATTGTCGCGGTCGAGATCGAAACGCCGGAAGGCACCCAGATGCACACCGTCGATGAAGGCATCCGCTTCGATGCGACGCTGGAAGGCATTTCGGGCGTCAAGCTGCTCTCGCCCGATGGCGCGATCACGGCGGCCTCTTCGAGCCAGATTTGCGATGGCTCGTCGGCGGTGCTGGTGGTGTCCGAGGCGGCGCTGAAGGCCCACGGCCTCACCCCGCTCGCCCGCATCCACAACCTCACCGTGACTGCGGGCGATCCGGTGATCATGCTGGAAGAGCCGCTCTTCGCCACCGACCGGGCGTTGCAGCGCGCCGGCATGACGATCGACGACATCGATCTGTTCGAGGTCAACGAAGCCTTTGCTTCGGTGCCGCTGGCATGGCTCAAGCACACCGGCGCTGACCCCTCCAAGCTCAACGTTCACGGCGGCGCGATTGCGCTGGGCCACCCGCTCGGCGCGTCGGGCACCAAGCTGATGGCGACGCTGGTTCACGCCTTGAAGCGCCACGGCAAGAAGTACGGCCTCCAGACGATGTGCGAAGGCGGCGGCGTCGCCAACGTGACCATCATCGAGGCCTTGTGATTTTGATCTGAGAGGAAAGACCAACATGGAAGTTTCAGCCAATACCCCCGCGGTCGTTACCGGCGGTGCCTCGGGCCTCGGCGCGGCGACCGCCCGCGCGCTGGCCGCCAAGGGCGCGAAGGTCGCGATCTTCGACATGAACGAGGAAAAGGGCGAAGCCCTCGCGGCCGAAATCGGCGGCGTGTTCTGCAAGGTCAACGTGACCAGCGACGAGGACGTCGACGCCGGCTTCGCCAAGGCCCGCGCGGCCCACGGGCAGGAGCGCATCCTTGTGAACTGCGCCGGGATCGGCAACGCGATCAAGACCGCCAGCCGCTCGAAGGAAGATGGCTCGATCAAGCACTTCCCCATCAGCGCCTTCGACTTCGTCATTCAGGTGAACCTCATCGGCACCTTCCGCTGCATCGCCAAGTCGGCCGCGGGCATGATGACGCTCGATCCGATCGACGAATTCGGTGAGCGCGGCGCGATCGTGAACACCGCTTCGGTCGCGGGTGAAGACGGCCAGATCGGCCAGGCCGCTTACTCCGCCTCGAAGGCAGGGGTGATCGGCATGACGCTCCCCATCGCGCGCGACCTCATGAACGAGGGCATCCGCGTCAACACCATCCTGCCGGGCATCTTCGACACCCCGCTGCTCGCCGCTGCGCCGCAGAACGTGCGCGACGCGCTGGCCGCATCGGTGCCGTTCCCCAAGCGCCTCGGGATGCCGGTGGAATATGCCAAGCTCGCCATGACCATGATCGAGACCGGCTACTTCAACGGCGAGGACGTGCGCCTCGACGGCGCGATCCGCATGGCCCCGCGCTGATCACCTTTCGCCCCTTCCCGTCGCCCGGCGGCGGGGAGGGGCATCCGGGCCTCAGCCGAGGCCGTCGATTTTCGGATCGACAAACAGATCGCACAGCGGCTCAAGCTCCGCGATCCCGAAATGCCCTGCCCACAGCGCCGGGTCGACCAGCGCCTCGCAGCCTGCCGGGATATAGTGGAAAAACAGCAAGTGACAGAAGCCGCCCGCTTCCTTGGGGCGGCGGTAATGCCACTGCGAGCTGCCATTGAACAGCAGCGCCTGATTGGGGCGCAGCAGGTGTTCGGCAAAGTCATATTCCGGATTGGCGATGATCGCTTCCCGGTCAAAGCCCCGTGCGAATTCGGCCGTGGGCCATTCGACCACCCGGCTCAGATAGATCGGCCAGACCGCGTCCTGCTCGATGCAGTAGTCGAATGTGAACATCGCATCGGGATGGTCCATGTGCAGATCGCACTTGCCGCTGGCCCCATAGCGGCTGAGGAAATTGTAGCTTGAAACCAGAGGGCGACCGACCAGCGCTTCGATGCGGGGACGCAGCTGTTCCTGCAATTCGAGGAAGAAGGGGTGATCCCACACCACGTCGCGGCCGAATTGCCGGTTTTCCGTCGCCTGCTCCGCGGCATCGTCCGGCTTGGCCGAGCGGCTGGCGGCGAGGATGGCGGCGCAGGTGGCCGGATCAAACACATCTTCCATCACCATCTCGCGGAAGTCCGCGGGCGGCTTGAGCGTTTCGAAGCTGTCGAGGAAACTGGGCAGGGCATCGGGGCGCACGTCGGCCAGATAGTGCCGGGCAATCTCGAAACGACGCAGGAAGTGGGAATCGTACCACCCCATGCGGGCGACCGCCCGGATCGCGGCGGCGGCCTTGAGGTGGAGCGCGAAATAGGCCGGATCGCGCAGTCGCTCCCGCGGGCCGGCGTCAAGGGGTGCCGCTGCTTGGGTCATGCCCTGTGCCATAAGCCCGATGGATCAGCACTGCAACTCGCGCGGAAAGCTCCCATTTGCGGGGGTTTTCTTTTGCGTCCGGCATGGCATCACACCGCCAACAGGAACGAGAGGACACGCATGACCCAATACA
>Ga0209278_1001133_pt1 | contig 16870 bp, 16 predicted proteins | sample JI81BgreenDNA_FD_187504 | JGI IMG/M metagenome (GOLD analysis project Ga0209278, IMG submission 187504) | Wastewater effluent complex algal communities from Wisconsin, to seasonally profile nutrient transformation and Carbon sequestration -... | ecosystem: Engineered > WWTP > Effluent > Algae... | reverse complement strand
CGGCCACCGGGCGGCGGAAGAATTCGAAGTTGATCGTCACCGGCTTGTCGCTGCGGGGCTGGCCGGCGAAGCTGCGCAGGTGCGTCACCATCTTGCGGTGGCCGGGTTCCAGCGCGGCATCGTCGGTTTCCGGCGGCAGATCGCCGGGCTTCACGATCGGCTGCGCGCGCACCAGATGGCCCAGCTCGCCGGCCTCCTTGGTGGTGAAGCTCGCCTGGTGGGGGCCGCGCCGGCCCACGATATGCACATCCCGCACCGCACTGGTGGCCAGCGCCGCCAGCGCATGGCCGGCGATATCGGTAGCGGAGAGTTCGTCCACCGTCTTTGCCAGGATGCGCGCGCAATCGATGGCCACATTGCCGTTGCCGATGATGGCGGCACCATGGTGGGACAGGTCCACCGAAAGCCCGGCATGATCGGGATGCCCGTTATACCAGCCCACGAACGCCGCCGATCCCACCACGCCCGGCAGATCATCCCCCGGAATCCCGATCGGCTTGTCCAGCGGCGCGCCCACCGAAAGCACCACCGCATCATAGAGCGACAACAGCTCGTCCACGCTCACATCGCGGCCCACCATCACATGGCCCACCAGCCGCGTGCCGGGGGCGAGATTGGTCGCCTCATACCGCTTGGTCACCGCCTTGATCGACTGGTGATCCGGCGCCACCCCGGCGCGGATCAGGCCATAGGGCGTTGGCAGGCGATCGACGATGTCGATGCGCGCGCCCTCCCCCCACTGCTTCTGCGCGGCTTCGGCGGTGTAGTAACCGGCCGGGCCGGCACCAACGATGGCGATGCTGATGGTCAACGCGGGTCTCCTGAATCTGTGCCGTCCCGCTATGGCCGCCGGCCGTGCGGGTCAAGCACGTCCAACTGTCGCGTTGCAAGTGCCTGCCGCCCTGCTAAAGCCGCAGCATGACCCCGCAGGACCGTATCCGCAATTTCTCGATCATCGCCCATATCGATCATGGGAAATCCACGCTGGCCGATCGCCTGATCCAGACGACCGGCGGGCTCCAGCTCCGCGAAATGTCCGAGCAGGTGCTCGACAACATGGACATCGAGAAGGAACGCGGCATCACCATCAAGGCGCAGACCGTGCGCCTCGATTATCGCGCGCGCGACGGGAAGGATTATGTCCTCAACCTGATGGACACGCCGGGCCACGTGGACTTCGCCTACGAAGTCTCCCGCTCCCTCGCCGCCTGCGAAGGCGCGCTGCTGGTGGTGGACGCAGCCCAGGGCGTCGAAGCGCAGACGCTGGCCAACGTCTATCAAAGCATCGAGCATGATCACGAGATCGTGCCGGTGATCAACAAGATCGATCTGCCGTCCGCCGAGCCGGAAAAGGTGAAGAAGGAGATCGAGGACATCATCGGCCTCGATGCCTCCAACGCCGTGCTCGCCTCCGCCAAGTCCGGCATCGGCATCACCGAAGTGCTGGAAGCCATCGTCACCCGCATCCCGCCGCCGAAAGGTGATCCCGAAAAGCCGCTGAAGGCCATGCTGGTCGATAGCTGGTATGATCCCTATCTCGGCGTCGTCGTGCTGGTGCGCATCATCGATGGCACCATCAAGAAGGGCCAGCAGATCAAGTTCATGGCGGCCGACAGCATCCACCTGGTGGACCGTGTCGGCGCCTTCCGCCCCAAGATCGAACAGTTCACCGAACTCGGCCCCGGCGAAGTGGGCTTCATCACCGCCCAGATCAAGGAAGTGGCGCAGGCCCGCGTGGGCGATACGATCACCGACGCGAAGAAACCCGCCAACGAAGCCCTTCCCGGCTTCAAGGAAGTGCAGCCGGTCGTTTTCTGCGGTCTGTTCCCCACCGACGCTGCCGACTTTGAAAAGCTGCGCGACAGCATCGCCAAGCTGCGCCTGAACGACGCCAGCTTCTCCTATGAAATGGAAACCTCGGCCGCGCTCGGCTTCGGCTTCCGCTGCGGCTTCCTCGGGCTGCTCCATCTCGAAATCATCCAGGAACGCCTCAGCCGCGAGTACGACCTCGATCTGATCACCACCGCGCCGTCGGTCGTCTATCACATCCTGCAACGCGATGGCTCCACCATCGATCTGCACAACCCGGCCGACATGCCCGATCCCTCCTCGATCCAGCAGATCGACGAACCGTGGATCGAAGCCACCATCTACGTGCCCGACGAATATCTCGGCTCCATCCTGAAACTCTGCCAGGATCGCCGCGGCATCCAGAAGAACCTCACCTACGTCGGCGGCCGCGCCCAGGTCGTCTATGAACTCCCCCTCAACGAAGTCGTCTTCGACTTCTACGACCGCCTCAAATCCATCTCCCGCGGCTACGCCAGCTTCGATTACCACCAGATCGGCCACCGCGAAGGCGACCTCGTGAAAATGTCGATCATGGTGAACAGCGAACCCGTCGACGCCCTCTCCATGATCGTCCACCGCAGCGCCGCCGAAGCGCGCGGCCGCCACATGTGCGAACGGATGAAAGACCTCATCCCCCGCCACCTCTTCAAGATCCCCATCCAGGCCGCCATCGGCGGCAAAGTCATCGCCCGCGAAACCATCGCCGCCCTGCGCAAGGACGTCACCGCCAAATGCTACGGCGGCGACGCCACCCGCAAACGCAAACTTCTGGAAAAGCAGAAGGAAGGCAAAAAACGGATGCGCCAATACGGCAACGTGGACATCCCCCAGGAAGCCTTCATCGCCGCGCTGCGCATGGGGGATGACAACTGAGACTCAACTCCTCCCCAACGGGGGAGGGGAACCGCCGCAGGCGGTGGAGGGGGCCGGCCCGCGCTCAAGACAGAAGCAAGAGAGCCTCCGGCGGGCAGGGACTCGTCCCTGCACCCGGTTGTTTTGAACCAAATGAAAAACAATCAAGTATTTACATAGAAAATGAAAAAACGTTATGTCAATACTTACTTCGTAAATTATCGCAAATCAAACAATAAATAAATATAAATTCATTCTTCAAAACGATTACCCCGACCAACATTGCAAACTTCACACAAAGATCTGAGATTCTCAAAAACTGTTTCGCCTCCCCTTGACCAAGGAAGAATATGATCGACATGCAACTTACACATCGGGTTAACTGCAGGATGGTCTCCGCAAAGCACGCACTTAAAACGATCCCGACTCAACACCTTAAACCGCAATCCCCACGAAACATCGCGAGGCCCACGGCGAGCAGGTCTGGGCAAATCAGTAATTTCATATAGTTTTCCATGATTTTCTAAATGACTTTGATTAATTTGTGCATTTGAACACTCAATCCAATTTAAAAAGGCGGCTAGCGACATTCTCCAAGAACCAAATCGAAGAACATACGCTTTTGGGCCGATTTTACTCGGAAATTCATTCATCTCGCGATGCCGAGGCGGCCTGCCATAGTGCGACCACACTGTAAAAAGATTCTGATAACATTCTTGATCGCTGTATCGGGCTCCCGCTTTTGAATTTTGAAGACCAGCCGCTGAAATTGCATTCTGAACGCTACCCCACCGAGATACTAGCAACTTTCTACCAATATCCGTCTGCGCTTCAATATCAGCAATACTTATAACATCCCTACCAAGTTGTGCCCCAAGCTGACGAAGACGATCAATAATATCATCATCGGTCATTGTTCGCGACCTAATCGGGTTTCGCTTTCCTTCCCGACCACTGAACCGGCTTGCCAGTCCAGCCACTCGTAGTGCGTTCTCCCATGTCCCAAAACGACGCTTAACTGTAGTATGGTCGACACGCGCATGCGCCTTAAAGCGCTCTATAGTGACACATTCATTTTCAGGAATAATTTTTGATACTCTCTTTAACTCATCAATAATCGATTCCGGAGTATATTCAGTTAGTTGTAAAATTTGAAACTTAGTATCATCGCTCATGTAGATATTACCTCATGATGATGTTTTTGAGCCACATCACCAAACTCGCATATGCCGACTACAGGCGCAAGCGCAAGTAGGATCAACCCCACTCAAAGCACAAGGTGATCGTCAGAAGTTTAGAACCACCCAAACAACCGGGTGCAGGGACGTGTCCCTGCCCGCCAGAGGCTCTCTTCCTTCAACCCTATGGCGCAAACGACCGGTTCTCCCGCGTGTGCCACAGGCGCAGGATGAACACATCGCCACCGGCGATTTCGTAGCGCAGTTCATATGCGCCCACGAACAGGCGGCGGACTTCGCGGGGGGTGTAGGCGTCGAGTTTTTCGCCGAGGCGGGGGAAGTCGCGCAGGCGGTTTGGGGCGTGGGCGAGGTCGCGGATCACGCGGGCGGCGGCTTCGGGGGCGACGGGGGCGAGGAAATCGTGGAGGCGCTTGAGGTCGGCGGCGGCGCTGGCCGTCCAGCGGATGTTCATGCGGTGGGCGGCGGCACTGTCGGAAGGGATTGGGGCGTGTCGGTGGACAGGCTGTTGGCCCAGGCCTGGATGGCGGCGGCGTCGATCACGCGGCCGGTGTCCACATCAGCCAGCGCCTGAAGGGTGAGTTGGTGGCGTTCCTCTTCCTGATCGACCCAGGCGGCGAGGGCCTGTTTCATTACCCAGCCGCGCGAGCGGTCGAGCCGGGCGGCCATGGCGTCCACCTGCTCGGCGAGGCCGAGGGGCACGTGGGCGGTGATGACCTTGGTGTCGGCGTTCATGGCGGCGCTCCAATCAGGATGATTGGAAGTTAATCGAACAGGGTATTGGTGGCAACGGCGATCACGGAGAAAGCGGGACCCCGGATCAAGTCCGGGGTGACGGCTTGGGGTATTTGGCGCCAAACCAAAACAACCGGGTGCAGGGACGAGTCCCTGCCCACGTCACCCCGGACGTGATCCGGGGCGGAGGCTCCCCTTGCCTGTCACCAGCGCGCACGCGTGCGTGCCGGGCGGTTTCGGGCTGTGCCGGGGCTGGGCGTGGGCGGGGCCTGGCGCTAGAGACCGAGCGCGCGGTAGCAGAGGCAGATGACGACGGGTGCAGCGACGGCTGTTGCGGCGGAGGCGGTGGCGGCGCGGCCCAGATCGTGATTGGCGTGATCGTGATGGCGGGCAGCCCGCAGGGCAAACCAGAGGGCCGTGAGTGCCATGAGAGCGGCGAAGGTCCAGAACAGGATGGCGAGTTGATGATCGAACCCGCTCCCCTTTTCCAGCAGCCCCGCCAGACCCAGGATGATCCCCAGCGGCGCCACGATCAACGCGGCCACGACCAGCCCGCCCAGTCCGGCCAGGGGGCTGAGGGAGAACAGCACAAGCACGCCCAGAACCGCGAGGTATCGGCGGAGGGCAGCGCTTGTCACGGCTGGCCGCCCTGGGCCGCCGGCCCGCGCATGGCATCGGCCCGATGCAGCATCAGCGCGAGACTGTCCGATCGTTCGGCAGCCCAATGCAGAACGGTGGAAAACATCTGGATTTCGATGCCATCAACGCCGTCCATGCGGACGCCATAGGCATCGCTGGAAAGGTCCCACGCTGCGGGCTGGATGGTCATTCGGCCAAATGGCAGGAACAGGTCGCGGCAACCATGTTTGAACGGCGGGGTGATCGACAGGCTCAGCCCATCCTGATGCACGCCCACCACAACGGGTGGGTGGCGGCGAGATTTGAGATCGCCAGAAAGGTGCCCCCAGCGAAAGCCCGGCTGTGTGATGCGCACCGCCCCGGCCAGCTTCCGGGCGATGGGCACGCGGGTTTCGGTCGCCGCATAGCGCTGCTCGTATTCATGCCAGCGCGAATTGCTGGAATGCAGGATGCGGGATGCAAGCGCGGCGAAAAACGCGAGGCTGAGCAGGCCGACAATCGCCAGATAGATCTGCTCGAAGAGTTCGCCCACGCCGCCGTCTCCAACGATCGGATCCCCGGAGTCCGACGCCGGCAATTGCTACAGACATCGGGTGAACAAAGGGTTCACCCTGCCCTGTCCTACGCGGGCGGGGCCTGTCATCATGGCGATGGCCGCTGGTCTTGCGAGTGGGGTGTGATGGGTGGCCGGGAAATGCGGAAACCCGCGAAATGCGTCAAAACTGTCAAAACTGACTGCGGTAGGGCCGGGTGAGAACGAACGGGTGCAGGGACGAGTCCCTGCCCGCCGGAGGCCCTCCTTGCCTCCTCAGAGGTACCGGCGCGACACTGCCGTGAGGTCGTCCGCCAGAGTGTAGACCATCGGTTGGCCGGTGGGGATTTCCTCGTGGACGATCTCGTCGTCGGAGAGGTTTGAGAGGTGTTTGACGAGGGCGCGCAGGCTGTTGCCGTGGGCGGCGATGATGACGCGTTTGCCGGCGCGCAGTTCCGGCGCGATGGCTTCGTTCCAATAGGGGAGGACGCGGGCGATCGTGTCTTTCAGGCTTTCGGCGGTGGGGATGGCGATGCCTTCGTAGCGGCGATCGGTGGAGAGGTCGAAGGGGCTGCCGGGTTCCAGTGGCGGCGGTGGCACGTCGAAGCTGCGGCGCCAGATCTTCACCTGGTCTTCGCCGTATTTGGCGGCGGTGTCGGCCTTGTTGAGGCCGGTGAGGCCGCCGTAGTGGCGTTCGTTGAGGTGCCAGTTCTTGATGACCGGGATCCAGACGCGGTCCATGGCGGCGAGCGCGAGGTTGAGGGTCTTGATGGCGCGGCTTTGGACGGAGGTGAAGCCGATATCGAAATCGAGCCCGGCGTCTTTCATGCGACGGCCGGCGTCGAGCGCTTCGGCGGTGCCTTTTTCGGTGAGGCCGACGTCCCACCAGCCGGTGAAGCGGTTTTCGAGGTTCCACTGGCTCTGGCCGTGGCGGAGGAGGACGAGTGTAGGCATGGACGGCGGTTTAGCAGGCCCGCCGCCTGATGCCAGCCCTTAGAGATTGTAGGCGCGTTCCCCGTGTTCGGCGAGATCGAGGCCTTCGCGTTCGGCTTCGGTGGTGACGCGCAGGCCGGTGACGGCCTTGGCGACGGCGAGCGCGATCAGCGTGCCGATGGTGGACCAGGCGATGGTGGTGCAGACGGCGGCGAGCTGCACGCCGAGTTTTTCCACCATGTCGTAATCCGCCGGGCCGGGGCCGCCCAGCGCCGGGGCATAGACGATGGCGGTGCCGATGGCGCCCATGATGCCGCCAACGCCGTGGATGCCGAACGCATCGAGCGAATCATCATAGCGCAGCTTGGGGCGGATGATGGCGACCGCGAAATAGCAGACCACCGCCGTGACCGCGCCGAGCAGGATGGCGCCCATCGGCCCGGCGTTGCCCGCCGCCGGCGTGACGGCGACAAGGCCGGAGACGATGCCGGATGCCAGGCCAAGGGCGGAGGGCTTGTGCCCGAACAGGCGTTCGGCGGCGAGCCAGGCCAGCCCGCCAGCGGCGGTGGCGACGAAGGTGTTGATCATGGCCAGCGCCGCCGAGCCATTGGCTTCCAGCGCAGAGCCGGCGTTGAAGCCGAACCAGCCGACCCACAGCAGCCCGGTGCCGACGAGGGTGAGCGTGAGCGAATGGGGCGCCATCTGATCCTTCATGTAGCCCAGCCGCTTGCCGGCCACGATGGCGGCCACAAGGGCGGCAACGCCGGCGTTGATGTGCACCACGGTACCGCCGGCGAAATCCAGCGCGCCCATGGCGAAGAACAGGCCAGAGGAGGCCCAGACCATGTGGGCGATGGGCAGATAGACGATGGGCATCCACACCAGCGCGAACACCATCAGGGCGGAGAATTTCACGCGTTCGACGATGCCGCCCAGCACGATCGACAGCGTGATGGCCGCGAAGGTCATCTGGAAGCAGATGAAGACAAATTCGGGGATCACCACATCCTTGGTGAAGGTGGCGGCCGTGCTGTCCGGCCCGATGCCGGCGAGGAACAGGCGATCAAGGCCGGCGATGAAGGGCGTGAACGGCGCCGGCGCATCCGGCCCGAAGGCGAGGCTGTAGCCGAAGATCACCCAGATCAGCATGGCGAGGCAGGTGGCGGCGCCAATCTGCGTCATCACGCTGAGCATGTTCTTGGTGCGCACCAGGCCGCCATAGAACAGCTGCAGGCCGGGCAGGATCATCAGCAGCACCAGCAGGGTGGAAACCATCATCCACGCGGTGTCGCCCTTGTCGGGCACCGGCGCGGCGGCGGCGTCCTGCGCGAAGGCGGCAGCCGGCAACAGCAGCGCGGGCACGATGGCAGCACGGCGCATCACGTCAAAGAGCGGTTTCATCCATTTCCCCTGTGCGGATGCGAACGGCCTGCGCAACGTTGGTGACGAACAACTTGCCATCGCCTTCGCTGCCGCTGTGGGCGGCCAGCGCCACGGCTTCGGCGATGCGCATCACGTCGGCATCCTCCACCACCACCTCGATCTTCAACTTGGGCAGCAGGTTCAGATTGTCTTCGGCACCGCGATATTGATCCGATTGGCCGCGCTGGCGGCCGAAACCGCGCACTTCAGACACGGTCATCCCCTGCACGCCGCCCTGCATCAGGGCTTCGCGTACCTGGTCAAGCTTGAACGGCTTGATGATCGCCGTGATCAGCTTCATGGGCGGGTGAACGTCTCGAACATTGCGGTTTGGCAACCCTGCCAAAGCAGGCCGCACCGCAACATAAGGCGTTTGCCGGTGCGACTTAATCGGTGGGCGTCAGGGCGGCGCGGGCGCGGGCCTCATCATCATCGGCCACCATCAGGCGAATGCCGGAAACGCCCGGCCCGATCAGGCTGGCAATGCCGGCATCGAACAGCACGGCATCGATGCCGGCGGCCTCCAGCCGGGCACGGGCAATGGCGGCCTCCACCGGTGAATAGAGCGTGTCGATGCAGATCAGCGGCATCAGCGGTAGGGCAGCAGGGACGGCGGCGTCACCGGCAGCCCATCGATGGAACGGTTGCGATCCTGATATTTCTGCAGCCGGCTCGCCGGATCATCGTTGCGGAAATATTTGCGCAGCGTCTGGCGTTCTTCCACCAGTTCCATCTTCGGCACCGCCCAGCCGCAGCTGGTTTGCGTGCTGTCCACGGCAATGTGGAAGATCTGGCGCACGCCGCGTTCGATGGTGAAATGGCCGGCCAACGCGTCCCAATCCGCATCCTGCGGCAGCACGGCGCGGCCATGGCCATAGATGCGGTAGATCAGGGCAGGCTGATCAAAGGCGCAGAACATGATGGTGATGCGGCCATCGGCGGCCAGGTGCGCGTGGGTTTCGTTGCCGCTGCCGCCGAAATCGAGATAGGCGCATGAGCGCCCTTCATCCAGCACGCGGAAACTGTCCATGCCCTTGGGGCTGAGGTTGATGCGCGCGTCGGCTGCGGCGGTGGCGACGAAGAACACCGGCTGGCGGGCAATGAAATCGGCGTGTTCGGGCGTGATGTGATCAAAGAATTCCGACATCGCGCCCCTCCCCTGCCGCTGCGTCAGGCGGCCGTGCCGCCCACGGTCAGCCCTTCCACCAGCAACGTGGGCTGGCCGACGCCGGCCGGCACGCTCTGCCCGGCCTTACCGCAGATGCCAACGCCTTCATCCAGTTCCAGATCGTTGCCGATCGCCTTCACCCGGGTCAGCACGTCCGGGCCATTGCCGATCAGCGTTGCGCCCTTCAGCGGGCGGCCCAGCCGGCCATTTTCAATCTCATAGGCTTCGGTGCAGGAAAACACGAACTTGCCGGACGTGATGTCCACCTGGCCGCCGCCGAAGCTCTTGGCATAGATGCCCTTCTTCACGCTCGACAGGATGTTGCCAGGATCTTCGGTGCCGCCCAGCATGAAGGTGTTGGTCATGCGCGGCATCGGCGCGTGGGCATAGCTTTCGCGGCGACCGTTGCCAGTGGGATCAACCCCCATCAGGCGGGCGTTCAGCCGGTCCTGCATGTAACCCTTCAGGATGCCATCCTCGATCAGCACGGTGCGGCTGGTCGGGGTGCCTTCGTCGTCCACCGTCAGGCTGCCGCGGCGCTGGTCCATGGCGCCATCGTCCACCACCGTCACGCCCGGCGCCGCCACGCGTTCGCCGATGCGCCCGGAAAAGGCACTGGTGCCCTTGCGGTTGAAATCGCCTTCCAGACCGTGGCCGATGGCTTCGTGCAGCAGGATGCCGGGCCAGCCGGGGCCGAGCACCACGGTCATTTCGCCAGCCGGCGTGTCCACCGCGTCAAGGTTCACCAGCGCCTGCGCCAGCGCGATGTCGATCGCGCGCTCCCAGGTCGCGTCTTCGAACAGCGTGTCATACAGATAGCGCCCGCCAAGGCCGTGGAAGCCGGTTTCGCGGCGGCCGTTCTTTTCCGTCACCACCTGCACGTTCAGCCGCACCAGCGGCCGCACGTCGCGCACGCGGGTGCCATCGCCGCGCAAAATCTCCACCACGCTCCAGCTGCCCAGAAGGCTGGCCGAAACCTGCACCACCCTGGGATCGCGGGCGCGGGCGGCCGCATCGATCTTCTGCATCAGCGCCACCTTCGCGGCGAAATCCACGCCCGAATCGCCCGGGGCCAGCGGATTTACATCGGTATAGCGGCGGGCATTGGTGGGCAGCGGCGGCAGCGCCATGGTGCCGCCGTGGCCATCGCGTACCTGGGCAATCGTGTCTGCGGCGCGCGCGATGGCGGCGTGGGAAAGATCGTTGGCGTGGGCATAAGCCGTCATCTCGCCAGCGACACCGCGCAGGCCAAAGCCCTTCTGGGTGTCGAAGCTGGCGGACTTCAGCCGGCCATCGTCGAAGGCAAAACTTTCGGACACGGCATATTGCAGATAAAGTTCGCCATCATCGCAGCCGCGCAGGGCATCGGCCACCTGGGCTGCGGTGCGGCCGGGATCAAGGCCGGTATCGGCATAGAAAATCTGATTGGCGTCGGGATTCACGATCATCCCGCAGATATGGCCCGCTTGCTGCCAAAGGGAAAGGGGCGTGACGTCAGAACGCGCAGGTGAGCAGCCAACGTTCGTTGGCGCGATCGAAGATGATGCGGCTGCACTGGTCCAGAACGTCGCGGCCGATCAGGATCCACGGGTCGCGCCCACGCTTCTTCTTCTCGCGGCCGGCCGTGACGGTGATCGTGTCCTCATCGTCGGTTTCGGTGGATGTGCCCCTGGCGGCGGCATCGATGGCGCGGGCCTCCGCCTCGGAAATGCGCACGCCCGTATCCTTCAGCGGCAGGCCGAGGATATTGGCGCCAGGACTGGCCTTCAGTCTCTGCCAGGGCAGGGCCACGCCGGGAAACGGCCGCCAATAGCCGATCTCGTTCACCCGGCGCAGCAGGCCCGCCTTGATCAGCGCCTCGCCGGCGCGGGCGTTCATCACCGTCACGGGGCTGTTGAGTTCAAGGCTGATGTCGATCTCCTCACCGCCCAGACTGGTGTTGATGCCGGTCTCGCCTGTGCCCTTTTTCTTCAGGATCAGCGTTCGGCTGTTCGGCAGCGTGTCGCGCAGGATCACGTCCACGCGATCAGCCTTCAGGGCGCCGATGGTGAGAATGCCATCGGCATCACTGGCGATGGGCCGGCTTACCCACACCGTGGGCACCTTGCGGTCAGGCAGGCCCTGGGGCGTGATGCTGGCCAGGTTGAACCGGAAGGTCGCCTCGCCGCCGGGGATCATCGCATTGCGGAAGGTGCGCTTGCCGAAGAAGGGGAATGGCTTCAGCCCGGCGCGCTGGGCTGGCGCCTGGTTGAGAATCAGCGCCGTATCGAACGACAGCGCGATGCGGATGTTCAGCGTGGCTTTCTTCACGGCCACGGGCAGATAGGGGTTGCCGTTTTCTGCAACCTTGAGGGTGAGCACCTGCGGGGCCTTGGCCGCCAGCACCGGTACTGGCGCCAGCAGCAGCGCCAGCGCGATTGCGCCGGATTTCACCGCTTGTCTGCCGGGCCGCCCGCCAGGATGAAGCGCCGGTCGCAATAGGAACAGTCGGCAAAACCTGCCGCGCCAATCTGGATCCACACGCGCGGGTGGCCGTCCCCACCGCGTTCATCGCCATCGCAAAACACGCGGGCGGTGTCGCTGACATAGGTTTCGGGGGCCGGCAGGGCCATTGCACGAGGAGCAGCCATGGCCCCTCCTATCAGCCCGGCGCGGCCAAGTCACGCCACGTCACCTTGTCGCAGCAATTGCAACATGTTCGTCACACGCGCGCCATCCAACTGCAACGAAGCATGGGCATGGCCGCCCCTGCGGCAGCGCAACCAATGCTTGCCATCAACAAGGGGTCCAAATCGATGCGTCGTTTCCAGCTGCTGGCCAATGCCAGCCTGTTCGCCAGCCTGTTCGCCGCCATCCCCGCGATGGCCGTGGAAAATGCCGATGCGGCCGCTGCCGATCAGCCGGTGAGTGCTGCCGAGGAAATCGGCGAGGAAATCGTGGTCACAGCGCAAAAGACCGAACAGAAATTGAAGGACGTGGCCGTCACCGTGACCGCCTACACCGGCCGCACCCTGCGCGAGATTGGCGTCACCCAGTTCGACCAGCTTGCCGCCTATGTGCCCGGCCTCAACGTGCAGGAACAAAGCCCCAACAACCCCGGCTTCGTGATCCGCGGCATCACGTCCGACAGCGGCTCCTCGCAGGGCTCGCCGGCGGTTACCGTCTATCTCAATGGCGTTGATGTCAGCCGCTCGCGCGGGTCCTATTTCGACCTGTACGATCTGGAACGCACCGAAGTGGTGAAGGGTCCGCAATCGACCCTGTTCGGCACTGCCGCCGCCGTCGGCGTCGTGTCCGTGATCACCGCCAAGCCGCGCGCCGGCACGTCGGGCGAAGTGCGCGTGGGCTATGGCAACTTCAACCAGCGCCGCATTGATGGCCATTTCAACGTGGGCAATGACGTGATCGCCTTCCGCCTGGCCGGCGCGGTCAAGCTGCGCGACGGCGTGGTGGAGAACATCGCGGGCCGCCCCGGTTCGCAGACGCCGAACGGCCCGCGCATCGATGATCTCAACGGCCAGGGCCAGTATGGCGCGCGCGCGTCGCTGCGCTTCACGCCCAGCAGCGACCTCACCGCCGATCTGGTCTTCACCTATGACGGCCAGCGCGCACCGGGCACCGCCTTTACCTCGGGCACATTCGCGCCCACCGGCGGCACCACCAGCCCGTACAGCTTCAAGGAAGTTTCGGGTGCGCCCGACAGCGCCACCACGCTCGGCGCCGATCAGCCCAGCCTCAACCGCAACGTCTATGACCTGAACCTGACCATCAACGGCAAGCTGAGCGATGCGTGGAGCTTCACGACCATCGCCGGCTATCGCAACTTCGACAGCAACGAAGTGTTCGACGCCGATGGCACGCAGGCCTGGTATCTGGAATTCGCCGAAGACGCGCGCGGCGAACAGTTGAGCTTCGAAGCCCGCACCAACTACACGTCGGACAATTTCCGGGCCTTCTTCGGCGCCAATTATTTCTGGGAAACCGGTTTCCAGCGCGTGCCGTTCAGTTCGGAAGAAGGCATCTTCCTGCAGTGCGCCGCGCGCCTGATCCCGGGCCTGGCCTGCATCAACAACACGACGGGCGTGGTGGAAGCCGCACAGGCCACCGGCATCCTGACCGGCGGCCTGGCAACGGTGCTGCCCTACAGCGCCGAGCTGTTCAAGAACGAAGCCACCATCGACACGTTCAGCCTGTTCGCCGATGCCACCTGGATTCCGGTGCCGCAGCTGGAACTCACCGTTGGCGGCCGCTGGCTGACCGAAAACCGCCGGAGCGGCTTTTCGAGCAACATCCCCAACACGGTGATCACCGGCGCGCCGCTGATCCCCGGCGGAGTTTCCACGGGCGGCGTCGTGCTCAACGCCGGCAAGCGCTTCGATGCGTTCCTGCCGCGCGCCAACATCCTGTTCCGGGCCACCGACAACTTGAACCTCTATGCCACCTATTCGCGTGGCCGCCGTTCGCCGGTGTTGCAGCTTTCGGCCGCGCGCGTGGCTGGCAACGTGGTGCCCAACGTGCGTGAATTCCCGGCTGAAATCGTCGACAATTTCGAAGCCGGCATCAAGGGCGGTTTTGGCAAGATCAACTTCAGCCTTGGCGCCTACATGCTGAAGTACAAGGATTTCCAGATCTCCGTGCCGCAACAGGGCGCGCCGGCGCTGATCGTCAACGCCGATGCCACGAACAAGGGCATCGAGGCGGAGATCACCGCCACCCTGTCCCCCAACGTCAGCCTGTTTGCCAATGGCGCCTATATCGATGCCCGCGTGAACGACGATCCGCGCTTCGGCAATTTCGCCGGCGATCGCTTCCGCCTGCAGTCCGAATGGCAGGGCGCCATCGGCGGCACCTTCCGTGCATCGGTGGGCGATGGCCTTGAAGTGTTCGCCACCCCCACCGTGACCTACCGTTCAAGCGTGTTCTTCGAATTGCCCAACAACCCGGTGACCAGCCAGGGGCCGGTGACGCTGGCCAATCTGCGGGCCGGCGTGCGCAATCCGGACGGCAAGTGGGAAGTGATCGGCTTTGCCACCAACCTGTTCAACGCGGAATATCTGATGGACGGCGGCAACACCGGCGGCGCCTTTGGCATCCCCACCTTCATCCGCGGCCTGCCGCGGCTGTTCGGGGTGGAAGCGGTGGTGCGGTTCTGATCGCAGCCGGGCGAGCGGATAGCGCAGCGCGCTATCCACCGACTCCGGCAAGATCGGCCATCAGCCCGTTCGACGTCATGGTGCCGCGCGCCGCGACGCCCCTGCCCGCTTGCCCCTCCCCCCGCGCAGGTCTATCCCTGCCATCATGTCCCAATCCGCCATCAGCCTTCGCGGCCTCACCAAGACCTATGCCGGCGGCAAGCAGGCGCTGAAGGGCATTGATCTCGACATTCCGCGGGGCAGCATCTTCGGCCTGCTGGGTCCCAACGGCGCCGGCAAATCGACCACCATCAACATCCTGGCCGGTCTGGTGAACAAGACCGGCGGGCGGGCGAGCATCTGGGGCTTCGACATCGACGATCACCCGCGCAACGCCAAGGCCAGCATCGGCATCGTGCCGCAGGAACTGGTGTTCGATGCCTTCTTCACGCCATTTGAAACCCTGGAACTGCAGGCCGGCCTGTTCGGCGTGCCGAAGGCCGAACGGCGGACAATGGAACTGCTGAAGGCCGTGCGGCTGGACGACAAGGCGCATGTCTATTCGCGCACCCTTTCGGGCGGGATGAAGCGCCGGCTGCTGGTGGCCAAGGCGCTGGTGCACAATCCGCCGGTGCTGGTGCTGGATGAACCCACCGCCGGGGTGGACATCGAATTGCGGCAGTTGCTGTGGGACTATGTGGTCGAACTGAACCGCGCCGGCACCACCATCGTGCTGACCACCCATTATCTGGAAGAAGCCGAAAGCCTGTGTGACCGCATCGCCATCATCAACCATGGCCAGGTGGTCGCCAACGACGAGACGCACCGTCTGCTCGGCAGCATGGGCGACAAGGTGCTGGAAGTGACGCTGGATGCAGACCTCACCGCCGCCCCCGATGCGCTGTCGGGCTGCAAGGCGGTGGAATTGAAGGGCGCGCGCACCCTGGTGATCACTTATGACAAGCGCCACAACAATGCCGGCGCCGTGCTGGCGATGCTGGCCACGGCGGGCCTGGGCGTGGTCGACGTGTCCACCCGCGAGGCTGATCTGGAAGACGTGTTCCTGGAGCTGACCAGTGGCCCAAGCCCCCAAGCAACAGCCGCCTGAGGCGCAGGCCTTCGATGCCATCGTGATCGGTTCGGGTGCGGCCGGGCTGACCGCTGCGCTCAACCTTGCGGAACGCGGCCGCGTGGCGGTGCTGGCCAAGGGCGATCTGGCCGCGGGTTCCACCGCCTGGGCGCAAGGCGGCATCGCGGCCGTGCTGGACGCTGGCGACACGGTGGCGGCCCACGTTGAAGACACGATGGTGGCTGGCGCCGGCCTCAACCACCGCGCCGCCGTGGAATATGTTGCCGCCGGTGCCAGCGCCGCCATCGACCGGCTGGCCGGGCTGGGCGTGCCGTTCAACCCCGGCGAGACGGTTTCGGAACGCTGGCACCTCACGCGTGAGGGCGGGCACAGCCACCGCCGCATCGTGCATGTTGACGATGCCACCGGCTGGGCCGTTTCCCAGGCGCTGATCAAGGCGGCGCAGGCGCACCCCAACATCACCCTGGTCCCGCACATGGCGGCCATCGATCTCATCACCCATCGCCACGTGGTGGGCACGCGCTTCCCGGCCCGGCGCTGCCACGGCGTCTATGCGCTCGACACGAAAAGGCGTCGCGTGGTGGCCTTCACGGCACCGGCCACCGTGTTGGCCACCGGCGGGGCGAGCCGCGTCTATCTCTATTCCACCAATCCCGATGGCGCGACCGGCGATGGCATCGCCATGGCCTGGCGCGCTGGCTGCCGGGTATCGAACATGGAATTCAACCAGTTCCACCCCACCTGCCTCTACCACCCCAGGGTGCGCAACTTCCTGATCACCGAAGCCGCGCGCGGCGAAGGCGGCCATCTGAAGCTGCCCGACGGCACGCGCTTCATGCAACGCTATGACGAGCGCCTGGAACTGGCCCCGCGCGATGTGGTGGCCCGCGCCATCGATGCCGAGATGAAGCGGCTGGGCCTTGATCATGTGCTGCTTGATCTCACGCATCTGGGCGCCGATTTCGTGCGCGGCCATTTCCCCACCATCCACGCCCGGCTGCTGGAACTGGGCATTGATTGCACCACCCAGCCCATCCCGGTGGTGCCGGCGGCGCACTACAGCTGCGGCGGCGTGATGGTGGATCTGGATGGCCGCACCGATCTGGCCGGCCTGTGGGCGGCCGGCGAAGTGACCCAGAGCGGCCTGCACGGCGCCAACCGGCTGGCGTCGAACTCGCTGCTGGAATGCCTGGTGTTCGGGCAGGCCGTGGCCGACGATATCGCCCGTCAACCGGCGGCCGATGCCCAGCCGGCCATCCGGCCCTGGGACGAAAGCCGCGTGACCGACAGTGACGAGGAAGTGGTGATCGCCCACAACTG
>Ga0209278_1001132_pt1 | contig 16883 bp, 7 predicted proteins | sample JI81BgreenDNA_FD_187504 | JGI IMG/M metagenome (GOLD analysis project Ga0209278, IMG submission 187504) | Wastewater effluent complex algal communities from Wisconsin, to seasonally profile nutrient transformation and Carbon sequestration -... | ecosystem: Engineered > WWTP > Effluent > Algae... | reverse complement strand
GCGGCCGCCCGCGCCATCGCTGCCGAACTGGCCGATCAGGCCATCCGCGCCGATGGCATGGCCGGCTGGAGCGGGGCAACCGCACCGCCGGCCCTGGGGCAGCCGGCGCCTTGGTGCGTGTTCGGCGGCGATTATTACGAGGGTTCGGCCGGCATCGCCCGCTTTCTGGCCTGGGAAGCCGGAGACGATGCTGCCCGCACGCTGGCAGCGGAGGCGGCAACGCACGCGCTGGCGCGCAGCGAGGGCTGGTCCCTGCACAGCGGCCTTTTGGGCGCCGGCCTTGTTGCCCGTGAGGTGGCGGTGCTTCTGGATGTTCCGGCGTTGTGGGCGGCGGGCACCAGGGCTTGCCACGATGCCGTCGATGCCGCGCTGGCCGATGCCCGCAGCGGCGGGGTGATGACCGATCTGCTGGCGGGGCTGGCCGGGCCGCTGCACGCCGCCGCGCGGCTGGCCGTTGCCGATCCTGAACAGTGGCGGGCGCCGGCGCTGGCACTGGGGACGGCGCTGGCCGGTCTGGCACAGGCGGCGCCCGCCGTGCCAGAGGGGCTGGCCTGGCCGATGCACACGGCTGATCCCCAGCAGTTGTGCGGGCTGGCCCATGGCGCGGCCGGCGTGGCGCTGGCCTTTGGGGATCTGGCCCGGATCGATCCTGATACGCCGGCGTGGCCGGCGCTGGCGGCGGCAGCGCGCGCCTTTGAACGCGGGCATTTCCACGCCGGCGCCGCCAGTTGGGCCGATCTGCGCGGCGAGGTGGTGGCCGGCCTGCCGGACGGCGCGGAGCCGCCATGCCCGCATTTCTGGTGCCATGGTTCGGTGGGCATCACCTGGGAACGGTTGGGCGCACACCGGGCGCTGCCTGCGTGTCCGCTGGTTGCCGCCGATCTGGCCGCTGGCCTGTTCGGCGCCCGCCGCGAGGCGGTGCGCATCCTTGCAGGCCCGGTCGGGCCAGGAGCCAGCGCGGCGGGCAATGCCTCCCAGTGCCACGGGCTTTCCGGCCTGATCGATCTGTTGCTGGCCACCGGCGAGACCGGAGACCGGCACCTCGCTGAACGGCTGGGCGCCTTCATCCGCGCCGATGCCGAGCGCGGCGGGAGCGGCGCTGCGCCCGAGTGGCGTTGCGGCCTGCCCGGCCTCGAATATTCGCCCGGCATGATGCTGGGCCTGGCCGGCATTGGCTGGGCCCAGTTGCAACTGGCTGGCGGTGACGTGCCGCCGGCCTGGACACCGGCTTCGCCCTTGGCCTGCCGGGCCGGACCAGCTTGATGACGATGCACACGCAGCGCCCGCGCAGGGCAGGGAGACACCGCCGATGAGCAGAGCCCCGACCGATCGCCCCAGCCGCCGGCCGCGCCCGGCTGCGTCATCCCGGGTGCCGGGCGTGGAAACGCGCCCGGTGGGCCTGCTGCTGAAACTGCGGCAAGGCGATGTGCGCGGCTTCGCCGGGGCGGGCGCCGCCGAACTGGCCGCGCGCGGGGACATGATTGCCGAGGTTGATCTGCCGCCCGATGGCGGCTTTGGCCTGGCCGGCGGTGGCCGGGCCAGCTGGGTGCGCATTGCCGCCGGCGATCATCCGTGGGAGGAAGCCTATGCCCGGCTGGGGCGCGGCATGGGGCTGGCCGGCACCGATCTGCTGGCGGCCGAGCCGGACATCGAACAGCATTGGCACGAGGCCAAATTGTCTGACGCCGCCTTTGCCGCAGCCGAGGATTGCAGCCAGCAGGTCGACCAGAGCACATCGGGCGGGCGGGCGGCCGGTCCGGCGCCGCGCTGGCATCTGGGCGATGGCCATTCCGGGCTGGGCAACGCCCGCGGCCAGGTTGCGGCGGCCTTGCAGCGCGACGTGGTGATCGCCCACCTCGACACCGGTTATGATCCGCAGCACCCCGCCAACCAGGTGCGCCGCCATCCGGGCGAACGCAGCTTCGTGTCTGGCGATCCCGATCCCGGCAGCGCCGTCGATCTCACCGGCGGCGGCCTCAATCGCAATCGTGGTCATGGCGCCGGCACGCTGGGGATCTTGGCCGGCAGCGAATTCGGCGGCGCGCCCCATGCCACCATCCTGCCGATCCGGGTGGCAGAAGGCGTGGTGCGCTTCACCACGGGCACGCTGGTTCAGGGCTTCGCCCATGCGCTGGCCCAGGGCGCCGATGTGCTGTCGATGAGCATGGGCGGGCTGGCCTCGGGCGCGCTCGCCGATGTCGTGAACCAGTGTTACGAAGCCGGCCTGGTGACGGTGACGGCGGCCGGCAACAATTTCGCCGGGCTGCCGGCCCGGTCGATCGTCTATCCAGCACGCTATGCCCGGGTGATCGCGGCCTGCGGGATCATGGCGGATTACCGGCCCTATGCCAGCAAGCCGGCGGGGCCGCTGTCGCCCACCACCATGGCCGGCTGTTATGGACCGGCCGCCAAGATGGCCACCGCGCTGGCCGCCTTCACGCCCAACATTCCATGGGCGCGCATCGGCTGCCCGAACCGGGTGGACGAGGATGGCGGCGGCACATCGTCGGCCACGCCGCAGATTGCCGCGGCGGCGGCCTTGTGGATTGCCAGCCATCGCGCCGCCCTGCAGGCCTTGCCGCAGCCCTGGATGCGGGCCGAAGCCGTGCGCCAGGCGCTGTTCCGCACCGCCCGCAGGCCCGGTATCGCCGATGATGCGCGCTTCTTCGGCCACGGGCACCTGGCAGCAGCGGCCCTTCTGAACCAGGCGCTGCCGGCCGGCCTTGTCCAGGCACCCGCTGCCCGGCCTGGCCTTGGCCTGCTCAAGCTGCTCACCGGGCGCGGGCTGGGTGTTGCCGATGGCACGGCGCTGCCGCTGGATGATCTGATCGAACTGGAACTGCTGCAACTGCTGCAGCGCGCACCCGAACTCGATGCCCTCGTGCGGGATCTCGACATCGACGAGGCAGCAGCGCCGCCCAGCGAAGCCGATGCCCGGCGTCTGTTCGCGGCGGTGCGTGCGTGGGCGGAAAGCCACCCCGAAGCCTCGCGCACGTTGAAACGCCGCCTCGGCATGGTGGAGGGCGGCAGCCGGCCCGCGCCACCGCCCGCGCCACCGCCCGCGCCGCGCCCACCAGAGGATGCAGGTGCGGCCGCGCCGCCGGCAGCGCGGTCACCGCATGATCCGCCATTGCCCAAGCGGCGGCGCCTGCGCATCTTCGCGCTGGACCCGACGCTGGGCAAGGAACTGGCCCATTACAGCGAGCGCGTCGCCACCATCAACGTGCCGTTCGAACCGCTGCAGCCGGGCCCGGTGGGCGAATATCTGGAGGTGGTGGATATCGATCCGGCATCGGATCGCCTGTATCCGCCAGTGCATCTCGATCGGCTGGAACTGGCCCTGAGCGATGGCCTGGAGCCCAGCGAGGGGCATCCCGGCTTCCACCAGCAGATGGTCTATGCCGTGGGCATGCAGGTGATCGAGGCATTCGAGTTCGCACTGGGCCGGCCGGTGCTGTGGGCCAGCGGCCGCACGCCGGCCAGCCCGCCCGGCCGCAGATCGGAATTCGTGCAGCGGCTGCGCATCCACCCGCATGCGCTGCGCGGCGAGAATGCCTATTACAGCCCCAATCGCGTGGCGCTGCTGTTCGGCTATTTCCCGGCGCGGGCGCGGATTTCCGACATCACCCCGGCCGGCACCATGGTGTTCACCTGCCTTTCGGCCGACGTGATCGCCCACGAGATCACCCATGCCATCCTTGATGGCCAGGCGCCGGGCTATCGCGATCCGTCCAACCCCGATGTGCTGGCCTTCCACGAAGGCTTTTCCGATATCGTCGCGCTGTTCCAGCAGTTCAGCTATGTCGATCTGGTGCGGCGCGAGGTGGAACGGTCGCGCGGGGCGTTGACGGCGCACAGCCTGCTGGGCGGGCTGGCCCGGCAGTTCGGTTCCGGCACCGGCAAGGAAGGCCCGTTGCGCCGCTATCCCGATCTGCCGCCCGAACTGGAATATGGCCAAACCACCAAGGTGCACGAACTGGGCTCCATCCTGGTGTCGGCGGTGTATCGCGCCTTCCTGGCGGTTGCCGAACGCCGCATGGCGCCGGAAATCCGGCTGGCCACCGGCGGCAGCGGTGTGCTGGAACCCGGCGCGCTGCATCCCGATCTGGTCAACCGGCTGACCGAGGTGCTGTGCCGCACGGCGCGGGAAATGCAGAAGATCTGCATGCGCGCGCTGGATTATCTGCCCGCTGGCGACATCAGCTTCGGGGAATATCTGCGCGCCCTGATCACCGCCGATGCCGATGCCTGGGCAGAGGATGACCACGGCTATCGCGTCGCCCTGCTGGAAGCGTTCCGCCGTTACGGCATGCACCCGCGTGATCTGCGCACGCTGTCGGTTGAAACCCTGCGCTGGCTGCCGCCGCCGCCCGATCTGCGCCGGCCGGCATGGTTGGCGCCGCTGTTCGACGAACTGGCCCTTCACCCCGGCCACACCAACCCGAACCGCCGGCAAGTGCATGCGCAGGCCCAGCGTTGGCGCGACATCTTCCGCCAACATCTGCAAAAGGCGCTGGATGCCGATGCCGATGGCCGCCTGCACCGCGCCATGGGGCTGGAACCGGGGCTGCCCTTCTTCACGCCAGAAGGCAGGCCGGCAGCGGGCGGCGCAGCCGGCCGCACCAATTTCACGGTGTCCGATGTGCGGCTGAAGCGGCGCGAGCAGGGCGTGGGTGACCGCGCCTATGACGTGATCGTGCGGGTGCGGCAGCGCCGGCCGGAGTGGCTGGATCCGGCCGATCCGGCGCAGGGGCGCTTCTGGTTCCGCGGCGGTGTCACGCTGATCATCGATCCGTTCGCGCCGCCGGATGCCGGCAGCGCGGCCACCCATGCTGCCGAAATCCGCTTTGGCCTGATCAAGAACATGCGCAGCACCAGCCGTCTGGACCGCGAACGCCAGTGGCGCCGGCAGCAGAACGCCAGCGATCTGCGCGCCGCCTATTTCGGCGCCGACGAGGTGGCGGCATCGTCCGCCATGGCCGAACCCTTCGCCCTTGTGCATGCCCTTCGCGACGAGGAGCGCCGCTGACATGGCCCGTCCACCTGTCACCCCAGATCCCGCCGCCGATGCGACCATCGTGCCGATCACCCTGCGGCTCTATTGCCACGGCCTTGGCGATTGCCTGCTGGTGTCCCTGCCGGTTGCCGATGGCGGGCCGCCGTTCCGCCTGTTGATCGACTGCGGCATCCATTCCGCCAGCCGGGCGGGGCCGGCGCGCATCGCTGCGGTTGTCGATGATCTGGCCGTGGCCTGCGCAGGCCGGATCGACGCGATCGTGGGCACCCATGAACATTGGGACCATCTGTCGGGCTTCCTCACCGCGCGGGACCGGTTCGTGGATGCCGAAACGCCCGGCCTTGCCGATGATGATCCGCGCATCCGGGTGGGCGAAGTGTGGCTGGCGTGGACGGAAAATCCCGACGACGCGATGGGCAGCGCCATCGATCGCTACAAGGATGCCGGGCAGGAAACCTTGGTGGGCTTGCGGCTGGCGATGGCCGCCGCACCGGCCGAATCGCTGCCTGATGGGCTGGCCGATGGCATGGATGGCCTGTTCGGCTTCCTGTTCGGCGCCCAGCCGGGCCAGCGTGTGCGCAGCGCCCGCGAGGCCCTGCGCGGCCTCGTGCCCGCAGCCCGCGTCCGCTATCTGGAGCCGGGCTCGCTGGTGCCGCTGCCGGAACGCGTTGGGGATGTGCGCATCCACGTGCTCGGCCCGCCGCGTGATCCGGCGTTGCTGCGCGTGCATGACGATCCTGACGATGGTTACAAGCTGGCGTTCGGCAACCATCCCGAAACGCTGGCGCTGGCGACAGCGCTGGCGATTGCCGATGGCACGCTTGATCTTCGCGACGATCCGGCCGCCCCGTTCGATGCCGAACAGGGCGTGCCGCTTTCGGCGCTGCGCGACGGAAGCGCGGGCGATGCGGCCCTGCGGCAGTTCCTGGATCGCCATTATCTGGCCGGCGATGCCGGCCGCCGCATCGACAGCCTGTGGCTGTCGGGCGCTGGCGATCTGGCCCTGCAGCTTGATCGCAACACCAACAACACCAGCCTGGTGCTGGCGGTGGAACGCATGAGCAGCGGCAACGTGCTGCTGTTTGCCGCCGATGCGCAGGCCGGCAACTGGCAGAGCTGGGATGCCGTGTCTGTCCCGCTTGGCTCGGCCCCTGATGCCCCGCGCCGCACCGGGCCAGATCTGCTGGCGCGCACCGTCTTCTACAAGGTGGGCCATCATGGCAGCGGCAATGCCACCCTGCGCGCCCGCGGTCTTGACCGCATGGACAGCGGAAAGCTGGTGGCCTTCAACCCCACCGATACCGCGCTCGCCACGCGGCTGGGCTGGCGCAACTTCCCGGCGCTGTCGCTGGTGACGGCACTGGGCGAGCGCAGCCATGGCCGCTACATCCAGTCCGACGCCGATTGGCTGCGGGCAGGGGCGGCGCCACCCTTCACGGCCGGCGGCGCGCTGGTGGCGGCACCGCGCAGCGGGCATCTGGCGCTGCCGGCGGGCAGCGCCCTCGATCACGCCATCGGCTGGGTCGAGATCGATATCGCCTGAACGGCTGGCTCAGGCGGCGGCCTGCCGGGGTGTGCTGTCCAGCTTTGCCCACAAGGCGGCGCGGCGGGTGGCAACCTCGTCCCGCGCTTTCGCCTTCACCGGGCCGAAGCCGCGCACGTCCATCGGCAGTTTGGCAATGGCGATGGCGAGGCCGATGTTGGCGGGGGTCAGGCCCTCGCACAGGCGCTGCACGTCGTCTTCGAAGGCCGCGATGTCGGCGCGTTCGTGGCGGCGTTCCTGCGTGTAGCCGAACGGATCGAGCGCGCTGCCACGCAGGCCCTTCAGCTTGGCGAGGACGCCAAACGCCTTGAACACCCATGGGCCAAAGCTGATCTTCTTCGGACGCCCGGTGGCGGGATCAATGCGGGAGAGCAGCGGCGGGGCCAGAAGGACGCGCGGGTTGCCACCGGCGAACTGCGCATCGTAGGCGGCGCGGAAGCGGCCATCGCTGTACAGGCGGGCGACTTCATATTCGTCCTTGTAGGCCATCAGCTTGTACAGGCTCTTGGCCACCGCTTCGGCGAACGCATCCCCGCCGGCGTCGCGGGCCAGGTCCACGCTGCGGCGGAAGCGGGCCGCATAGGCTGCGTCCTGATAGAGCAGCAGATCGGCTTCGCGGCGGGCGATCATCTCGTCCAGCGTGGTGGCCGGCGGCTCCGGTTGAGGGCCGCGGGTGGCCTCCACCAGCGCCAGCACCTGGTCAGGCCGGGTGGCGAGCAGGCGGCCAAGGGCGAAGGCCTTCTTGTTGAAGGGGATGGCGACGCCGTTCAGATCAATCGCCGCCTCGATGCTCTCGCGCTTCAGCGGGATCAGGCCCTTCTGCCAGGCATAGCCCATCAGCAGGATGTTGCTACCGATGGCATCGCCCAGCAGGGCGGTGGCCACCGTGTCGGCGGCGATGAAATCACAGGCGTTGGGGTTGCTGGCCTTGCGGATTGCCCGCTCCACGGCGGCGCTGCGGAAATCGAAATCGCGGTTGCGCACGAAATCGGAGGTGGGCGCCACATCGGCATTGGCGACCACGGCGGTGCGTTCGGGCACCATCAGCGTCTGCGTTGGCTTGTCGGCGGCGACCACGGCATCGCAGGCCAGCACCAGATCGGCACCGCCGGCCATGATCCGCGGGGACAGAAGATCATTGTTGTGGGCCGCGATGCGCACGTGGCTGTAGACCGCGCCGCCCTTCTGGGCGAGGCCGGCCATGTCGGCCGTGGTGCTGGCCAGGCCTTCGATGTGGGCAGCCGTGCCCAGCAGCGCCGAAACGGTGAGCACGCCGGTGCCGCCAATGCCGGTGACCATGATGTTGAAGCCGTCACCCGGCGCAGGCAGCTGCGGTTCGGGCAGATTGTCGGCGTCGAATTCTGCCCTTGATTTCTTCACCTCGGCACCGTCGATGGTGACAAAGCTGGGGCAGAAGCCCTTGATGCAGCTGTAATCCTTGTTGCAGCTCGATTGGTTGATGCGGCGCTTGCGGCCGAATTCGGTCTCGACGGGTTCAACCGACACGCAGTTGGATTGCACAGAACAGTCACCGCAGCCTTCGCAGACGGCGGGATTGATGAAGATGCGGCGATCGGGATCGACCAGCTGCTTGCGCTTGCGGCGGCGGCGTTTTTCGGCAGCGCAGGTCTGATCGAAGATGATGATCGTGCAGCCGGGGGTCGCGGCGAATTCCGCCTGGATTTCATCGAGGAAGCTGCGATCCAGCAGGCGCACGCCGGCCGGGATGGCCACGCCCTTGTAGCGGGCGAGATCCTCGGTGAGGATCACCACCTTCTTCGCGTGTTCGGCCAGCATTTGCGCGGCGATCTGGTCCACGCCCAGTTCGCCATCATGCTTCTGGCCGCCGGTCATGGCCACCGCGTCGTTGTAGAGGATCTTGTAGGTGATGTTGACGCCGGCTGCGATGGACTGCCGGATGGCGAGCAGGCCGGAATGGAAATAGGTGCCGTCGCCCAGATTGGCGAACACGTGGTTTTCGCCCACGAACGGCGCTTCGCCCACCCAGGTGACGCCTTCGCCGCCCATCTGGGTGAAGGTTTCGGCGCGGTCCATCCACATCGCCATGATGTGGCAGCCGATGCCGGCCAGCGCGCGCTGGCCTTCGGGCGGCTTGGTGGAGGTGTTGTGCGGGCAGCCCGAGCAGAAATAGGGGCTGCGCTTCACCGGCGTTTCATAAGCGGCGGCCTTGGCCGACTGGTCGCGGAAGAAGGCCAGGGTGGCGCGGATGCGATCGGTGTCGTGGATGCGCTGGATGCGCGCCGCGATGACGTGGGCGATGACGCCGGGCGAAAGTTCATTGTCGGGCGACAGCAGCCATTCGCCGGTTTCATCATGCTTGCCCACCACCACGGGCCGCACCGCCTCGCGCCAGTTGTAGAGCTGCCATTTCAGCTGATGTTCGATGAACTCGCGCTTTTCCTCGATGACAAGGACTTCTTCCAGCCCTTCGGCAAAGCTGCGGATGCCGTCGGGCTCCAGCGGCCACGGCATGCCGACCTTGTAGACCTTCAGGCCGATGGCCGCCGCGATGGTTTCGGTGATACCAAGTTCGTCCAGCGCCTCCATCGTGTCGGCGAAGGCCTTGCCGGTGGTGACGATGCCGATGCGCGGGCGCGGGCTGTCCCACACCACGCGATCGATGCCGTTGGCTTTCGCAAAGGCCAGCGCGGCAAAGCCCTTGTAACGCTGCAGGCGGGTGTCTTCCTCGCGCCAGATGTCGCCCGGGCGGATGTGGACGCCGCCGTCCGGGAATTCGAATTCGGGGATGATGATGCGGCGATTCTCGCCGGCCAGATCGACCGTGGCGCTGGTCTCCACCGTGTCGGCGGTGGCCTTGAAGCCCACCCAGGTGCCGGCAAAACGGCTCATGGCGAGGCCAAGCAGGCCATATTCGACGAATTCGTGCACGCTGGCCGGCGCCAGGAAGGGCACGAAGGCGGCCTGGAAATTGTGATCGCTCTGGTGCGGAAGGGTGGAGGATTTGGCGCCGTGATCATCGCCAACGATGGCCAGCACGCCGCCATGCGCCGAGGTGCCGGCGGCATTGCCGTGTTTCAGCACATCCATCGCGCGATCAAGGCCCGGCCCCTTGCCGTACCAGATGCCGAACACGCCGTCCTTGGTGGCCTTGGGGTTCAGCGCGACGTGCTGCGTGCCCCACACCGCGGTGGCGCCCAGTTCCTCGTTCACGCCGGGAACGAAGTGGATATCCTGTTCTTTCAGCCACTTCTTGGCGCGCCACAATTCCTGATCATAGCCGCCCAGCGGGGAGCCGCGATAGCCGGAGATGAAGCCCGCCGTGTTCAGCCCGGCAGCGGCATCGCGCCATTTCTGCACCAGTGGCAGCCGCACCAGCGCCTGCACGCCAGACATGAACACCCGGCCATCGCGAAAGCGATACTTGTCTTCAAGGGTTACGGGCGGCAATCCTGCGACCATGGTCGCTCCCCAATGTCTGATGATTGGGTCAATATTACTGTCCTTTCTTGTCGAACGCAAGGGAGGCTGTTGAGCGCATGAACCTCACGGTTGCCAGCTACAACATCCACAAGGGCGTGGGCACCGATGGCCGGCTGGCGCCCACCCGCATCCTTGACGTGCTGGACGAGATCGATGCCGATGTGGCCCTGCTGCAGGAGGCGGACACGCGTTTTGGCGTGCGCACCGCCGTGCTGCCGGAAGCCGCGCTGGCGCAGCGTGGCTGGGAACCGGCGGCGCTGGCGCCAAACCCGCAGGCCATGGGTTGGCATGGCAATGCCGTGCTGGTCCGCCGCGCCGCGCGCCTCACCCATGCCGCCCCCATCCATCTGCCGGCGCTGGAACCGCGCGGCGCGGTGCTGGCCGATGTGGCGGCAGGCAATCACCTGCTGCGGCTGGTGGGCGCTCATCTTGATCTCACCGGCCTGTGGCGCGCCCGGCAGACGCGCGCCATCATCGCTGCCGTGGCCCGCGCGCCGGGCAATCCGCCCGAACTGTTGATGGGCGATTTCAACGAGTGGCGCAGCGGCGGCGGTGCCTTGGCAGAACTGGCGCGGCACTGGCGCGAACTGGCGCTGGGGCCCAGCTTCCCCGCCCGGCTGCCGCTGGGCCGGCTGGACCGGGTGTTCGCGCATCATGCCCTGAAGGTGGCCCACGCCGCGGTTCATGCCACGCCATTGGCAAGAACGGCCTCCGATCATCTGCCGGTGTGGGTGCGGCTGGCCGAATGACCGCTGCGCTCGCCCATCTGTGCGATGCCCATCCGGGCCAGAGCGGCGTGCAGTTGCTGGATGATGGCCCGGCGGCGCTGGCGGTGCGGCTGCTGCTGGTGCGGCGCGCGCGCATCAGCATCGACATCCAATATTATATCTGGCGCAACGACGTATCGGGCCGGCTGCTGCTGGATGAACTGGCGGCGGCCGCAGCCCGCGGCGTGAAGGTGCGGCTGCTGCTGGATGATTTTGGCTGTGCCGCCATCGAGCAGCTCGCCGCCAGCCTGCCGGGGCTGGAGGTGCGGCTGTTCAATCCCGGCCGGCTGCGGCGGCTGCGCTGGCTGAATGCCCTGTTCGATTTTCCGCGCCTCAACCGCCGGATGCACAACAAGAGCCTGACGGTGGACGGCATCGCCACGGTGATCGGCGGGCGCAACATCGGCGATGAATATTTCGATGCCAGCCACCCGGCGCTGTCGGCCGATCTGGATGTGCTGGCCATCGGTGCCATCGCCGCGGCCATGACGGCGGATTTCCAGCGTTACTGGGATTGCGCCGCCGCCGTGCCGCTGGCGCAACTGATGCAGCCGTTGGCCCGCCTGCCGCCGGCGCTGCCCTCGCCGCAGCGCGATCTGTTCCTGGCCGCTGCCGATGGCGACGTCACCCACGCCATGGTGGACGAGGCGCGGGATTTCGACTGGGCCGATGTGCGCATGTTGTCGGATCCGCCGGCCAAGATTGCCGGCGCTGCCGCTGAAGACACGCTGCTGCTGCCGCGCCTGCTCGCCGCGCTGGGGCCGGTGCGGCGCCGGCTGCTGCTGGTGTCGGCCTATTTCATTCCCACCGCACAGGGCGCCGCGCTGCTGGGCGGCCTGGCGGGGCAGGGGGTGCGGGTGGACGTGCTGACCAACAGCCTGCTGTCCAACAATGTTGCGCTGGTGCACGCCTGGTATGCGCCGTGGCGGCAGCGGCTGATCGCGGCGGGCGTGAAACTGTGGGAGATGCGCGGTGCTGCTGGCCATCGGGCTCGCCTTGGCCTGGTGCCGCGCCGGCTGCGGCGCAATGGCGATCCCACCAGCTTCTTCCGGTCAAGCGCCTCGGCGCTGCATGCCAAGACCTTCATTGCCGACGGGCGCTTCCTGTTCGTCGGTTCGATGAACTTTGATCCGCGATCGTGGCGGCTCAACACCGAACTGGGCTTCCTGATCGATTCGCCAGCGCTGGCCAGCCGGCTGGAGACCGCGCTGGACGCCAGCCTGCCGCACTTCGCCTGGGCGGTGGAAGCGCCCGGCGGCCGCCTTGCCTGGCGCGAGGATGATCGCCTGATCCAGCCCGAGCCGGGCACCAACCTGGCGATCCGTACCCTGTTCCGCGCGTTGGGCCAGTTGCCGCTCGGCCACCTGTTCTGATGGTCAGCGCCGACTGGCGATCCAATCATCCACGCGGCGTTCCAGGATCGACAGCGGCTGGGAGCCCGATGCGATCAGCAGATCGTGGAAGCCCCTGATGTCGAACTTCGGCCCCAGCGCGGCCTCGGCCTTGCGGCGCACCTCCATGATCTTGAGCATGCCGATCTTGTAGCCGGTGGCCTGGCCGGGCAGCGTGATATAGCGGCGCACTTCCGAACGGGCCATTTCCGGCGGCGCCCGGCCGCTGGTCTGCAGATAGGCCACGGCCTCTTCTTCGCTCCAGCCCAGCGCGTGAATGCCGGTATCGGTGACGAGCCGGGCGGCGCGGAACAGTTCGGCATCCAGCCGCATGAAATCTGCCGCGATATCGGGGAAGGCGTTCATCTCGGCGCACAGGGCTTCGGCATACAGGCCCCAGCCTTCCCCGAACGCAACATAGCCGGTAACGGAACGGAACTTCGGCCCGCCCTGCTGGCGCACCTGGATGTCGCCCTGCATGTTGTGGCCGGGCACGGCCTCGTGACACATCAGCGTGTACAGCGCTGCCGGATCCTTCTGCGCGCCCACAAGATGCACATAGGTGCGCGCCGGGCGCTTGCCATCGGGGCTTGGGGCGCTGGCATGGGCGGCGCCGCCAGGCACTTCGGTGAAGGCCGGTTCGCGCACGACTTCGATGCCATAGGCCGGCAAGGTGCCGAAATAGGGCCCCAGCAGCGTGCGGGTGCGGGCCACGAACGCGTTGGCTTCCTTCAGATAGGCGTCGCGCGCGGCATCATCGAAGGGCTTGGGCGGGTAGAGCCGGGCGCGTTCGGCATAATAGGCGTGGCGATCCTTGAACCCGGCCTTGCGCGCCAGCGCATCCTGCTCGGCCTCGATCCGCGCCACTTCCTTGCGGCCGATCGCGTGGATCTGTTCGGCCGTATGGTCGGTCGTGGTGTTGAGCCTGAGTTCATTGGCATAATAGGCAGCGCCGCCGGGCAGAGAGACGGCGCCCACCTTGCCGCTGGGGGCGTTGGGCAGGCTCGCCTGCGCCCAGGCGATGACCCTGCCATAGGCGGGCTTCAGATCAAGGATGGCGCTGCGCGCTTGCGACAGCAGCGTGTCGGCTTCGGCGCGCGGCAGCTTGCCGCCGTTCACCAACGCTTCGGTCTTGGCCTTCACGTCGGCCCAAAGCGCGGCATCGGGGCCGTCTCCGAACGGGGCGCCGCTGGTCAGCCGGGTGGCGCCGGCGATGATGGTTTCAATCTGGAACTTCGGGGCGCGGATGCCGGCGGCTTCGCTGGCCTTGCTGCGGGCGATCGCCACATCCAGCACGGCGGGAATGCCACGCAAGCGGGCGATGTAATTTTTCAGATCGCCCACATCGGCAACCGTGTGGGTGTTGATCAGGAAATCCGGCAACTGGCTGTGGGCCGAATAGAGCCGCGAATAGAAGGGCGGGCGATAGATGCGGTTGGCCTGGCTCAGCACCGCGCGCTCTGCTTCCAGCGCCCAGATGTCGTAATTCACCTGCGCTTCCGGCGACAGTCTTGCGCGATCGAATTGCGCCTTCATGCGGGCTGCGCTGGCCACGCGCCACGCGGTCTGCGCGTCGGCGGCGGCATCGCTGATGTCGTTCCAGCGGTCTGCGCCGTCCTTCATGCCAAGGCGGGTGGCCAGTTGCGGCTGCTGCTTCACATATTCGGCGAATTCGGCATCGAGGAACGCGGTCAGCCGCGCGTCTTCGCTGGCGGTGCCGGTTGTGGCGGCGGCGGAAGCCTGCGCCAGAACGCTGGCGGGCATGGCAAGCCCGGTCACAAGGGCAGCAAGGCTGATGGTGATGATGCGCTTCATGATGGCCCCTGTCTTGCGATGGTAGTTGTGTGACGTTTGGCGGCCCACTGAGCCGCGCTGGCAGCCGCGGTGTGTTTGATGCGGGTGAGTGTTCGCGTCAACTCAGCCCCTCGATCCTCCCCTGACCATCCAGATATACGCCCAGCGCCGATGGCAGCTTCGGCAACCCCGGCATGGTGGCGATCTCGCCGGCCAGCGCCACGATGAAGCCGGCGCCGGCGGCGAGGCGCAGCTCGCGGATCGGCAGATCATGGCCGAACACGGCGCCGCGCACCTTTTCATCGGCGGTGAAGCTGTAGGGCGTCTTGGCGATGCACACCGGCAAATTGGCCAGCCCCTCGGTGCGCAGGGCGGCCAGTTGCTTGCTGGCGGTTGGCGACAACGTCACCTGCGCGGCGCGGTGAATGCGGGTGGCGACGGTGTTGAGTGCGTCGAACACGTCGCTGCCCGTGGCATAGAGCGGGGTGAAGTTGGCGTGCGGATCGGCGTTGGCGTCGGCCAGCTTTGCCACGGCGCGGGCCAGTTCCTCCGCGCCGGCCGGGCCATCGGCCCAGTGGCGGCACAGATGCGCTTCCACGCCCAGCACGTCCCGGCAATGGGCCAGCACCTGCGCCTGTTCCTCGGCCAGATCGCTGGTGAAGGCGTTGATGCCCACGGCGACGGCCAGGCCCAGTGCCTGCAGGTTTTCGACATGGCGGGCCAGCACCTCCAGCCCGCGGTGCAGCGCATGGGCATCGGCGCTGCCCAGATCGGCAAGGGCCGCGCCGCCATGATATTTCAATGCGCGCACGGTGGCGACCACCACGGCCACGGCGGGCGCGAGGCCGGCGGAGCGGCACTTGATGTGGGCAAATTTCTCGGCGCCCAGATCGGCGCCGAAGCCGGCTTCCGTGACCGCGAACTCCCCCAGCGCCAGCGCCGCGCGGGTGGCGATCACGCTGTTGCAGCCATGGGCGATGTTGGCGAACGGCCCACCGTGGATGAGCGCGGGTGAGCCATGGATGGTCTGCACAAGGTTGGGCTGCATCGCCTCCAGCAGCAGCGCGGCCATGGCACCGGCCGCGCCGATGGCGCCGGCGGTCACCGGATTGCCGGCCGTGTCTTTCGCCACGCGGATGCGGGCCAGGCGGGCCTGCAGATCGGTCACGTCATCGGCCAGGCACAGGATGGCCATCACTTCGGACGCCACCGTGATGTCGAAGCCGGTCTCGCGCAGCGGGTGGTTGCCTGTGCCCATGCCCGACACGATCTGGCGCAGGGCGCGATCATTCATGTCCAGCACGCGTTTCCAGGTGATGGTGCGCGGGTTGATGGGTGCGCCCGACGGCATGGGCGTGTTGAAGTGCACCGCATTGTCGATCATCGCGGCCAGCAGGTTGTGGGCCGAGGTGATGGCGTGGAAATCGCCGGTGAAGTGCAGGTTGATCTTCTCCATCGGCAGCACCTGCGCCTGGCCGCCGCCGGTGGCGCCGCCCTTGCGGCCGAACACCGGGCCCAACGAAGGTTCGCGCAGGGCGATCACCGCGCGCCGCCCGATGCGGTTCAGGGCGTCGGCCAGCCCGATGGTGGTGGTGGTCTTGCCTTCGCCGGCCGGGGTGGGGTTCACCGCCGTCACCAGCACCAGCTTGCCAGTCGGGCGCGATGGCAGGCCGGCCAGCGTTGCGGCCGACAATTTGGCGATGTGGTGGCCATGCGGTTCGATGGCGGTTTCGGGCAGACCAAGGCCTGCCGCAATGTCCCGGATGGGGCGCAATGTCGCTGCGCGTGCAATTTCAATGTCCGACGCCATGATTCCCCGTCATAAGGCCTGCGATTGATCCTGCCCGCCTACAGGCTTTGCACGGCGGCAGGAAGGAGCCTGTTGGTCACCATGTTCGACGATATGTCTGCCCTGGCGTTGGCGCGCTTCCAGTTCGCCTTCACGGTATCGTTCCATTTCATCTTTCCGGCCTTCTCGATCGGGCTGGCCAGCTATCTCGCCGTTCTGGAAGGCCTGTGGCTGAAAACGGGCCGTGACGTCTATCTGCAGTTGTTCCGTTACTGGCTGAAGATCTTCGCCATCGCGTTCGGCATGGGCGTCGTGTCGGGCATCGTGATGGCCTATCAGTTCGGCAGCAACTGGGCGGCCTTTTCCGACAAGGCGGGGCCGGTCATCGGCCCGCTGATGGCCTATGAAGTGCTGTCGGCCTTCTTCCTGGAATCCGGGTTTCTGGGGGTGATGCTGTTCGGGCTCGACCGGGTTGGCAAGAAGCTGCATTTCCTCGCCACCTGCCTGGTGGCCATCGGCACCACCATTTCGGCCTTCTGGATCATCGCGGTGAACAGCTGGATGCAGACGCCGGTTGGCTATGGCATTGCACCGAACGGCCAATTCTATGCGACGGACTGGTTTGCCGTCGTCTTCAATCCGTCGATGCCCTATCGCCTCGTCCACACGCTGCTGGGGGCCTATCTCACCACAGCGCTGGTGGTGGGCGCGGTGGGGGCCTATCACCTGCTGAAGGATCGCAAGCTGGCGCGCCCGCCGCAGCAGGCGACGAAGATCATGTTTGCGATGGCCATGGGCATGGTGGCGGTCACCGCGCCGTTGCAGGTGCTGGCCGGCCATGAACATGGCGTCAACACGCTGGCGCATCAGCCCGCCAAGATCGCCGCGATGGAAGGCCATTATGACAGCCATGATCGCGCCGCCCCGCTGATCCTGTTCGGCGTGCCGGACGATGAACGGCAGGTGATGGATTACAAGCTGGAAATTCCCGCCATCGGCAGCCTGGTGCTGAAGCACGACATCGAGGCACCCACCACGGGCCTCGACAAGGTGGCGCCGGAAAACCGCGCCAAGGTGGCCTTTCCCTTCTATGCCTTCCGCGTGATGGTGGGCCTTGGCA